>ERZ795043.1093-NODE-1093-length-15520-cov-4.809764_pt1 | contig 15520 bp, 17 predicted proteins | sample MGYA00375127_ERZ795043 | MGnify/ENA primary metagenome ERZ795043 (study PRJEB30172, sample SAMN05518447) | compost metagenome | isolation source: Feedstock adapted compost from Newby Island compost facility, Milpitas, CA | place: USA:Newby Island compost... | reverse complement strand
TCGACGAATCGCTATGTGATCTGTACACGATCAAGCTGATCCTGCAGCCGATCGTCGAAAACTGTTATATGCACGGTCAGGTCGCCAGGAAAGCGGACGGCATGATCCGGCTGTCGTGCCAACGGGAAGGCGATCTCGTCGTATTCCGGATCGCCGACAACGGAGCGGGCATGGCGGAAGAGGATATCCGGCGGTTTGCGCGGGGCGAGCATATCGGGAAAAATGAAGGCTTCGGCCTGCGCAGCATCCAGGAGCGGCTGCGGCTCTACTTCGGACACAAAGGCTTGCTGAAATTGCAAAGCGCCCCGGGACAAGGGACGGTCGTCACGATCACGATGCCGATCTGCACGGAGCAGCCGACGATGAGGGGGGAAGAACGATGATGCGCGCCATGATTGTCGAGGATGAGCCGGCGCACCGCGTGGGGCTGATGCGCCACGTGCGGTGGAGCGAACTTGGATACGAAGCGCCCGAGCAGGCGGCCGATGCGGAGGAAGCGCTCGCGCGCATGAAAACCGAACCGGTGGACGTGCTGCTGGTAGATATCCAGATGCCCGGCATGGATGGGCTTGAGCTGGTGCGGACGCTGCGCGGAAGCTACCCGGACGTGTTCGTGCTGATCATCAGCGCCTATGACGAGTTCGAATACGCGCGGAGGGCGGTGGAGATCGGCGCCAACGCCTATTTGCTGAAGCCGGTGAAAATCGAGGAAGTGGAGCGCTGGCTGACCACTTTCCACGAGGAGCATGTGCTGGCGCGAAAAATCGCCGAGGAAGAAGCGCTGCTGAAAAAAAAGTGGCAGGGGAGCCTGGAGTTGGCGCGGGAAAAATTTCTCGAAGAATTGCTCGAACGCGGCACAGGTCTTGCCCCCATGACGGACAAGGAATGCCGGCGGTTTACCGAACTGCTCGATCTTCCCTATGACGAATTTTGCGCCCATTGGCTGCTGTTTGCGACGGAGGACGCCGCTGCGACCCCGGCGCAGCCGGCGACGGGGCAACCGGCGACCATGCAGACGATGCCGCAGGTGCTCGAGACGGTCAAAACCGTCCTGTCCGGCGACGGCATCGTCGTCTCCGCCAAATCGCAGCCGAATATGGCGGCGGCGCTGTTCGTCACACCGGGCGGCGGCGGACCCGGCGTTCGCACGCTGCTGGAACACCGTTTGGCCGCCGTACTGGAAGCGCTTGCCGCCGTCGGCGTCCCCGTCGACAGCGTGTGCGTCAGCGAAACCGCCGACGAATGGAAGCGCATCCCGAAGCTGTACCAAGACGCCCTGCTCGCGCTGGAAAAGGCCGGATCGCCGGAAAGCAAGATCGTGTGGGCGGACGACGTTCCCGTCGACGATCTGCGCGGCCCCGGGGATCTTGAGCAGCTTCAGGCGCGCATGCACGAGAAGATCGCCGCGGCGGATTTGGACGGTTACATGAAGCTGCTGGCGTCGTTTTTCAACCGGATCGAGTCGGCCGGCGGCATCTCCTTCCGGCAAACGCTGGCGTTTTGCTTCGGTCTCGTGGAAAAGCTCATGCGGACGGCCGAGCTGCAGGGCGTGCGCATCGGCGACGAGTCGGCGTACATTTGGCGGACGTTGATTGACTGCGCCAACCCGGCGGATTTGCGGTCGGCGGTGTTCCGCGTTTCGGAACGGATAACGGAAGCGATCACCCGCGCCCAATGCAGCCGCAAGCATCAAGTCATCGAGCGCGCGGTCGAATACCTCCACGACCATTTGCACGAAAACATTACCGTAAAAGAAATGGCCCATGCGGTTCATCTGAACGCGACCTATTTGAGCGTGCTGTTCAAAAAGGAAATGGGCGTGACGATCTCCGACTATCTCCAGCAAATCCGCATCGAACGGGCGAAGGAACTGTTGCGGGACCACGACGCGAAAGTGTACGAAGTGGCCGAACGGGTCGGATATCAGACGTCGTCGTATTTTACGCAGCAGTTCAAAAAATGGGTCGGCTGCACGCCGGCCGAGTTTCGGAAACGCCGGCTGTAACCGCCGGCGTCAAAATTTCCAATCAAAACGACAGAAATCCAATCGTTGTTGCGTTGTTTCCGGCGTCCGCCTCCCCGATAATGAAAGGCAATAAGGGGGGAGGTGGACTTTCATTCTCAGGAGGATCATCAAGTATCGCTGGCAGTACGCCATGATGTTTCCGGGCATTGCGCTGTTGTTTCTGTTCAACTACATGCCGATGATCGGACTCCAGATCGCCTTTCGCGATTTTCAGCTGGGCAGCACGATGTGGACGAGCCCGTGGGTCGGGTTCCAAAACTTTGAATTTTTGTCCAATCCGGAGTTTTGGAAAGTCGTGCGCAACACGATCGCGATCGCGTTCTGGAAATTCTTTTTCGGCTTTCCCGCACCGATCGTCCTGGCGCTCTTGTTGAACGAAATCCGCGTCCGGGCGTTCAAACGGTTGGTGCAGTCGGTCAGCTATTTGCCGCACTTTGTATCCTGGATTATCATCGCGTACATGTTGGAAGCGCTTTTATCTCCGTACGACGGGGTGGTCAACCGGCTGATCGGCGTCTTCGGCGGAGAACCGATCTTTTTTCTGGGCGATACGGACTGGTTTCGGCCGATTGTCGTCATCAGCGCCATCTGGAAGGAAATCGGATGGAACTCCATCATTTATCTGGCGGCCATCAGCACGCTCAATCCGCATCTGTACGAGGCGGCCTATATCGACGGCGCGGGAAAATGGGCGCAGCTTGTGCATATTACGCTGCCCGGACTCGTGCCGACGATTTCGATCCTGTTGATTCTCGGCATCCCCGGCCTTTTGAACGCGGGATTCGATCAAATTTATCCGTTGATGAATCCGGCCAACTTGCCGGTATCCGACGTGCTGGACACCTACATTTTGCGCAACGGGCTGCAGCAAGGATATTACAGCATGGCAACGGCGATCGGATTCCTGTCGTCGGCGATCGGCATGCTGCTCGTGCTGATGACGAACTACTGGATCAGAAAAATGAATGGAGAAAGCTTATGGTGACAACACGAGAAGGTGACCCGTCATGAGAATGAGCGCGGGGGAAAAAATATTCCAGGCGTGCAACACGGTATTTCTCATCTTGTTCTCGTTGACGATGCTGTACCCGTTTGTATTGATGCTCGCGATGTCGTTGAACGAAGGCATGGATACGGCGAAGGGCGGAATTTATCTCCTTCCCCGGGCATTCACGCTGTTCAACTATGAAGTCGTGCTGAACAATCCGTTCATCAAAAGCGCTTATCTCGTCACGGTCGGGCGCACCGTCATCGGTACGGCGCTGTCCATTCTGGTCACGGCGCTGTTCGCCTACGGGCTGTCCTATCGGAATGTGCCGTTTCGGCGCTTGATCACGGTTTACGCGATCATTCCGATGCTGTTCAACGGGGGGCTCGTCCCCTTTTACCTGCAGCTGAAATCGCTGCATCTGTTGAACACGTTCTGGGTATTTGTCATTCCGTACATGTTCAACATCTGGAACATGTTCGTCATGTACCGCTTTTTCCGCAGCACGCCGGAAGAACTGCGCGAGGCGGCGGAAATCGACGGCGCCAATCCGCTGCAAATTTTGTTTCGCATCATTTTCCCCGTTTCGCTGCCGATGCTGGCCGCGCTGAGCCTGTTTACCGCGGTGGGACACTGGAACGACTGGTTTGCGGGCGCCTTTTTCGTCACGGACAACCAACTGGTGCCGGTTCAGACCTATTTGCAGAAAATGCTGTCGATCGACCGTCTGGAAATGATTCCGGGCGGAGCCGGCGCCGAGGACATGTATCCGGAATCCAAATGGTCGGACGTGACGCTGATCGCGGTCAAGATGGCGACGGTCATGGTCGGCACGCTGCCGATTTTGTTCGTGTATCCGTTTTTGCAAAAATATTTCGTCAAAGGCATCATGATCGGTTCGTTGAAGGAATGAACGGCAACGGCGGGCGAAAAAAGCTTCGCGGACGAAGCCGGACCGCGGGCGGATGGATGTCCGCACAAGATGGAAAACATGCGTAAAGGGGTGTCCAATTTGCAGAAGAAGCCGATGACATGGCGGAAAACCGCACAAGCATGGATCGCCATTCTGTTGACCGTCGCGCTCATCGTCGGATGTTCCTCGGGTTCGAACAACGGCGGATCCGGGTCGGACAGCGGCGAAGGGAGCGGCGATGCCGAACCGAAGATGAAGTCGTTCACGCTCTGGACCGGTTGGGCGTCCGAGTACACGAACGATACGTTGATCCAGGATTTGTGGAAGGAAGAAATGGGCTTTGACGTCAAAGTGGAAGGGACCAACGGCGACGTCATGACCGCGCTCAATCTGAAAATGAACAGCGGCGGTTTCTCGGACGCGGCGGTGTTTCCGAACAACGAAGTGTACAAATCCGCGTTGATCAAATCCGGACTGATCATGCCGCTCGATGAATATTTCAACATGCCGGACAAATATCCGAACTTGGCGCAAATTCCGGAGCAGTATTTGGAGCTCAGCCGTTCGGAGGACGGACACATTTGGTTCATTCCGACGTGGTGGGACCAAAATCCCGATGAACCGTGGTTCAAATCGGTCCACGCATGGTGGGTCCGCATCGATTTGCTGGAAAAAGTCGGCATGACGAAGGAAGATTTGGCGACGCTGGCAGGCGTGGAATCGTTTTTGCGGGAAGTGTCCAAGTTGAAGGACGACAACGGGCGCCCGATTTTGCCCATCGGTTTCGTCGACCGGAACTATGTCAACATCTTGTCGGCGTTCGGCGTCAGCTCGGCGATGGCCAGCGGCGGCACGACGCCGGTGGAGAAAAAGGGAGACGAAATCGTCTTCGATCTTGACGATCCGGGATACAAAGAAGCCTATGTGTGGATGAACAAGATGTACCGTGAAGGGCTTCTGGACCAGGAAGTCGTCACGCAGAAGCAGGATCGCTACATGGAGAAAATCGCTTCCGGCCAATACGCGATGATCGTCGGCAACGCGCCGAATACGATGTGGGAAGGGCTGGACGGCCCTACGGAACCCGGCTGGTTCCTGAAACCGGTGCCGAACCCGAAAGTGCCGGGCGTAGAAAGCCTCGGTTACGTCGAACTCGTCAATCCGTATCCCGCTTACTCGGTGTTTATCAGCAAAAACACGAAAAATTTGGACGCGATCTTGTCGTTTTTGGATTACACGCTGGAGAAAAAGCCGGAACGGCAGCAGGAAGTCGTCGAAGGACCGGTCGGCAAATACTGGTTCTGGACGGGAGAGCCGCTCGGCGAATGGGATTTCGTGGAATCGTACAAGGCGGATCGCCTGTCGGCGGACCGCACGAAGCATCAGTCGCTGACCCCGTCGCTGTGGCATCTGTCCACCTACAGCAACAAGTGGTATCCGTGGTGGACGAACCGTCTCGACGAGGACGTGCCGGAAGGATTCGGATTCACCAGGCAGTTCATTCAGGAAATTTCCCAATTCGGCAACACGCGGTCCGTGCACGCGTATGACCTGGTTCCCGTCGCCAAAGGCGGCCTGTGGGAAAAATACGGTTTGACGCTGCAAAACGTGCGGAACGAATACCACGCCAAGCTGCTGATGGCCAAGACCGACCAGGAGTTTGAACAAGTGTGGAACACGTTCCGTGAACAGTTGGAGAAGCAGGCGCACTGGAGCGAGCTCAAGCGGGAATGGCATGAGCAGTATGAAGCGCTGAAAGCGAAAATGGGCGATTTTTAATATCGTGTACGCGGATTGGGAGACGGCGTCCGCCGGGCGCGCCGCGGTTTGTCCAAGGCGGGCGGGCCCTTCCCTACGCAAGGAGCAGGAAAGCTCCGGCCGATGAAGGCCGGAGCTTTCCTTTTCGGTGGCGGTCCGCCTTGTGCGGGCGACGCCCGCGATTGCGCTATCGGTCCGGCGTCCTGTCGATGTACAGCCGGGTGACGGAGGTGTAATCGCCCCGCCGGATTTCCGCCTCCGTCGCTTTTTCTTCCAGCGGATCGTTCATCATCATGCCGGGCGCCACTTTGGGCTCGGCTTCCCTCGCCTTCGCGGAACGTTTTTTTCGCTGCGGCACCTTTTCTCCCCCTTTTCGCCGGTCTGCTCTTCGGAGCGGCCATGTTCGCCGGACTTGTTCTTCGGAGCGGTCATCATGAATATTATGGGATCGTGCCGCCGGGTTTATCCCGTCTGTCGCGTCCTTGATACGGCGGCTCGGCAAATGCGGGGAGACCTTCCTGAAGTTCGCGTCAGGATGCGGGAGCGCCGGATCCCGGGAATGAGGCGGCCTCCCGGCGTCATCGCCGCGCGGCACCGCGATCCGTGACGGCGCATTGCCTCGGTCACCGTTTTTTTATATGATGGGTATGAACTGCAACTGCAGCATTTCCCCGCATTTGTTCACGGAAGCCGAGCGGGCGCCGGGCGAAGCCGGTTTCCGGGAGCCGGTTCGTTTCGCTACACTTTCAGATCGATTTGCGAGCCCGCGACGGAATTTCCGCCGTCGTTCTCCCGCGCGGTGCCACGGTCGGCGCTCCGGCGCGGTTTGGCCGATGATTGGCGCGAAGCGCCGTCGGGAAGATGCCGTCCTTCCCGATTTCTGTCCACAACGGCGGGAAAGGAGACAGGCAGCGGTGCCTGAACCGGGGTTACGCCGCGTTTGTGCGATTCCACTTTCATCCGCAATCCCTCCCGGCGGAGACGGATTTTTTTTCATTATACGGAATCCAGGCGTGGGACGGGAGGAAAATATGCCAAAAGTTCCGTATAATAGAAACGGGTAATGGAATGTTTGGAGAATACCAACAAAGAGAGAAGCGAGTATTGGACCGGGGGTACGTCGTAATGAAAAACGCGTTGTCGTGGCTGCGGACGCCGATGGCGGCTGCCGTTGTTTTGCTGCTGGCCAAACTGTATTTGACCCGGACGGTCGTGTTCGGGAACGCCGATGCCGACCGGATGCTGCTGGCCGGGCTGCCGTCCGTTCTGGGCGCGGTCATGTTTTTGGAACTGCTGGTCAAAAAGCGCCGCTTCGCGGCATATTTGACGCTGAATCTCGTGTGCACGGCCATCTTTTTCGCCGTGATCATGTATCACAAATATTACGGCGTCATCGTGACGTGGCGCGCGCTGGCGCAGGTGGGACAAGTGTTTCAGGTGCGCGCCAGCGTCGTCAGCTTGACGGATCCCTACTATTTGCTCATCTTTACGGATATCGTGCTGATGGCCGCGCTGTACTACGCCTACGAGCCGTTCAGGCGCTGGCTGCTTCGTCCGCCTGCGCTGCCGAAGACGGCGGCCGCGTCCGCGCTCGCCGTCTGCGCTGCCGTCGGCGTCTTTCATATGGTCTCGAACGCGCATATTTACAACGAGATCAAAAAAGCGGAAAAGATGGACATTTTGAACTACGAACTGTACGAAATGTTCGTGGCGATGAAGCCGGCCGCCGCCGCCGACAGCCTGGTCACCCGCGAGGAAGTGATGTCCGTCAAGGGTCTGGAACCGATCCCCGTGTCGGAACGCCGGTTGTGGGGGGCCGCCTCGGGGCGCAACGTCATTGTGGTGCAGTTGGAGTCGCTGCAAAATTTTCTGATCGGCCTCGAAGTGGACGGGCAGGAGGTGACGCCGGTCCTGAACGGACTGGCGCGGGAACATTTTTATTTCCCCCGCGTCTATCAGCAAATCGGGCAAGGAAACACGTCGGACACCGAGTTTGTCGTGCACACTTCGCTGTATATACCGCCGGACGGGGCGGCGTCGCAAAAATACGGCGGCAAACAGCTGTCCAGCTTTCCGAAGGTGCTGAAAGCGCACGGTTATGAATCGATGACGTTTCATACCAACGATTTGGCGTTTTGGAACCGCGACCAGCTGTATCCGGCGCTCGGCATCGATCATATGTATGACGACGATTTTTTCGGGGAAGAAGATCTCATCGCGTTCGGCGCGTCCGACGAAGTGCTGTACCGGAAAACCGTCAAGGAACTGGAGAAATTTCACCGGGAGGGACGCCGGTTTTATGCGTCCGTCATTTCGATGTCCGCGCATCATCCGTACCATCTGCCCGAAAAGAAGCGGCGCATTCGGCTTCCGGAGCGGTTTGAAGGCACGCTGGTCGGCAACTATTTGGTTTCGCAAAATTACGCGGATTACGCGTTGGGGCAGTTCATCGAGCAGCTGAAGCAAAAAGGGATTTGGGACAACAGTCTGATCATCATTTACGGCGACCATTTCGGCCTGCCGATCAACTCGATGGACGAAATCGATTATGAATTGATGGAAAGCATGACCGGAAAACAGTACGATTATCCGATGATGCTCAATGTGCCGCTGTTGATCGTGGCGCCGGGCATCACGCACGGCGAGGTGCTGACGCAGATCGGCGGCAACGTCGATTTCATGCCGACGATGGCCAATCTGCTCGGAGTGTCCCTCGACAACGTCGTGCATTTCGGGCAAGATTTGCTGAATGCCGGCGGCAATTTGCTTCCGCAGCGGTATTATTTGCCCACCGGCTCGTTTCTCAGCGACGAGGTGCTGTTCATCCCCGGAGAAGGCGTCGACGATGCGACGTTGATTCCGCTCGGCGATTCGGCGGATGTCGGCACTCCCGTCCAATGGAAAGACGAATTCGACAGAGCGATCCGCCTCTTGGAACTTTCCGACCAATATGTGGCCGGTCTTCCCGAACGTTGACCAATTGACCATTAAGGCTGACCTATGGATTCCGCCAAGTCGCCGCATCCTCCGGCTCGGAGGATGCGGCCTCTTTTTCGCGGGCTTCATCCTGCTCGCCGACAGGCGCAAAGCCGAGCCTTTCCATGGCGAGCCGGTAGTCCACATCCATCTGCAGCAGCAGATGCAGATGGCTCGTGGTGGAAATGGCGCGTTTCAGAAGCTGGAACAAAATCGGTTTTTGGTGTTTCAGCACGGTGACGAGTTCCGCCGCCGGAGGAATAAACGAGCGAATGCGCATCATGTAGCTGAAAAATTCCATCGTTTCCTGGATGCCCTCGCGGTCGTCCGGCACCTGCTGCAGCAGCCGTTCGAATTCGCGCAGAAGCATTCGTTTGTCCTGGAAAGAAGAGGTGGACATGCGGGTTTGCTCCTTTTGTCGTGAAAAAGTGTGGTGGGATGCGAATGCCGGTTTGTCCCTGCAAGGGAACGAAAAACAGCAAACGCGACCGGGAGCGTACTAATTTCATTATCCCGGGTGTCGCCGCGCACTTCTGTGGCGTTTCCCACAAAAATCGAAAATAATTTTGGCGGCGGAAGGGAATGATAATTGCAGCAAGAAAAAACAGGAGGTTCGACCATGGCTTTCATACGCAGGCAGGCGGCTCCCGTACCGGAAGAAGAAACCGCCGTTTGGGCGTGCGTCAGTGAACAATGTCCGGGCTGGATGCGCAAGGATTTTTCATTCGATCATCATCCCGTATGTCCGCTCTGCTCGTCGGAAATGAGAGAGGAGATCCGCCTCCTTCCCGAACTGAAAAATTGAAGAACTGCCGGACGGCCGTCCGGCAGTTTTTAGTTGACCACCGCGGAAATATGCTCCGTGGTGATGGACCAATGCGACGTATTCCAATAGGCGCTTCCGTCTTTGATCAGAAAAATTTGCGGAGAAGCGTGGGTCACGCCGAGATCTTCGGCGATTTGATTGGAAACGGGCCGGGACTCGATGACTTTCACGAGCGCGTACTCCATTTCCTGATCGGGATGCTTTTCGATGTAATCTTCGAATTCCCTCAGCGCGTTGGCGCTCACCGGACAGCGCGTGCTGTGCTTGAGCAGAAGCACGGGCTTTTGCGCCGAACGCTCGCGGAGCTGTTCCCACTGCTCAATCGTCGTGATTTCCGACCATGATTTCACGGCCGATTCCTCCCTGAATTTTTGTCAATATTTTATCACACCGTCCGCCGGAATGAAAACGGCGGGCTGGCCCCCGCAAGGGGCTTTGCCGTTTCGGCGGCAGGCGTTCGGAAATCCCGTCCGTTTCGACAGCAGGGGAACGGGCATCCCCCGCATTGCGGTTTCCCATGGTATAATCAGGGAAGCGGAGAGGTGAATAAAGGAAGGGTGAATGGAAATGAAACTGCTGTCGGTCGAGCCGACACCGAGCCCGAACACGATGAAGCTGAACCTGGATGAACGGGTGGACCGTGCGCGCACTTTCGACGCGCGCAACAAGGAGGCCGCGCCGCATTATATACGCCGCCTGCTTGAGATCGAAGGCGTCAAGAGCGTGTTCCAGACCGCCGATTTCATCGCGCTGGACCGGTTTCCGCAGGCGGATTGGAGAGCGATTCTCGCCCGGGTTCGGGAAGTGTTCGGCGACGAGAGCGGGCGGAATGGGGAACGATCCTTTGCAGCCGAAGGACCCTCGTTCGGCGAAGTGAGGCTGTATGTGCAGGTGTTCCGCCACATTCCGATGCAAATCCGCGTGCGCACCGAGCTGGAAGAAGTTCGCGAATCGCTGCCGGAGCGGTTCGTGCGGGCGGCGATGGAGGCGGGCATGGCTTCTCCCAATCTGATCAGGGAGCGAAAGCTGGAGGATTGGGGTGTACGTTACGGGGAACCGGCGGAAATCGCCAGGGAAGTCATCCAGGAAATCGACGCCGCCTACAGCGACGAACGGCTGAAGGCGCTCGTCGAACGGGCCGTGCGATCCGCGCCGGAAGAAGAAGTGCCGGAAGAATGGCGGGTGCTCGATGACGAACAGATCGCCGAGGCGATGAACCATCCGGACTGGCGCGTTCGCTACCGCGCATTCGGGCAGCTGAGACCGACCGAGCGGCATCTTCCGCTGATCGCGCGGGCGCTCGAGGACGAACATGCGTCCATCCGCAGGCTGGCCGTCGTCTATTTGGGCGATGTGCGCACAAAAGAAGCGCTGGACATGCTGACGGACGCGCTGAAAGACCGTTCGCCGGCGGTGCGGAGAACGGCGGGCGACACGCTGTCGGACTGGGGGGAACCGGCGGCCATGGGCGCGATGGCGGCTGCGCTGAAAGACGAAAACAAACTGGTGCGCTGGAGGGCGGCGAGGTTTTTGTACGAAGTCGGGGACGAATCGGTCCTGGAGGCGCTGGAGGAAGCTTCCCGCGATCCGGAATTCGAAGTGGCGCTGCAGGCGCGGATGGCGCTGGAGCGCATTCGCGGCGGAAAGGAAGCGGAGGGAGCCGTCTGGCAGCAGATGGCCAGGGCAAGGGAAAAAGACGGATAAGGACGGCGTCCTGCCGTTGCCCCGTCCCGATAACCGGTTTACGGTTCCAGCGTGTACAGACGATGCTGTTCGACGAAAGACATGCGGCCGGTACGTCCTACGTACTGGTCCTTGTCGTCGCCGTAGTGCATCAGGAAAATGCGGCTTTGCAAATGTTCCGGCAGCGCGAGCAGTTGGTCGAGCGTGGCGTGTACCGACGGTGGGCCCTGCAGCTGGCAGTCGTGGAAAATCAGCCGCACGCCGCGGTGATGGACGAGCGATTCCAGCCGCTCGCGGTTGAGCAGGCTGTCGCCGCTGTAATACACGCTGCGGTTGATCAGCAGCCCGTAACTGAGCTTGCCGGGAACGTGGTCTGTTCGCATCAGTTCGATTTCCAGACCGTCCACGATTCGGCAAGGCTCTCCTTCCCGCATGGTCACGACCTGAAAATACTGGTCCAGGCTCCGGTATTCCTCATCTTCCATGCCCGCTTTCAGGCAGTTTTCCCACAAAGGCTCGGCCAGCGGCTCGGCGATATACAAGAGCGGCCGGCGCCGATGCACAAATCGCATCCGAAACGCAAGTTCTTCCAATCCTCCGGCATGATCGGCGTGCAAATGCGTGATCAGCAGCGCGTCGATGTCGGCGACGTCGACGTTCAGCTGGTGCAGCGCCATCGGAGCGGTGATGCCGCAATCGATGAGCAGGGTGAACGCTCCCGCGCGCAGCAGGGCGTTGTTGTTGAAATATTTTTTGGCAAAAGCGCTGCCTGTGCCGATCATTTGCAATGTCAGTGCCATCAAATCCCGTCCTGTTTATGAAGGTGGTGAATGGAGAAACGCGTTTTTATTAATTTAACATGTTTTTCCTCCGGGCGAAAGGGGCCAACTGCGTCCTTTGGCTGTCGTCCTTTGTCTGCCGCTCTTTATTCGTCTGCAACTGTTCGTTCGTCTGTCGTCCGTTCGGCGGATCTGCCGTCCGTCGTCCGGCGTCTGGCATTTCTCATCGGTCGCTCTTCATCTGCGGTCCTTCGTCTGTCGTCTGTTCTCTGCCGTTTTTCGTCCGTCGTCCTCCATATTGTCTGCCGTTTTGCGTGTGACATCCGGCGTTCTTCGTCTAGCCTCCGGTGTTTTTTGTCCGTCGTTCCTCATTTTTGAAGTCACTCGGCAGCAGCGAGCCGTGGGAGAAGCGACCTTTACACGCGAACATACGTTTGATATATTTGTGGTGCCGAAGTTTGGTTCATGGAGGAGTGTCCCCATGTACGCAAGCGAAGTCGAAGCGTTGGTGTGCGATTACATTGTCTCGTCATGGCTACTGAAAACCGTCGAGCGCGACCGGAAGCATCTCGGCGCCCTGAAATTGCACCGCTGTTGGGAAACGTGGTTCGAGCGGGTTTCGCTGGCGGTGGAACGCGAACACGTGCGCGACAAAAAGAAGCTGCGGGAATGCGGCTGCCGCATTGTGCTGGAAGAAATGACGGAAAACCGCCATGTGCATGTCATGTACACCCACAACCGGTACGAATACCACTGTTACATGATGCCGGGCGTGCTGAAAGCGCGCTGCGAGGAGAGGCTGCAGGACGTGTTGAGCCGTTCGTTCGGATAAAAAAATCGACGTGTCCGCGCAACTCCCGGACGCCGAACGAGTATAAACTTACCAGAAAGGCTCAGCGCATGGAGGTTGGGAAAGCATGAAAGGGAAAAGACTGCTGATCACTGCGCTCGCGTTGGCCATTTTCGGTTCGACAGCCGCCTATGCGAATGATGTGGCAGAATATGTAAAGGCCCGGGCCGTAAAGGTGAAAGTCAACGGCTCAACGCTGAAATCGGACGGTCTGCTGGTAACTGCCGGCAATGAGACCAAGACGTATTTGCCGCTGCGCGACATCGCCGACACGCTGCAGGCGGTGGTGATCTGGGAAGACGGCAAGCCGGTGGAAATTTACAAGCCCAACGTGCACATTTCATTCATGCAGCCGCGCAAAGACGGTTCCTACGCCCTGTTCGGCATTGTGCACCCGAATGAAAAGTATACATTTCTGACCCAGATTCAAATTGACAGCCTGATGACCAATCTGTACGGATGGAAGGTGGAAATCGTCGATCCCCAGGGGAACGTGGTGGCGAGGGAGGAGAAGAAGCTTACCGCCGCTTCCACGTCCGGCGTCGTCTGGGATCAAATTCCGGTGACGCTGCAGGTAAACCATGCCGGGTTGTACATGGTGAAAGTGTTCATGAAAACGGAAGAAAAAGGGGACTACTCCTTTGTTTCCGAAAAGGCGCTGCTGTCAGAGCGGAAAAACTGACGTTCCCGCATCCTGACGCCCGCCGTGCGGAACCCGGGAAGTCCGCCGAATTGACCTCGTTTCCCCATCGTGGTACCATGTCAATGAACCACCATTCCATGGAGAAACGAGGTTTTGTTGTTGAGCGAACACGAACACGTCCACGGAGACGGCTGCGAATGCGAAGAGGAGCCCACCTTTGTGGTCACGGATGAAAACGGCGTGGACCACGAAATGATCATGGTGATGTCCTTCGATGTGAACGACCGCCAGTACGCCGTCCTTCTGGACAAAAACGACCCTGAAGCGGACGGTCTGCTGTTCCGGATCGAAGAAGAAGACGACGACCTGTTCTTGGTCAACATTGAGGACGACGAGGAATGGGATGCCGCGCTGGCGGCATACAACGAAATCGCCGGACAGGAATCCGCCGAAGCGGAAAATGAAAAAGCCTGATGGTTGCCACCATCAGGCTTTTTATCTGCCTGGCGCGCTAACGGACATCCTTGTTGCTGCAGCGGCTCGATCCGCCGAATGAGCTCTGTGCGCGCCAACGCCGCTAACGGACATCGGTGTCCATTAGAGCGAGTTTTCGGCCGTTTGCTGCGTTTAACGGACATCCATGTCCACAAAAGACCCAAAAACCCGGAAATGAGTGTTCATGGACGCGCTAACGGACACAGGTGACCGTTACAACGGCAAGAGCGCGAAAAATGGCCGCTAACGGACGCCCATGACCGTTAGATTTTTTTGGAGGCGTCGGATTACCTCGGTCGTCGGATTACTAGGTACGTCAAACCGCCCGGTATGTCAGATGTTCGGCATGACGGATGTCCGGTATGCCGAGTTACTCGGTATGTCGGTATTGCCGGGGCGTCGGATTGCCAGGTACGTCGGATCGCCCGGTATGCCGGATTGTCCGGAAAGTCGGATTCGCCGGTCGGGGGCGATGGCTTGCGGTCATCGGTGTGCCGCTAGTTGGGCGTGTGTGTTCAGCGCGATGACCTGCCGGCCCTCCTTTTTCATGCTGCGGCATCGTTCGTTCCCCCGAATTCGGCTCTGGCGAACGGATCAAGCGCGGCGACAGGAATCGCGCTTTCACGATGCGTCGAGACGGGAATGTTCACCGCACTATTTTCTCGGATTGAAGTACATGACGCGGCCGTTGAACATATGGACTTCGGCCTTCAGCTTTTTGCCGAGATATTTGCAAAGCTCGTTGCCTTTGGACTTGTCGCCGTGCGTGCTGCCGTCGGGCAGCACGACTTGGATGTAGTGCGTCTCTCCTTGATCCCCGGTTTCCTGGCCGATTCCGAAAATCATATATTTATATAACGGATTGGTTCCTTTCAGATAAAACCATTTGCCTTCGCCTTCCGGCTTGGATTCAAACGTATAGGGAAACGCGGCCGCGGCGTAGTCCCAGCCGAGCTGTTCCCCGGTTTTTTTCGTCTGCTCGATGTACTCCTGCAAGTATTGTTTGACTTCGTCGAGAGTCAAAGAGGGGGCGGCAGACCCTTCCACCAGCTTGATATAAGCGCTCTGGCTCATGGATATCCGTTTCACCTGCCTGTCTTCGGGAATTCGAACATGGTCAAAAAAACCAAATTCATCATAGCATGAACGGCGCGGTTTTACAATGACGGCCGCTCGCCGGATCGGTTTGCCGCTTCGTCGGAAACGCGATGTGCCGGACGGCGTTCGGAACCGCCCGCCGGGCGGCGGGCCGCCTAAGCTGCTGCGGGCAACTCAGGAGATCGCGCTCTTTTCCACGATGACGCGCACGTGCTCCAACGTTTTGTCCTCCGGTCCCTGCACCGGGAGTCCCACTTCGAGATGCTCGCGAATATAATTGATGTTTTCCTGCGTGATGACCTCCCCGGGCAGCAAAATCGGAATGCCGGGCGGATATACCATAATGAACTCGGCGATAATTCGTCCCGCCGCCTGCGACAGCGGAATCATCTCGGTATCCGCATAAAAGGCGTCGCGCGGCGACAGCGACAGATGGGGAATTTCCGGCACTTTGATGTTCACCCCGTTGGCGGGCCGTTGGTTTT
>ERZ795043.1084-NODE-1084-length-15674-cov-31.315129_pt1 | contig 15674 bp, 14 predicted proteins | sample MGYA00375127_ERZ795043 | MGnify/ENA primary metagenome ERZ795043 (study PRJEB30172, sample SAMN05518447) | compost metagenome | isolation source: Feedstock adapted compost from Newby Island compost facility, Milpitas, CA | place: USA:Newby Island compost... | reverse complement strand
CTGCGTGGTCACCTGGCCGTGCCCGATCGGGATCGGCTCGTCGATGTAGGCGAGCGGCACGGACTCCCTTGGCACGAATATGGCCCGCGGCGTGCCCCGGATCGCCCGCAGCACCCGCTCGTCGGCCACCCCGGCCCGCCGTACCTCCTCGGCCAGATCCTCCGGGGTGAGGCGCCGCCCGCGCACGGCCCGTCACCCGGCCCGCAGGGCGAGCACGTCATCGGGCTCGAGCGCGACCCGCCCGCCGAGCCGCCGCCCGATACGGTCGAGCACGTTGGCGAGCCAGGCCGCGTCCGCGTGGCCGGCCCGCTCCAGCCGCATCCGCCGGGCGCGCAGCGGCACCATGCGCAGCCGCGGCGGCCCGCCCGGCCGGACCGTGACGAGGTGCAGCAGCCGCAGCTCGTCCCGGTACTCTTCGAACCCCGTGATCCCCTCGTAGTCGTCGATGAAGTCGCCGCAGCCGTACAGGATCAGCCCGTTCCGGTACGGCTCGGCCGGCCGGGGATGGTGCGACGAGTGGCCGTGCACCACGTCCACCCCGGCGTCCACGAGCATGCGGGCGAACCGGATCTGCTCGCGGGAGACCTCGTACCCCCAGTTCGACCCCCAGTGCACCGAGGCCACCACGACGTCCCCCGGCCGCTTGGCCCGCCGTACCCGCTCGGCGATCAGCCGCGCCTGCTCTGCCGACGGCTTGGGCACGTACGCCACCCCGGCCCGCCCCGGCCCGGCCGCCCACGCGGGCGGGATCCCGCTCGACGGCATGCCGAACGCGAACACCAGCACGCTCCGCCCGCCGCCGGCGTCCACGATCGCGGGCCGCCAGGCCTCCTCCTCGTCCCGCCCGGCCCCGGCCGTACGCAGCCCCGCGCGTGCGAGCACCTCCAGCGTCTCCTCCAGCCCACGCCGCCCGAAGTCGAGCACGTGGTTGTTCGCCAGCACGCACACGTCGGGCCGCGCCACCGCCAAGGCGGGCAGATTCTCCGGGTTCATCCGGTAGTGCACCGACTTCCCCGGGGCGAAGTCGCCGCACCGCGTGACCGCGGTCTCCAGGTTCACCACCCACGCGTCGGGCCGCACCTCGCCCAGCACGTCCAGCGCCTCACCCCACGGCCACCCGTAGTCCACCGGCCGCGGAATCGGCCCGCTCGCCCGCTCGGCGAGCGCCACGTACTCCCGCGCGTCCCCCACGTACGGCTCGCACAGCCGCGGATCCCCCGGACGCGGCAGGATCTGATCAACCCCCCGACCGAGCATGACATCCCCGCACAGGGCCAATGTCAGCAGGTCAGCCCCCATGACCCCATGCTAGGCCGCCCGCCTCACCACCCTGCGGGCGTGCGAACCGACACGGAAGCGGGCGGGGTGTCGCACACTGCCCCGGGACGGGCACTGTCGGCTATCCTGAGGTGTCGTACGCCCAACGCCGGACGAACCCCGGCACGCCCGGCCGCCCGTGCCAACGAGCGCCGCGGCCGGCCGTACGGGAACCGCGTCGCGGCCTGCGGGGTACCCTTTGTATCCTTGCCTTGGGGCGTTAGCTCAATGGTAGAGCTGCAGACTTTTAATCTGTAGGTTCAGGGTTCGAGCCCCTGGCGCCCCACGACGTTACCCGGGCGGACACTCCGATCATCACGATCGGGGGTCCGCCCGGTTCTGTTTTCGGGCTGCGTTCTCGCCCGCGCGGGCGCCTTTCCGCCGGGTACGGCCCCGCGCACCGTCAAACCCTTCAGGTCATTCCGCCCTTGGCCCCAGACGGATAAGTCGTGCGTTCACGAGATTGCCTCAGACGCGCACCGGGTGTGATTTCAGCCCGGACGAGGACGCGCTCGCGGCATAGGATCGCGTTACGTTCAGGTGGGGAGGGGGAAACGGAGCGGATGGGTGAGATCGCTGCGTTAGCGGGACGGGCGATGCCGTGCGTCACCGCCGCGCATGGTGCGTACGGCACGACGGCGTGGATCACGACCCGAAAGGCCGCCCGGATCGGCAGGGCCGGCGACGTCGCCATCCACCGTCTGGACTGATCAGCACCGCCGGAGGGAGAGACGATGGCGGTGCCCGATGTCACCCGCCCGGCCGACGGCCAGCACGTAAGCGATACCAAGGTCGGGCGTGATCTCACCCAGATCGGATCGGCTAGGGACGTATTCATCGGCGCCCATCTGTCGGCGCGCCCGCCCCTGCCGAATGCGGTCTCCACTCCTGCCCCGCCCGGGCTGAACCGGCTACCGCGTCGGCGGGCTCAGGTGTTCGTGGGCCGGGACGAGGCACTGGAACGCTTGGAGCGTGCCCTCAGTGCGGGACCGGGCGTGATCACGCAAGGCCCGCAGGCGGCGGTGTACGGCTTGGGCGGCATCGGCAAGAGCGAACTCGCTCTCCAGTACGCCGTGCGCAACGCGGACCGGTACACCCTGGTCTGGTGGGTCGACGCCGACAGCCCCGAGCAGACCCGGAACGGGCTGGCCGGCCTGACGCGGGCGATCACGACGGGGACGCATTCGGTCGCCGCCGCCCAGGCCACCGCCGAGGAGGCGGCCGACTGGGCGATCGCCTGGCTGGGGGCCCATCCCGGGTGGCTGCTCATCTTCGACAACGTCGAGAACGTCGGGGACATCGAGCCGGTGCTGGACCGGCTGACCGGTGGGCACGTGCTGATCACCACCCGGCGTGCCACCGGCTGGGGCGGGTTGTGCACGCCGCTCAACCTCGAGGTCTTGGACGCGGACGCGGCGGTACGCCTGCTTGCCGCGCTGATCGGCGACGCGCGTCCGGCTCCCACCACCGAACTGGCCGCGCTGGCCGAGGACCTGGGCTGGTTGCCGCTGGCGCTGACCCAGGCCGGTACCTACATCGCCCAGACCCCCGGCATGACGGTGGAACGCTACCGCCGCCTGCTGAAACAGGCCCCCAGCCGCCTGTACGCCGCCGCCGCGAGCGGCCATGACCAGCGGGTGATGGCCCGGGTATGGGAGGTGACCCGCGAGCGCATCGCCCGCCTGAATCCCTTGGCGCCGCGCCTGCTGGAGCTGCTGGCCTGTTACGCCCCCGACCACCTTCCCATCGACGTCCTGCACGGGCTGCCGGACACAGACGACCTCGACATCGGCGAGGCACTGGCGCTGCTGGCCTCCTACAGCCTGATCAGTCTCGGCCAGGACACCGTCAGCGTGCATCGGCTGGTCCAGTCCGTCACGCTGGCCAGGCTCACCGCAGACCAGCAGGACGAGCTTCGTCGGCTGGCCGCTGATCTGCTGGCCTCGGCCCTGCCTGAGGATCCGGACCGGTTCGAGAATTGGCCTGCCTATGCCCGGTTAGCGCCCCACGCGCGTGTTGCCTTGTCGCCCGGCTCGCCGGCCATGGCAAGGGTTATCGACTATCTCGGTGCCAGCGGCGACTACGCCTCGGCCAAAGAACTCCAGCATCAGCGCTACCTTGCCCTCCGCAGTGCCTTTGGTCCGGAGCATCCCGACACGCTGACCGCCCGGCATAACCTCGCTTATTTGATGGGGGCGGCGGGGGATGTGGCCGGTGCGCGTGATCTGTCGGCGCAGGTGCTTGCCGTCCAGGAGCGGGTTCTTGGTCCGGAGCATCCGAGCACGTTGGCCGCCCGGCATAACCTCGCGCGTTGGATGGGGGCGGCGGGGGATGCGGCTGGGGCGCGTGATCTGTTGGCGCAGGTGCTTGCCGTCCAGGAGCGGGTTCTTGGTCCGGAGCATCCGAGCACGTTGGCCGCCCGGCATAACCTCGCGCGTTGGATGGGGGCGGCGGGGGATGCGGCTGGGGCGCGTGATCTGTTGGCGCAGGTGCTTGCCGTCCAGGAGCGGGTTCTTGGTCCGGAGCATCCGAGCACGTTGGCCGCCCGGCATAACCTCGCGCGTTGGATGGGGGCGGCGGGGGATGCGGCTGGGGCGCGTGATCTGTTGGCGCAGGTGCTTGCCGTCCAGGAGCGGGTTCTTGGTCCGGAGCATCCGAGCACGTTGGCCGCCCGGCATAACCTCGCGCGTTGGATGGGGGCGGCGGGGGATGCGGCTGGGGCGCGTGATCTGTTGGCGCAGGTGCTTGCTATTGAGGAGCGGGTTCTTGGTCCGGAGCATCCGAGCACGCTGACCACCCGGCATAACCTCGCGCGTTGGATGGGGGAGGCGGGGGATGCGGCTGGGGCGCGTGATCTGTTGGCGCGGGTGCTTGCGGTCCGGGAGCGGGTTCTTGGTCCGGAGCATCCCCACACGTTGGCCACGCGAAAGAGCCTTCACTACTGGACGGAGCGCGCCAATGAGAGCGGATAAGGCCAACATCATGCTTGTCGAACCCGCGATCGTTTCGAGGGTGACCCGACCACGTGCCAAACAGATCTTGCATTCAGCCCGTTGCGGATTGGGCAAGTCGTCGATCCTTGGTCCCGCACACTTACTCGACCTCGACGCTGCCCGTATCCACAAGCAGTAGTGTCCGCAGCGGAATTACGACGGAGATGGCTTTCAACGTCGCCCCCTAAGCCTCTCCCTCGTGCCGCGATCATTCGGGTTCAATGGGGAGACGGCCTAGGTGGGCTGGCGCACCACTGCCTCCGCACTGACATGCGAGAACGATCGACCACACCGAGCCCGCTCGTCCACCGCCGTGACACGGCGGCCACGAACCTGCCACCGGCTGTGTGACCCGCCTAACTGTTGCTCTGAAGTGCGAAAACATCGCCGATCGGGACGCGCGCGGTCCTACCGGGCGACATAGGATTCCGTTTACCTTCGTTTTACCGTCTGCCGGGTGCGTTCTAGGGGGAATCTGTTCCTTCGGGGGAGGGGCGAGCGAGAGGGGAAGTTCCAATGGTCGACATCCCCGCCTTGGCGGGTCAGGTGATGCCATACATCACCGCAGCGATCGCCGCGTACGGGGCCGCGGTGTGGACCAAGGCGCAGGACACCATGGCCGACGAGACCGTCAGCCTGGGACGGCGGCTGCTGCAGCGGCTGGCGCGGCGTGAGGAGTCCCGGCCGCAGCTTGAGGCGGCGGTGGCCGACGTCGCGGAGTCCCCCCGCGACGAGGACTTCGTCGCCGCGCTGCGCGGGCAGATCAAGAAGGCCCTCGCCGCCGACGCGCAGCTCGCCGCCGACATCGAGGCGATGCTGAACGCCTCCCCGATCGTGGCCGGCCCCCAGAGCCAGATCGTCGCCAACAGTCGCGTCGGCGGCGATGTCATCCAGATCGGCTCCGCCGGCGACGTCACCATCCACCGCCGGGACTGACCAGGGCTGTGGAGGAGGACGACGGTGGTGTGCTGTAAGCCCGATCGTCCAGGCGACCAGCAGGTCAACGACTCCGCGGTCGCCGGGAACGTCAGCCAGATCGGCTCGGCCCATGTGGTGAACATCGGCAGCGACCCGCAGCGGATGCCGCTGCCCGACCCGATGGCGACGCCCGCCCGGCCCGGTCTGAACAACCTCCCGCGCCGGAGGGCGCGGGTGTTCGTCGGCCGCGACGAGGCGCTGGCGCGGGTGGAGCAGGCCCTGCACGACGGAAAGGGGGTGATCACGCAGGGCCCGCAGGCGGCGGTGCACGGCCTGGGCGGCATCGGCAAGAGCGAGCTGGCCCTGCAGTACGCACTTCGCAACACCGAGCGCTACCGCCTGATCCGGTGGATCGACGCCGACAGCCCGGCCCAGATCCAGAACGGCCTGGTCGAGCTGACCAGGGCGATCGTCGGGTACAACTCGGCGGCGCACGCGCCCGCCGAGGAGGCGGTCGAGTGGGCGTTCGCCTGGCTGGCCGCCCACCCGGGGTGGCTGCTCATCTTCGACAACGTCGAGGACGCCAGGGACATCGAGCCGGTGCTGAACCGGCTCAACGACGGGGCCGTGCTGATCACCACCCGTCGCACCAGCGACTGGGAGGACCTGCTGTGCACGCCGATCAACCTTGACGTGCTCGCCGCGGACGCCGCCGTGCGCCTGCTGGCCGAGCTGATCGGCGACTCGCGCCCGGTACGGCCCGGCGAGCTGGCCGCGCTCGCCGAGGACCTGGGCTGGCTGCCGCTGGCCCTGACCCAGGCCGGTGCCTACATCGCCCAGACCCCGGGCATGACCGTGCAGCGGTACCGGCGGCTGCTCCGCCAGGCCCCGGGCCGCGCGCACGCCGCCGCGGCGGTCGGCCACGACCAGGACCGGGTCGTCGCCCGGGTGTGGGAGGTGACCCTCGACCGGATCGCCCGGACCAACCCGCTGGCGCCGCGCCTGCTGGAGCTGCTCGCCTGCTACGCGCCCGAGTTCCTGCCGGTCAAGGTGCTGTACGGCCTGCCGGACGCCGACGACCTCGACATCAACGAGGCGCTGGCGGTCCTGGCCTCCTACAGCATGATCACCCTCCTGGGCGAGGACACCGTCAGCGTCCACCGGGTGGTCCAGTCGGTGACCCTGGCCAGGCTCACCCCTGACCAGCGGGCCGAGGTACGCCGGCTCGCCGCCGACCTGCTGGACGCGGCCCTCCCCGAGGCGGCGGACGACAGCGCCAACTGGCCCACCTACGCCCAGCTGCTGCCCCACGTCCGGGTCGCCCTGCCGCCCGAGTCCCTGGCCATGGCGAAGGTCGTTCGCTACCTGGGTGCCAGTGGCGACTACTCCACCGCCATAGAGCTGCAGCGGCTGCACCACTCGGCCCTGTGCAAGACGTACGGCTCCGAGCACCCCTTCGCGCTGGCCGCCCTGGCCGGACTCACCTACTGGATCGGCGAGTCCGGGGAACTGGTCGCCGCCCGCGACCAGTTCGCCGCCTTGCTCCCGATCTGCGAGCGGGTGCTGGGACCGAAACACCCGGACACGCTGTTCGTCCGGGCCGGCGTCGCACGCTGGACGGGCGAGGCGGGGGACCCCGCCGCGGCCCGGAAGCTCTACGCCAAGCTGCTCCCCCTGCGCGAGCGGGTCTCCGGTCCCGAGCACCCCACCACCCTGGCCAACCGGGCCAGCTTCGCCTTCTGGACCGGCAGGCTGGGGGACGCGGCCACCGCCCGGGACCTGTACGCGCAGCTGCTGCCCCTGCGCGAGCGGGTCTCCGGGCCCGAACACCCGGAGACGCTGGCCGTACGGTCGAACCTCGCCCGCTGGACCGGGGAGGCGGGCGATCCGGTCTCCGCGCGCGACCAGTACGCCGAGCTCCTGTCCATCCGGCAGCGGGTGCTCGGCCCGGAACACCCCTACACGCTGGCGGTACGGGCGAACCTCGCCCGGTGGACGGGGGAGGCGGGCGACAAGGTCGCCGCGCGTGACCGGCTCGCCGAGCTGATCCCCGTCCATGAGCGGGTGTGGGGTCCGAAGCACCCTCGCACCCTGGGCGTCCGTGCCGACCTGGCCCGCTGGATCGGGGAGGCGGGCGACAAGGTCGCCGCGCGTGACCGGCTCGCGGAGTTGATCCCGATCTACGAGGAGGTGCTGGGCGCCACGCACAGCGACACCCTCGCCGTGCGGGTGGCCTTCGCGCGGTGGACGGGGGAGACGGGGGATGCGGCCGCGGCCCGCGACCGGCTCGCCGAGCTGATCCCCGTCCACGAGCAGGTGTGGGGTCCGAAGCACCCTCGCACCCTGGGCGTCCGTGCCGACCTCGCCCACTGGACCGGGGTGGCGGGGGATGCGGCCGCGGCCCGCGACCAGCTCACCGCGCTGATCCCGCTCTACGAGGAGGTGCTGGGCGCCACGCACAGCGACACCCTGGCCGTACTGGCCCGCCTCGAAGAGTGGGAGAAGCGCGCCGTCCGAGGGGTGCTGAAGATGGTCCGGACTCGTCGGCGAGCGAGGTCGTAGCCGATGCCCTGAGATCAGCAGGCGGAGCGGTAGGGCGGACGGTGGCGCTCGGCGTTCCCGCCCCATCCGGCCAGAGCGTCACCGGCTCTGCCATCGGAGGAAAGGCTGGCCTGGATCGCCGCGGCCGGGGCCGTAGCCGGTCCGGGTACCTCCCCGCCGGACGCGCCGTCCGCTCCCGCCCCGCCAGGGCTGATCCGGCTGCCGCGTCGGCGGACGACGCCGTCCGTGTACGGCACGGCACCGTGTGCCAAAGGCGCCCAGATCATGCCGATCCTGAACACAGGTCCGGGAACTTGGCAGGTAGGTGAGCGCGGATCCCCGTCGTTGGGCGGCGCGCCCGGCTAGGGTTAGGCGCGACAAACGAACAAGGAACGGGCCTGCCCGGTGCTGGCACACCGGCACAGGCCCTTGATCCCCATCCTGAGAGCAGCAGGAGGAGATCCGTGGCCACGATACCCGCGCACGGTTGCGTGCGCCCAGTCGCCTGCCCGCACGCCCTCGAGAACGGAGGGCGCTGATGGGCATCCGGTTGATCGTCGAGGTCCTCGACCACGCTCCCGCCGATCTCACCCCGCGCGAGCGCTGGGCCTTGGTCGCCATCGCGGAGGACGCCCGCGACGACACGCGCGTATGCCTGAAAGGCGTCGAGAGCAACCCGACCCTGGCCCGCCGCATGCGGGTCGGGCGCAGCGAGCGCGCGGCCATCATCAACGCCCTGATCCGCAAGGGCGCGCTGGAGCGGGTCAAGCGCGGTCAGAAGCACCAGCACGCGGTGTTCCGCATCCCGCCGCTGGCCCCCACGGAAGAGGAGCCGGACACCCGCGCCCCACAGGGTGAGGATCACCGAGATGCCGAGGCCTCGCCCAGGGTCCGGGAAACCCAGATCCAGGCCGCGGCTCAGCGTCCGGAAACCCCGGAGGCTGAGGATCCTCAGGGTCCGGATTCCGCCGCCTCAGGATCCGGGAATCGCGCCCTCAGCATCCGGGAACCCCGGACCCCTTCCCCTCAAACCCCTTGTGACCCCTCATCTCTCTCCGGCGACGAACGCCTGGTCGCCACCGCCCTCGCCGACCACGGCGTGACCGCCCGGGAGACACGCGAGATCATCCACTTGATCCGCCGCGAGAACCGGCCGCGCTCGCTCCCCGCCTACCTCCGCACCCTCGCCGCCCGCGGCGACCTGGTCGGCTACCTCGACCGCGTCCGCGCCGAGGCCGCACGCCGCACCACGCACTGGGCCCCGCCCCTGCCGGAACCCGAGCCGGCCGACGAATCCCGCGCGACCCCGGCCGACCGCGCCGCCGCCATCGCCGCGGCACGCGCCGCCCTAGCCGAGATTCGCTCTCGCGCCCGAGCCGACCAGGGCGGCTTGGTGCGCTCGTCCTCGCCTCGCTTTGCAGCGCAGCAGGCCGGAAACGGCATCCCCGCTGGGGTTGTCAAGGCTCGCTCTACCGCTCCGAACTCGGTCTGCCTCGGCCACCGCCCGGCGCCCCGCAGGCGAGGCACCCCGGCCCGATCCACCCGTTTCCGCGCGACGTGTTCCATGGCTTTGGCGAGATCGACCGGTGGAGTTCCTCCAACCGGTCGTGACTCGGTTCGGGGAGCCCGCGCGATCGGGACTGAACCTACCTCAGGTTCCCGGCGCGACGGCCCCTACCGAGGGCTCGAATGATCGGGACCAGGAAGGATGCCGATCAGAGCTGCGAGCGGCCTGACTCGGGGCGCGGCTCAGGGCCGCATCAATCTTGATCACGGTCTTCCTTCGACCGGTGCGCGGCCCGTCAAAGCCCTGTGGCGTGGCGGTCGTGCCGGCTTGCTCAGGGAAGGGCGAAGAGCCTGTAGAACTCTGCAGATCGGCGACGGCATGTCGCCCTGCCGGCGACTGGAATCCGCGGCAACCGCCGCCGTCGCACTCGAGACCTCCCATAACCGCACGCGTCGGCACGTGTGGCCGGGAATGCCGACGGGCGACCTACAGCAGTTGCCCAGGTGAAAGTCGGTTGCGGGACGCACATGATCATGAGCCGATCAAGCGTCGCCACGAGCCTGACCGGTAAATCCGTCCACGACGCGAAACTCCACGCGGTCCACCGGATATGCCTCCGCGCGCCCGTCGGCGTGCTCGACCACGGTCACCCAGCCGTGTTCGTCCAGGTCGAGCTCGGTGCGCTCGCGGTCGTTCGCCGGACGGGAGAACAGCCGGGCACCCGGACGCACTTCCATCACCTCGACACGATGACGGACGAAGGTGCCGCGGTACGGCTTGGTGTAGAGCACTCCGAGGTCCTCCAGCAGCGCCAGCGCCTTGCGCACCGTCTGCCGCGCCACTCCGTACTCGTGCTCCAAACGCGGCAGCGACGGGAGCCGCCGTCGCCACTCGCCGGCCTCGATCCGGCGACGAATGTCCGCAGCGACCTGCTGGTAGGTATGCAGCTCTGATTCGGGATCGATCAGCACACAGTGAACATACGTATACGTACGTCTGTCCTTCGTGTTGACTCCGAACGTGCACTTGAAGCTAAACAAGTGCCTAGTCGTATATCTATCAATTACTGGCCTACTCAAACGAGAGCGGATGGGCCGCGAACATCATGCCGGTCGAACCTGCGATCGTTACGAGGGTGACCCGACCACGCGCCAAAGATATCTTGATTCAGCCGGTTCCGGACTGGGCCACTCGTCGACCCTGATTTCCGCATGCTCACTCGATGCTGCCCGTATACACAAGCGGTAGTGTCCGCAGCGGAATTACGATGGGGATGGCTTTCCACATCGCATCCCTGAACCTCTCTTATGTCGCGTTCAGCCGGGTTCGCTGAGGAGACGGCCTAGGTGGGCTGGTGCACCTCGGCGTCCGCGCTGACTTGCGAGAACGATTCACCAAATCTGGTAAGCGCGCGGTCCGGTTGGGTGACGTATCATCCCGCTTGCCTTTGGGGGTGGGCTGAGGGAGAAAGGGATCTGATGGGCGATATCGCGTCATTGGTGAGTCAGGTGATGCAGTACATCACTGTGGCGATCGAGGCGTACGGCACTGCGGTGTGGGCCAAGACCCAGGAAACCGTGGCCGACGAGACGGTCAGCCTGGGGCGCCGGCTGTTGCAGCGGCTGGCCCGGCGTGAAGAATCCCGGCCCCAGCTTGAGGCGGCGGTCGCCGACGTGGTCGAGGCACCTGAAGACGAGGATTTCATCGCCGCCTTGCGCGCGCAGATCAAGAAGGCGCTCGCCGCTGATGCCTCGCTGGCCGACGACATCGCCGCGATGCTGAAGACCTCCCCGATCGTGGCCGGATCCGGCAGCCAGATCATCTCCGGCAGCCACATCGGCGGAGACGTCATCCAGATCGGCACCGCCGGCGACGTCACCATCCACCGCCGGAACTGACCGGTTCGGCCGAGGAGGACGACGGAGATGGTCGACATCACCGGCCCGGTGGGTGGCCAGGGCGTAAACGACTCTGTGGTCTGGGGAGATGTCATCCAGATCGCCCACGCCCGTGTTGTGAACATCGGTGGTCACTCGGCACGGGGACCTTTGCCGGACGCGGCATCCACCCCCGCTCCGCCCGGGCTGAGCCGTATCCCGCGTCGGCAGGCGCGGGTGTTCGTCGGTCGCGAGCAGGAGCTGGAACGGGTGGAGCAGGCCCTGCGCGGGGGAAGAGGGGTGATCACCCAGGCACCACAGGCGGCGGTGTACGGCTTGGGCGGCATTGGAAAAAGCGAGCTGGCCCTCCAGTACGCCCTGCGCTGCAGCGACCGCTACCACTTGGTCTGGTGGATCGACGCCGACAGCCCGGCCCAGATCCAGGATGGGCTGGCCAGTCTGGCGCGGGCGATCATCGCTGGGAAGAGCTCGGTCGCCGCCGATCAGGCTACCGCCCAGGAAGCCGTCGACTGGGGGGTTGCCTGGCTGGCCGCCCACCCGGGCTGGCTGCTCATCTTCGACAACGTCGAAGAGGTCGGAGATATCGAACCGGTACTGGGCCGCCTGACCGGTGGGCACGTGCTGATCACCACTCGCCGCGCCACCGGATGGGATGGCCTGTGTAAATCGATCAATCTCGAGGTCTTGGACGCGGACGCGGCCGTGCGCCTGCTGGCCGAGCTGATCGGCGATGTTCGCCCGGCTTCATCGGGTGAACTGGCCGCTCTGGCCGAGGAACTGGGTTGGTTACCGCTGGCGCTGACGCAGGCTGGCGCCTACATCGCCCATACCGCGCGCATGACCGTGGACCGTTACCGGCGGCTCCTCCGCGAGGCGCCCGGGCGCCTGTACGCAGCAGCGATCGGCTATGACCCCGACCGGGTGGTGGCCCGGGTGTGGGACGTGACTATCGACCGGATCGCCCAGATCAATCCGCTGGCGCCACGCCTGATGAAGTTGCTCGCCTGCTATGCGCCCGACTTCCTGCCTATCGACGTCCTGTACGGACTGCCCGACGCCAGCGAGCTTGACATCGATGAGGCACTGGGACTTTTGGCGTCCTACAGCATGATCAGTCTCGGCCAGGACACCGTCAGCGTACATCGGCTGGTCCAGTCGGTCACGCTGGCCAGGCTCACCGCAGACCAGCAGGACGAGCTTCGTCGGCTGGCCGCTGATCTGCTGGCCTCGGCCCTGCCTGAGGATCCGGACCGGTTCGAGAATTGGCCTGCCTATGCCCGGTTAGCGCCCCACGCGCGTGTTGCCTTGTCGCCCGGCTCGCCGGCCATGGCAAGGGTTATCGACTATCTCGGTGCCAGCGGCGACTACGCCTCGGCCAAAGAACTCCAGCATCAGCGCTACCTTGCCCTCAGCAGTGCCCTTGGTCTGGAGCATCCCGACACGCTGACCGCCCGGCATAGCCTCGCGCGTTGGATGGGGGCGGCGGGGGATGTGGCCGGTGCGCGTGATCTGTTTGCGGAGGTGCTTGCGGTCCGGGAGCGGGTGCTTGGTCTGGAGCATCCCGACACGCTGGCCACCCGGCATGAACTCGCTTATTGGATGGGGGCGGCGGGGGATGTGGCCGGTGCGCGTGATCTGTTTGCGGAGGTGCTTGCGGTCCGGGAGCGGGTGCTTGGTCTGGAGCATCCCGACACGCTGACCACGCGGCATAACCTCGCCTCTTGGATGGGGGAGGCGGGGGATGTGGCCGGTGCGCGTGATCTGTTTGCGGAGGTGCTTGCGGTCCGGGAGCGGGTGCTTGGTCCGGAGCATCCGAGCACGCTGGCCACCCGGCATAACCTCGCGCGTTGGATGGGGGAGGCGGGGGATGTGGATGGTGCGCGTGATCTGTTGGCGCAGGTGCTTGCTATTGAGGAGCGGGTGCTTGGTCCGGAGCATCCCGACACGCTGACCACGCGGCATAACCTCGCCTCTTGGATGGGGGAGGCGGGGGATGTGGCCGGTGCGCGTGATCTGTTTGCGGAGGTGCTTGCGGTCCGGGAGCGGGTGCTTGGTCCGGAGCATCCGAGCACGCTGGCCACCCGGCATAACCTCGCGCGTTGGTTGGGGGAGGCGGGGGATGTGGATGGTGCGCGTGATCTGTTTGCGGAGGTGCTTGCTATTGAGGAGCGGGTGCTTGGTCCGGAGCATCCCGACACGCTGACCACGCGGAATAACCTCGCTTATTGGATGGGGGAGGCGGGGGATGTGGATGGTGCGCGTGATCTGTTGGCGCAGGTGCTTGCTATTGCGGAGCGGGTGCTTGGTCCGGAGCATCCGAGCACGCTGGCCACCAGGCATAACCTCGCCTATTGGATGGGGGAGGCGGGGGATGCGGCTGGCGCGCGTGATCTGTTGGCGCAGGTGCTTGCGGTCCGGGAGCGGGTGCTTGGTCCGGAGCATCCGAGCACGCTGGCCACCAGGCATAACCTCGCCTATTGGATGGGGGAGGCGGGGGATGCGGCTGGCGCGCGTGATCTGTTGGCGCAGGTGCTTGCGGTCCGGGAGCGGGTGCTTGGTCCGGAGCATCCGAGCACGCTGGCCACCAGGCATAACCTCGCCTATTGGATGGGGGAGGCGGGGGATGCGGCTGGCGCGCGTGATCTGTTGGCGCAGGTGCTTGCGGTCCGGGAGCGGGTGCTTGGTCCGGAGCATCCGAGCACGCTGGCCACCAGGCATAACCTCGCCTATTGGATGGGGGAGGCGGGGGATGTGGATGGTGCGCGTGATCTGTTTGCGGAGGTGCTTGCTATTGAGGAGCGGGTGCTTGGTCCGGAGCATCCGAGCACGCTGACCAGGCGAAAGAGCCTTCTCTACTACACGAAGCGTGCCCATAAGAGACGATGAGGCTGCGACCGACGACGACCGAGCCTCACCAGCCGGTACGGCGCAGCAGCTCGGCCTGCTCGTCGAGGGCGCGTAACAGGTCCGCGATGGTCGGTCGGGCCAGCCAGGTGATGACGCCCATCTGACGTTGCCGAGGAGTGAGCGGGTGAGGCCATCGTGCCCACCACCACTCTTGGCCACGGCGGTCCGTGCGGCGGGTGATCCGCCAGGCGGGGTACATCGTGCGAAGCCATGCCGCCAGGCGGTCGTGCATCACGGCTCCCATGGCGCGGCCAGGCAGAACCAGACCTTCTTGCCCGGCGTCGTTCTCGTCACGCCCCACTTCGTGGCGAGCGTGTTCACGAGATGCAGGCCGCGGCCGCCCTCGACCATCTCGGCCATGTCGTGGTCGGCCAGGGTGGGCCAGCCGGGGCCGGCGTCCTCGACCGCGCCGAGGAGTGTGCCCTCCCACCGGTCGAGGGTGAGGTGTACGGTTATCGGCGCCCTGCCGTGGACGACGGCGTTGGTGACGAGTTCGGACATGATGAGCAGGGCGGACTCCCGGACGGCGTGGTCGACCGCCCAGGTGTCGAGTACGGCCGCAACGGCGCCCCGGCAGCGTGGAACGCGCGCTCGCTCGGCGGGCACATGGAACGTGGCGGTCACGGCCTCCTGAGATGGGTGCATGACGCCGGTCATGTCAACTCCGCTCCGTGGTTGTTCGTGTCGCCACAGTAGCGTCTACTCATCAGTAATGTATATAGCAGTGCAGTACTTGATATGGAGTAAGTCACTCATCGGTACATACATTGAGTCGAATCAGTATGTGCAAAGTGCTATCCTTACCGTCGCCATGTGATCGACTACGAGGCGGACATCCCCGTATACCAGCAGATCGCCAATCTCCTCCGAGCTCGCATCGAGGCGGGCGAATGGGCGCCGCGCCGCCGCCTGCCCAGCGTGACGCACCTGGAGCAGGAGTACGGCGTCGCCCGCAAGACGGTGATGCGAGCGCTTGAGGAGCTCGTGAATCTCGGGCTGATCTACACGGTGCGAAACCGTGGGTCGTTCGTACGGGGAGGCGTCGAGGTGGTCGAGCTGGGGCCGGGCGCGCGGGCGATCGCACGACCGGCGACCGACGCCGAGCGCGCCGAGCTCGACCTGGACGACGACGGATGGGTGGTCGTCGTCGAGCGGCCCGGCCAGGACCCCGAGGTCTATCCGGCCGACCGGGTCGAGCTTCGTGGGCCCAACGCGCAGGGCCGATGAAGCGATTAAGACGGTCGGCAGGCGCCGATGCCCAACCGCATGCCGAGGTCGGGCAGGTGGGGCTGCGGCTCGGCACGCCGCTGGAACCCGTACGCGGTGAGGCCCTTGTGTTGGACCTGTTTGACCAGGGTCCAGCCCTGCTCCTTCGTGTAGTAGTCGACCAGGCGCGGGTACGGGCCGGTGCCGCGGCGTACCCAGATGCGGCCCAGGTGGTAGGCGTGGTCGAGGGCCCACCAGGCCATGAGGCAGCCGGTTCGGCGGTCGCGATAGGCCGGGTCGGTGAAGGCCGTGGCGAGAAAGATCGAGGGCTGGTTCCGCTCCTCCTCGTCCGGCCACAGCAGCGGCGAGGCCTGGTCGTAGAGGCTC
>ERZ795043.1080-NODE-1080-length-15760-cov-5975.666985_pt1 | contig 15760 bp, 9 predicted proteins | sample MGYA00375127_ERZ795043 | MGnify/ENA primary metagenome ERZ795043 (study PRJEB30172, sample SAMN05518447) | compost metagenome | isolation source: Feedstock adapted compost from Newby Island compost facility, Milpitas, CA | place: USA:Newby Island compost... | reverse complement strand
GGTATCGGTCAAGCCTGTGCAGCGCGTTATGCAGAGGCGGGCGATAAGCTGATCATCACGGGCAGAAGGGCCGACCGGCTCCAGCAATTGCAGGCCGAATGGCAGGAACGCTACGGCATACAGGTGCTGGCGCTGCCTGTAGATATGCGGCATCGTGAGCAGGTAGAACGGGCTTTTCAGGATTTGCCGGAAGATTGGCGGCAGGTGGATATCCTGATTAACAATGCGGGGCTGGCGCTGGGATTGACGCCCTTGCATGAGGGGGATCCGGCCGACTGGGATACGATGATCGATACCAATATTAAGGGATTGCTCTATGTTACGCGCGTGATAGCTCCGGGTATGATCAGCCGGCGAAAGGGGCACATCGTGAATATCGGTTCCACGGCAGCTAAAGATACGTACCCGAACGGCAATGTATACTGTGCCACCAAACGAGCGGTGGAAGCGCTTTCCGAGGCCATGCGAATCGATTTCCTGCCCTACGGCATTAAAGTCACGGCCGTACATCCCGGGGCGGTGGAAACGGAATTCTCCGTGGTGCGATTTAAAGGTGATACCCGGCGTGCCGCCCAGGTTTATCAGGGTTTTCAGCCGCTTACCGCCGACGATGTAGCCGAAGTGATTTTTTACTGTACCAGTCTGCCGCCACATGTTTGCATCAACGACCTGGTGCTCACGCCCACCGCGCAGGCCAATGCACATTTCATTCATAAAAACGGCTGAACTTACTGCAGGATGAAGCGCAGGGTAAGGCCGGCCTGGGTATTGGTAATGGGATAAGCGGTGGAAATCACCGGAATGGTTTGCTGGCGGTCATAGAAGAAATGCAGGTTGAGCCGGTTATTCACCACGTAGTCGATCGACGGTGAAATACGAATCACCTGCTGGCCGCTGGTGGGAATCACCTGGTTGGCATCGAGCAGGTTGTTGGCGGTTTTGTCGTTCCGGAAAGCCAGATCAATGCGGAAGTTGAGGTCGTTGGTGATTTTTTCCCCGTTTTTATCGACCAATCCAGGAATAGAAAACTTGCGGATGCGAAAACTGCTGCTGAAGTCCACTTCACTGGAACGCATCTCGGTAAGCTGATAGTCAATCAGGCTCAGGCTCAGCGTGCGGCTTTTCTTCCATTGAATATTCACGTTCACGCCGTTGGTGAAGGTCATATCCACGCCGATCAATGGAGCCAACTGTTCCTGGATGGTGATATTCGGCACGGCAAAGTAGGGGATATAGTTGCCTGACACGGTATCAATAAAGCCCGGATAGCCGATGTGCAGCGGATCTTCGTAAAACAGGTTGGAGGTAAAGCTGTTCATGCTCAGGATGCCCGAGTAGGCATGGGTGATAATCACGTTGGAAAATATATTTTTCAGGAAGGGCAGTCGGCTCAGTCCCGTATAGCTCAGTTGCCAGTTCGGTCGCGGGAAATAGCGGCTGAACGGGTTGGAGCGGATGCTGGCATTGCCCGTCTTGAGCAGGCCTATGCTGTTGGGATCTTTGCCGGTATAAGCCGCCAGGAAAGCCGGAATCAATACATCCTGTGCATAGCGGCCATAGCCGAGGGTATAGCCGGGGTCTTGCGGATCGGGCCGGCCATTGGTGTAAGGATTGAGCTTGCCCAGGCGCTGGGAGATGATGGATCGATATTGTTCAAATTTCAGGAAGGTCTGGCTGAGGCCGGTGACATTGTTGATGGGGGCAAACAGGGTTTTCAGGGCGATGAAACTAATCTGAAAGCCGCCGGCATCGTAGGGATTGAGGTGTACGAACGGGGTGTTGGAGGACGTATCTTTAAACAATTCCGTATGTGTTTTGGAAAACGACTGGGTCATGCTCAGGTCTATCCGCAGGTCGCGATAGGGTTCCAGGGAAGCCTGTACATTCAACTGCTGGGTAAAATTTTGCTGGTATTGAATGTTGAACGTGGTATCGCGACTCAGCAGGCCACGGGCGGCAAATCGGTTCAGCCAGTTGGAGTCGGGCTGATAGCCAAAGGCAAAGGGCAGGCCCGGCACCAGGGGATTGAGGTTCTGCCCTAAGATTTTGGTACTGTCCAGATAGCCGGGCAGGCTGGTAGCTCCCGTTTCGTTGTAGTTAATGGCGATGCGTTTCACCATCATCAAAGGTTTCAGCAGCGCTTTGATCAGTGGCGAGGGGCCGGGGTTTGTGCCGGTATCGCGCGAAGGAGGGGGTGGCTGGTTGATGTTGCGCAGGAATTTCCATTTGTTATACAGCCTGTTGAAATCCATTTCCATATTCAGCTGGCGCTGCATGCTATTGCTGATGTTGTTGCCATAGCTCATAGCCAGTCGCGAAGCGGCCACCCACTGGTAAGCAGCCGAGTAACCCGCCCGGGCGTTGATCCAGTCGAGGATCGGGAATTTGTTGAAGGGAAGGTTATAGCTGAGGGTGGCGGTATGCACATACTGGGTGGTACGCCCCAGCCGCAGGAAATTGTGCCATACCGTATCCTGCTTGGCTTTGGTGTCGAGGGCGCCGGCCGGTTCATCGATACGGGCGTTGTTGACGGCATTGAAATTCAAATTCAGCGAGTGGGTCAGGTCCCATTGCAGGTTATAATATCGGTCGAACGTGAAATATTTGTTGTATATCGGTGGGATGCCGTATGGATCGCCGCCGATGTTGCGGATACGAATCACTTCATACTGGCGGTTGATATCGGCACGGAAGCCAATCAGTGCGGGGATCGGATTGAAGTTGAAGTCGCGCAGCCAGCTCAGGTAGCGTGATTTGCCCCGTAGCACCGCATGGAAGGGCGTAAAAAAGCGTTCCTGGCCGTTGTAGGTATATCCCAGTCCGAAGCGATGGCGGTTGAGCAGGTCGCCCTGGATCAATGGATTGTGGTTGAGGGTCTGGTTGAAGGAATAGCTGACATCGAAATTCTGGATATCCCAGGGGAAGCGCACCTGGTGATTGGGGCGCATGATGCGCACATTGGTGAAGTTGATGGTTTTGATAGACGTGAAGGTTTGGGCCTGAGCCAGGATGGAGTCGCGTGCCGCGCGGGTGGGTGCCGTTTTGAGCTTATCTTTCAGCTTGATATCGAGGTCATAGGGGTCGTATTCCGGGTTGCTCACCTCCTCTGAATATCCGGCATATACGGGCAGCACCAGTCCCCAGCTTTGCGGCAGCAGCTTACCCAGCTGCAGCGATGTGGCGGCATTAAACTGGTGATAGTTGTCGATGAAACGTTCATTCACGCTCTGGTCTACGCTGCCGAAGCCCGCGGTATGCATGCTGCCCGACACGGATAGGGTGCCCAGGTCGGCCAGCTGAAGGTCGACCCGGCCCACGGCGGCATAGCCGCCGTGTTCGTCTAAGTCGCTCAGGCGCATTTCGTCGCACCACACCTCCACACTTTTCGGAAGTCCGTCATCGCTCGAATTCAGCGAATCTTTTTTAGGATTCAGGATACCGATCATAGCCTCGGTGACCTGGCCCAGATTCGGATTACCCACCACGGCCATCACGCGGCCGTAGCTGTCGGTAGCGGTAAACGGCACGTTCACCGGGGCGCCCACCTGGTTGCGTTGTTGTTTCAGGCGGGTGAGGCTGGCCAGATCGAGGGCCACATCGTTGGAATCGGGCCAGATGGTGAGCGGTGAAGTAGAGCCCCAGGGGGTGACCTGCAGGGGGATACGGTATTCGTAATAATTGCTTACGAAGTCGCTGCCGAGGCGGATGATGAGCTGTACATCGCCATTGTGCAGGCCGTTGGGGTTATCGGCCGCCTCGGCATGGACAAACATGCGAAGGGTTTTATAACGGCGCATGTCCATACCCCCCAAGTCTTTGAAAACGGCACGTGCATCGCCATCCTGAAGGTTCATTACCTTCAACGAAAGCGATTGTTCGTTGCTCAGCAGGTTGACGTTGTTGGTGCTGATGAGCTGCTGGCGCTGTACGCCGGGAGGCGATACATAGGGGATGGGATAACGACTGGCGTTTTCTTCAATGTTGACGGCGGAAATGGTGAACTGGGTAGCACTGTTCAGCGTGTCGATCGGTACATTGGGATATTGCAGCGAATAATTATACTGCCGCCACTGGTCGCGCACCAGCTGCAGGGTGGCAAAGCGCAGGATGACGCTGTCGGTAAACCCGGTCAAAAACATACGCATAAAGCGAATGGAACGAAAATCGCTGATATTGCCCACCTTGTGGTCATACTGGCGGATGGGTATGCGGAACTCATACCAGGTTTCGGTAGCCTGTTTGCCGTTGTACAGTTGCACCGTGCTCACCTGTTTATCTACAATGAAGTTCTGCCCGACCTGCATGTGGGGGGTCAGGTGGATGCGATACTGGTAATATTGTTCGGTTTCGTTGAGGGTATTGTCGTGGTTCAGGTCTTCGGTTTCAGGGTAATTGGTAGCCGCCGTGCTATAGAGGCTGTTACCCGATGAGATGGGTGAGTTGCCGTCGGGGTTGTTGAAATCTTTGTACCGATCCACCACACTCAGCTTGGCCGCGTCGTAGTCGGCACCCCTGTAATAATGATAATCGTCGTTTGAAGGGTCTTTCAGCGCATGTTGATACACGGCGGAATTAGGTCCGAAGTTGGCCAGCAATTGATTCAGGTAAGCCTGAAAATAACGTCGTTCCTGATCGTCCGAAAGGCCGTCGTAGCCCACGTCCTGATAGGGGCGCGAGGCCGGGTCGTTGTCAAACGCATTGGTGATCTGCACCGGATAGCGGGGGACATAACCCCAGACCGAGGAGTCGACTTTTGACAGGTCGGGTGGGTAGGGTAATCCATTTTCAAAAAACATCTTGCCGTCTTTCTGGATATCTTCCGACACATCGCCCAGGTCGATATACAGGTCGCCCCCACCGCTACCTGGATTGTTCAGGAAAGGATCCAGCACCCAGAACTCGATATATGCAATATTGGCCGCTTCGAAGTCGGTGATATCCAGTGCCCGCATGATGCCGCCCCAGCGGCTGGCCGGGTTCAGCAGGTGGCCGTCGGCCGTGAGCTGGGAAGGGCTGGTCACGTAGTTGTAAGGGCCGCGTTCGGTGGGGAAATAAGCCAGGTCGAACGTGTTGATATAGCTCTGACCGAAGTCGGTCGTGCGGTTTGGGAACACTTCTTTCTGGAACACGGGTCGAATATACAGATCCGATAGCAGGTCTTTGTTTTCCTTGAGGTAGGCGGGGGTGCCCGGGCCGCCGTCGACAAGCGATTGTTCGATGGTGTACCAGGCTATCTTGGCGCGGTTATATCCATAGGGCAGCGAGTCGGTAAGCGTGGCTTCGGGAAACAATATACGACCGCTGGAATCGGTAGCATCTACGGGTGTAGAAGCCAGTGCCCAGCTGTTGTAAGGGAATTTCAGATCATAGCCCGATACGGCTCCTTCAAAATCGTCGATGAATACGGTGCCCTGCCCGTTGTAGTTAATGAGTTTGGAGTGGCCGGGGAAAAGTCGGGCTACCTCGCCGGTGGCATTGATATAAGACGGCGCGGTGGTGGCATAGTTGGGTAGGCGGTCGAGCCAGTGGGTGAGGCCGGGTAGTTCAGAGCGGTAATTCGCGTCGAGTCCGACAATGGTGTTGCTGATGGGGTCTTCGCCATAACTCACGTTGGTGAAATAAGGTCTTTCGCCCATGTGAACGATGGTTGAGCCCAGCGTGAGCTTATCGTTTACATAATAATCGAATCGAGCGCCCACATAATTACGCGATTGCTGGCCGTAAAGCGTATTGTTTTCAAACTGTACATTGATGGGCACGCCCGAGTTCAGGATGGCCTGGTTGATGATTTTCAGGCGGCCGAGTGAATAATCGATTGTGTAATCTACGTTTTCCGTAAGGATCTGTCCGCCTGCGGTCACGGTCACCGAGCCCGGCGGAATATTGAATGCACCGAGGAAGATATCGGATGAAGAACTGCTCTGGTAGGTGCCCCGCATCACATATCGATTATACTGGGGAAACTGTTCGGCGATGGTTTTAGTGGAATCATACAGTTGCTGGTAGAGATATTTGCTGGCTACCGATGGATCGTTGGGAAAAGCTTTCAGCAGGTCTTTTCCGAAAGGTTCAAGTTCCGGGAAAATGATCCAGCCTTTTTGCGGGTTGATGGTATAGCCCGGTAGGAAGTCAAACTGTCCGTCCGGTTGTGGGTCGTTCTGATTATTAAGCCGGTCTAAGTTCAGAATGCTTAGCAGGGGTGCTCCCTGATAAGTGCCCTGCGCGTCGGGCAGGTAGCGTTTTTCACCCCCTCCCGGATCCTGATAGTAGATATTCAGTACGAAATTATCCTTGCTGATCTGGTAATCGCCGATGGAATAAATGTTTTTCATCATCAGCTGCCAGATGGGCAGGCGGGGTTGAGCGGAAGTAGCTTTCAATAGTTTCAGGAACAGGATCTTCGGGTTGGTGGTATTGGGGTCGGGAGGCACATCCTGCGAGAACTCGCCCACCTGATACACCTTGCCGTTGTAGGTGTATTGGAAAGCTACGGCCAGCACCTCATCGGGTTGCAGGGGACGGTTCAGGGAAATATAGCCTAACTGCCGGTTGACAGTATATTCCGTGGAGTCGAGCTTGCGGGCATAGGTTTTTTCGAAATCCTGCACGGGTTGTAATCCCATTGCCTGAAGGGTAGCCACCACCGTCGTGGAGTTGCGGGCGGCAGGATTGTTGGCGATACTGGCATATTCATCGTTCGCGTCGTTTTGTGGTAGCGGCTGGCTGGTCAGGGAATGAATATTGGGGTTGTAAGGCTGGGGCTCGCCTAAGTCCATCAAGCCCACCACTTCGCGGGCGTTGGTCGTGGCGCCTGATTTATTGGTTACCCACACTTCGATGCGGGTGATATAGACTTGCGATTTTACGATTGGCAGATCGGCCATGCCTTCTGCGAAATGGTCGTGGAAATATTGGGCCAGCAGGAAGTGCTGGTTTTCCAGATACTGATCGGCCTGAATGGCAAATGTGCGCGTTTGAGAGCCGTTTTGAATGGTGATGCTTTGTTTTTGAGAGCGCTGGTTGGAAAGGATGGTGGTAACGGAAAGACGACCGAACTGCAATTGGGTTTTGATGCCGAAGAGCGATTGAACGCCGGTGATCAGTGAGCTACGCAGCGGGAAGCTCACGTTGCCAGCTTCTATTTTACGGATGATCTGATCGTCGTCGCCGGTATATTCGAGCCGCACCTGTTTCTCAAAATCGTATACCGACTGGGTGTTGTAGTTGGTGGTGATTTTCAACTTACTGCCAATTTGCCCCACGACATTCATGTTAATATTCATGTTGAAATCAAATCCGCCAGTCTTACGGGCTCGCTCGGGCAGGGTAAGGTTTTGATAGTTCTGACCCTGGTAACCGAAGGTGAGGTCGATATTTCCCTGTGGGCGAATATTGGCCTGGGTGCCTCCGAAGATGCGGTTAAATAATTTTGATCCGCGGTACAGTGTGGGCAAACTATCGCTTCGGTTCAGCTGATCCAGCAGCAGGGAATGTTGCAGCCAGTAATGATTTTCCTGGTTCTGGCTTTCCAGCCGGTAAAACTCGTCAAAACTTAATGTAGCCGGGAAGCGATAATATTGATCGCCAATTTTTTCAATCAACACGTACTGTCGGGTAAAAGGATCATATTCTACCGCTTTCTGAATATTAGCAGGATCCTTCAGGTCGAGGGTGGGCTGCATGGCATCGGGCAGGCCTGGCATACGGCTGTCCTGCAGCTGGCTCCAGGGAGGAAGTGTATCCGTAGGCAGGGTATCGGTTCGGGCCATACCCATGTAAGGCATGGGCAATATCACGGGTGTATGCGGTATGCCTGCAGGCGTGGCCGAAGCAGGATATCCGGCAATCAGCCACAGGAGGGTGAATGAGGTAAAAAAAAATATGGGGTTATGAATCTTCATGTTAAATCCCGCATAACTGAGTCTACCAATACCGGTTATCCGGCACCCGTGAAGATGTGTATGTTTTTTGTTTGAACGGAGAAAGCATCATATTCGCTGCTCAATGATTTTGGAAATTGAATACAAATTGTTTTTAACCGATATTATGCATATTTCAGGGAACGCTTGATCAAATCTTCCAGGCTTAGTGGTGTAGCTTCTTTTAAGGCTTTACTCACCGCCGCCTCGGCCGTTTGTTTGGCTATGCCAAGAGCGATCAAAGCATTTAACGCATCACGCGCAAGGCTATTGTGTGAAAGCAATGCTATTGCATCGGTTGTCGCTGTAGTTTTCAATGAACTCATCTGAAGCATTTTGTCTTTCAATTCCAGGATCAGGCGTTTGGCCGTTTTGGGTCCGATTCCCTTCACACTCGATAAAACCTGTTCATCTTCCGATAAAATAGCGCGGTGGATTTCTTCCGGTGTCAGGCGGGAAAGAATCATCCGGGCAGTAGCGGCTCCAACGCCCGACACACCAATCAGCATGCAGAATATTTCTTTTTCAGCCTGTTCATAAAACCCATACAGGGTATGCGCGTCTTCCTGGATATGCAGATAAGTAAACAGGCGACAGGTTTCCATGTTGGCGATTTGGGAAAACGTATTCAGGCTAATTTGAATTTCATAACCTACTCCCTGTACATCGAGATGAACCACTGCGGGCGAACGGTACGTGATTTTGCCGGTGAGGTATGCAAACATGCAGATGGGTTTAAATCTTCAGCCAAAATACAAGGATTTACGCACATGGGAATGGATATGCTTGAAAATGCAATCAGGCTTGACGGGTATTTGCCGGATGAGGCGATGCCTTCCGGATTAGCGATTATTCAATTAACTTTGCCCGACATTAAAAAAACTTTATTCCACTATTGCACATGCCATCTATAAAAGCTGCTATTACCGCCGTAGGAGGTTATGTCCCCGATTATGTACTTACCAATCAGGAACTTGAACAAATGGTAGACACCACGGATGAATGGATTACCACCCGCACAGGCATTAAGGAAAGACGTATCCTGAAAGAGCCCGGCAAGGCTACTTCGGATATGGGTGCGGAAGCTGTAAAACGCTTATGCGCCAGCAGGGGCATTCATCCGGAAGAAATTGAATTATTGATTTGCTGCACCACCACACCCGATATGGTTTTCCCGGCCACGGCCAACCTGATTTGCCATAAGGTGGGGGCCAAAAATGCCTGGGGGTTTGATCTGGCAGCCGCCTGTTCAGGTTTTTTGTATGGCCTGGCCACGGGATCGCAATTCATTGAGTCGGGGCGTTGCAAAAAGGTAGTGGTGGTAGGTGCAGATAAAATGAGCAGCATCACGGATTATCAGGATCGCACCACCTGTATCATCTTTGGCGATGGTGCCGGCGCCGTGTTGCTGGAGCCGGGTGAAGCCGGGTATGGCGTCATAGATTTTTTGTTGAAAAGCGATGGCAGCGGATGTCAGCATCTGCACATGAAAGCGGGAGGCTCACTCCGGCCGGCCAGCATAGAAACGGTTATGAATCGGGAGCACTTCGTGTATCAGGAAGGCAAGGCGGTATTCAAATTCGCTGTGGTAGATATGGCCGAGGTGGCCTATGAAGTGATGCAACGCAATCAGTTAAAAGCCGAGGATGTCGCCTGGCTGGTGCCGCATCAGGCCAATAAGCGCATTATCGATGCAACCGCTCATCGCATGAATTTACCGGAAGACAAGGTGATGCTCAACATTCAACGATATGGCAATACTACTGCGGCCACCATTCCACTCTGCCTCTGGGATTATGAATCCCGCCTGAAAAAGGGGGATAACCTGATTCTCGCTGCTTTCGGAGGGGGATTCACCTGGGGAGCGCTGTATTTAAAATGGGCTTATGATCCGCACTAGCTTGATTTCGTTAGTCCTATCCATTCATACATTTTACCGGGCATACTGCGCAAATAACCCTGCAACTCCAGCTGAAGTAGTACGGAAGCTGCTTCTGTAGAGCTAAGCCGGGAATAAAGATAAATTTCCTCCACATGCCGCGGATTTTTTTCCACAAACAAATCCACTATGGCCTGCTCTGCCGGGCTCCATTCATGAAACAGGGGTTGAGGCTTAGCGACTGTTGGGCCAGGCGCTTGTTTCCATCCCAGCTCTTCGGCAATATCATCGGCTGAAGTGATGGGTACGGCTATCTGGTTGCGAATCAGGGAAAGACATCCGGCCGACCGGAGATCTGTTACCCGCCCGGGAAGGGCCATCACCACGCGCTGGTAGCCCGATGCCAGATAGGCAGTAATCATGGAACCTCCACTGACGCCGGTTTCTACAATTAATGTACCCTCACTCATGCCGGCGATGATGCGGTTGCGTTGTGGAAAATGTTCTCGTTCGGGTTGTGTGCCCGGCGGGAATTCACTGATCCAGCCGCCATGTTCCAGCATTTGCCTGGCAATGGTTTGATGTTGTGGCGGATAGATCCGATCGAGGCCGTGAGCCAGTACAGCAATTGTCTTCAACCCGTTTTCCAGAGCCGCCTGGTGTGCAGTAATATCAATACCCAGCGCCAGTCCGCTAATCACTATGGGATCATAGCTTCTCAAATCGCGGATAAGCTGTGCACAGAGTTCCCGGCCATAGGCCGTTTGGTGACGGGTGCCTACAATGCTCAGCGTTCTTTGATGATTGCAATCCATTTGCCCGCGGTAATACAGCAAGATGGGTGCATCCGGACAATCTTTGAGCAGAGGTGGGTATAGAGGGTCCGTAATGAAACAGGTGCGAATCTGATATTTTTCCAGCTGTCGGATTTCCTTTTCAATACCCGGAAAATCGCGGAACTCGCGAATGGCCTGAGCCCTAAGCGGACCTATGCCCGGTATGCGCTCCAGATCCGTTTTTCGGGCTCTGAAAATAGCTTCGGGGCTCCAGTTGAAATGCTTTAACAATTCCCGGGCTAAAGCATGACCAATCATAGGGATGCGGGTAAGCGCAAGCTGATATACTAAAGCAGATTCCATGATATGTAGTACCAAAGGGTTTTTTATGTGAACTTCCGCCGAATCAAAAATACACAACGGTGCAGTATAAGCAAACTCCCCTGCAATGGTGCAGGCTGATTATTGGGCAATCTCACGGGGTTTGTTAATTTTGCCGCTCACTGCTTCCTCCATGCAACCCAACGTAAAAATTTTTTCTGGTACTCGCTCCCGATATCTGGCCGAAAAAATCGCTGCGCATTACGGGAATGGCCTGGGTAAGATAAAGATTGAGCAATTCAGTGATGGGGAAATTCAGCCCATTTTTCTGGAAAGCATTCGGGGCGATTATGTGTTTCTCGTGCAAAGCACGTGTGCGCCGGCCGATAATCTGATGGAATTGTTGTTGATGATAGATGCCGCAAGGAGGGCTTCGGCGGGTTATATCACGGCCGTAATTCCTTATTTTGGCTATGCGCGGCAGGATCGGAAAGACAAGCCCCGGGTAGCCATTGGCTCCAAGCTGGTGGCCAATATGCTGGTAGCCGCAGGCGCCAATCGGATCATCACCATGGATTTACATGCACCGCAAATTCAGGGCTTTTTCGACATTCCCGTCGATCATCTCGATAGTTCGGCTATTTTTATCCCTTATATTGAGAGCCTTAATCTGGAAAATCTTACCTTTGCGTCCCCCGATGTGGGGAGTACGAATCGGGTAAGGGAGGTAGCCTCCTATTTCAATGCGGATATGGTGATTTGTGACAAGCACCGCAAGCGGGCCAATGAAATCGCCAGCATGGTGGTGATTGGTGATGTGAAAGATCGGGATATTGTGATCATTGACGATATTGTGGATACAGCCGGCACGCTCTGCAAGTCGGCCGCCCTGCTGAAGGAAAAAGGAGCTCGTTCCGTAAGGGCCTTCTGTACACACCCGGTATTGAGTGGGAATGCGTATGAAAACCTGGAAAATTCGGCACTGGAACAACTGGTGGTTTGTGATACCATACCGCTTAAAAAACAATGTTCGAAGATCGAGGTGGTGAGCGTGTCCGAACTATTTGCAGTAGCCATCCGGAATGCGTATGAAAATAAGTCGATCACCAGCTTGTTCATCCACAGCCAGCGCAGGAATATGTAAGGTTAATAAATAAATGCGATATGAAAACAATTGTCATTGAAGCACAGCTCAGGGCACCGCAAACATTAGGTAGCAAAAGTGCTCTGCATCAGCTGCGGAAGGCCGGGCAGGTGCCAGGAGTGATTTATGGTGGTGCAGAAAATGTGCATTTTTATGCGCCTGTAAAGGCTTTTAAGCCCCTCATCCATACTTCTGAATTTCAGCTTGCTGAATTAAAGCTTGGCGGTCAAACGTATCGTTGTGTGTTAAAAGATAAGCAGTTTGATCCGATCACCGATGAATTAATACATGTGGATTTTCTGGAACTCCGCGAAGATCGGAAAGTTACGGTAACCTTGCCAATTCTGTTCACCGGCACACCCGAAGGTGTTAAGCAGGGTGGCAAGCTGGTGGTGAAGATGAAAGCCCTGAAAGTACGCACCTATCCGCGTTTTCTGAAAGAGCATATTGAGGTGAATCTCGAACATCTGGGCATCAATCAGAATATCCGGGTAGAAGATGTGCGTGTTGAAAATTTCGAGCTTCTTCATGCTCCGCGTATTCCATTGGCTTCTGTGGTGACGACAAGAGCCCTTCGTCAGGAGGAAGCAGCTGCAGCGCCGCAGTCTTGAATCTGATTTTTTTGGATACATGAGGCTGATGGAGGGCAATTCTTCATCAGCCTTTATTTTTTTGATTGCATTGGCATGTCTGAGCTCCGTTCACCGGCATCATCTCCGTCAACCGAAATCTCTTCCGCATCCAACGCTGAAACTTCCGGGTTGCATCGGGCGGTAACCCTGTGGCAGGCCACCAGCATCAATATGATTGAGATGATTGGCATTGGCCCTTTCATCGTTATACCGCTCATCATGCAACAGCTGGGTAGCGGGTGGTTTCTGATACCCTGGCTGGCCGGGGCACTCATATCGGCACTGGATGGCCTGATCTGGTCAGAATTGGGTGCCGCTTTTCCCTTAGCCGGCGGCAGCTATCAGTTTTTAAAGGCTGCCTATGGTAGCTATTCATGGGGGCGTCTTATGCCTTTCTTATTTGTGTGGCAAACCATGGTGCAAGCTCCGCTGGTGGCGGCTTCTGCATCAATTGGCTTTTCCCAGTATGCCTGCTATCTATTGCCACTGGGTTACTGGGGCCAAAAAATACTTTCCGGTAGCATTATCATTTGCATCACTTTACTGCTCTATCGCCGCATTGAAACCATTGGCCGTATCTCCATCTGGCTCTGGATAGGTGTGATGCTTACCATGCTCTGGATCATCGTCGGCGGTGTGTGGGGCGTGCATGTGCACCATCAGGTTCGGGGCTTTCATTTCCGGGCGGATTTCTGGGAAGCCGGCATCATAGCCATACTGGGACACGCTACCGTTCAAGCGATGTATGCTTATCTGGGATACTACAATGTTTGTCATCTGGGGGCGGAAATTAAAAATCCTGCGCGCAACATCCCGCGCAGCATCCAGTTGTCGATTGCCGGTGTGGCACTGTTATACCTGCTCATGAATCTCAGCCTGGCACAGGGTATCAATCCGGCGGCCCAGCACAACGGACTGGCCGTGAGTCTGTTCATCGAACAGCAGTTTGGACCCTCCTGGGCCCGGGTGGCCACCCTGCTTATATTGTGGATTGCCTTCTCGTCGTTGTTTTCACTGATGCTTGGCTATTCACGTGTGCCCTATGCTGCGGCCCTGGACGGATATTTTTTTCCTGTATTTGCCCGGACGCACCCCAGCAAACATTTCCCTCATATTTCATTGCTTACCTTAGGTGCACTCGCCTTTTTGTTTAGCCTGTTGTTCCGGATCGAACAGGTGATCAGTGCTATCCTGGCCATGCGTATCCTGGTACAGTTCATTGGACAGGCCATCGGGCTTGCACTCTTGCATCGCCGGCTTGATCGTAGCCATTTTCCCTTTCGCATGATGGGATATCCCATCCCGCTTGTCTTATCGGTGTTAGCCTGGTTAATGATTTTTATTTCGACGGGATGGAAGTTTGTGATTTCCGGTTTAATCATGATCGGTGCAGGTGCCGGCGTATTTTACCTGATCAAACCCTGGCGCGAGAAATGGCAACAACATGAATCCAAAGGAGATAAACCTCTGGATACGTAAGCTCGGGCGACAGACGCATACAGAATGGGAAATCGGGATTTTTTATTTTTGTTCGCTGATTTTCAGGGTGAAAAATCAAGGCCAGCTGCAAGGATATTTAAAATTCAAGATGCATGAAATATTTGCTCGTGGGTATTGGCAATGTGGGTGAAGCTTATGTGCACACCCGACATAACGTTGGCTTTGATGTGGTGGATGCCTTTGCAGCCCGGCATGGGATGGAATTTCAGCCCGACAGATACGCAGAACTGGCAGAAGGGCGGTGGAAAGGCAAACAGCTCATTTTACTTAAACCTACTACCTATGTAAATTTGAGTGGTAAGGCTGTAAAATACTGGATGGACAAAGAAAAGGTGCCGATGCAAAACCTGCTGGTAGTGGTGGATGATGTGGCTCTGCCCCTCGATACGGTGCGCTTGCGACCCGGCGGTAGCGATGGTGGACACAATGGATTGAAACACATCCAGGAAATGCTCGGAACCCAGGAATTTGCAAGATTGCGATTTGGCATCGGACAGGATTATCCCAGGGGGCGCCAGGTGGAATATGTACTCGGGAAATGGAAACCCGAAGAATGGGAAATGGTGCAAAAAAAAATCATACTTTGTGTGGACATCCTGGAGAGCTTTATCAGCCGGGGAATTGCAGCGACGATGAATGATTTTAATGCGCGTAAAATCAAACTGGAAAATGGATCGATTTAGATTTATTGGATAACCCTAAATTTCAAAAAGTATGAAAATCATCTGTGTAGGGCGCAATTATGCTGATCATGCCCAGGAATTGAAACATGAAGTTCCCAAAGAACCCATCATCTTTTTGAAGCCCAAAACCGCCTTGCTGCAAAACAATCAGCCCTTTTATTATCCCGATTTCACGGAGGAATTGCACTATGAATGTGAGCTGGTGTTGCGGGTTTCAAAAAACGGCAAGCACATTCAGGAGAAATTTGCCAATCGGTATTATGACCGGATTACGGTGGGCATCGATTTCACGGCACGCGACCTGCAACGTAAGCTCATGGAAAAAGGACTTCCCTGGGAAATATCCAAAGCCTTTGATAACTCTACCGTCGTAGGTGATTTTATTCCTATCACTCCGCAAATGGATTTGCAGAATCTTTCCTTTCGCCTGCTGAAAAATGAACAGGTCGTGCAGGAGGGAAATACACGTGATATGCTATTCAGCTTTGACAAAATCATCAGCTACGCTTCCCGCTATTTTACACTCAACATCGGCGATCTGATCTTCACGGGCACGCCTGCAGGCGTAGGCCCCGTTGAGGTGGGCGACTATCTGGAAGCATTCCTGGGTGATCAAAATTTATTGGCTTTTCAGGTATTATAAGCGTTTGGGCTCAATGTTGAAAACACGTAGCTTTGCAGCCGATTGCAGATAGATATCATTTTTTGATGGCGAGGTAGCTCAGTTGGTAAGAGCGCAGGATTCATAACCCTGAGGTCATGGGTTCAACTCCCATCCTCGCTACGAGCGATTGCTGTAGAGAAGTGCAATCGCTTTTTTTTTGCAGGATTCATATCCGCCGGCTGGCGGACATGGGTTCAACTCCCATCCTCGCTACGAGCGATTGCTGTAGAGAAGTGCAATCG
>ERZ795043.1079-NODE-1079-length-15766-cov-15.371332_pt1 | contig 15766 bp, 13 predicted proteins | sample MGYA00375127_ERZ795043 | MGnify/ENA primary metagenome ERZ795043 (study PRJEB30172, sample SAMN05518447) | compost metagenome | isolation source: Feedstock adapted compost from Newby Island compost facility, Milpitas, CA | place: USA:Newby Island compost... | reverse complement strand
GTTCGGCGATGGCCTGCCTGAGCTTGCTTCGGAGTTTGGTCTGGAAGGAAGCATAGTCGCATTTGAGGAGGAAATTCAGAAGTTCCCTGTTTTCCTGGTAACAGGTCAGAATCTGCACGATGGTATCGTAGCGGGACTCGATGAACAGCCGGGGGTCGGGTTCCATCGGGATGTTTTCGACAATGGCCCGCTCGATTTTTTCCGCCATTTCGTTTTCGAAGCTGTCCAGCATGTCGTATTTGTCCGCAAAGTGCAGGTAGAACGTGCCCCGGTTGATGTTGGCGCGCCGCGCGATGTCGCCGACGGTGATATGCTGAAAATCTTTTTTCTTCAACAGATCGATGCATGCTTCCAGGATCGCCGCCCGGGTTTTCTGCTGCCTCCGGTCCATCGCCGACGCTCCGCCCCGCGAAAATGTTCATGAACATTTATCGTCATGTTGTTTATTAATCAACAAAGCGTTCAAAGCTGACCATGGTGAGCCGTTGGGATTCATCATATACTAAAGTCGCCAGAAAATGAACACAACCCCTACAGCATGACCCTCATCTGGATCCTGGTCGCGGCGCTGGTCCTCGTCTGGGTGAAAAACCTGACGGAAAAAGCGAACGTGGCGGAAAGGGCGTAACGAAAACATGAGCGCCCCTTGCGACGGGGAACCCGTCCGCAAGGGGCGCTGGTCTTCACGTTGCGCGGCGCCGCAGCACGCGCACGCCGTACGCCGGCAGCTCCAGTCTGCTGCCGGGCGCATACGCCTCGCCGCTCTCCACATCCGCGTATTCGCGCGCGTCGAGCGTGAGGCTGACCGGCCTGCCGTTGAAGTTTTGCACGAACACGTAATCGTGCTCGCCGTCGATACGCAGGCCCGCGGTCACGCCGCGCGACAGGTCCGTCTCCAGCGCGCGCCGGACGCCAAGCCGGCGAACCAGACCGCCGTAAAAATCGTCGTAAAACGGCGGCTGCGCCCGTCCGGCCGATAGTACGCGCGCCCCGCGCCGAGCCGGCGCACGGTGAGGGCCGGACGCCCGGCGTAGAAATCGTCCGTATACTCCGCCAGCACCTCGGCGGATTCCGCATGCACGAGCTCGCACAGCTCGCGGATCTCGTACGTCCGCCCCGCAGGCAGCCCCAGCTCGGCGGCGCCGGCGGCGTTCACGCGCAGGCCGTTGCGGTCTTCGTCGTACAGCCCGTCGATCTCCTCCGCCCAGATGCCGAGCACATGCCGCAGCGGCCCCGGAAACCCGCCGAGCCAGCACAGATCGTTTTCGTCCACGATGCCCGACCAGTATGTGGCGACGAACGTTCCGCCCCGCTCCACGAACGCTTCGATTTTGTCGGCAACGCCCGGCTTGACCATGTACAGCATCGGCGCAACGATGAGCTTGTACCTCGCCGGATCGAAATCGTCCTCCGATCCGATCACGTCCGCCGGCACACCGAGCTCCCACAGCGCCCGATAATGGGTGTGCACCGCCCGCTCGTAGTCGACGCCGATGTTGCGAGGCCCCTGCGCGTCCCGGATCGCCCAGCGGTTGTCCCAGTCGAACACGACCGCCGCCTCCGCCGGCACCGCGCAGCCCAGGACGTCGGCGATGCGCTTGAGCGTTTCGCCGACTTCCGACACGTCGCGGAACACGCGGGTGTGCTCGTGGCCGGCGTGGCCGACGACGGCGCCGTGGAATTTTTCGCTCGATCCCCGGCTTTTCCGCCACTGGAAATACTGCACCGAATCCGCGCCGTGCGCCACCGCCTGCAGCGAAGCGAGCCGGTGCATGCCCGGCCGCTTCAGCTTGCTGACCGGATGCCAGTTCGTCGTGCTCGGCGTGCTCTCCATGAGCAGGAACGGCTTCCCGCCTTTCAGGGACCGGAACAGATCGTGGTTCATGGCGAACCAGGAGGCGATGTCCGCGTCGCCGTCCGGGCCGGGTTTGTGCCAGAGCGGATACGCGTCCCAGGAAACCACATCGATTTCCCGGGCCAGCACGCGGTAGTCCAGCCCGTCGTACAGCTCCATCATGTTCGTCGTCACCGGCAGGTCCGGGTTCGCCGCCTTCAGCGCCCGCGCCTCATGCCGCAGAAAATCGGCCGTCTGATGCGTCACGAACCGCCGCCAGTCGAGGTTGTGCCCGTGCACCTGGTTCTCCCCGTGCGGCGCGGGCGACTCGATCTGCGACCAGTCGGTGAAGGTGTGCGACCAGAACGCCGTCCACCAGGCCCGGTTCAGCGCCGCCAGCGTGCCGTACTTCGCCCTCAGCCATGCGCGGAACGCCTCCTGGCAGAGCGGGCAGTGGCATTCGCCGCCGTATTCGTTCGACACGTGCCAGCCGACGACCGCCGGATGATGCGCGTACCGCTCCGCGAGCTTCCGGTTGATGATCGCCGTCTTTTCCCGATACACCGGCGACGTGTAGCAGTGGTTGTGCCTGAGCCCGTGCAGATTGCGCACCCGGTTGGGCCCGACCCTCAGCACCTCGGGATACTTCTGCGACATCCACGCCGGTTGCGCTCCGGTCGGCGTCGCAAGCCACACGTAAATCCCGTTTCGGTGCAGGCGCTCCATCACTTCGTCCAGCCAGCCGAATTCGAAGCGCCCTTCCTCCGGCTCCAGCGCCGCCCATGCGAAAATGCCGACCGACATCACGTTGCAGCCGGCCAGCTTCATGAGCCGCACGTCTTCCTCCAGCACCTTCGGATCGTGCAGCCACTGGTCCGGATTGTAGTCCGCCCCGTGCATGAACACCGGCAGTTTCGCGCTGATCGGGGGATATTTGCGCATCGGTGCTCCTCTCCTTTTTCCGTTGCGTCGTGAAAAACTCGCCGCTTCCGCCCTACATCCGGCATTCCAACGATTCCAGTATAGCACAGCGTTCAAAGGGCAACATTTCCGCACCTTTTGCAATGAATAGCCGGCGCCTTTCCCGGAGCCCGAATTTGACGGTGATGGACCAAACCCACCGGCACGTCCACCCCCAAGAACGGCCAAAGCCCCCCTTTCGTCCCCGACGCTCGCTTCCTCTCCGGTGTCGGAATCATCCTTTGACCGCCCCTGCCGTAAGTCCCTCGATGAAATACCGCTGGAACATCACAAACAGGATCAGAATCCGCAATATCGTCAGCACCGATCCCGCGATGAGCACGTCGTAGTTGTTGCCGTACGGTGTCAGCAGCGTCGCCAGCGCGATCGGCAGCGTAAATTTATCGGTGGTCCTGAGCACGATGAGCGGCCACAGGAAATTGTTCCAGCTGTTCAGCGCCTGCAGGATCGCAATCGCCCCGTAGGCGGGCAGCATGAGCGGCATCATAGTTTTGAAAACCCATGACATCCAGCTGCCACTTGAGATTGAACCCGAACCGGAACAGCTCCCGGCTCGGCTTGAGCGATCCGATGAACAGCGCGTACAGCCCCATGTCGTTGTAGACCAACGTTTTTGCCTGTCTTCGGACGTCTGTCGCGGGGCCACATGCGCCGTGACACCGGCGGTCATCACCCGCGCCGTCCGGCCGCCAGGTGAGCACCCGCTCCAGGCCCCGTTCCCCCGGACTTTTGTGGGCCATGCCTGGCTATATTCCTCTCTTAGTTGGGCCAAAAGGCGAATATGTGCGAAAAACCGCACATATCGGGTCGGCATGCGGTCGGATTAAGGCCATATGTGCGGTTTTTCGTACATATCGAGGCTGTGAGCGGGCCAATCGAATCAATATGTACGGTTTTTCGCATATATCGAGGCTGTGGACGGCCCAATTGAAGCAATATGTACGATTTTTCGCATATACCGGGACCGTGGACCGTCCAAACGTAGCTGTCTGTGCGGTTTTTCGCACATATCGAAACGGCCGGTCCGCAGCAAAAAAAGCCGCGTTTCCGCGACTCTGAAAAGCCATCATGGCTGCCAAAACGATCATCGAACGGGACATGTCCCACAAAACCGCCGCAAAAAAAGGCGTCCCCGGGCGAATTCGCCCGGGGACAACCCGAAAGAGCGCTCATGAATGGTTGCGTTCGTGCCTCAGGGTCTCAGGTCGCTCTCCGCCAACAGGCGAACCCCGCGGTATTCAAGCACCACCGTGATGCTGGCGTGCGAGAAGGATGCGGGTCCGGCGTCAACGATATCCGTCGTCCCGTTCCAGGACCGATATCCTTTTGCCAGGATTACAACCGGGGATTCCGATTCGTCCCGTTCACCTTTTGCAAATTGCACGACTTCGTCGATCAGGTTGCCGGCCGTGGGGAAAAACGGATTGTCCGTGATAAGGTAATATATGATTCCTTGGGCATTTGTCGGCGTATGGGACAGACCAAACCGCCATTGGCCGCCGTCTGACTCGTCATTGATTTTTATAAGGTTGAACACATTTTGCGTCAATGTACTGATTTCCGCCGTCGCCATTGCGCTCACGGATTGGCCGCTGTTCGTCCCAACGACATACAGCTTATATTGATGGTCAGGGAGGTTGGGTTCCACCTGCAGCGTCATCTTGCTGCCGGTGACTTTCACATGACCGTAATCCGCCGTCATGCTAGGAAGACCGGATTGCTGGATGATTTGCTGCTCAGTCGGTACTTCGGAATCTTCCGCATCCACCAGCGCGTAATACAGATCGGTCGTGAGAACGGTGGTCACCGTGAAGTAGGTGGTGAAATCAAAATATGCCGCGTCTGACACCGTGACGATGGAATTCGGATCGATGATCACAATCGGTCTCACAATGGAGGGCACAGCGGGCACCCGGGGAAGCTCCAAATCTGTCGGAACCATAATGGAAGCTTGAGCGAGTACGCTGCCCAGATTGGAATAAACGGTGACGGTGATTTCCGTATCCCGCAGGTATGAACCGCCTGTCACGGAGACGGCCGGCGCGCCGCCCGGTCCCGCCACCAGCGTTTTCGGCAAGGTGAGGGGCCTGAGATCCTGGATGACCGCTTCCACCCGCAGATTTTCGTTTAGCCAGTCCAGGTCCGCAATCAGATTGCCGAATTGATCAAGCGGGCGCAGCAGGAGATAGGCGGTTTCGCCTTTTTTCAGGCTCGACACGGGCGTCCCCGACGCGTCCACGAAGCCTGCCGCTTCCACGGAACGCAGTTCGGGTTCGCCTCCGACCGTATAGGTGCGGTTGGCAAATCGGTCGTCGGCGAGCACGGCGACGGTAACCGACGATCCAACGGCCAGCCGGGACAAATTCAGCAGGACGACATTGCGTTCGGGATGAAGCTTGGTTTCATGGGAACCCGATACCGCAAAGATGTCGGGTCTTTCGTCCATCTCTTCCCCGAATTGGTTGTACAGGTGAATCGGCACTTCGACGCCGTCTGCCCTGGGAAGCGAATCAGCCCCGCCCAGCTCGATCCGTTCCAATCTTTCCGCGGTCATGTTGAATTGCCATTCGGAAGTGGTGGTCTTTTCATCGACCGGAACGGTGAGGAAGACCTCATACAAGCCCGTCTGGATCTTATCCTCCAGGACGGCGGTCACCGAACCTTCGTCGATGCTCCATTCCAGACGCTCGATGCCAACGGCAATCCGCTGCTTACCGTTATCCCCGATCCGCTCCAGGACGACGACCGCCGTGTCCGGATCGAGTTTCCCATTGAAAGTCAATTGCACTTTGCGTGCGCCCTTCTGTTGCGCGGACGTGATCCATGCGGTCTCCTCGGCGGTTTCCTGAAGCTGCTCATACGCCGCATACGAAGCTACCACCAGCAAATCCCGGCTCGCGGGCACGGTATAGTCGGACTGCGGCGGAATCAGCCCGGCTTCCAGCGCGGCCTTCACGTACTTGCCTGCCCAATCGCTGGCACCCTCCACCGTGGCATCTTCATCCACTTCGATATCCAGCGCCTCAACCATGATCTTGGCCAGCTGCTCAATGGTGACATCGGAGGTAGGATCGAAAATCCCGTTGCTGTAGCCTTCCAGGATGCCCGCCGCGGTCGCCGCTCCGATATATCCCGCCGCCCAATCCGATTCGCCCAGATCGATGTAATATCCCGAGCCGGCGGCGGCATCCGGATCCAAACCTAAGATCAGGGTGATGATCTTGGCGGCCTGCGCCCGCGACATGTTCCAATCCAGATGGGACTGGCCGTCCGGAAAACCATCGAATATGCCTTGTTCCACCAATTTATTGTATTTTTCTTCGGCGGTCATCTCCTCGCCGTGAACCACTGCCGGCTGCACCGCCGCGGCAAGCAGCGAAAACGCCAGCAGCAATCGGATAATCCTTTTTCCCAAATCAAAAACCTCCTTTTCGGTTCCCACCTGCGCCAGGGGTAATATGACCGGCGAATTGTCGATTGATTGAATTCATTTTACATGAGTCCAAAAACAATACCTATAGGCTCTTTCTCCTATGAATGCGGTACAACAGGTAACAATGCCCTATTAAATATATGACGCTCTTGCCAGACAAACCAAAAAGCCTCCTTATCGGTTTCTTCCGAAAAAAGTCCTTTTTTTCATGATTTTTGAAACCCTATTAAAAATCATTTTACTATAGGAAAAAATTGATCCACATGGTCTATTTCTCCTATGGGATCTGCTAGTCCTTAAGTCCTATCCGGCAAACAAAAAAATGCAGCCGCGCTTGCGGCTGCATGGATCTGCCGGATTGTTCCGGCTATCCCCGTTATTGCGGCACCTTTTTCCAATCTTCCAGGAATCTGGCGATCCCGATGTCCGTCAGCGGATGTTTCCACAGCGACGGGAACAGGGAACCGGGGATGGTGGCGATATCCGCCCCGAGCACCGCCGCCTGCTGGACATGCGCGATATTGCGGACGCTGGCGACGATGATCTCGGTCTTGAAGCCGTAATTGTCCTTGATCGCCTTCAGGTCGCGGATCAGTTGCATACCATCCTCGCCGATGTCGTCAATTCTCCCGACGAAGGGGCTGATGTAGGTCGCCCCCGCCTTGCACGCCATCAGGCCCTGGGCCGCGGAGAAAATCAGCGTCACGTTGGTTTTGATGCCTTCCTTGGACAGGGTGTTGACCGCTTCCAGACCCGCTTCCGTCATCGGAATCTTGACCACGATGTTGGGGGCCCAGGTCGCGATCTCCCGCGCTTCCTTCAGCATTTCTTCCGTGGTGAGGCCGACCACTTCGGCGCTCACGGGGCCGGAAACTTCACGGCATATTTCCTGAATGACCTCTTTGAACGGTCTTTTTTCTTTCGCGATCAGCGTGGGGTTCGTCGTCACACCGTCGACCAGGCCCAGCCGGTTGACGCGCCGGATTTCCTCGATGTTCCCCGTGTCCAAAAAAAACTTCATTATAACTCTCTCCTTCAATTCGGGTTGATAAAAGGATTTACGGCAGCAAAAACCGCAGTTTCCAAAACATCGCCGTACCCTATTATCCGACAATGCGCCGTCCAGGTCAATGCGGCCTGTAACCCCGCAGCGCGCTCCTTCGTCTATTTGCATGGACAGATAAAAAGAGAAAGGGTGGAGGGAAACCATGCACAAAACCAAAACGCTCTTCCTCGCGGCCGCACTGCTGCTGACGACGATTTTGGCCGGCTGCGGAGCCGCGCCGGAAGCGTCGCCGGAATCCCGGGGAGCGCCAAACGGCGGAGAATCGCCGGCCGCCACGCAAACGGCTTCGGCTTCGTCGTCCGCGACCGACGATGCGGCGGATCGGGAAGCCATCGCGGCGGTGGTCGAGCAATTCGGGAAGCAGCTTCAGCTGGTATCCCTTCTGGCGCCGGAAGAGGATCTCAAAAAGAGCATCGAAGAGCATTACGGAGATTATGTGACCCCGGAGCTGCTGGAGGCCTGGCTGGACAATCCTTTCGCGGCGCCGGGCAGACAGGTGTCCAGCCCCTGGCCGGACCGTATCGAAATCGGCGAAATCACCGCCGCATCCGACGGCGCCTATGAAGTCACCGGCGAGATCGTCGAAATCACCGGCGTCGAGGATGAAATTGCGGCCCGAATCCCGGTCACGCTGCGGGTGGTCCAGGCGGACGGGAAATGGCTGATTTCGGAATTTGCGGCAGGCGAACCCGCCCAACAATGACCAAAACGCCTGGAAGACGCAAGGCGCCGGAGACGGGGAAATTCCCCTCCGGCGCCTTCATTTCAGTTCGTCCACTTCGATTTCGACCCGGAACCGTCTGGAGATAAAGTATTCGTGTTTCCTCTGGCTGCCGCGCGGTTTGTCCATCATTTCATCAAAGCGGCGGTCGATCCGCAGGAACTGCTCATCGCGCCGGTCATTTATACCAATATTGGGGACATATGTAAATTCGTGACGGGGCCATGCCTTAAACTTTTCTCCCCGCAGGCGACAAAGAGAAACTTTTTCCAATGCATCGCGGTCTAACCAGATGAACACGCACAAACGGAGTGATCGGCGGATGAAAAGACGGATTGCGGTGGCAGCGGCGTTTCTTGCCCTGCACGTCCTCATCGCCGGCTGCGACCGGCAAAGCGCGGACGTCCCGGAGGAGAGCGCGCCCGCTTCGGAAACATCGATCCGGACGGAACCCGACAAACCGGACGCCAATGGAGATGCCGCGCTGCCCGGATCGCCCGGCGTAACCGCCGAACCGGCCGGACCGTCCGAACCTCCGGCCTCCCCATCATCCGATGAAACGGAACCGCCGAACGGCCAAGCCGAGCTTGTCTGTTTGGACCCTGCGAAAACTTCGGGCGGGTGGAGACTGGTCGGAAAAGACTTTGGATATGAGCTCGGGAGCGATTGGAAGGATGCCGTGGTGGTGCAGACACTGCTTTCGCCGCCCGGCAGCGGGAAATCCATGGTTGTCCAAATTACGCGGTGGAACCCGGACGGACCGTCGGGTCTTTTCCGCAAGGACGCCATCGTCCTCGATTTTTCCGACCGAAATGAGCCGGCATGCACAGTGTACCCGCTGTTTGAAGCCAATGTCAATGACAGTTACAATGCCGACTCGGTGACGGCTGTGTACGGCTTTCTTGACGCGGACCGGCTGCTTTACGTCGCCGCGGGCGACCACCCCTTCACGGGGAATCCCACGTACCGGGTGCAGACGCTGGACATCCGCACGGGAGAGATCGAAACGCTGTTTCCGGATGTCCCCGGCACGCCGATGGACGATCATTTCGCGCGGAGCTGGCTGACCGCGGACAAAGGCAAACTGGTATTGAACTCGTATCGGACCGGCATGCTGTGGACGTTCGATCTGATCCGGCGGGAGGTACGGCAATCCGGTCTACGGTTTCCCCACGAATGGCCGTTATATTTGACTGTTCCTTCTCCCGACGGGGAGCTGTTCTGGTATACGGACTTCCATAATGAAAAATACCGGCTGCACGACACCTTCGGCGAACCGGTGGCCGAAATGCCGTTTTCGCAGGGATTCGGCGCTTACCCGCCGTTCCGTTGGACGCCGGACGGACGCTTCGCCGCCTATGCCTATACGCGCGACCAGGCCCGCGAACATATCATCGATGCGGATGAAACATATCACATCGCACCGCAGGGAATCCGCTTCCTCGACCGCCGCGGCCGCGCTGTCCGGACCGTGGAAACGCCCACAGGGTCTGACGAATACGTGGAACTGGCCGCCTGGATGGATAAAGGCGGGGAAGCGCTGCTTCATTACTTCAGGCTGGACCGGAGCAACCCGGACCCGAACCGGCAGCCGGAGAAAATCACGCTTCGCTTCGAACGGCTTCGCCTGGACACCGGGGAGCGCATCGCCCTCCGGACTGAATCGGATGCCGGGAGCGCGGCGGGATGGGAACATGCCGTCTATGTGCTGCCGGTTTCGGGGGGTCGTCTTTACCGGATCGACACGGCCAACAACCGCGTGGCGACGGAGCTCAACCATGCCTGCGGCCTGGTGATGCCGGACGCCGGCGCGGGGGAACGGGCATGGTACGATTTGAGCGAAGACGGGGACACCGCCACCCTTTACCGTTTCGACGCGGACAGGAAAACGGCCTCCGTGATCCGGGTGGAAGCGCCCTTTGGCCGGCTGCCGGAAGCCGTCGCCCACGATTGGCTTATTGCAGATACAAAGTACATCCGACTGGGGAACTGATCGGTGAGGCACGTTTTAAAAATGGGAATTTGAGCGTTTGACTGAATGTCCGATAATGCCGGCAGCGCAGCAACAAGGAGGAATGCCCGTGGGCGCCAGCCGCCTGTTTGAAATCCTGTACATGCTCCTGGAAAAGCAGCCGGTTACCGCGAAGGAACTCGCCGAGCGGCTCGAGGTGTCGGTGCGCACCGTGTACCGGGACATCGAAAGGCTCAGCGCCGCGGGCATCCCCGTCTACATGAGCAAAGGACGAAGCGGCGGCATCCGCCTGCTCGACGGCTTCGTGCTGGACAAATCCATGCTGTCCGCCCGCGAACGACAGGAAATCCTCTCCGCCCTGCACGGCCTGAAGGCGGTGCGCGACCCGGACGCCGGCGAGGTGCTGGCCAAGCTCGGGGCACTCTTCGGCGGACGCGACGACCCGTGGGTGGAAGTTGATTTTTCCCATTGGGGGAGCCGTCGCGCAGAAGTCTTTGCCCTGCTCAAAAACGCCATCATCGCCCATCGGACGGTCACATTCGAGTACGTCGGCAGCTCCGGGGACAAGTCGGAGCGGGAAGCGGAGCCCCTTCAGCTTTGGTTCAAACACCGTTCCTGGTACCTCAAGGCATACTGCCTGACCAAACAGGCCTACCGCCTCTTCAAGCTGACCCGCATGAAAAACGTGCGCATGACGTCCCGCCCCTGCGAGCGGCACATCCGGGATACGGCGGCTTGGCCGAATCCGGAGGACGCCCGCCCCATCCCCGAAACGGAACTGGTGCTGCGCCTGCATCCTTCCGCCGCCCACCGCGTCTGCGACGAATTTGACGAATCCGAATACGTCCGCCACGAAGACGGCTCGTTTACGGTCAGGGTCACCTATCCGGAAGACGAGTGGGTGTACGGATATGTGCTGTCCTTCGGCGACCTGGCGGAAGTGATCGCCCCGCGGCGCATCCGGGACAACGTGCGGGCGAGGCTGAAGAAAATGCTGCGGCTCTATGAAGGGGACCCGGAACGCAGCGGGGACAACCCTTCGTAAAATATGACACGCATTGTCATATTCATTGGGGTAAGCTGTTCTTGAACCCGTCAGAAGCAAAGGAGAGAACGGCCTTGCCCAAAACCGTCGACTACAAAAAAGATTTCAAACATCTCTATCTGCCCCCCGCCTCGCCGGTCATCGTGGAAGTGCCCCCGATGCCCTTTCTCGCGCTGAACGGCGCCGGCGACCCGAACGGCGAAGCGTTCGCCCGGCAGACGGAAGCGCTGTACGCGCTGAGCTACGCCGTCAAGATGTCGTACCGCAGCGGACAGGTTCCGGAAGGCTACTACGACTACAAGGTGTTCCCCCTTGAAGGGGTGTGGGACCTGGTGGACTACGCCAAGCCGGCGACGGACAAAAACAATCTCAAGTACACGATCATGATCCGCCAGCCGGATTTTCTGACCGAAGATCTGTTTGAACGGTTCCGCGAACAGACCAAACGCAAAAAGCGCAATCCGTATCTGGACCAGGTCCGGCTGATCCGGATGGAAGACGGGCTTTGCTGCCAGATGATGCACATCGGCCCCTATGACGACGAACCGGCGAGCTTCGCGCGAATGGAAGCATACTGCGCGGAAGCGGGATACGTCCGGGCCGAAAAGACACACCGTGAAATTTACCTGTCCGACCCCCGCAAAACCGAACCGGCCAAGCTCAGGACGGTGCTCCGGTTCCGGGTGCATAAAAGCTGAGAGGCAGGCCCCGCCCTGCCTCTTTCCTCGAGTTCATCCGTTTTTGCCCTGCGATGTGGCCTACCGGATGGTCAGGTGGATGGAATGCAGGATCAGGCCCAGTCCGACGAAAAAGGACACGAACTCCACCAGTTCGAGCGCGTCATACAGGGCAAAAATCATGAAGCCGATGCCCAGCCCGCAGATCAAAAGGATTTTCCAATCCACCCGGCCGGATTTGCCTTCCATCCTGTCCCCTCCCCGAATCAAATTTTCCGCATCACCCTGGACACCCTTTGGCGGCATCACAAATCCATCATAGCCGGTTCCGAGCCGGAAAGTAAAGATGATGCTTCACCCGGAGTCTGTTTGGTGGTGTGACTCCCGGCATCCGGGTCCGGCGAACGGAGGACGATATTTATTATATAATTTATTTAGAAAATAAAATTATTTATATAATTATTATTGCGCCCACGCTGAATTTTGTTATATAATTTGTGCATCAAAATTTATTTTATATAAAATTAAAAAAGGAGGCTGCGAACATGGACTGTCCGGTGTGCCAGGGAAGCGGAGAACTGGAACAGCCCGTCCCCGGTGCCGATTCCCGGTTCGGTCTCCGCCCCGGAAGCGGCGATGAACACGGCTTCGGCGCCGGCACATCCGGCGCTACTCCCGGCGACGGCCGGCGGGATGTCCCCGGCGTGTTTCTCCCCTGCCATCGCTGCGGCGGCAGCGGGGTGCTGGAGGATGGGGAGTAGGAGCAACGGAAAAAAATCATGCGGACAAATACCCGAAACCCACGGAGAGACCAACAAGCGGAGGGAAGACACGATGGAAACATGGCGTCCAGACGTTCGCGAACAAATCGAAGAACTGGAGCGAAAATGGAAATCCCCCCGGTACCGGGGGATCGTGAGGCCGTACAGCGCCGGGACCGTGGTGCGGCTGCGCGGCTCCGTGCGCACGGAACATACGCTGGCGCAAATGGGGGCAACGAAGCTTTGGCATCTGCTGCAGTCCGAGCCCTTCGTCCGGGCCCTCGGGACGCTGACCGGCAACCAGGCGGTGCAGCAGGCCAAGGCCGGACTCAAGGCCCTGTACGTGAGCGGCTGGCAGGTGGCGGCGGACGGGAACCTCAGCGGCCACATGTATCCCGACCAAAGCCTTTATCCCAGCAACAGCGTGCCCTTCGTGGTGAAGCGGATCAACCAGGCTCTGCAGCGGGCGGACCAGATCCAGCATGCCGAAGGCAGGGGCCGCATCGACTTTTTCCTGCCCATCGTGGCGGACGGCGAAGCGGGCTTTGGCGGACCGCTGAACGTTTTTGAACTGACGAAGGCGATGATTGAAGCGGGAGCGGCGGCGGTCCATTTTGAAGACCAGCTGTCCTCGGAGAAAAAATGCGGCCACATGGGCGGCAAGGTGCTTCTTCCCGTGAACCAGGCGATCCGCAACCTCATCGCCGCCCGGCTGGCCGCCGACATTCTGGGCGTCGACACCATTCTCATCGCGCGGACGGACGCCCTCTCGGCGAAGCTGCTCACGAGCGACATCGACGACCGGGACCGTCCGTTCCTGACGGGACAGCGCTCTCCGGAAGGGTTCCACTACGTGACCGGCGGACTGGATCAGGCCATCGCCCGCGGCCTGGCGTATGCGCCGTACGCAGACCTGATCTGGTGCGAGACTTCCGAGCCGGACCCGGAAGAAGCGCGGCGTTTCGCCGAAGCCATCCATGCGCAATATCCCGGCAAGATGCTGGCCTACAACTGTTCTCCTTCGTTCAACTGGAAAAAGAAGCTGGATGACGCCGCCATCGCCCGCTTCCAGGACGAACTCGGCCGGATGGGCTACAAGTTCCAGTTCGTCACGCTGGCCGGCTTCCACTCGCTCAACCACGGCATGTTCGAGCTGGCGCGCCAGTACCGGGACCGGGGCATGAGCGCCTACGCCGAGCTGCAGGAGGCGGAATTCGCCAGCGAGCGGCACGGCTACGAGGCGGTCCGCCACCAGCGCGAAGTGGGCACCGGCTACTTCGATGAAGTCGCCCTGGCCATCTCCGGGGGCGAATCGTCCACCACGGCACTGGCCGAATCCACCGAAACGGAACAGTTTTTGTAAGCCGCTGAACGGGTCCCGTGGCCATCATCACGGGAACGATCAGCGAAACGGCGCTGACCAGGGTGACCATCGGGTCATGCGGCGCGAATCCGGCGGCCGGCAGAAAGCCGGTGAGCAGCATCAGGGCCAGCGCCAGGACGGCCAGCCGTTTGCCGGCCGCCCGCCCGGCCGGGGACCCGTTCTCCGGCGGCGGGACGGCCGCTTCCGTATCTTCCCCGTAAAGCGCCAAATCCGCGGACCCGGGCACGGCACGCGCCGGAATACGCCGTTTCCCGCCGCCGGGACGCGCCGCGCTCCCCCGTGCGCCCGTCCGCGGAACGGCATGGGATTTCCACCCTGTGGTAAAATAACGGTTGGACTTTTCGCACCCCATTCCCATTTCACGCCATTCCGACTTCGCACCCATTCAAAATTCTCGCGGTGGGAGGGAGCGAACATGAGAATCGGCATTTTGGCCCCCGTCACCTGGCGCACGCCGCCGCGCAAATACGGCCCCTGGGAGCAGGTCTGCGCCAATCTCGCGGACGGCCTGGCGGAACGGGGACACGAGGTTTATCTTTTTGCCACCGGCGATTCCGTCACGCGGGCCCGCCTCGAATCCGTCTGTCCGGTGCCGCTGGGCGAGCATCCCGAGCTTCCCTCGCGGCCCTGGGAGCTGATCCACATCGGGTTCGCGCTGGAACGGGCCGACCGGCTGGAACTGGACGTGCTGCACAATCACATGAACTATCTCACGCTGCCTTTTGCCCGGCTCATCCGCACCCCCGTCGTGACCACCCTGCACGGCGCGGCCCTGCTGGAGGCCGACTCCCGCGCGGCGTACCGGCAGTTCCCCGGCATGCCCTACATATCCATCAGCTACGCGGAACGGGAAGGCTGCCCCGAGCTGAACTACATCGCCAACGTGTACAACGGCATCCGGCTGGAACAGTTCGATTTTGTCGACCGGCCGGGCGAATATCTGCTGTTCATCGGGCGCATCTGTCCGGACAAGGGGGCGGATCTGGCGGTGGAGCTGGCGCGCCGGACAGGCCTGCCTTTGGTCATCGCCGGGCTGGTGCCGGGAGGGGAAGAAGCGTTTTTCGCCGAAAAAATCCGCCCCTGGATCGACGACAAACAGATCCGTTTCGTCGGCGAAGTGGGACCCGTGGAGCGGAACCGGCTGATGGGCGGCGCCCTGGCGCTGTTGCACCTCGTCCGCGCGCCGGAGCCCTTCGGCCTGGTCATGGCGGAGGCGATGGCCTGCGGCACACCGGTGATCGGCTTCGGCCGCGGCTCCGTGCCGGAAGTGGTGGAACACGGTCGGACCGGCTTTGTCGTGTCCACTCTGGAAGAAGCCGCCGCATGCGTCGGCCGCCTGTCCGACATCCGCAGACGGGACTGCAGGGAACGGGTGGAGCGGCTGTTTACGGTGGAGCGCATGGTGGCGGGTTACGAAGAAGCGTACCGGTCCCTTCTTTCCTCTTCTGTAAATCCATCATGATCCGCCGGGATGACCCGCCGGGGCCAGCCGCCCCAACCGCCAACCGCCGCTGTATGCGAAAAACCGCACATATCGCTTCGCACAACGCGTCAGCAGCATCATTTTGTATGAAAAATCGCACATATTGCTGCGCCGGCCACCCCGATCGCGGCAATATGTGCGAAAAACTACACATATCGCTTTACCGACTACCCCAACAGCAGCATTATGTGGGAAAAACCACACATATCGCTGCGCCGACCACCCCATTTGGGGCAATATGTGCGAAAAATCGTACATATCGCTTCGTCGGCCATCCGAACCGCGACATTATGCACGAAAAATCGCACAAATTGTTTTGCTGGCCACCCCGACCGCGGCAATATGTGCGAAAAACGTAAGCGTCAAATAGCCCCCACCTGTCAATCAGATGAGGGCATTGATAAACTGG
>ERZ795043.1077-NODE-1077-length-15816-cov-6478.803185_pt1 | contig 15816 bp, 14 predicted proteins | sample MGYA00375127_ERZ795043 | MGnify/ENA primary metagenome ERZ795043 (study PRJEB30172, sample SAMN05518447) | compost metagenome | isolation source: Feedstock adapted compost from Newby Island compost facility, Milpitas, CA | place: USA:Newby Island compost... | reverse complement strand
TTGAGTAAATCAATGCGGGTGAGAAAATATTGATGGAGCAGGTCCAGATAATCGATTTTTTTCATGGTCCATGCATTCCAGGCCTGCAGGGTTTCCACGCCTGTAGAGCCGGGACCGATTTGTTCGGCCAGTGCCTGCAGATAGGCCGTATAAGTATGGGCATACGCAGGCAGGATATCGGATTGATAGGCCTGTAACTGTTGTTGCCAGGCCTGCAGCTGAGCCTGCAATTGGGCGATCTGTCCCAGCGTTTCAAAGAGCTGTTCCTGCTGCTGGTCTTCGAGTGCCTTTCGTTCTTCATCGATGCTCAAGGCCTGTTGTCGCTGGGCACGTGCCGCCCAGGGCAGGGCAGGGAGGGTGACCATCACCATCAGGTTGTACATATACATGCCGTTGGTCATCCGCATCTGATCCCATGAGAGTCCCACCTGGGGTTTGAGTTGAGCCAGCAAAGCTTTACGCTGGTAAGCCAGGCTGTTCATCTGGTGGGAAAGCCACCGCAGGTCAGACCGCTGTTGCAGTAAGGCCACCGAGTCGAGCAAAGCAGGCATGGTGAGCGATAAGGGCAGTTGGGAGGTGTCGATCTGCAGGGGTGCATCCACGGGTTTATTCATCAGGCTGTTCAGCACAGCGGCCGCAGCGGCCACCCGCCCGCGCCATACCGCAAGCTGGTTCTGCCAGTCGGCCAGTGCGGCCCGGGCCTGGTAAATATACTGAGGCTGCGTGCGATTATAGCTCAATTGTTTTTCCAGTACCTGTATCAATAAGGTCAATTGTCGGATCTGCTCCTGTATGGTATTGATTTTCTGTTCACCGATCCATAGTTCCACATAAGCCATGCGCGCCCGGGTGTGCAAGGTATTCCGTAATACACCCTGCTGATCGGCATACTGGGGCACCAGGGAACGTTGATAGGCAGCTTCTGCTCGTTGATAGCCGAATAAGGGCAACATTTGCTGCACACGAAGCATCGACATTTTTCGGGCCGACAGGTTTTCCGTTGTATGCATGCCGGGATAAGGAAACTCGTTCAGTCCTAATCCAACTGCCGGCGCAGGCCATCCGTAGGCGGCCAGCGCACTTTGCCGGGCGGCCTCCTGCCGATGCATATACTGCTGCAAACCCACATTACGACGATCGATACTGTCTATCACCTGCTGAAGCGAAAGCCCCTGGGCATACAGCCCCGAGGCGGAAGCCATAACCAGCAGGTATCCGGCTAAGAATAAAAAAAGACTATGCGCGCTGATGTTTGTTGATTTCATATATCATATGTTTTCATTCAAGGTGAGCGAATCGGTTATCGGGAGTTTGATCTCTCCATATCGGCTGAGTTCCCGTTCTTTAAACAGCTGATAAACCACCGGCATCACCAGCAGCACACAGATGGCCGAGGTGATCACTCCACCGATCATGGGCAGGGCAATAGGACGCATCAACTCGATACCCGTGCCCCGCGACCAGAGCACCGGCACCAGTCCCAACAAAGCAATCAGCACGGTCATCAGCTTGGGTCGTAATCGTTTCACAGCCCCTTCTATCACATAATGCTGCAGGGTGGTCCGGTCAACCCTTCTTCCCTTTTCCTGAATCATGCGGCGCATGGCTTCATCGAGATAGATGATCATCACCACGCCCGTTTCTACAACCAAGCCGAACAGGGCGATAAAACCCACCACCACGGCCACCGATAGTTGAGCGCCCCAGAAATACACCATCAGGATGCCGCCGGTGAGCCCGAAAGGCACGGCAAGCAAGACATTCCAGGTGTCCGCCCAATTGTCGAAGGTGAGGTAGAGAATAAAGAAAATAATAAACAACACAATGGGCAGAATGATCTTCAGGGTTTTGCGGGCATGTACCTGATTTTCCCATTCGCCGCTCCACTCCATGAAATATCCCGGCGGCAGATGCACGGATTGCTTCACTTTCTGAATAGCCTCTTCCACGGTGCTGCCCATATCCCGCCCCCGCACGTCGAACAACACCGTACCACGCAGTAAGGCGTTCTCGCTGTTGATCATCGAAGGGCCTTCGGTAAGACGAATATCGGCTACAGCCGACAGGGGCACCGGTCCATGTGCTGTTTGTATGGGAATCTCCCGGATCTCATCGAGGGTCTGCCGCCAGTCCTGGGCCAATCGCACATTGATCGAAAACCGTTCCCGACCTTCCACCATCTGGCTCACCGAGGCGCCGCCGATCGCATATTCAATCACATGATTCACCGTTTCCGTAGAAATACCATATCGGCCCAACGCCTCTCTTCGAATGGCAATATCGAGAAAACGGCCGCCCGAAAGGGGCTCGGGATAGAGATCCACCACCCCGGCAACCGACCGCAAGGCTTGAGCGATCTGCTGCTCTATCTGTTCAAGGGTATCCAACTGTTCGCCAAACACCTTCACGCCCACATCCGTTCGAATGCCGGTGTTGAGCATGTTGATGCGGTTGATGATAGGCTGCGTCCAGCCGTTGGTTACGCCGGGAATCTGCAGCTTATGGTTTAGCTCTCGAATCAAGCTATCGCGTGTAACACCCCGGCGCCACTGGCTACGGGGTTTGAGCTCAATAATGGTTTCAATCATATTCAGCGGCGCCGGATCGGTGGCCGAAGCAATGCGCCCCGCCTTGCCCAGAACATTTTTTACTTCAGGAACCGAGGCAATGATTTTATCCTGGATCTGGAGGATGCGTTTCATCTCGGCATTGGAAGCATCGGGCAGCGCCACAGGCATAAACAAGAGCGTGCCTTCGTTTAAAGGCGGCATAAACTCCTGCCCCAGCCTGCTGAAAAGAAACAGAGCGACACCCAGCGCCAGGATGTTTACAGCCAGCGTGGTCTTCTTCCAGCGCAGACACCAGCGCAACACGGGCTCATAGAGGCGGACGAAAAAGCCGCTCACCGGATTACGCGATTCCGGCCTCAGCTTGCCTTTCATGAAATAGGCCATCAACGCCGGCACCCAGGTAATGGCCAGCACCATAGAACTTACAATCACCAACGTTTTGGTCCAGGCCAGCGGATGAAATAACCTTCCTTCTCGCCCTGTCAACAAAAACACCGGTAAAAAAGAAACCACAATAATGAGAATGGAATGAAAGATGGGCCGGCCTACCTGAAGAGCCGACCGTTCGATGATGGCGATGCGCTTGCGATTGTTTTCCTCAATTAAGTTCGGCTTCATGATGATGTGTTTTCTGTGAGATAACGATGGGCATTCTCAATCATGACGATGGCATTATCGGCAATCACGCCGATGGCGATGGCTATACCGCTAAGCGACATGATATTGGAATTAAAACCCATCCAGTGAATGAAAATGAAGCTGATGACCACCGCCGTAGGTATGGTGAGGATGGCCACCAGCGCACTGCGCAAGTGCAGCAAAAAGACCACGATCACCATAGATACCAGGATCAGCTCTTCAATCAACGTATGCTTAATACTGTGGATGGCCGATTCGATGAGGGTGCTCCGGTCATATACGACATGAAAATGAATACCAGGAGGCAGTCCTGCCTGCACGGCTTGCATTTTCTCTTTCACCGCACGGATCACAGCATCGGCATTGGCTCCATATCGCATGATAACCACTCCGCCCACCCGTTCGCCTTCGCCATTTTCATCGACGATTCCCAGGCGATGATCGCCCCCCATCTGCACCTGCGCCACATCTTTCAGCAATACGGGTGTAGAGCCCTCAACGGCTACCGGGATTTGCTCCAGATCGTGAATACCTTTCAGATAGCCCAACCCACGCACCATATAATTGGATCCATGTAAATCAATCACGCTGCCGCCCACATCCCGATTATTCTCGCGAATGGCCTGTAATACCTGCTCAAGAGAAAGATCATAATAGGTCAGTTTTTGCGGATCAATGCGCACCTGATACTGGGGTTGAAAACCTCCAAAAGAGGCCACCTCGCTCACATCCGGAACATCCTGCAAGGCAAACTTCACATACCAATCCTGAATGGTTCGTAATGTACCCAGGTCATATCCCTTGCCCTCAAGCGTGTACCAGAACACCTGACCCACACCCGTGGCGTCAGGGCCCAGGGTGGGCACCACATCGGGCGGCAATTGCTTCTGCGCATAACTCAATCGTTCCAGAACCCGACTACGCGCCCAGTACAGATCCGTACCGTCTTGAAACACGACATACACAAAGCTCATCCCGAACATAGAGGTGCCACGGATATCTTTCACCTTTGGAATACCCTGTAAACTGCTCACCAGCGGGAAGGTGATCTGATCTTCTATGACCTGAGGCCCACGACCCGGCCATTCCGTAAAAACAATGACCTGCACATCCGATAGATCGGGGATCGCATCGACCGGCGTGCGCAAAAGTTGATAACATCCATACCCTGCAATAGCCAGGGTGAAGACCACCACCACAAATCGATGGTGGATAGACCATGAAATGATGCGGTTGATCATAAACAAAAAAATGAGATACCGGTAAAATCAAACAGATGCAAACCATCAGCTCCCGGACGAGCGGGAGAAGCCAACATGTACCGGTATCAGATCAACCACACCTGATGCAAGACAAACAACGGTGGAGAATGCGGAGCGAAGACGTCGTGAACCTGATACTGCGGATGTGAAAAAATATGTTCAGGGGAAAATACCAGAAAAACACGCTGCAGTAACCAGGCATCTACATGCCAGCCGATAAACGAGCTAAGCTGATGCGCATCACGGAGTTTAAGGAATTGAGTAAAATCGCGACAGCAGGCTTCATCCAGTTGAGGCTGATGGTGAGGCGCATGTTCCACTGTCACGGCTAACTTCACGGAGGCAAGCTGGCCACAACAAAAATGCGCAGAGACAGCCATGCCACTGATGCCGATCAGGTAAATCCACAACAGCGATATGGCTATCTTGCGTCTCATGCATGCAAGTTACAGTCAGGAACAACAGGATTTTTTGTGCGAAAACCATTTTTTAAAAAACGAAGGTCGCTTAGCAGAAGTTGTGGAAGTTTGTTCCTGAATTTCGGACAGGTTATAATGGCCTGATTGGCTTACGGCCTCCTGCAAACGAGAAAGTGGAAGTTCATCTTCCATACTGATGATGGCCTGTGCAGGATTCAGGGTAACCTGTGCATCAATGACACCGGGTACCGACTGAAGTGCCTGCCGAACCGTATGTACGCAGCCTTCACAATGCATGCCTTTAACTTCAAACATTTTCACCTGCATGATAAACATATTTGATGCAAATTTACCGGCCACGCTCCAGGAAATCGTTATATCATTTGTACAAAGCGTTATACATTTTTAACTTTCTTTACCATCGGTAAACTTATATCCCACACCCCGTACGGAATGAAAATACCTGGGATGTCGACTGTCTTCTTCGAAATATTTCCGGAAGTTCAGAATAAAATTATCGATCGTGCGCGTGGTGGGATATACATTATATCCCCATACCACCTGCAGGATTTTTTCGCGGGGCACTACCTCTCCTTTGTTTTCAATCAATAATTTGAGCAACATGGTTTCTTTCTTACTCAGCTCATATTTCTTTCCGTCCTTCCCAATACATTCCTGAGCGGCAAAATCAATTTTATTCGGTCCGAATTCATATACATCGGGTACGCTGGACCGGTCGTGCATCTTTTTGTTTTTGATGATTAATTTTTCGACCCGGAGCAGGAGTTCTTCGAGGTTAAAAGGTTTGGTCATATAATCATCACCGCCTTTTCGCAGGCCCAGCACCCGATCGGCACTGGTATTGCGGGCGCTGAGAAACAAAATGGGCACGTCGTTATTCTGCAGGCGGATATTCTCAGCTACAGCAATCCCGTCCATTTCAGGCAACATGATATCGAGAATAATCAGATCAAAATATTCGTTTTTAATGGCCTTCAGGGCCGCCAGCCCATTATCCACGGCGGTTACCTCATAGCCTTCTAACTCTAAATTCAGTTTTAGTGATTCCTGAAGATTTTCTTCATCTTCCACCAGCAGAATGGAAGCCTTGTAATTGCGATGCATGGTTGGCATGTGTATAAAATTGAAAGCTCAGGTAAAATTTTCCCGGATCAACGGAAATGCTATTTCAAATATACTACCCTGTGGTTTTCTGTCCAATACCCGGATCATACCCCGATGCTCCTGTACAATCTTCTGGGTAAGGTAAAGCCCCAGCCCAGTACCCTTGGTCTTGCGCGTGTTTTCATTGCCAATCCGATAAAATCTATTGAAGATTTTATTTTTTTCAGCATCGGGTATACCCGTACCTTCATCGGCTACAGATATAATAGCCATGGCTTTATCTTTATGCAGATGGATTTCCACAGTGCTTCCCCGGGGGGAGTATTTTACTGCATTTTCAATCAGGTTATTGATGGCCAGACTCAGGGTAAGCATATCGCCGTTGATCCAAACATCGGTGTCGATATGGCTGATAAGTTGATGGGTTTGTACGCGCCTTTGTTGCTGGACCACACATTGTTGTACCAGTTCACTGAGGTTCAGTTGTTCCTTCACCAGCTGGTATTGCCGGCTCTCGAACTGTGATGCAAGCAACATGTTGTTGCACAAATGATTCAGTCGATTGGTTTCAGCAATCATGCTCTCCAGCAGTTTTTGTTGTTTTTCAGCATCGAGCTTGCGTTTCAATAAAGTCTCCAGGTTGAGCTGCAGCGCAGCAATGGGCGATTTCAGTTCATGGGTAACGGCCATCATAAAATTGTTTTGCTGGCGCGACAGCAAAATCTGTCTGCGGGTGGCGCGATATACATAAGCTGCACCGATGAGTATCACCAGCAAAAAAGTAATGCCTTCACCCCAGTATTTGAATTTCCGCATCCGCTCGTCGTGTGCAATACGGGCCATTTCTTGCTGAAATAACAAAGGATGTTGCAAACTATCGACCGTCAGCCGCAGGTATCGTTGCTGGCTTTCGGTGATGATTTCACTCTGTCGGAAGAGGGAAATACCCCACCAGATCAATGCCGCAAGGATATAAATCAGGAGAAAAAAGTAAAAATAAGTAATGAAGCGCGTGCTCTTTTGTTTGATGATAGCCCGACGTTTCATAGCCCAAGGTTATATACATTTAAAAAATAGATTCAGGGCTGAGTCGTTGACGAATCTGCCTGATGCACATCCGGAGAGCCAATCGGCTGTCTGTGCCCAACTTTTTCAATACGCAGCCCCACATTCCATACATCCGACAGCGGATTATCACGCATATCCTGTTCAAATGTAAAACGGTATATACCCGGTTCATTGAAATATGCATTGTGTTGAATCAGAATACGGTGGAAAAAGATATCATCCATTCCACTGCCAAACCATTTTCCTGTAGCATCGGCCAGCGGCAATTCCACCCTGCGCTGTATGGATCTTCCATCGGGGAAAGTGGTGGTTATCATCAGCCATAAGTTGCTGTAACGGTAATTATTGGTATGGCGCAGGGTTACATAAATATCGTACAATGCAGCGGTATCGGTAATATGCACGGTAAATACGGGGCGAAATTGCGCATCCCAGCTTTGATGCGGGATGGCGGTCTGCTGTTCAAACACATTGAGCCGGGTTGAAAACTGACATCCGCAACACCATGTCAGCAGCAACAACAAATAAAAGGGCGGGTTTGGTTTCATACAGCCAGATATCTGCTCTGTAAAGATACATGAAGCTTGCCGCTTCCTGCAACGGGTGACGAAAGCTTATAGTACATTCAGCACCTGCTCCTTGGCTTTTTCCAGTTCATCTTTCATCAACACCACCCATTGCTGGATTTGTGCATCACTGGCCTTGGAGCCTGTAGTATTGATTTCCCGCCCCATCTCCTGAAGCAAAAAACTCAGTTTACGTCCCTTTACCACATCCGGTTCATCTAATATTTGTTCAAAATACCGGCAATGATTCTCCAGCCTGATTTCCTCTTCTGTGATATCCATTTTCTCGATATAATAAATCAATTCCTGCTCCAGCCGATTCTGATCAATTTGTTCACGAGGAAAATATTCCTGCAGGGATTCTTCAAGACGTTGTTTCAGTTTCTCTCTGCGCGCGGGATCCTGTTTTTTGATCTCAAGTAAATAATCTAAGATGCGTTGCACATAAGTGCGCAGCGCCTGTTCCATGGCCATCCCTTCCTGTTCCCGGTGGGTATTAAGGGCCTGAATGGCTTCCATCAACGTAGCTTTTACCTTGAGCCAATCCTGTTCAGGAAGTACTTCTGTGGTGGGCGTAATTACATCGGGGAGTTTGATCAAAATAGATAAGGCATGCTGCTGCCAGTCGGCAGGCAATTGCAGAGTTTCTGCCAGTTGTTGCAGGCTCTGGTAATATTGCCGGGCAAGTTCGATGTTCAGCAAAAGGGGGTTTTGCGATTGGTATTGCTGCAGGTTAATGGTCAGGTCAATTGTTCCTCTTTGCAGATGTTGTTGTAGCAAGGAACGGATTTCGGCTTCATAAGGTTTTACAGATGCGGGTAGCTTAATATTGGCATCGAGTTGTTTACCATTTAGCGAACGAATTTCTACCACTACTGTCCATCCGTTATGATGCTTTTCGGCACGTCCATATCCGGTCATCGATCTCAACATAATCTCAGGTATTGCAATGTTACAATGTGATTGCTGGATAAGAAACAAACCTAATGATATGCTTCCGGAAAAACAAATCTTATGTTTGCAAAGCCAGCCATGCCTGTTGATAGGCAATCTCCCGATATTCACCAGGCTTCATGGAGCCGAGCTGCAACTGGCCAATGGCATAACGAATAAGGCGCAGCACAGGATAGCCGGTGGCGGCCATCATTTTTCTGATTTGATGATACTTCCCTTCGTAAAGCCTGATGCTGATCCACGAAGTGGGGATGTGCCGACGGTAACGAATCGGCGGATGCCGTTCTGGCACGGGTGGCGGTTCGTTTAATAATTGAATGGCATCTACCGGAAGCGGAAGTGTTCGATATGTTTTTCGTTTTATGCGAATCACTATCCCCTGATACAAGGGCACAATGGCTTCAGGCGTAATTTCTCCCTCAACCTGCACCCAGTAAGCTCTTGGATGGGCAAAATGTGGATGTAAAAGTTGTGTGTGCAAGCGCTTGTCGTTGGTAAGCAACAACAAACCTTCGCTTTCATAGTCTAACCTGCCCACCGGATACACATCTTCTGGAACCCGCAACACATCGGCCAGTGTGAGCTTTCCCGGTGAGGGTGAAAATTGACATAATACGCGATAAGGCTTATATAAAATATAATATCTCAGCTTTTCGGGCATGGGAATTACCCTGATTTACATATGTGCACATACAATAAAAAAGCCCAGCAGTGCGTTGCTGAGCTTGTTTTGAATTACAATGGGTTAGTAAGTATGAATGGAAAAATTTTACTACACAATATTAAAAGATAATTTTGATTAAATAAAATTTTTTTTCTTTTTTATGCACATCATGTGAAAATCATATTCATATCCACGCAATGGCAGGTAATAGCGAATGCCTGAATGATACTACCTTTGTGCTATTGCCAACACATTTCATCATCACACATTTTAAATGTACAGCTCATGCAATTGCCAGCACCTGTTTCCGTAAAATGGATTGCCGATTTTGTTCAGGGTAACATACTGGGCGATGCAGCACAACAAGCAACGGGTATCAATGAAATCCATCAGGTTCAACATGGAGATATTTCTTTTGTAGATCATGAAAAATACTACCGCACAGCGCTTCAATCAGCAGCAACGATCATCCTCATCAATCAAGAATTTGAGCCGCCATCAGGTAAAACACTTATTTTAGTCGAAGATCCTTTTCGTGCATATAACCGGCTTGTAAGGCATTTTCATCCATTTTCATTTCCGGAAAAATTACAGGCCGATTCGGTACAGATTGGAGAAGGCACACGGATAGGGCCACAGGTGTTCATTGGAGAACATGTGCAAATCGGAAAGAATTGCCTGATTTATCCCCATGTAACCATTTACGATCATTGCGTGATTGGCAATGATGTCATTATCCATTCGGGTACGGTCATCGGAGCTGATGCATTTTATTACAAAAGACGTACAACACCGGAATGGAAATATGAGAAAATGATAAGCTGCGGCAGGGTGGTGATTGAAGATGAGGTGGAAATCGGTGCTCAGTGTACGATCGATAAAGGCGTAAGCGGGGATACAATCATTGGCCGGGGTACGAAAATCGATAACCTGGTGCATATCGGCCATGATACACGCATTGGTAAAGCATGCTTGATTGCGGCGCAGGTGGGCATTGCGGGTACTGTGGTTATCGAAGATCATGTAACCTTATGGGGACAGGTGGGGATCTCTAAAGACCTTACCATAGGCCGCGAAGCGGTGGTGCTGGCGCAGAGCGGCGTGCCCAGCTCATTAAAAGGTGGACAAACCTATTTTGGTTATCCGGCTGAAGAAGCGCGCTATAAACGCAGAGAGATTGCCTGGATTAAACGTATTCCCGAAATATGGGAAAAGGTTAAACATCTGTAATCAATGCCGCAACTGCAGGCTGCTGCTGATTGTTTAAAAAGGCTTCACAGGTATAAGCAATCGTTTCTTCCAGAGGCGTAAAACGGAATTCCGGGAAAAAACGCAACAATTTTGTGGCATAATAGTACACCTTCAGCTGAGCCGTATGTACGGTTTCGAGGGTTACCACCGGTTCATAGGACGATGAGATCCACGATTGTAATTGTTGATAAGCCGCGACCATATAGCCCATCCATCGGCCGGCTGCATAGCGCGGAGCCTTTCGATGAAAAGCATGTGCAATAGCCGTGAATAATCGTTGATAAGACCAGTTATCGCCATTTAAAATAAACCGCTCCCCGTTCACCGATGATTGCATGAGCAAATACATGGCCCTGACAACATCACGCACGTCCACAAATCCATTTACACCCGGGGAATAAAACGGGAATCCATCGTATATCCGTTTAAACAATGCAGGCGAGCCAGTATGCCAGTGGCCGGGGCCCAGAATAATGGTGGGCTGTACGATCGCCACTTCGAGTCCCTCGGCCCAGCCCCGCCATACTTCCATTTCACCTAAATATTTGCTCCATCCATATACCGAACGATGCACGTGTTCGGGTTGTGGTGTATCATCATCGATATGTTGTTCTTTATGACCTCTGCCCAGCGCTGCAACTGAACTCACATGCACCATACGCCTGACCCGCATTTCAATACATAGATCTACGAGATGACGGGTGCCTTCCACATTCACCAGCATCAGCTCACGACGGGCTTTTCGGGCAAAACTTACCTTGCCTGCACAATGATAAACATATTGTACGTCCTGCAGGGCATCACGCAAAGATGGAATATCCAGTAAATCGGCTCGCACCCATTCCACACGTTCTTGCACATCAGGAGGTAAAGCAGGAATATGTGTTCGGTAAATAGCCCGTACAGTCTGATGTTGCCGCACCAGATAAGCTATCAAATGACTTCCTAAAAGTCCGGTCGCTCCCGTAACAAGTACAGACATCATGCGAGAATAGAGAACAAAAATAAGTGGATTCTCTGCAGCTCAGCACAATTGATGATCAGGCCTGGCTGAATTGACGAAGAAAACGAATATCATTTTGTGCATACAAACGCAAATCATTCACCCGATATTTCAGCTGGCATATCCGTTCAATACCCATTCCAAATGCAAATCCCGTGTATTTTTCCGGGTCAATCTGAAAGTTACGCAATAGATCCGGATGCACCATACCACAACCTAAAATCTCCACCCAACCGGTATGTTTACACAAACTACATCCTTTACCTCCACATACGGTGCAGGAAATATCCATCTCTGCACTGGGTTCAGTAAACGGAAAATAAGATGGCCGGAATCGCACCCGTGTGTCACGGCCAAACATTTCTGAAACAAAATAATACAACGTTTGTTTGAGGTCGGCAAACGACACCTGTTTATCAACATATAATCCTTCTACCTGATGAAAAAAACAGTTTGCGCGTGCCGATACCGTTTCATTACGATACACCCTTCCGGGACAAATCACACGCACAGGCAGGGGTTGCGTTTCCAGCACACGTGCCTGTACGGATGAGGTGTGGGTACGCAATACCCAGACGGGATCACGCGATAAATAAAACGTATCCTGCATATCGCGCGCCGGATGATCGGGCGGCATATTCAGGGAAGTGAAATTGTGCCAGTCGTCTTCTATCTCAGGCCCTTCGGCAATGGCAAATCCAATGCTTTCAAAAATCCTGACGATTTGCCGACGTACAATGCTGAGTGGATGATGGCTGCCCAGGGGTAATGGCTTCGCAGGCAATGTGATATCGATTCCGGCAATGAACTGCTGGCCCTTCTCATCAGCAGCCTGCTGACTGATGCGCTGTTTGTGTGCGGCATATTGTGCTTCAGCGAATTGTTTGAGTTCGTTCAACTGACGGCCTACTTCTTTTCGCATGGAGGCCTCTATTGTGCCCAGTTTACTGAATAGGCTTTTCAATAAACCCTTACTGCCGAGATATTTAATCCGAAAAGCTTCGACTGCTTCTATCGTATCGGGATGCTCATCTGCAATCGATGCACGCAGGGCCTCTATTTCTGCAAATAATGATTCCATGCCGACAAAGTTAACCTTTGCCTGCTAATTCCACCGTTACAAATAAACAATTCTACTTGTCGTGCACGGCCGCAACTTCCAGTACTTCAAAGCTGTTGGGCACAAGTGGAGGTCTGCGATGCTCGCCCGCAGGCACCTGCTGAAAACGGGCCACAGGCAAAAATAAATGATGACTGACGGTATCTATCGTACTGGTTCGGGCACCCACCTGTGTGGTAACCTGCTGGATCACCTGAAATTGATCCGGGTTAATTTCCTGAATCACCGTGAGCGTGCCTTCTCCATTTGAGCTGAACACCTCTTCCGTGACAGGATCGAAATCGGTTCCATCACAACCTCTGCCAATCGGCAACCGGGCAATCACCCGACCGTTATTGCTGTTCATCACCACCAGCACTTGATTGGCACAGCCTGCAAACAAACGCTGATGCCTGATATCTATCGATAAGCCGGTGGGGCCTTCTCCTCCCTGCAAGGGCCAGGTTGCATCAACTTGAAAAGTATGCAGGTTCACGCGTTGAATTTCATTTTTATCTTCAATGTTCACAAATAAATAGCCCGAGTGATTGCTTACGGCCGTCTCGGGCTTACCTGCGAGCGCAACGGTGTGAATCACCCGATCATTTACCGGATCTATAACCGAGAGATCCTGGCTTCTGCCATTACAGGTGATAACCGTGCGGGTAAATGGTTCATACAAAATAGCATCGGGATCCTGTCCGGTCGGAATATTGCGCAAAATTCGATGGGTTTGCATGTCTACCACCGTTACTTCGTTGCTTTGTCCGTTGCTGATATAGGCTTTATGTAATGCACGGCTGACCGTTGGATCAACCACAAATGCAATTCCATGTACACCGTGCAACGGAGCAATGACCGATATGCGTTTACCCGTAATTTCATTGAGCACATCTACTTCATTGCCATGGCTTACGTATAACTCATGAGCAGGAGGATATACGGCGATATAATCCCAGCCGCCATTGCCTCCAACCGGAAAGCGACGAATTACTTCATAAACATGTTTGCCCTGTGCTTCAGCAGGCATAAACCCTGCTGTGATGCAAAAGCATACACATAAGGCTGCAAAACATGTGCAGCGTAAACGAAAAGAAGTCATGTGAAATGTTTTGCCGAAAATTAGCTTCTAAATCTGAAGAGAAACGGAAGTTTTACTTGAACATCAATTGCCTGACCTTTTCTGGATCTTCTTTTTCCTTTTGCAAATCGAAAAAGGTACCGAAAACCCTGTCCCAGAGCGATGTGCTCACGCCAAAGCCTTTGTGCTCGTCTTTGTAATGATGCAAATGATGATTGCGCCAGAGCGGTTTCATGAATTTAAACGGCGGCTTCCAGGCATGAATCGCATAATGCATGCTGCCATATATCAGGTATCCCAGTAAAAATCCCGGGAAAAATGCAAATGCATAGTTACCCAGTATGAGATACTGCAAGGAAAAAATCAAGCAGGCGAGTATTAAGCTGGGCACAGGGGGCATAAACAACCGCTGCTTATCGCGGGGGAACTCATGATGATTGCCGTGTAAAATGTAGATAAATCGCTGTACCCGTGGATTATCGGATACAAAATGAAATACAAACCGATGCATCAGATATTCAAACAGGGTCCACGAAAACATGGCAAGCAAAAAAACGACTGCTATGCGAGCGGGAGGAAAACCCACATGTACACGGCTGTAATAAAGCATGTATGCGATTACTGGCAGATACATTCCCCAGATCACCAGCGGATGTGTTTTGGTCAGGAATTCCAGGTATTCATTCTCGAACAAGCGGGCCTGCCCTTTATTTTTAATTCGGTCGAATTGCATAGGCTCTGCCGTTTGGATAATCAAATTTACAAGCATTTCTGCAGATCAGGCAATGCCCGGCTTTAATTATCCACCTGCTTGATGGTGGGACGAGTGTCGGTTGTATCGCGTTGTTCATATGGTATCTGGAACCGGCTGAGATCCGGTTTATGCTTTCTTTTGCGATGCAATTCATATTGATAGATGATTTGTCCGAGTCGATAGAAAAACGGCGTACCGATTTCTTCGTATTCATATTGATCATCATTCAGGATACCATCCCGGTTTACATACAGGGTGGCCGCCAGCATATATTCCACATGATGTTCAAAATCGGCGACATAAGATGCATCCGTTAAAAATCCATAAGCCCAGCCCACCTTGTTGAACACCCGAACACCCGGAGGCAGATGATGATGGCTGCTATCCCTGAAGAAGAATTTGACATAGGTATCGTAGAATACATCCGCATCATATCTGGGATAATTTGTTTCGCCGGGGAATTGAGAAAGATATTGATACAGAAAATGATAGTCATCGGCAGTCAAATGAAAACGAGCCTTTTCCGGTACAGATTGCGGGAAGAGAATGGCGCGCAGCATATACAATAAATCCTGCAACGAAATCCGATTTTGCATGCTAAAATCCATGGGATGATCGACCCGCTTTCCTTCCCGGTCCATATACGCATTACCCACCCAGATGGGCGGGCCGGATGATACAGGCACCGGATTATACAAAGCCGGTTGACGATACAAAACATGTCCGTCGGCATCTATAAAACGTATCGGATTCGTGTAACGATTCTGCTCGGCCGTCAAACCCATAAATTGTCGAATGATTTGAACATGCCGATATCCTCTGGCATGCAATTTTTCCTGGATAGCCTGCTGACCCACAAATTGATAAAGCCGGTTATAGGCATCGTTGTCGCTCACCAGCAAGGCTTTTTTGATGAAATGCGCGATGGAGGGATATCCATTTTCCGATGTGCTATCGGTCCATTCCGGGATCTGCCAGGGATACGCGCTGTCGATCTGCATACGGGTATATTTATCCACGCCCGGGATGTGCAACTCATTTAATTTTTCCAGCGCCAGGCAGGCCAGCGGTAATTTCACCGTAGAAGCCGGATAAAAATAAGCATCCGGATCGGCATGATAAGCATAGGTATGAAAATGCGGCCGATTATATGCATCCCGATTGATTTGCACATACAGAATCTGCAATCGATACGTATCGGCATGGGTTATCACATGGTGAAATAAGCTATCCGCATTGTTAAACAAGAGCTGCCTCAAGAGCCGATCGGTACGGGGTTGTGCATGGATGTAGCCGGGCATACCGATCAAGCTTATACACATCAATACGCCAAAACAATAACTGAATAACGACATGGCTGT
>ERZ795043.1076-NODE-1076-length-15824-cov-33.327732_pt1 | contig 15824 bp, 14 predicted proteins | sample MGYA00375127_ERZ795043 | MGnify/ENA primary metagenome ERZ795043 (study PRJEB30172, sample SAMN05518447) | compost metagenome | isolation source: Feedstock adapted compost from Newby Island compost facility, Milpitas, CA | place: USA:Newby Island compost... | reverse complement strand
TTCTTTTGAAAACCAGTTGAAATTCATTATCAATATGTATATATTATAATTAAAATAATTTTAAATTAAGTTTAATTTTAAAGGAGAGATAAGCATGGATTCGATGTCCGCATCCAGCGCCGGAAAATGCCCGTTTCATCACGGGAGCGCCACGAGCCTTCAGTCGGCCGGAACGACGAACCGGGACTGGTGGCCCAACCAGCTGAACCTGAGCATCCTGCATCAGCATGACCGCAAGTCCAACCCGATGGACGAGGATTTTGATTATGCAGAAGAGTTTGAAAAGTTGGACTATTTTGCCTTAAAGGAAGACCTCAAGAAACTGATGACGGAAAGCCAGGACTGGTGGCCCGCCGATTACGGCCATTACGGTCCGCTCATGATCCGCATGGCCTGGCATGCCGCGGGCACTTACCGCATCGGCGACGGCAGGGGCGGCGGCGGCACCGGCAACCAGCGCTTTGCGCCGCTGAACAGCTGGCCGGACAACGCGAACCTGGACAAGGCGCGCCGGCTGCTGTGGCCGATCAAGAAAAAATACGGCAACAAGATTTCGTGGGCGGATCTGTTCATCCTCGCCGGCAACGTCGCCATCGAATCGATGGGCGGCAAGACCATCGGCTTTGGCGGCGGCCGGGAGGACATCTGGCATCCGGAAGAGGACATCTATTGGGGCACCGAAAAAGAATGGCTGGGCGACAACCGCTACAGCGGGGAGCGCAACCTGGAAAATCCGCTGGCGGCCGTGCAGATGGGCCTGATCTACGTCAACCCCGAAGGGCCCAACGGAAATCCGGACCCGCTGGCCGCCGCCAAAGACATCCGCGAAACGTTCACGCGCATGGGCATGACCGATGAGGAAACGGTGGCGCTGATTGCGGGCGGCCACACCTTCGGCAAGGCCCACGGCGCCGGCGACGCCTCGCACGTCGGGCCGGAGCCGGAAGCCGCGCCGCTGGAAGCGCAGGGCCTCGGCTGGATCAGCACGTACGGCAAAGGCAAAGGCCGTGACACGATCACGAGCGGCATTGAAGGCGCCTGGACGCCGACGCCGACCCAGTGGGACACGAGCTATTTTGACCTGCTGTTCAACTATCAATGGTGGCTCACGAAGAGTCCGGCGGGCGCCTACCAGTGGATGGCCGTCAATCCCGACGAGAAGGACCTGGCACCCGATCCGGAAGATCCGTCCAAACGCGTGCCGACGATCATGATGACGACGGACCTGGCGCTCCGCTATGATCCGGCGTACGAAAAGATCGCGCGGCGCTTCCACGCCAATCCGGAAGAGTTTGCCGATGCCTTTGCCCGCGCCTGGTTCAAGCTGACGCATCGTGACATGGGGCCGAAATCGAGATACTTGGGGCCGGAAGTGCCGGAAGAAGATTTCATCTGGCAAGACCCGATTCCGGCCGTGGATTACACGCTGACGGAGGCGGAAATCGGCGCCCTGAAGGCGAGAATTCTCGACTCCGGGCTGTCCGTGAGCGAACTGGTGAAAACCGCATGGGCGGCCGCCAGCACGTTCCGCGGCTCGGACAAACGCGGCGGCGCCAACGGCGCGCGTATCCGCCTTGCGCCGCAGAAAGACTGGGAAGTGAACGAGCCCGATAAGCTGGCCCAAGTGCTGAAAGTATTCGAAGACATCCAAAAGGATGTTCATCAGGAACTGGGCAAAAAAGTGAGCCTGGCGGACCTGATCGTGCTGGGCGGCAGCGCGGCCATCGAAAAGGCGGCGCGGGACGCCGGCTTCCACATCACCGTGCCGTTCGCGCCCGGCCGCGGCGACGCGACGCAGGAGCAAACGGACGTGCAAAGCTTCGCCGTGCTCGAGCCCATCGCCGACGGTTTCCGCAACTATGTGAAGAAGGAATACGCGCCGCACATCCGGCCTGAAGAACTGCTCGTCGACAAGGCGCAACTGCTTGGGCTGACGGCGCCCGAAATGACCGTGCTGATCGGCGGCCTGCGCGTGCTGGGCGCCAACTTCGGCGGCAATAGGCACGGCGTCTTCACGGACCGCGAGGGCATCCTTACCAACGATTTCTTCGTCAACCTGCTAGATATGAATTATGTTTGGGAACCGGCCGCGGACGGCACCTACAACATCCGTGACCGCAAGACGGGACAGGTCAAATGGACCGCCACCCGGGTGGACCTGGTGTTCGGCTCCAACTCCATCCTGCGCGCGCTCTGCGAAGTTTACGCCCAGGACGACAACAAGGAGAAGTTCGTGCGCGACTTCGTCAATGCCTGGGTGAAAGTGATGAATGCGGACCGCTTCGACCTGAAACGGAAGAAGAAAGAGCTGCAGAAGGTATAATTGCACATCATCCGAATTTCCGATACAGCATTCCTGATCCCCTTATATTGGAACCCCGCAATCCCGGGCGACTGCGGGGTTTCGATTTGATTGTCGGTTTTTGGTATGATTGGGAGAAAGGGAAGGAACCGGACCGGCCGAAGAAAGGAGAGCGGGATGTATTACAACAAAGAGCGGCTGAAAAAATTGCGCGAAGAAGCGGAGGAATACGCAAAGAAACTGGAAGAGGAAGCCGAGAAAGCCCAAAAAGGCGAAAGGTTCGAATCGGCGGCGGGGCTGACCATCGTTTGCAGCCACTGCGGACACGACCATTTTCACCGCAGCAAAAGGCTGCTCAACACCCGCGGCCTCACGTTCCTGGATCTGGACTGGCTCAACGAATCGGCCACCACGTTGATGTGCACCAAGTGCGGACAGATCCTCTGGTTCGGAAAAGAGGTAAAGCCGATCCAGTAACACCTCCGAAGAATGTGGTGCAAAAATGCTTTATATTTTGGCCTTTTGGCCGAAACCGGTGGAATGAAGTGCAAATTTGACTCATATTTGGGCCCTTCTGAAAAAATCCGGGCAATGGAATGCAAAAATATCTTTCATTTGACCCGTTTATTGAAAAAGGGGCCGAATCTAGGTCAAAAATGCACTATATTCGGGCGATCAGCGAAAATGAGGCTTAATATGAGGCAAAAATGCACTTCATTCGGAACGTTTGGCAGTTGTGACTTGATCTTCTGCCGTTTTCAGCGCCCGGCCGCAAAAGCGTGACGAAGCAGGCGAAACACGTTGGCCGCGCAGGAGAAAAGCAGCGGCTCCGCTTGCGCCATGCATTCTTGCACGGAGGCGGGTTCCCGCACGGCAGCGAAACAGCCGGCAAAATGTTCACCCAGCTCGCCGGCGCCTTCGCCGAGGCTGCCGGAGATCAGGATCGCCGGGACGCCGCAAGCTTTGGCGATTTGGGCCACGCGGAAGGGGAGTTTGCCGTACAGGGTCTGGCGGTCGCTCCGGCCTTCGCCGGTGATGACCCAGTCCGCGCGGGCCAGCTTCTCCCGAAATCCCGAAAGCTCCAGGATCATCTCGGCGCCGGACCGGATCTGGGCGCCGAGGGCGAGCAGCGCAAAGCCGAGTCCGCCGGCAGCACCGGCGCCGGGTGTGTTTTGCAGCGAACGGCCCAGCGCATTTTCCATCAGCGCGGCGTATCGGGCCATATGCCGGTCGAGCAGATCAGCCTCATCCGCCGAGGCGCCCTTCTGCGGCGCAAAAACGATTGATGCGCCTTGCGGGCCGCACAGCGGATTGGTCACGTCGCTGGCCGCAATGATCTCGCAATCTTTAAGCCGCGGATCCAGGCCCGCCAGATCCACCGCATGCAGGCGGAGCAAATCGGCGCCGCATCCCTTAAGTTCCCGTCCATCCGCATCCAGAAACCGGGCACCAAAGGCGCGCAGCATGCCGATGCCGCCGTCGCACGTGGCGCTTCCGCCCAGACCGATCACGAATTTCCGAATGCCCGCATCCAGCGCGGACCGCATCAGTTCGCCGAGGCCTGCCGTTGTCGTGCGGTAAGGGTGACGGTGGTCTTGCGGCACCATCGTGAGCCCTGCCACATGGGCCGTCTCCAGCACCGCCGTGTCGTCCCGAATGACGTATGCCGTTTTTACGGGAGAACCGAGGGGGCCCGTGGCATTCATCGGAACAATCCGGCCGCCTGCGGCGGCAGCGATCGCCTCCAGCGTTCCCTCACCGCCGTCCGCCATCGGCACGACTTCGGCTTCCGCGCCGGGAAAATGGGCGAGCAGCGCCTTTTTCACGATATTTCCGGCCTGAACGGAGCTTAAACTTCCTTTAAAAGAATCCATCGCAATCACCATTCGCGGCATGGCGGCGGCTCCTTTTCTTCACGGACTTTCATCTTGAAGGACTATCATCTCGGTTTTCCTTAAATTAAACGTATCCAGGTTTGATAGTAACGCATCTTTTGGCGGAAGGGGAGGGGGCGCATGGGCTCCGTCTTGGACAAACTGGCGGGCGGCGATTTAAGGTCTATCGGCCGCGCCGATGAAGTCGTTTCGGACGTGCTGGCAGACCCCCGCCTTTTTAATGAAGTTTTTCGCGGCATGCAAAGCGATGACCCGGTCATCCGCATGCGCGCCGCAGACGTGATTGAGAAAGTCGCCCAACGGCACCCTGAATATCTGCAGCCGTATAAAGACAAGCTCCTCGGGGAGATTTCCGCCATTGATCAGCAGGAAGTGCGATGGCACGTTGCTTTGATGTTTTCATACCTGTCATTGACCGATGCGGAAAAAGAGCAGGCGGCCGAGCTGCTCGTCTCCTGGCTGAAAACGGGCAAAAGCAGAATTGTGAAGGTCAATGCGCTGGAGACGTTGGCTCATTTTGCCGAAACGGACCAAAAGTATGCCGCAATGGTTACGGAACTGTTAACGGAAGCAACCGAAAGCGGCAGCCCGGCCATGGCGGCCAGGGCAAGAAAGCTTTTGGCCAGACTGCAAAAAAAGAAACAAAATCCGCCCCAAGCATAACGAAACCGGGGCGGGTTACGCGTTTTAATGCGCCGTCTTAAACAGATTCATCCCGCTGAAAGCATCAAAAAGGTGGACCTTGCGCATGTCGATGGCCAGTTTCACGTTGTCGCCTTCATCGCAGCCGAATTGGCTGTCTGTCCGGGCAATGAGAGGTTTCGCTCCCAAAATGTTTAAGTATAGAAATTTTTCACGTCCCAAATTTTCGCAGGCCTCGATATGGGCGTGGATCTGGCTGGCCGGTGACGCTTCGACAAAGGCCGGTTCCGCATGAATGTCTTCCGGCCGGACACCGAAAATAACTTCGCGGCCAATCAGGTTATGCCGGCGGAGCGCGGCGGCTTTTTCTTCCGGAAAGGCCACATCGATCCCTTTGCCGCGAAAGCGGACAACTCCGCCATCTTCGGTCAGCTCGCCGTTCAGCAAATTCATGGCGGGCGACCCGATGAATCCGGCGACAAACACGTTGGCCGGATGATGATACACTTCCTCCGGCGGTGCGGCCTGCTGAATCACGCCATCCTTCATGACCACGATCCGGTCGCCCATCGTCATCGCCTCGGTCTGGTCGTGGGTGACGTAGATGCAGGTCGTCTCCAGTTGCTTCATGAGCCTGGATAGGTAGGCGCGCATCTGGGTGCGCAGCTGGGCGTCCAGGTTGGAGAGGGGCTCATCCATCAGGAACACCTGGGGTTTGAGCACGATGGCCCGGCCCAGCGCCACACGCTGGCGCTGGCCGCCGGAAAGTTTCATCGGCTTGCGGTCCAGGAGTTCCTCCATTTCCAGCATCCGCGCGGTTTCCCGCACGCGCCGGCCGATTTCGTCTTTGGTGTATTTCCGCATTTTCAGGCCGAAGGCCATATTTTCATATACGCTCATGTGCGGATACAGGGCGTAAGACTGAAACACCATCGCAATGTCGCGTTCCTGCGGCGGCACGCGGTTGACCAGCCGGCCGCCGATGTACAGCTTGCCTTGCGTGGGCTCTTCCAGTCCCGCGATCAAGCGCAAAATCGTCGTCTTTCCGCAGCCGGAAGAGCCGACGAGCACGAGAAACTCCCGATCCCGGATCTCCAGGCTGAAATCCCGCACCGCAGGTTTGATGGAACCGGGGTATATTTTGCACACTTTTTCGAGGCGAACCTCAGCCACGGGATAAGGCTCCTTTCGCAGATGGCTGCCGGAGTACGTCAAGTTTATCAAATTTTATTGTACAATAATTTGTACGCGTCTACTTTATAGGGAAGGGAAACGGACGATGCAAACGCAAACTCAAACGCAAGAGCAGTTGCAGCCGGCGCCCGTGAGCCGGCCGGCACCGGCCGTCGGCCTGGCCATGATGCTGGCGTTGGGCCTGATGATGGCTTTCGCGCCGCTGTCGATGGATATGTATTTGCCCGCGTTTCCGGAAATTGAGCGGGTCTTTGGCACTTCCGTTTCCATGGTGCAGCTCAGCCTGACGGCCTGCATCATCGGGCTGGCGCTGGGGCAGCTTATTGCCGGTCCGATCAGCGACCAGTTGGGGAGACGGAAGCCGCTGATCGCGGGGCTGGTTTTATATGTTATCTCATCGTTGTTATGCGCATGGGTGCCTTATATAGAAGCTTTCATCGCTTTGCGGTTTGTTCAGGGATTGTCAGGCGCGGCCGGGATCGTCATCTCCCGGGCCATTGCGCGGGACCTGTTCTCGGGGCCCAGCCTGACGAAATTTATGGCGAACCTGACGATCGTGTTCGGCGCGGGGCCCATTTTGAGCCCGGTCATCGGCGGGCAGCTCATGCGCATCATGGACTGGCAAGGCATTTTCTATGTGCTCGCCGGCATCGGCGGCGTGCTGCTAATCTATACGCTGTTTGGGATGCGGGAAACGCTGCCGGCAGAATCCCGCAGGTCCGGCGGCCTGGCCCAAACCCGCAGGGACATCGCCACCTTGATCCGGGACCGCTTCTTCATCAGTCTCGCCCTGTCGCAAGGCCTGACGGTGTCCTGCATGTTCTTGTACATCGCTTCCTCATCGTTCGTGCTGCAAGTTCGTTACGGCCTTTCCCCGTCCGTTTTCGGGATTGTTTTTGCCCTGAATGCCTGCGGGCAAATTTTGATGAGCCAAATCGCGGGACGGCTGGCGGGGAAGGTGCCGGAGCGCAAGTTATTTGGTACAGGCGTGCTGATCCAGTCGCTGGGCGCCGGTCTTGTGCTCGTCAATGCGTTCACCGGCGCCGGAATGTGGCTGCTTCTGTCCGGATTTTTCCTGACCGTCGCCTCCGTGGGGATGATCTTGACCACAAGTTTCCCGCTGGCAATGGAAAGGTACGGCCACTTGGCCGGTTCCGCCTCCGCCATCATCGGCGTGCTGATGTTTATGATCGGAGGCCTCTTGGCGCCGCTCGGCGGCCTGGGCGGAGTGGACACCGAATGGCCGCTGGGCGTGATGATGGCGGCAACCGCCTGGACGTCCTGCGCCATCTTCTGGCTGCAAATTGCGAGACCGTCCGCCAAAAGGGGCTGAAGGGCGGATGCGCTATGAGGATAAAATCCGCAGGGAACTGAAAGCATGGGAGAGAAACCTCGCCAAGTCCCCGGGGCTTCTCGAAAACGTCTCGAAAAAATTCAGCGGAAAATTAAACCGCCTCATCCCGCCAAAAGTGCAAAACATGATCACCGGAGCCGTGAAAGTGATCGTCCGCACGGCGCTGTTTGGCGCCGAATATACGCCCAAGCGCGCCGTGCAAAAAGGCCTCACTTTGGAAGAGGCCGACGAAATGGCCGCCGAGGTCATTTCCTTGTACCGAAAGATCGCTGCGGCGGAAGGGGCGGGCACGGGGGCCGGCGGCCTTTTGCTCGGCGCCGTCGATTTTCCGGCCCTCATCGCCATCAAGATGAAGCTGCTTTTTGAGCTGGCCCACGTATACGGGTTTTCAACCAAGGCGTTTTCCGAGCGGATTTTCATCCTGACGCTGTTCCAGCTGACATACAGCGAACCGCAGAAGCGTATGGTGATCTTAACCCGGATCAAAAACTGGGAAAATGAAAAGCTGAAATGGTCGTCGGACGAGGAGTATTACCGCCAATTGGACTGGGAAACCTTTCAGAAAGAATATCGGGATGCCATGGATTTCCGCAAGATGCTGCAAATGATGCCGGGCATCGGCGCCGTCGCGGGCGCGTGGGCCAACTATGGCATCGTGGAGGAACTCGGCAAAAATGCCATGAACGGTTACCGGATCCGGCGGCTGAACGAAACGGGCGAGGGGCATGCGTGATTTTTTTCACAACAGGTTGTGAAAACATTCGCAAATTCTTCGCAAACGTAGTATAATTTTCTAAACATGGTGTGTTGCGATCACCATGAATCCAGGAAGATCGGGGTATCGGGTTATGACGCAAATCACGGATATGCAAAAAACTCCGACGCCGTATTCGCGGACCAATCCGTTTCCGGCGAAAGTCCTTAAAAACATCAATCTGAACGGGGCCGGTTCCAATAAGGAAACGCGGCACATCGAGCTGTCCCTGAAAGGCTCGGGGTTTACGTATGCGCCGGGTGACGCGGCGGGGATCATCCCGCAGAACGCTCCGGAATTGGCGGACATGATTTTGGACGCGATGGGCTGGGATTCCAATACGCCTGTTCAAGTGAATGATAGCACTTTCACAATCCGCGATGCGCTGATCTCCCAGTTTGAGCTGACGACGCTGAACAAAAAAATTGTGCAGCAGGCGGCGAATTTGACGGAAAACGGGAAGCTGGCCGAGCTGATCGCAGACGACGCCCGGCTGAAAGAATATTTGTACGGCCGAGACGTGCTGGACCTGGTGTCCGAATTCGGGCCGTGGAAAGCAACGCCGCAAGAATTCATCGGGATCTTGCGGAAAATGGCGCCGCGGCTTTACTCCATTGCCAGCAGCCTGACCGCCCATCCGGATGAGGTGCACCTGACCATCGGCGCCGTTCGTTACAACGCACAAGGACGCGTGCACAAGGGCGCATGCTCCGTGATGATCGCCGAGCGCGTTAAAGAAGGCGACACGGTGCCCTTGTTCATTCAGCCGAACAAGCATTTCAAGCTGCCCGCGAAGGACAAAGACATCATCATGATCGGTCCCGGCACGGGGATCGCGCCGTTCCGTTCGTTCATCGAAGAACGCGCCGTGACCAAGGCGACGGGCAAGGCGTGGCTTTTCTTCGGTGATCAGCATGAAGCGACGGATTACCTGTACAGAAGCGAACTGGAAAACTATCTGAAGGCCGGCGTGCTGACGCACATTTCCACGGCGTTCTCCCGTGACACGGACAAGAAGGTGTATGTGCAGCACCGGATGCTCGAAAACAGCAAGGAACTGTTCTCCTGGCTCGAGGAAGGGGCGCACGTCTACATTTGCGGCGACAAGCAAAACATGGCCCGCGACGTAAACGAGGCGTTGCTGACGATCATTGAAAAAGAAGGCGCCATGAGCCGCGAAGATGCGGAAAATTATCTGAAGCAAATGAGCGACGAAGGCCGCTATCAGAAGGACGTCTATTAAGCCTTCACGAAGCGAAAATGCCCGTTGGCCAGCCGTTTGGCTGTGACCCCGGGCATTTTTTGCATGTCCATTTTCTGTTATAATTTAATCATTCGCTGAGTTTTCAGATTGTACATAAGTTTTTGACGCTTATCGATTGGAAGCCATTTGAATGGGGGTACATGTATGAACCATATGGAGCGCCTGGCCGTCACGGCAAAAGACCCGAACCTGAAAAACTACGAGGAAGCGAGGAAAAATTTCCGCTGGGAAGACGTGGAGAAGCACTTTACGTGGCATGAGACGGGCAAGGTCAATATGGTCCATGAAGCCATTGACCGCCATGCCGAGTCATCCAGAAAAGACAAGATAGCTCTGATTTACAGCGATGATCAGCGGGAAGAGAAATACACGTTTGGGCAACTGAAAGAGCTGACGAACCGGTTCGGCAACGTGCTGAAAAAATTGGGCGTTCAAAAAGGGGACCGCGTGTTCATTTTCATGCCCCGGTCGCCGGAGCTTTACGTCGCGCTGCTCGGCACGATCAAGATCGGGGCGATCGTGGGACCGCTTTTTGAAGCCTTCATGGAAACGGCCGTGAAAGACCGGCTGGAAGACAGCCAGGCGGTGGCCATCGTCACGACGCCGGCGCTTTTGCCGCGCGTGCCGGTGAAGGAACTGCCCCATTTGAAGCATGTGATCCTGGTGGGCAAAGATCTTGCGCTTGAACCTGGCCAGGTGGATTATTACAAGGAAATGGAGCAGGCATCCGCCAAGCTGGAGCCCGAGTGGCTGAGCAGGGAAGACGGCATGATCCTGCACTATACGTCCGGCTCCACCGGCAAGCCCAAAGGCGTCCTCCATGTGCATAACGCGATGATCCAGCAATATTACACGGGCAAAATCGTACTGGACCTGAAAGACGACGACATTTACTGGTGCACGGCCGACCCCGGCTGGGTCACGGGAACGTCCTACGGCATTTTCGCCCCCTGGCTGAACGGCGTGACCAACGTCGTGCGCGGAGGGCGGTTCAACCCGGCGGATTGGTATAAGACCATTGAAAAATACAAAGTCACGGTATGGTACAGCGCGCCGACCGCGTTCCGGATGCTGATGGGCGCCGGCGACGAACTGGTCAAGCAGTTTGACCTTTCCTCGCTGCGCCATGTGCTCAGCGTCGGCGAACCCCTCAACCCCGAGGTCGTCCGCTGGGGGCTCAAAGTGTACGGCCAGCGCATCCACGACACCTGGTGGATGACGGAAACCGGCGCGCAGCTGATCTGCAACTATCCGTGCATGGAAATCAAACCGGGGTCGATGGGCAAGCCGATTCCCGGCGTGGAAGCGGCCATTCTCGACGACAACGGCAAAGTGCTGGGGCCGTATCAGATGGGCAATCTGGCCATCAAGGCCGGCTGGCCGTCAATGATGCGGCAAATCTGGAACAATCCCGCCAAGTATCAGGAGTATTTCCGCTTTGCCGGCTGGTACGTGTCCGGGGACAGCGCCTACATGGACGAGGACGGATACTTCTGGTTCCAGGGCCGCGTGGACGACGTCATCAACACGTCGGGCGAACGGGTCGGTCCCTTCGAGGTGGAAAGCAAGCTCGTGGAGCACCCGGCCGTGGCGGAAGCCGGCGTCATCGGCATCCCCGATCCGGTGCGCGGCGAGATCATCAAGGCGTTCATCTCGCTGCGGGAAGGCTGTACGCCGTCGGAAGAACTGAAACAGGACATCATGAACTTCGTGAAAACCGGGCTGGCCGCACATGCCGCGCCCCGCGTGATTGAGTTCAGGGACAAACTTCCCAAAACGCGAAGCGGCAAAATCATGCGCCGCGTGCTGAAAGCCTGGGAGCTGAACTTGCCGACCGGCGACTTGTCCACGATGGAAGATTGATAGATATGATTTGGAAAGAAGAAGCGGCTTGCAGGGCGTGGTAACCGGAGCCGCTTTTTCTTTCTTTTTCTGTGGAAATGTGAAGAAAAAAACGGAATGCATTACCATTTGTAACCGTTACATGTTATGATTGAACACGGACCGGCATTCTGGACAAGTGACGATAATCGATAAGGAGGCATGATGGGGATGAAAGAAGGCTATGTGCCCGGACTTGAAAACGTGATCGCAGCCGAAACGAACCTTTCCTATCTGGACGTGGAAAATGAGGAGATTGTGGTCAGGGGGTACAACCTGATCGAACTGGCGCAGAAGGTGACGTATCTGGACGTGGCGCACCTGCTTTTGAAAGGCAGCCTGCCGGACGCCGGCCAGCGCGAGGAGCTGGAGAAATCTTTGCGCCAAGAGTCGGACGTGCCGAAGTACATATGGGACATTTTAAGCCTGCTGCCGAAAAGCACCCACATGATGGACGCGCTCCGCACCGGCATTTCGGCTTTGGCCGGACAAGAGCCGGAAATCGACGACCGGAGCCCGGAAGCCAATTTCCGCAAATCCATCCGCTTGCTGGCCAAAGTGCCGCAGATCGTCGCCAACAGCTATCGGGCCATCAACCAATTGCCTCTGGCGGAGCCTTACAAGGAAAACCTTTCATACAGCGCCAACTTTCTGCACATGATCACCGGCAAAGTCCCGACGGAGCTGGAAGCGAAAGTGTTCGACCAGTCCCTGATCGCCTACATTGAGCATGAAATGCCCAACTCCACTTTCACCGCCCGCGTCATTGCCTCCACGCAGGCCGATGTGATCGGCGCCCTGACGGGAGCCGTCGCGTCGCTGAAAGGAACGCTGCACGGCGGTGCCAACGAAGCGGTCATGCACATGATGCTTGAGGCCGAAAAGCCCGAGGATGTGGAGCCGCTGATCATGAGCAAGCTGGCGCGCAAGGAGCGCATCATGGGATTCGGCCACCGGGTCTACATGAAAAAGCTCGATCCGCGCGCGCAGCTCATGAAAGAAGCGCTGAAACCTTTGGCGGAAATGAAAGGCCAGGAGCAGCTCTATCAAATGTTCGAGATCGGCGAGCAAGTGATGAAACGGGAAAAAGGGCTTTACCCGAATCTGGATTATTACGCCGCTCCCGTATATTATTTGCTGGGGATCCCCATCGACCTGTTTACGCCGGTTTTCCTGGCGGCGCGGACCGCAGGCATTTGCGCCCACGTCATCGAGCAGCACGCCAACAACCGGCTGTTCCGCCCCAGGGTGCTGTACACCGGGCCGCGCAACTTGCATCCTTGAATTTTCTATTATGTATGATAAAAGCTAGGAGAGGAATTCGATGAGCCATTATTCGCAAAACCATAATGTGGCAGAGCAGCAAACGGACCGTCTGCTGGAAGAAATTGCGGAATACGCGCTTTCGCACGAAATCACCAGCCAGGAAGCGTACAAGATCGCCCGTTTTGTTGTCATCGACTCCTTGGGCACAGCCATCCTGGCGCTGCGCTTCCCCGAATGCGCGAAGCTGCTTGGCCCGGTCGTGCCGGGTGCGACGCTGAAGAACGGCACGCGCGTGCCGGGCACGCAGTTTGAGTTGGATCCGGTGCAGGGCGCGTTCAACATCGGCACGATGATTCGCTGGCTCGACTACAACGACACGTGGCTGGCGGCGGAATGGGGGCATCCTTCCGACAATCTGGGCGGCATCCTGGCCGTGGCGGACTATTTGAGCCGCCAGCGGGTGGCGGAAGGCAAGGCGCCGCTTCGCATGCGCGATGTGTTGACTGCGGCCATCAAAGCCCACGAGATCCAGGGGGTCCTGGCGCTGGAAAACAGCCTGAACCGCGTCGGGCTGGACCACGTGCTGTTTGTGAAAGTGGCATCCACGGCGGTCGTGACCGCGATGCTGGGCGGCGGCCGCGAGGAAGTCGTGAACGCGCTTTCCAACGCTTGGATCGACGGCGGCGCGCTGCGCACGTATCGCCATGCGCCGAATACGGGCTCGCGCAAATCGTGGGCGGCGGGGGATGCCACAAGCCGCGCCGTGCGCCTCGCCCTGATGGCGATGCAGGGCGAGATGGGCTATGCGACGGCGCTCTCGGCCAAGCAATGGGGCTTTCAGGATGTGCTGTTCAGAGGCAAAGAACTGAAGCTGGCGCGCAAGCTGGATTCCTACGTGATGGAAAACGTGCTGTTCAAAATTTCATTCCCGGCGGAATTCCATGCCCAGACGGCGGTGGAGTGCGCATTTCAGCTGCATGAGCTCGTGAAAAACCGGCTGGAGGACATCAGCCATATCACGATCGACACCCACGAATCCGCGATCCGGATCATCGACAAGAAAGGGCCGCTCCACAACCCCGCCGACCGGGACCATTGCCTGCAATACATGGTCGCCTGCGGCCTGATTTTCGGCCATCTGACGGCGGAGCATTATGAGGATGACGTGGCTTCCGATCCGCGGATCGACGCGCTGCGCGAGAAAATGATCGTGCAGGAAAACGAGCAATACAGCAAGGACTACCTCGATCCCGACAAACGTTCCATCGCCAACGCGGTGCAGGTGCATTTCAAGGACGGCACGTCGACTCCGAAAATCGAATGCGAATATCCGATCGGCCATCGCCGGCGCCGCGAGGAAGGCATCCCGAAAATCATTGAAAAGTTTGAAGCCAATCTTCTGACACGCTTCCCGAAAAAGCGGGTGGACCAAATCCTCGCCGTTTCGCTGGATCCGCAGCGGTTCGAAGAAATGGCCGTGCATGAATACATGAATCTGTACGTCATCTGATCATTTAAAGGCACAAGCGCCTGAGTGCACACACAAAGGAGAATGCCCATGGCATGGTTGATTGAGCAGGAGCCCGATCAAAAGGAGCTGGCCGAACAGTTTTTGCGCCTGATCCGCGGGCCCAAAATCGTCAAAATCCCCGGCACCCACGACGCCATGGCGGCCAGGATCGCCAAAAATCTGGACTTTCAGGCCATCTACCTGTCCGGGGCCGCCTATACGGCTAGCCGGGCGCTGCCGGACCTGGGCCTGATCTATTCCAATGAGGTGGCCGACCGCGCCCGGGACCTGATCCGGGCGTCCGGCCTGCCGCTTCTCGTGGACATCGACACCGGCTTCGGCGGCGTGCTGAACGCCGCCCGCACCGCCAGGGAAATGGTGGAGGCGAAAGTGGCCGCCGTGCAGATCGAAGACCAGGAATTGCCCAAAAAATGCGGCCACCTGAACGGCAAAAAGCTCGTGGCTCCGGAAGAGATGATGCAGAAAATTAAGGCCATTAAAGAAGTGGCCCCGACGCTGGCCGTTATCGCCCGCACCGACGCCAAGGCCGTCGAGGGACTGGATGCGGCCATCGAGAGGGCCAGGCTGTACGTGTCCGCGGGAGCGGACGCCATCTTCCCGGAGGCGCTGGAAAGCGAGGAGGAGTTCCGAAGCTTTCGATCTGCCATTGACGCGCCCCTTCTGGCGAACATGACCGAGTTCGGGAAGACGCCTTACTATACGGCCGAGCAATTTGAAAGCTGGGGATTCAACATCGTGATCTATCCGGTCACGTCCTTGCGGGTTGCGGCCAAAGCCATCGAGCGCGTGTTTGCCGAGATCATGAAGACCGGCACGCAAGCGGCGTCGCTGGAGCATATGCAGACCCGCAAGGAGCTGTATGACACCATTTTGTACTATGACTACGAGGAACTCGACAGCAAGATCGCCAAGACGGTGCTGCCGGACCAGCCATCATGAAGGGCGGGAGCAGAGAGGCCATGTTTACGCTATCGGAAGCGGCAAGGGAAGAATTGAACAAGCGGCTGGGCGAGACGGGGAAGCGTTTCGTTCGCCTGCAAATGCGCCACAGCTGCTTTTTGAAACTGAAACTCACGCTGGAGGACAATGCCGGGGAAAATGACGTGCATGTGGCGATGGACGACATCGATTTTGTGATCGATCCCCATCATGTGCACTACATCCGCGGCAAAACGATCGACTATATTCCCGATGTCACCGGTTTTAAGCAGTTTGAAGCCGTATAAGCCGGCTTGTGAACCAAGCCGGCGGAAGAAGGTTTTCGGTTAGCAGGCGCTTTGGGGGATGAACGTTCGCACCTGGTTGCGCCCGCCGCGTTTGGCTTCATAGAGCGCCATATCGGCAGCGTGCAGCAGGCGCTGCAGCGAACCGGCCGAAGGTTCGATCGTGTCTGCCACCCCGAAGCTGGAGGTTGCGTGAATGACGACGCCATCCACCCATACGGGCTGTTCCGCAATTTTTTGCCGCATTTGTTCGGCGATTTCACAGCCTTCCTTGGCGGCGCGCCCAAACAGCGCAATGACAAATTCTTCGCCGCCGTACCGCGCAAACAGCGCATCCGGGGGAAGGCACGCTTCGCAAGTGCGGGCCACATGCAGAAGCACCTGGTCGCCGGCATGATGGCCGTACGTGTCGTTGATTTGCTTGAAATGATCGATGTCAAACAATATGGCGGTCAGGCGAAAATTTTCTTTTTTGAATATCAAGTTGCCTCAGCAAATCCTTCACATACGAACATTTG
>ERZ795043.1071-NODE-1071-length-15862-cov-17.802872_pt1 | contig 15862 bp, 22 predicted proteins | sample MGYA00375127_ERZ795043 | MGnify/ENA primary metagenome ERZ795043 (study PRJEB30172, sample SAMN05518447) | compost metagenome | isolation source: Feedstock adapted compost from Newby Island compost facility, Milpitas, CA | place: USA:Newby Island compost... | reverse complement strand
CCAAGGGACAAAGCGCGCAGATGATCAAGCAGGTTACGGTGGTGAACCGGCCGCCAATTGCGGATTTTGACTGGTCGCCAAAACCTGTCTATGAAGGCGATGAAGTGCATCTGGTTAGCACTTCTTATGATCCGGATGGAGATACGCTGACGTTCTATTGGTCCATCCAAGGGCCGGACGGTTATTCTCAGACTGGAAGTTCTTCGCAGATCAAAATCAGCGGCAATGTCACTCTAAACCGTCCGGGAACCTACCGCGTGACGCTTCGCGTCCGAGACGCTTATGGGGAAGAGGCATCGGTCACGAAGATGATTGATGTGCGTGAATTGTCGGTTGAAGGCTATGTGCTGCATACTGATGATTGGAATGAAAACCGAATTAACTACAATCTGAAGGTGAGCGGCAAAACCGACGAACCGCGTCCCTATGAAGTCTTTTGGGCCGGCGAACGTTTCGTGCTTCGAGCAGAAACAACGCTTACCGGCACCCAAACCAGAGCGGATGCTGTGACCGTTTATATGGATGGGGGATTCTCCGCATCATTGACCCCGAACGGGAATTTCAGCGTCTGGAACGGGGAGCTCTACGATCGGAGTTTTGATCGGCTGAAAGACGGACCAATAAGATTCACCTTCGAGGCGCACTATAATAACGGAGCCGTGAAAACTGACATCGTAACGGTCCGGATCGAAGGCAACTACACTGATTATTTCCGGATCCATAGAATCAAATGAAAAAGAGAAACAGCCGCCTTTTCGGCGGCTTTTCTCTTTCATGAAAAGGATTGTAAGCCTGGATAAAACACGTTTTCATTTCTATGATAAGAAATTTATGGTATAATAGAAATGGCATCGGTACGGTGGGCGCCACCCACGGCGCGCCTCTCTCAGAAGGGAGGTGAAAGCCGTGGGGCAAGACTGGCTACAGTTTCTGATCCTCATTCTGAGAAGCCTTTCTTTTCTTCTGAAGCTGTTTAATCAGTTTCTGAAACTTCTCAGGGATCTTAGAAAAGTTGGCGGTTTGAAAAAGTCTTGTAAAAAGGCGAAGTCCCACCGGAGATAAGGTTGGCAGCCTAACCGGTGGGCTTCGCTTTTGTGCGTTGCGCGCCGTGGGTGTCCCACGATGCCGTATGAGCGGTTGCCGTGTTCCCAGCACGGCGCCGCTCTTATTATTATTGCCAATTTTCCGGAATTATCTTCTGTCATTATTATAACACCGTAATTCAGAAGTTGGAATATTTTTTCCCCAATGAGTTGCCGCTTTTTTACGGGAGTTGGGTTTAATTTTTTATGATATTGAGATTTTGCTTTGATTTTAGCAGCATTCTGTTGCTGTTTTTTTGTTCGAATTGATTTTTCGTATTCTTTATGTTATCCTATATACAGATATTTTTTATTTATTTTTTCTTTTTGTGAATATTGGGGGATCGCACATGGCGGTTCATTTTGATAAGGAGTTCATTGATGACCTTCTCAAAAAAGTTGATATTACGGCCGTGATGGAAAAGTACGGCGTGGAAGTGAAGAAGGGTTCCGGGGGCAACAATTATTTCAAGGCCAGCTTCTGCTGTGGGAAGCGAGACTTTGATAATGGCCGGATCAAGAAATCTACACAAACCTTTATGTGCATGGCATGTGGTCAAGGGGGAAATGCCATTCACTTTTTGACCAAGGTAATCGGAAGAACGTTTACGGCAGCGGTGGTCGAGCTGGCCTTAATGTTTGATGTAGAGCTTCCGGAAGAGGATCCCGAAAAAAAGGAAGCCGAAATGCGTAAAGAGCAGGCCTTGAAGCTGGCGGCCGAGTTTTACTTTTCCCAGGCCAATTATGATTACATGATCAGCCGTGGCATTTCTGAAGATGTGCTGAAACGGCACAAAGTCGGGTACGCGCCTGGAGGCCGGGCGCTGCGTAATTTCCTGGAGGAACATGGCTTCACGAAAGAAGAGCTGCGCGAGTGGCGGTTGATCAACGCGAAGGGGCTTGATTACTTCTTTTACCGGGCCGTGGTTCCGATTTTTTCCCGGGGGAAGGTCACGGATCTTTACGGCCGCGCGGTTGACGATACAAAGGCCGGCGTCAAGCATCTTTACCTGTACGGTGATGATGTTTTGGGCGGCATCGACCGAATCAAGCCCAACGTTATCGTGAAGCTGTTTGAGGCCCCGATCGACCGGCTGGCGGCCGAGAGCCATGGCATCGACAACGGCATCGATTGCGGCGGCGCCCACAAGTTTACGCCCAATCACGCCCGGCAGCTGAAAAGAAAGGGCGTGGACAAGGTTCTCATCATTTTCGACGGCGATAACGCCGGCCGCGAAGGAGCGCTTAAAGCCGGTCAAATGCTGATCGACGAAGGAATCCGGGTGTGGGTTGGAGAATTGCCAGACGGCACCGATCCGGCCGGGATTCTTAAGGATCAAAAAGAAGCGTTCCTTGCGGCGGTTAAAAACCCCAAACCTTTTGAGAAGTATAAAATGTACCACGAACTTGCAAAGTATCCGCTTGATGAAATAGTGAAGTACGTCATGGAAAAAAAGGATGCGCTTTCGGCCACAGCAGATGCTTGATGGAAAGGGTGAAGCTCCGTGGATTTTTCCAGGAAGGAAAGTTGGACGGTCGAGCTTTTGGAAAAGACGCTGGAATACCACACAGTTCTTTCTCCGGATGAAAGGGGTAACTTTAATAAGCTGTGGCGGGCTAAAGAGCAATGTGAAGCCAATATGGGCATAAGAATTCGTCCGCCGAAGGAGGTTTTGGAGCAGATGGAAAAGGAAGCCTTGACTTATGCCAAGACTACGCTGGAAATTGAAGGCCGGTCGCTTACTCCGGATGGGGAAGAGCTGATCCGCCGGCGGTTCCGGGGAGAAATTTCGCACGACGAATTCTTGCGTTTGGCCAGAGAGCTGGCTGAAAGAGAATAAGGCGGGGTTCGTATGGATGAAGTGCAATCCAGGTATTGCTATCCCGGTACGGATGTTCTCATCAATCATGCGGGACTGAAAGATCAGGAGTCTCTGAGCCGTTTTGAGGATGTGGCCACCAGTTTTAGAATCATGGAGCTTCATTCAAGGGGCATCACCGGCAATTTCGATTTTCAGCATTTGACGGAGATCCACCGTCACATTTTCCAGGACGTGTATCCGTTTGCCGGGAAGGTAAGGCAAGAGGATATCCATAAGGGTTTCCACTTCGCCCGGCACCAGTTCATCGAGTCGGAGGGGCATCGGCTTCTGAATGAGCTGGTGGCCGAAAACCATCTGAAAGGCCTGGACGCCGATCGGTTCGCCGAGCGCGCGGCCCATTACATGGCGGAGCTGAACGTGCTGCATCCATTCAGGGAAGGAAACGGCCGGACGATCCGAGAGTTTATCAGACAGCTTGCCATGAATGCCGGCTATCAACTGGATTTCAGCCTGGTGCCGCGCTATGAAGTTTTTGAGGCGAGTGTCAAATCAGTTGTGAACACGCAGCCGCTGGCCAAAGTCATCCGTGAGTGCATCCAGGATTCCGCGGGCAAGGGGATTGGGCCAGAGTGGGTTATCACAAACAAGTGGGTAACTCTGAAAGATGTCCTGAAGATCCCGGAGGGTCTGCCTGCTCCGGATGCAAAAATTGATAGTGGGTTGCTCAATCAAAAGGTTGAACGCTTCAAAATCGAACGGCGCCAAGGAAAAGAAACCGTCCAGGTTAAGCTGCTGGATGATCATGAAGTCCGAAATATCCCAATACAAAAAAATCCGTATCTCACCCCGGCGAGAAAAAGTCAAATCTTAGAAGAAGCAGCAGCGGCGCCAAAGACGATGCAGCTCGATCAATTTCTCGAAAGGTAAATTTCTCGAAAGGTAATTGAGGTGCGATAATGAGGGTTATTCTGGCTGAAAAGCCTGATATGGGAAGAAAAATCGCGGAAGCATTTGAGGCGGTCAGATTCATAATTTCTCGTTCGGAAGGGTAAATGAAGATAAAGTTAAAAAAATTTACACTGAATATTTTCGTATTATTACTACAGTTATAATACGTTTTTTCTGGTTCAGCCGTACATTTTTCGTTATCTTACTTTTTCAATTTCAATGATTTTTTTCGTTATCTTACTGTGTGGTGTAGATCATGCGGAATCTAGTGAGAAAGCCTGCGGCGTACATGCTAAATTTTTTCATTACGGTTATGCTTTTCGCCTTGGTGAACATCATCGATTTTAGCACGGGTCGAGCAGATCCAAAGGATTATCCCTTTATGCTGTACCTGATTTTCACATTTGTTGTTTCTTCGTTTCTGTACATGGGATGGATGATTGCTTACTTCATCAATGCGATTCTCTTGTATGGTCTTTCTGTTATATCGATCATTCATCATCCTGAATCCAACTCCGTTCTTTCATGGTTGTTTGGAACGCTTCCTAATGAATGGCTTTTTCTCGCAGCTGCTATTTTTCTTACTTCATTGGTTGTCCAGTTGTTCGTGTTCTTCTTTACACGGGAAATGGGTGATGGTTCTTGAACTGTCCAGAGTGCAAAATTGGTGTCCTGGAACCGGTTGGGTACTTTGACTTGATTGAGACTCGTTTTACACATAGCAAGTTCCCCCCGAGGAGGCCTTCGATCATCATTTCTCTTTGCAGCCGTGGATGTGATTACGTGGATATTAGAGCATCTTCTAATGCGCTGTATTTCGTGCGGAAAAATATGCAGGCATCTGACAATCGCCTCGTATACAAAGAGGCGATCGATCAATGATTCCAGTCACTATGATGGAAAACTATGTAACTTGGATGAAGGAATCTGGTAAAAGCCCTCATACGATAACCAATTACTTAAAGTCCGTTGAAAACTTTGTCGTTTGGTTTTTGGAAAGACACGGTGATGATCATTTCCAACCTAATCACGTTTCGGCGCTGGATCTTCAAGAATACAAGGAGTACCTTCTAAACGATGCCATTTTTCAGAAAGGAAAAGTGCAAAAACGCTATTCTGTCAGCTCAATTCGCACCTTTTTGAAGTCATTAAAGATATTCTTTGATTTTTTGGTAGAGCAAAACCTTATTCCAAAGAACCCGGTTCAAAAAGTTCGGCTTCCAAGAATTCAAACAGAATTCGATGAACCGCGATGGATGGACCGGCGAGAACGCAGCCGGCTTTTGAATTACATTGAAGATCCGGCCCTTAGAGAAAAAAATCCCTGGAAATATACCAGGAACAAAGCGATCATTTATTCCGGCCTACACGCCGGGCTAAGACGAAGCGAAATGGTTAATCTCCAGGTTGATGATCTCAATTTAGAGAAAGCGTTCCTTTTTGTCCGGAAAGGGAAGGGCGGGAAGGCCAGATGGGTTCCAATGAATACCGATCTTTTGAATGCCTTTTCTGAATGGCTGGAGTTTCGCGGTGATCCTGGCCATCCATACGTTTTTGTTTCGCAAAGAGGCGGAAAAATGACTGTGCAAGCCATTTGGAATCTTTGTGATTCCATAGGAAATAAGATTGGAATTCCGGATTTCGGACCTCATGTTTTAAGACACACTTTTGTCCATGACCTTTCAGAGAAAGGATATCCTCTTCAACGGATAGCGGATCTGGTTGGCCATAGCAATCTGAATTATACAAGGACTTATTTGCGGTCCAGCAAAAGAGAGATGAAAGAAGCTGTCGAGTCTGTTTCAGGTGAAAGATTCGATTCTAATCTGTAATGAGGGAGAACCATGGCAGTACAACGCATCCTTCATTATCCCGGCAGTAAATGGTCTTTGGCTAAATGGATAATCGATCACATGCCTCCACACAAAACATATCTGGAGCCGTTTTTCGGTTCGGGCGCAGTTTTTTTCCGAAAAAAACCATCTCACCTTGAAACTATCAACGACCTAGACGGTGATGTCGTTAATCTTTTCCGCGTGATCCGTGAAAGGCCGGACGAATTGGCCCGGATGGTTTACTGGACGCCTTATGCAAGGCAAGAGTATTACGCCTCTTATGAAATGACGGGTGCGGACGAACTCGAGCGCGCACGACGGTTTTTGGTGCGTTGCTGGATGTCTCGTGGAGGAAAAACAAGCGACCGAACAGGATGGAAACACAATATTGATTCATCAAAATGTCCAAACTCGACCATGCCCGATCAATGGAATGCGGTTCCGGAACGCATCCTGGCTGTCACAGAACGGCTTAAACAGGCGCAAATTGAAAATCAGCCTGCATTACAGTTGATCCAGCGCTACAAACTCCCGAGCGTGCTGATTTATGCTGATCCTCCCTATATTCTCTCGACACGTAGCAAGCGGCACTATCGGTTTGAGATGACAGATGAGGACCACATGAATTTATTGGATGTTCTGGACGAGCATCCGGGGCCGGTTTTGTTATCGGGATATGACCATCCGATTTACAATGAGCGCCTGAAAAAATGGCGCAGGGTGGAGCATCGAGCGCTGGCGGAAATGGGCCGGATCCGTAATGAGGTGCTTTGGATCAATCCAGTGGCTGCTGAGCATCAGGCGCAGTTAACGCTTTTCTGAGGTGAGAGGTGTTCAGGAAATGTCCGCAGTTCAACTGACTCTATTTGATGACGTTTTCGGAACGCCTAAGGAATCGATAGAGACTGAAATGATTGAAAAGGTACTTCTGCACGGAAGTGGCTTTGTCGGTGGAAAGGAGCGCATAAAAAATTTCGTTTTAAACGCTTCATCGATCAGCGAGCTGGCAAAGCAAATTAAGACTGAATATCGATTCGGCGGCTGGATTACCTCAAAAGAAGATGGGCAAGTGCATTGGATTTGGCATGACGATGAGCACTTCAACATCAAGTGGATGAACGGAAATGAAGAATATGAGACAACTATCACTTGGGTCAAGGTGGCACAAGTAATTAAGCGGATGGTTGAGCGAGGAATTTACGCCTAGTGGAGGTTTAATCCATGAACAAATACGACGAGTCGCGGATACGAAAAGTGATCCGAACGCTGGAGAAAGCCAAGGAGGAAGCGGCGGTAGCAAAACTCTATCTCACGGATGTTGACGCTTTTTTGAGGTGACCGGTCATGCCATGGGTTCATATTCAAAAAGCAGACTGGCGGGCACTCCGTCTGGCCGACCGTCATTACACAAGACAAAAACCCGGGACATCTCAATTCACAAGGCCCGGCCGAAATCTTGTGCTTCTGACCGAAGACGAAAAGGCGCTATGGGTGACGTGGAACGGGATCCGGGACGACGGCCTGAATGCATGGGAATGCACGATGTTCCGAAACGAGGGTAAGTATTTGTCGAGCCATCTTATCGTTCTTGCTCTCGGAATCACGCGCTATATGTGGGGCGAACCGCCGCCGGACGGGATGATCACATACGTCGGGGAGCATTTGCGAGGTGGATGTTTTCATGCAGCGGGGTTTCGAAAGGCTGGGCGGAGTAAGGGTGGCAAATTACTCTTGCAACTTCCGCCTGACCGGTTTCCACCTCCGCTTGAGCCAGCTGAAGAAGGGTTGTTTCGTCACGAAATGATTGTCTGTTGAAAGAGAGAAGCGATGCTTCGCAAAATTTACGTTGCCGGCATAAACACGCGGAGATTAGCTGCTGCAGCTTATAATGTTCCTATTCTAATTTCTATAAACCTGTCATTCTCTTGAAAGGGCAGTAGATTTTTATATGGATCGTTGGTTTTCTCTTTTGTTCCTGGCTGGTGCTATGTTGACTTATAGTTTTCTTGCTTTCCTGCTCTTTCAGCGGTGGCGCACGTTCAATTATCTGTTCCTGGCCGGATCCGCAGCAGCTGCAGGGATTCTTTCCCTGGTGGTCTTTTCGGTTTCCTTTTTCGGCTCCGGATCGGTTGCCCTTCGGGCCTTTTATTTTACGTTGTCCGGGCTCATATTTTTGGTGCTGCATGCGGCGTCCATGCTCTTTTTGCGGCGCTACGAGATCCGGAAGATGTACTTCCACGCGGCGGCGGCCGGCATCGTTCTGATCGGCGGGATCGCGCTCTTTGCAAGCCTTACGGCCGGCCTTCTGATCCAGCTAGCGGGCCTGGCCATCTTCATGGTTTTGTCTTTCATGAAGGATTCCCAAAGGCGCGTACTTTTGGTGTTGGCGTGTGCCTTCTTTGCTGCCGGGCATTTGGCGATCTTCGCGGATTTTTACGTGCAGAAGATCCTGTTTGTTGGGCTGGTGCTGCACACGACCGCTTTTTTGTGCTTGCAGTTTATGTTTTACGTATGGATCGTCGGGATGTTGGAAGCCGCTTCTTTTTCAGCCGTCGTTGATGGTTTGACGGGCTGTTACACGAAGAATTACTTCACGAAAAAGACAAAGGAGGCCATCAGGGCCGGGGGTGCGTTTGCGCTCATTTTCTCCGACATCGACAATTTCAAGCGGTTGAATGATTTCCAGGGGCACCAGGTTGGTGACGAAATACTGAAACTGGTGGCCAAGACGATGAAGGATGTTGTGGGAGATTATGGATTCGTGGGACGTTTCGGCGGCGAAGAGATTGTGGCGCTGATCACGGACCCGATTGTGGATCCCGGCAAGATTGCCGAAGAGTTCCGCGCAAGGGTGGAAGAAGCGAGCAAGTCCGTTTTCCCCGTTACCGTCAGTGTTGGTTACACGATTTATGAGGCCGGGATATCCGTGGACGAGTTCATCCGGCAGGCCGACGATGCCATGTACAAGGCCAAGAGGCGGGGGAAAAACAGGGTGGTGTCGTATCAGGTATTTTGAATTATTCGGCCGCGTTATCCGCCACCCACTAAATGCCCGAGCGACCCGGCAAGCCGGTTCCATCGGGCATTTTTGCCTCCGGCATTCGCCTCCGGCAACCGTGGGTATCCGGCGGCGCGGGTTTTCCGAGCGAACGCTCGGTGCATCATTGTCGCTCCGCTTCCGCTGCGCTCCAATCATGCACCTACGAAGTTTGATGCAGATTGCCGATCCAGCCGGTGCGGTATTCCACGGTCCCTGACGGGCTTTCGCGGCATATCCTCCCGGCTGATCGGCAAACTGCCTGAAATCGGTCCGTTCCCGGATTCGCCAGGAACGTTCTTTTTGGTGTCCAGGAGTTGCCCTTGCGCTCCAAACCTTACACACGGCTGCTCATGGCATTTCAAGGCCAAGCCGCTGCGCGGTGGCCGAAAAAACCCGCACGCCGACTTTCGCCGGAGGCAGGGGTTTTTTCTTTTTGGCCAGCCCTGAAATGCCGCAGCCGTGTGTCTTTGTTTTTCGCGCAAGGGCAATTGCAAAGGAGGTATGCGCTCATGCTGGACGATCGGCTGAAAAAGCTGTTTCGGTGTCTCTATGCCCAGCTGACCACCACGCAAATCATGAACGCCATCCGCGAGGCCGGACTTACCCACGATGACTGGATGGAGCTGCTTCGCATCATGATGCCGGAGCAGAAATGACCGTCGGCCATCGGGGCCGATCAAAGGCCCTGACGTTTCCCCGTCCGCCGCCGGCCGGATCCGGACGCTGCGCGTCCTGGGCGGCCAGCCTGGGCCTGCACCCGGCGGCGGGGCCGGGCCTGCGCCCGGCCAGTCGGAAGCCACCGGTGGCCCTCGCCCTGGCGGCCGCCGGTATCCTTGCGGCCGGGCATCGAGGAGAACCCCTCCGCCTGGCCGCACCTGCGCATGCCCCGGCCGTACGTGAGCCGGCTGCGGGCCACCGGTGGCAACAGAAGATCAGCGGCGGCCGCCTGGCGCCCCAGCTCCGGCACCAGCCTGGCCGCCGCGGCGATCCGGCATCCGCTGGATGCCGTCCAGGCCGCGGGCTGCGCCCGCGTCCGCCGGCGGGTTTCGCTTCCTGGTTGCGCTGGCCGGCCGGCTCCAATGCGTTTTCGAAGGCACATCCGTTTGCTGTACCGCAGCCGTCTTGGAAGCCCACCACGCCTTGCGCCTATGGCGCGCAAGGGCGGGTCTCTTTCGAGAACGCCGGCCCTGGCGGGCAGACCCTTGACGCGCCGGCTCGGCGTGGTTTTTGGGCATCGACGGCTGCGGTACACGGATGTGCCTGTTTTTTGAAAACTTCATAGGAGCTCGCCGATCCGCCCAGCGGACGGAGAGCGCTCACCCGCCGGCCAGGCGGATGCGCTCATCGCCGCGCGGCTAGACCGGCAAGCGGTTCCGGATGTGGCCGGGAAGGAGGTGAGCCCGAACGTGAAACGCGAATTTAACATCGGTGACACCGCCTACCACGCAAAAAGAGCGCGAATGGGAGAGAGGTTGCGCAAGCAGGAGGAATTCATCTGACGATTCACTCGCCCGCCTGAATGAGTGGCCGGTTGCGGTTCCGGCCCGAAACGCCCGCCCGGAGCGTCGCGGGAAACCGCAAAAATCCATCAAAGGAGCTGGTGATTATGAACGTTGTCGTCCTGTCTGGTCGGCTGGCTCGTGATCCCGAGCTGCGGATGGTCGGGGAGAAGGGGACGCCGATCGCCTTCTTCACGCTCGCCGTCGCCAGAGACAACGGCACCGACGAAGCCGACTTCGTGTCGTGCAAGGTGGTCGGTCAGCGGGCCGAATGGTTCGCGGAGAACGTGAAGAAAGGCCGGGAGCTGGAAATCCGGGGCCGGATTCAAACCTGGCTCGAAGGGGAGGGTGAGAATCTGAAAGACCGGTACATTGTGTCGGTGGAATGGTTCAAGGCCAAGCGGAAGCCGCGTTCCGCCGACGCCGGCGGCTCAGACGGTGCCGACGGCTCCGAGAGCGCCGGGGATGTCTCCGAAGAGCAGGTTGAGGAATGAAAACGGGGGAGCGGGAGCGATCAGCTCCCCTTCCCGAAAGGAGGGTGAAAACGCATGGAAGCCGTTCAGACGTCCATTCGCGATGGTTACGCCGGCGAACGCACGCCGAGCGGCCCGGTGGTGGTCCGGATCCGGGATGGCCTGCAGGAACCGCTTCGCCATATCGTACATCATTCGCCCACCGGGTTTGAATGGGGCTATGGCGGTTCCGGTCCGGCGGACCTGGCATACAGCATTCTGGCGGACGCGATTGGCGAGAAGGACGCGGCGCGACTGTATCAATCTTTCAAGTGGGAATATGTCTCTGGCTGGGACCGGCGATGGGAAATATCGCTGGATGAGATCCGGCGCTGGGTCCAGTCGCGCACCGGGGGAGAGGGCTGAAAGGCCCTCTTCCCTTATGAAGGGGGGAATCATATGCAGCTGTCGTTTGAAATCTTTCAGAACACGGCCGTCATGCCCGACCTGGATACTGCGGGAAAGGCTCCGGAGCAGATAACCCTTTCCGCTTTCCTTGCGGATCCCGGGTGGAGAGCTGTCCCGGATCCCGGAGCCAAGGGGGAATATAAAGGTATGTGGGTCATGGTCCAGCCGGACGGGAAGAGGTGGAATGGCGGCTGGATCGGCAAGTTCCGCAATGAAGCGGAAGCGAAGAAGACCTTCCATCGTGAACGTGTCTTTTGGGCGATTCATCGCGGCGAGGATGTTCCGGATCCGGTGCTATCCGAATATCCCGACTTGCTGAAGGCCCAGCGCGGCATTCATGAAAAGATGGCTTCGGTCCAAATCAAAAGCGGCCCCTATGTGGAAGTATCGACCAAAGAGGGGAAGCGCCATTTCCACATTCTCGATGCGCCGATTTACGGCCGGGTGCAGTTGCGCGAGTTCATCACCGATCATTTGCTTGCGCCCCGGCCGAAACCGGATGAAGTCCAGATGCTTCTGGATGAACGGGAACAAATGGCCATCGCCCTGGAAAGGGTTCTGAAGGCCCGCCTGCCCGAAGATCACCGGCCGCATTTGATTCATGAATCGTATGACCAGCTGCTGACCTTTGGGTGCAAGGATATTCCCGTTCGCTTCCGGATCCCCGAAGCCATCGACGAAGAAGGATATTGCACCAAGTACCGAATCCATGAAGGGAAAACGGCCGTTGCAATTGGCTGTAGTTTTCCCGTCGTCGTATATGAAGAGGCCGGGGAGTTGAAGAGGATTAAACTTTATCCGTCGCAGGTTGTGGCAATCCGTACAGAACAAGGATGGATTGAATTCAGCTCCCCGGGCGGATGAGAGAGGCCGGCAGGAGAAAGCCGGCCCTTTTTTTGCCGCGCCGGCCGGATCCGGACGCTGCGCGTCCTGGCCGGCGGCGGGGCCGGGCTTGCGCCCGGCCAGGCGGAAGCCACCGGTGGCCCTCGCCCTGGCGGCCGGGCATCGGGGAAAACCCCTCCGCCTGGCCGCAGCGGCCGGCCCGGGCCTGCACCCTGCGCATGCCCCGGCCGGACGTGAGCCGGCTGCGGGCCACCGGTGGCAACAGAAGATCAGCGGCGGTCGCCTGGTGCCCCAGCTCCGGCACCAGCCTGGCCGCCGCTCTTTTTTCTTCACGAAAGAGGAAGCCTGCGGACCGCAGGCCGTCCAGGCCGCGGGCTTGCGCCCGCGTCCTCCGGCGGGTTCGCTCCCGCCCGTGCTGGCCGGCCGGCTCCAATGCGTTTTCGAAGGCACATCCGTTTGCTGTACCGCAGCCGTCTTGGAAGCCCACCACGCCTTGCGCCTATGGCGCGCAAGGGCGGGTTCTCTTTCGAGAACGCCGGCCCTGGCGGGCAGACCCTTGACGCGCCGGCACGGCGTGGTTTTTGGGCTACGACGGCTGCGGTATACGGATGTGTCCTATGCACTTTGACAATTCAATAGATGCTCGACGGTCCGGCCAGCGGACGGAAGAGCGCTCACCCGCCGGAAAGGCGTTGCGCTCATCGCCGCGCGGCTAGATCGGCAAGCGGTTCCGGATATGCCCGGAACAGGTTCGATCAAATTAGGAGGTTAAGAAAATGAACCTGACCAGCATGACGGATTTACTTTCTATTTCATGAGGTGATCTGTATGGCGCATGTGCATCCGGTATGTTCGAAATGTGGACAAGCTATGGAGCTGGCCGAGTATCTGGAAGGGTATGAAGATTTTGAATCGGCATTTATCTGTGTGGAATGTCCGGATACGCACTACGATCCGTGTGAATGAAGTTCATGGCATCGCCGCCGGCGGCGGAAGCGGCCGGCGGACGTTTCGAGAAGAGAAGGAGGAGATCTGAAATATGAAAAGTCCGAAGTGGGTTTATGAATTGGTGAACAGGCCGTGCGGAAGGCAGCCGGTAATTCCGAGGAGTCAAAGAATTGTTTTGATGCCACAGGAAACTCCTGAACAAGAATGGCACAAGAAAATGCTAAATGAATTGTCCCGTTTTCAAAGAGATTTTCCAACTCTGGCTGGTCGGATTTGCGATCTGACTTTAGAACACGGCATTGAAAAAGTTTATGCTGCTATAAACGGTTACGATGAATACGATCATGAAGACCGGCATGATCGGCTGATTGAGCTGAAACATATGCTGGACTTGATTTTCGGCCCAGCTCAAGATGATGAAGATGAAGGGGTTTGATGATGAATGAAACGTCCAGGAATTGTGTTCGTTGCGGTGATGTTGTCTATGAAGATGATCTTTGTAAGAACTGTTTGGGGATTGCCCCAATCCCTGTAAAGCTGGTCACGAGACTTTTGGAACAAGAATATAGTGGCCAGGTCCGGATCCGCCGGGTCCAGACCACGCACCGCGTGGATTTTGAACTTCCGGATGGGAAAGTAGTTCAAACTGTCTTCGGATATAGGGGAGTTGACTTGCTTGGTATTAAAACTTTGTTGTGGGGTGAGCTGTTCGATGCGGATTAATCCAGTTCGTTACCAGGAGTATCGTGACAAACACGGCAATTTGATTCGCCCAGGCTGCACGATTAGACACGAAAGCGGTGAATTTGCAAAAGTCCATCTTTGCGGAGGGGATGAAGAAGTTTCTGATCTCGGAATACCGGCCAACAAAGAAGAGACAGAGTTTTATCCTCTGTCTGAGCTGTACATGAAAGAATGGGAAATCTTCATCTGAGTTTATCTAGCTGGCGGCCGCCGGCGGGGCCGGGCTGACGCCCGGCCAAGAGGAAACCACCGGCGGCCCTTGGCCAACTCCAGGAAGGTTCCTGGACGCGGGCTGGCCGGCCCCGGCCCTGCACGTTGCGCAGGACCGATCCGGCCTTTGCGTCCAGCTGCGGGCCGCCGGTGGCCATCCAGGATCACGGCGGCCGCCTGACGCCCTGTTCCCGGCGTCAGCCTGGCGGCCTCTTTCTCTTCTCGAAAGAAATACCTTCCTTCGCCCAGGGCGGATGTTCTCGCGGTCTATGCAAGCATGCGCTCGGTGCATCATTTCCGCTTCGCTTCAGCTGCGCGGAAATCATGCGCCTGCGAAGCTCTTGGCGCAGATTGCCGATCAGCCGGATCGGATCGTCCGTCCTCCCGTCTGCTCGGCAAACTGCGCTTTTTTCTTCTCCAGCTCGTGCGTGGCCACCAGCTCGTGGGAAAACGCCTGCAGCTGCCGGCGGGTTTCGCTTCCTGGTTGCGCTGGCCGGCCGTCTCTATTGAATTTCTGGACCACATCCGTTCGTATACCGCATCCGTCTCAAATAGCCCACCACGCCTTGCGCCTTAAGGCGCGCAAGGGCGGGTTCTCTTGCGAGAACACCGGCCCTTCGGGCAGACCCTTGACGCGCAGGCGCGGCGTGGTTTTTGGGCATCGACGGCTGCGGTATACGGATGTGCCTGTTCTTTGAAAATTTCATAGCTGCTTATCGGTCCGGCCAGCGGACGGAGAGCGCTCACCCGCCGGAAAGGCGTTGCGCTCATCGCCGCGCGGCTAGACCGGCAAGCGGTTCCGGATATGCTCGGAACAGGCAAACCAAAAAAAACGAAAGGAGATAGACGAAATGTCCAAAGTTTATGAAATTGTGACAAATCGCATCATCGAGCAGCTCGAAAAAGGCGTTATCCCGTGGCGCAAGCCGTGGGGTAACGGAAAGCTCCGCTTCCCCATCAATTGGGTAACGAAGAAGTCTTATCGTGGCATCAACCGCTGGATTCTGCCGCCCGGCGAATACGCCACGTTCCGTCAAATCCAGGAAGCCGGCGGCCGCGTCAAGAAGGGGGAGAAATCCCATATCGTCGTCTATTGGAACTGGCTTAAAAAAGAAGATGAGGAAACCGGCGAACTGGTCAAGATTCCTTTCCTCAAATACTACAACGTATTTGAGATCAATACCCAATGCGAGGGGCTCGAAAGCCGTTTCAAGACTGAGACGTTCGATCACGACCCCGTCGAGGAAGCGGAGAAGATCGTCCGCGGATATGCGGACTGTCCGGAAATCCGGTTTGAATCCGGACAGGCGTATTACCACAAGGTGATGGATTACATCAGCGTTCCGCCACTGGAAGACTTCAAAAACCCGCATGAGTATTATTCGACGCTCTTCCATGAGATGGTCCACAGCACCGGCCACCCGAACCGGCTTAACCGGCAAGGCGTTGCGACGCCGGCCGCGTTTGGCGACGAGTCTTACAGCAAAGAGGAGCTGGTCGCCGAGATGGGAGCTGCGATGCTGTGCGGCGTGTGCGGCATCGAAAACAGCACCGTCGAAAACAGCGCGGCCTACATTTCGTCCTGGCTTAAAAAGCTCAGAGACGACAAGCGCCTCGTGGTTCACGCTGCGGCGAAGGCTCAAAAGGCCGCGGACTATATCCTCGGAATCACGCACTCCGATTCCGAGGAAGAAGCCGCCGACGAGGCGGAATAAAAACCGGCCCGATCGGGCCGGTTTCTCCACCAAAGCGCGGCCGGAAGCCGCCCTGACGGACGGCTTCCGGCCAGCCGGCCCGGCCCACGAGGGCCCGGCCGCCGCCCGGGAGAGGTAGCCACCGGCGGCGAGCCGGTGGTTGCGGAATGAGAAGCGGCGCGGCCGCCGCCGGCCGGATCCGGACGCTGCGCGTCCTGGCTGGCGGCGGGGCCGGGCTTGCGCCCGGCCAGGCGGAAGCCACCGGTGGCCCTCGCC
>ERZ795043.1068-NODE-1068-length-15905-cov-33.444732_pt1 | contig 15905 bp, 15 predicted proteins | sample MGYA00375127_ERZ795043 | MGnify/ENA primary metagenome ERZ795043 (study PRJEB30172, sample SAMN05518447) | compost metagenome | isolation source: Feedstock adapted compost from Newby Island compost facility, Milpitas, CA | place: USA:Newby Island compost... | reverse complement strand
CGCATGCTAGGTGGTGTGAGAGGACGGGGGCTTGCCGCCCCCTCCTACTCGATTCATTGGGCTTGGCCCAACAATTTCTCCACGAATGCGGGAAGCGCGAAGGCGCTGCGAAGCACGTTTTCATTGACATATTTGGCCTGTTTATCGAAACGGATTTGTTCCGGCGCGGGGATCTCCCGCTTGGAGCCGATGGTGAAGCTCCAAAGGCTCCCTGGATACGTCGGAACCACCGCAGTATACATTTTGACATGAGGGAACAAGCCGCTGATGCGCTTGTACGATTGAACCGTAATATCCTGATGGAGAATGGGCGATTGGCTTTGGCACACCATCAGGCCGTCATCTTTGAGAATATCGTAAAGGCTTTGGTAGAAGCTCGTCTCGAACAATTGCACGGCAGGGCCGATGGGATCGGATGAATCCACGATGACGACATCGTATTTGTTGCGGTACCGTTTGGCGTACTCGACACCGTCGCAATAGTGAAAATGGATGCGCGGGTCCGAATCCGGACCGCCGGATATTTCCGGCATGAACGCTTTGCAGGCGCGGACAACGGCTTCGTCGATTTCCACCAGATCGACCTGCTCAACGCTCGGGTACTTTACCGCTTCCTGGGCGGCGCCGCTGTCTCCGCCGCCGATAATCAGCACGTGGCGGGGATTGGGGTGAATCGACAGCGGCATGTGGGAAATCATTTCGTTGTAAATGAAACCGTCCAGCGTCGTCGTCTGCACGATGCCGTCGAGCACCAGCATGCGGCCGAAGGTGTGGGAGTCCACCACCATCACGTGCTGGAATGGGCTCGTTTCCTCAAACAGCACGTTATGAATTCGGTAGCTGATTTTCAGATTTTCCTTTTCGTCCTCGGTCAACCAGAGCGACCCTTGTATGTTGTCCAGATACTTTGGCAACCGTGTCATTTTAACCTCCTTAAAAGGTGTGGTCCTTTCCATTGTATCAAATTATCGCAAACATGCCATTTGACCCGGTGCTGTTTTCATGCAAAACCGACAACATGGTATAATTTTTCGATGGAAGCAAAAATAAGGAGGGCGCAGCGATTGAACGCCTCGAATCTGAAAGGTCTGGCTTATCTCGCTGTTCGGGCGCTGGCCATCTTCGCTTTCATCCTTGGCCTGCAGCGCCTGATGCTGGTCTATGAAAATACGATTCCATTTTACATGAACTTGCTGGAACTGAATCCGGACAAAAATGTGAACATCGTCACTGAAAACATCGTCATATTGGCGCTGCTTTCAGGGATTCCCGCATTGGTTCTGATCGGGTTCGGCATCCTGTTTTGGGGTATGGCGGGCAAACTGGCCCATATTGTGGCTTCGCGTGGCGATGAAGAGAGCGCACGAACCGAAATTCCGCCGCAGCTCCGAGCCATTGAAAGCATACTTTTGTCCGTGACCGGCCTGGTGCTCATCATCTTGGCCGCAGGCCGAATCGCGCTGATTTTGACGCAGGATTTGTATATGGAATCCACCTTGCCTGGAATCCACCTTGCCTGATTTTGTTTATTTTGACCGCCGCGAATACTTATTCGGCCTGATCGAACACGGCATCCGGCTCATCCTGGGCTTGCTGCTTGTTTTCAAGGCGAAAGGCCTGGCATATCTGCTGGACAAAATCCGCAAGTTCGGTTTCAGGAAGACGGAAAATGCCGAGATGATCGGCAAATAGGAGTGCCTGGCATCATGGGAATCCTTCAACTGGGGCCTTTCATGCTGGATGTTGACCTGGTCGCATTGCTTTTTTCCGCCGTTTTGGGATACGCCGCCATTGCATATGGGATAAAAAGGCGCAATGCCGACCCCAAAATCCGGGACAAATTCGGGAATGCCATTGTTTTGGGGCTTCTGTTCTGGAAGTTCAGCATCGCGATTTTTGATTTTCAAACCGTCGTTCATCATCCATGGTCCCTTATGTATTATGACGGCGGATGGCGCGGCGCGCTCTTGGGAGCGGCGCTGGCTATCCTTTATGTGTGGCGTGTCACCCGCAAAGAAGGCATTTCCCCCAGATTAAGCCTGGAGTTGGCGGTGATGGGGTGGGTAACCGGAAGAGGAGCATATTTTCTTTTTCTAATGACGCAATTTCCGGATCGGATATGGGTTTATGCGCTTTTTCTGGCCCTCCAGGGCGCAGTCGCATGGACATTGCTTCTCAAACGGCAGCCCGCGGGAAACAAAGCGGCCATTCTCGTGGTGCTGTTGCTTGCGGGGTGGGGCATTTATGATCAGGTGAACAAAATGACCGTCTCCGCTTCAAAACCAAGCGGCAGCATAACGGAAACGGGCACGAAAAAAGGGATGGCCGCGCCGGATTTTGAGCTTCTCGATTTGAACGGAGAACCTGTGCGGCTGTCCGGCTTAAAAGGCAAAAAGGTGGTTTTGAATTTTTGGGCCACCTGGTGTCCGCCTTGCCAAGCGGAAATGCCGCATATGGAAAAAATATCCCAGCAGCATGCGGAGGATGCCGTGGTGCTCGGCGTCAATATGACCCATACCGAGAGAAATTCCGCCGCCGTGAGCCAATTTGCCGAGTCTTACCGATTGTCTTTTCCGATCGTGCTGGATGAGAAGGGGGCGACGGCCGACACGTACCGGGTCAGGGCCTATCCCACCACATATGTGATTGATTCCGACGGCATCATCAGGGAAATTTACGAAGGAGCCATCACCGGGGATCTTCTCAGCAAGACGCTGAACCGGATTCCATAAAGACAAAGCCGCCCGTCATGGAATCGGGCGGTCCAAAAGCTCAGGGATCGTGACCATTTTCAGGCCGCTTTCCCTGAGTTTTTTGATGATGTTCGGCAGCGCCTCGACGGTGCCGGTCAGATCTTCGCCGGTTCCGCCGCCGCTGTGCTGCAGGATGATGGACCCCGGAAACACGTGGGCGAGGACGTTGGCTTCCACGGTTTTGGCGTCAAGGTTTTTCCAATCCAGCGAGTCCACGTTCCAGTTCACGATGATTTTGTTCTGGCTTTTAAGCCATTTGATCTGCTCTTCGCTGATGTTCCCGTAAGGCGGGCGCACGATGGTGGGCACATACCCCGTGTAATGGCGGATCAGTTCATCCGTTTTGCGAATCTGATCGCGAAATTCGGCGTCCGTAAGTTTGGGCAAGTTGGCGTGATTGTAAGAATGGTTGCCGATGGCGTGTCCTTCCGCCACGATGCGGCGCATGATGTCGGGATGGGCTTCAATCCGGTTGCCCACCACAAAAAACGTCGCCTTCACGCCTTCCCGCTTCAGGATATCCAGAATTTTCGGCGTATAAATGCCGTCCGGCGCGTCATCGAAGGTGAGCGCCACTTCTTTTTTGGAACTCGGCGCGTTAAGCACGAAGGTGCTTCTGTACTTCTGCCGCAGTTCAGCCAGCGTCAGCGGCTGGGGCTCGCGGACGTTGATTTCTTTGCCGCCGGCCAGATCGGGGGTCGGTTTGTCTGCGGTGCTGTGCATTTGCACGCGGCTTTGCCCGGGTTTTTGGCCATGGGTATTTTCCGCGTTGGGGGACGGGGAAGTGTTCTTGGCGCGCATATCCGTATTCACCAAAGTGCAGCCGGCCAGAAGCATAACCGCAAACAGCAGCGCAAGAGCCGATTTGCTTTTCATTGCCATCTTCGCTCCTTTATGTGGATTCCGGCTTCACTTCATATCGTGCGTATGCGCAGGCAAAAGTATGCAGTTTTCCAACGTCCGTTCCCATTTTCCGCTATTTTTGCGTCAAACTGTTGCGCAAATGAGCTTGTCCAAGCATAATAGAATAAGATTTTGGAAAGCGAAAGTAGTCTTGGAAAGTGTTACACTGGAGGGAACTTAACAAAATGCTATTTGCAACAAGAAACGGCACGACAACCGTACCACCGATTGCACCCACGGATCTGGCAGCACCGGAAAGCTTGGCCCAAAAACTGTTTTTCCTGCAAATGACCCAAAACGACATCCGAAACTTGCGCAAGCTTCAATCCTTGTTTGACGAACACGCGGCGGCCATCACCGACCGCCATTACGATATGCTGGCCCAGGTGGACGAACTCAGGGCTTTGGTTGAACGGCACAGTACCTTTGAACGTCTCAAGGGAACCTTTGTGCAATATCTGAAGTCCATACCGCGCGTGGAATTGGACGACAAATACATGGAGACCCGCCTGAGAATCGGGCGCGCCCACAGCCGCGTCGGACTCGGCCCGGAATGGGTAATTGGTACGTTTACCCGCATTTACGAATACATGTTACCGACAATTGTGAAAGCGTTTCCGAAAGCCGAAGTTGCCGAAATCCTGCTGTCGCTCAACCGCATTTTAACCCTTGACTGCCAGGTCATGATCGAAACTTACAACCACGCCCATGAGTATAAGTTTGTCGAAACCAACAGCCGCATCGTGGAAGAGCTCATTCAAATTGACAAAGTCCAGCCGCTTCTGGATGCGCTCGAGGCGACCGTTGCCGAAGCGGCCAACGTGAGCGCCGCCGCGGAGGAACTGAACGCCTCCATCCAGGAAATTGCCGATCAGTCGGTGGGCATGGCGGACAAGACGGAAGAGTTGTTAAATAACGCCTCCCATGGCCGGAAAGTCATTTTGGATTCGCTGGAAGGTTTCCTGCAAACGGCCGAAATGTTCAAGACGACGAAAGAGCGTTTTGATGAGCTGTTTGAGGACATTCGCAACATCAGCGGCGTGGTGGAACTGATCCGCGAAATCGCAGACCAGACCCAGCTTCTTGCGCTCAACGCGGCCATTGAGGCGGCGCGGGCAGGGGAAGAGGGCAGAGGGTTTGCGGTGGTCGCGAGCGAAGTCCGCAAACTGTCCGAACAGACCAAAGAGTCCGTGCAGCAGATTGCCGAAAGGATTCAGCTCGTCAGCGACAATGCCGTCGCCGTAAGCCGGCATGCCGAGGAAATGGCCGAACAAATGGAAGGACGGGTGGAGCAAGCCCGGGAGGCCGTCACGACGCTGGAAAATATCTTAAGTCAAGTCAAATCGGTGGGGGATGTCACCGGCAACATCGCGGCCATCGTGGAAGAGCAGTCGGCGGCCACCCATGAAATCACGGTAAGGATTCAGGAAATTTTGACGCAGACCGAGCAAATTCACAAGCATGCCATCGAGACGGGAAGAAACATTTACGACGTGAGCGTCAAAGTCAACGAACTGCGCCTGCAGTCCTTAAATCACGTTTCCCATTTCGGGCATCACGAAACCATCCGTGTCGTCAAGACCGACCATTTGCTGTGGCGCTGGTGGATATACAACAGTCTGCTCGGCTATCATCAGCTGAACGCCGAAGCCGCTGGAGACGATACGAGTTGCAGGCTGGGCCAATGGTACAATCGCTTGCGCGGATCGAGCGTGGCCGAGCTGCCCAGCTATCAGGCTTTGGAGGAACCGCATCAGCGCTTCCACAAGCTGGCGCAGGAAGCCGTGCGGCTTGTGGTAAGCGGCAACAAGCAAGAGGCGAGAAGCGTGCTTGAGAAAATCGAGCACACCTCCCGCAAAGTTGTCCAACATTTGGACACCCTTCAAAACGAAATTGCCTGAACGCCCGAATATTCGATAAGGAAAGGACACCCTGGAAAGGGATGTCCTTTTTTTGCTGCCATAATTTCGCATAAGTTGCGCGCAAAATGGAGAGTTTAACAACGCCACCGATCATTTCCATTCTGGCGCTATAGAACATGGCTCGGATCGCTGATCGGATCGGAGTGAAGCCCATGTTTCAGCTTGTACGAAAACTGCTTGGAAAGAAGAAAGCGGGGAAAACGCCGCGAAAGGATGCGGCATCGGGCAGCCTGACCGGTCAATCCGTCTCACGCGATCTGGCGCGCAACAAGGAATATATCCGGAAAACCCTCGGCAGCAGCGAAGACATTATCCTGCGGGACCTCTGCCTCGCTGTGGATAACGGCGGCTGCATCGAGGCGCTGCTGGTCGGCATCGACGGACTGATGGACGAATCCGCCGTCAGCGAAAACGTGATAAAGCCGCTGCTAAATAAACCTTTTCCGGCCCAGGCGGAACTGATCCCGGAAATCAATCAGCGGCTCTACCTGAAGCAGTACAGCCTGGTGACGGATTTGCATCAGGCGCTGCTTGAAGTGCTCAACGCTTCCGGATTGCTTCTGGTCGACGGATTGCCTGTGGGCTGGCAGCTGCACGCGGAAGGCTTCGTGGTGCGTCCCATCTCGGAACCGCCGACGGAAGTGGTGGTCAAGGGGCCGCGGGAAGGTTTTGTGGAATCCGTCGTCACCAACGCTACTTTGCTCAGAAGAAAGCTGCGCCATCCCGCTTTGCGCTTTGAAAATATGTTGGTCGGCGAATTTACCAAAACCAACGTCATGATCGCGTACATTGAAGGCATCGTCGATCCCCGGCTCGTTCAGGAGCTCAAATCGCGGCTGAGCCAAATCCGGACGGACAGCATTCTGAGTTCGGGCGAGGTCGAGCAGTTTATCGAAGACACCACCTACACGATCTTTCCGACGGTCGGCAACACGGAACGGCCCGACAGGGCCGCGGCCATGATGCTGGAAGGAAGAATCATCGTGTTCGTGGACGGCGACCCGGTCGCCCTGATCGCGCCTTATCTTTTCATTCAAAGCCTGCAAACCTCGGAGGACTACAGCTCTCGGCCCTTTTACGCGACCTTTATCCGGCTGTTGCGGTTCATCGCCTTTCTGATCAGCATCACGCTGCCGTCCCTCTATGTGATGGCGATGAATTTTCATAAGGAAACGATACCGTCCGAGCTGGTGGTCAGCCTGGCGGAATCGCGGCAGCGGGTGCCGTTTCCGCTGGTCATGGAACTCGTGGGACTGATTATCCTGTTTGAAATTGTCCGCGAGGCGGGCGTGCGGATGCCCCGCGCCATTGGCCAGGCGGTCAGCATCGTCGGCGCGCTGATTCTCGGCCAGGTGTCGGTGCAGGCCGGATTTATAGGCGCGCCCACGATCATCATCGTGGCGCTGTCGGCCATCTCGTCCTTCATCATTACGCCGATTGCGGATGTAACGTCCATGCTGCGGCTTTTGTTCATCATCCCCACGAGCATTTTCGGATTTTACGGATTTCTCGGATTCGGCCTGGCGCTGCTCACCCATATGGCGTCCCTCACTTCGCTGGGCGTTCCTTATCTCGCGCCTTTCGCGCCGTTTCACTTCAGGGACTGGAAAGACACCTTCATCCGCTTGCCATTCAGGCGGCTGCGCCAGCGTCCGGAAAGCATCCCGAATCTCCGGCCACAGCGGATCGAAGAGCTCCCCGCCAAACGAAAGGGGAACACATAGCATGAAATTCTGCCGCTTTTACGCATGCATCGCACTTTTGTCGGTGCTGCTCCTGGCCGGCTGCTATGACTCCCGCACCTTGAAGGAATCCGCCATCGTCATGGGGACCGCCATCAGCAAGGCCGAAGGCCAGCGGGGATACAAATTCAGCGTGGAGATCCTCCGGGCCGGCATGGGGTCCGAATCGGCGGCGGGCGGCAACGGGGAGCCCGCCACGCGCAAAAAAAGCGTCATCATGAACATTCAGGCGGACAACCTGTTTGATGCGGCGCGCAAGTTTATCGTGTTTACCAAAAAGCGGCTGTTTTTCAATCACAACCGGATCTGGATTATCAGCGAAGAGGTGGCCCGGGACAACATCAACAAAATTTTTGATCCGCTCCACCGGGACCAGATGCTGAGGCTGAACAGCTATCTTTTCATTACGATGGATGACCCGGAAAAAATTTTGACGACTTCATCCATGCTGGAAAGCCTGACCTCGATGGAACTGGCCGCGGGCATCCAGGCCGGCAAATATCTCGGCGCCAATCTGGGCGGCATCGACATGATCGCTTTCTATGAAATGATTTCCGGCCCAGTCAAAACCGCCCTCGTGCCGGTGATCGGCATCAAGAAGATGCTGAAGCACGAGGTGACCGAACTGAAAGGGCTGGCGGTTATCCATAATGACAAAATGACGGGATTTTTGCCCGGCGAACTGGCTTTGGGCCTGAGCATGCTGCGCGGCGAGATGAAAAGCGGGGTGATCAAAACGAAAGGAATCGGCGAAAAGGACGAGTACGCGGTGGAACTGTCTCATATGAGATCCCGAACCCGCGGCACGCTGAAGGACGGGCGGCTGAAGGCGGTCATCGACATCCGCTTGCGGGGGACGGTGGCGGTATTGCCGCCGGAGACGAATGCGCTGGAGGCCGCCGTAGTGCGGAAGCTGGAAGAAGGGGTGGAGGCGTGGGTGAAGGATACGGCCGAAGCCACGTTGCGGAAACTGCAGAAGGAATTCAAAACGGACGTGACCCCCATCGGCATCTATATGTACCGAAAATATCCCAAAGAATTTAACAAGGTTAAAGACCGCTGGGGCGATGTGTTTGCCGAAGGGGACATCGCCATCCGCGTGCACGCCGACGTGTATCATCCCGGATTGACCGGAAAGCTGAAAGGGTCGATCAAGCCCCGGCCGCTGCATAACCCTTACCGCTTCCTGTTTAAGGGATTATGAAGCCGAAAGGATGGCTTCTGCCATGGTCAACAAATGGGGGACGTTCTTCCTTCTCATCATCACTTTGCCCATCATGGGCCACGTCGTGATTTTGCCGCTGATGCTGGATGTGGCCGGCCGGGACGGCTGGATCTCGATTTTGCTGGCGCTGCCGTTTGGCATCCTTTTCGCCTGGGCCATTTACCGGCTGCGGCTGATGCATCCGGCGCCGGATTTTATGGCGGCCTTCCGGGCGCAAGCCAGCCCTTGGCTTGCGGTGCCGCTTCGCATATTGCTGGTGGTTTACCTGCTGTTCTTGAGCGCCTACTCGCTGGCGTGCGTTGCCGACATGGTGCACATCGCCTTTTTGCCTAGCACGCCGCTCTGGATGCTCGTTGCTTGGTTTATGCTCTTTTGCTTTTATGCCATCATCCGGGGCGTCCGTTCCATTGCGCTGGTCGGCACGCTGCTCGGGATTTTCAGCCTGGTGACGGGCCATTCCGTCACCGCCATGGCCACTCCGCGCAAGGAGCTTTCCAATCTGTTGCCCGTCCTGGAGTTTGGCATCACCGGTCCCCTGATTGGCACGATGGTGCTTTGCAGCATCTGGATTGAAATGCTTTACCTGCTTTTGCTGCCGGTGGAAAACATCCGGGAGAAACGGACTTTCCCGCTCTGGGTGGCGGGGGTGCTGCTCAACGGGCTGATGATGATGTCGACGCTGACGGGCGCCGTCATGATCTTCGGCTTCGGCCAGGCGGACGAGTTCGCCTATCCGGCGCTGGAGACGGTGCGGATCATTTCGCTCGGTTTCGTCGACCGCTTCGACATTTACGGGATGATGCTGATGTCCTTCGGCTGCTACATCCGGACCAGCCTTTACTTGCGCCTTGCGTTTGAGCAGATGCTGCCGGGCAATGGGGACTCGACGCGCTGGGGCAAAGCGGTGCTGTGGCTGCTCGCCGTCGGGGTTGCCGTGGCCGCCTATTTTCTGTCGGAAGATCATTACACGATGGTGCAGACGTCCATTGTTTACTCCTGGCTGGTGTTCCTGTACCCGTTGCCCTTTTTGCTGCTCCTTTATGCCAACTGGAAACAGAAGCGGAGGCGATTCGTCTGATCCACGCCATTTCGACTTTGGCCGTTTCGTTTGTCGGCACTTTGGCCGCGATCCTGGTGATGCTCGGCTTTGTCCGGCCCATGATCAAAATGGTTGCCAGACACGTGATCCGACTGCTGATGACCGAACCTTATCAGCAAAGCCTGATGGAAATGGCGTCGGCCATGACCCGCATGCCGCCCCTTACAATCATGGAAAACAGCATGCGGGCGGAAACGGGCAACGTCATCAAAAGGACCTTCGGCAGCCCGCGCAAATTTCTGGGCTTCGACGGCCTGATGTTCATCCCGGCGCAACTGGCCAAGCTGCCCGCCGAAGATTTGGAGAGCATCGACACCCGCGTGATCATCGGGCCTTGCGCCGCCAAGCCTTTGACGCTGGACATCCCGATTTTGATCGGGGCCGTCGGATACGGCGTCGCCGTCAGCGAGAAGTTCAAAATTGCGATGGCGAAGGGCGCCGCCGCCGCCGGCACCGCCACGAACGTCGGGGAAGGGGCCTTTTTGCCGGAAGAAAGGGCGTTAGCCAAGCATCTGATCGTTCAGTACACCAAATCCAAGTGGAACAAAGCTCCGCATGTGGTCAAGCAGGGGGATGCGGTGGAAATTCATTTCGGGCAGGGGGCCACCGTCTCGATGCCGGTCACCATTGCGGCGGAGGAAGTGGAAGGCAGGGCCAGGGAGATTCTGGGGCTGGCGCCGGGGGAAAACGGCTATACGCCTTCGCGCCATCCGGAGATGAAACAGCCCGAAGATTTGCGGGAGATGGTGAAATATTTGCGCCAGCTCACCCGAGGCGTGCCCATCGGCATCAAACTGGCGGCCAGCCACATGCTGGAAAAGGACCTGGAGATCGCTGTCTTAAGCGAGGTGGACTTCATTTCACTGGACGGCAGCATTGCGGGCACCCGGGGCGGACCGCCGATTCTGGAGGACGACTTCGGGCTGCCATCCGTGTACGCCATTCCCCGGGCGGTCAAATATTTGCGGGACCGGGGCGTGAAAGACCGCATCAGCCTGCTCGTGGGGGGCGGGTTTTTCACACCCGGACAAATCTTGAAAGCCCTCGCCCTCGGCGCGGATGCCGTTTACATGGCGACGGCGCCCATTTGGGCCATGACCCATACCCAGGTGAACAAGACCATTCCGTTTGAGCCGCCGACGAACCTGGTCATGTACAACGCTCCCCAGTCGGAGGAGTTCGACGTGGAAGAAGGGGCGTATTACCTGCGAAATTTTCTCAAATCCTGCACCGAAGAAATCAAGGTCGCCGTGCTGGCCCTTGGGAAAACGGCCGTCAGGGACGTGGACGCCAGCGATCTGGTGGCGCTGGACGAGTGGACGAGCAAGGTCACCGGCGTGCCGCTCGCCAATCAGCCGTATTCGCCGTAACCGAAGGGGTGACGGGGAAACGGAAAGTGCGTCTGACGCCCCTGTTAAAAGGATGCGCCGGCAAGGCGCCGGGACACTTCCTCGGCCGCTTCGCGGACCAGCTTGACGAGTCGGGGCAGGCTGGCGCCGCCCACCCTTTGCGTCGGGCCGGCCAGCGTGACGGCGGCGATCACTTCTCCCGCCGGGTTGGTGACGGGAGCCGCAATGGAACTGACGCCTTCATGCAGTTCTTCCACGCTTACCGCATAGCCTTGCTGTTTGACTTTGACAAGCAGTTGCCGCAGCTTTTCCGGGTCGGTGATCGTTTTTTTCGTGCATGCGCGGAAAGGCCCGCTTTGCAAATAGGCCTCCAGCCGGGAAGGCGGCAGATGCGCAAGCAGCACCTGGCCCGTGCTGGTGCAATGAGGTTCGTTGCGCCTGCCCACGTGGGAAAGCAGCCGGATGGGATGGGAACATTCCACTTTGGTCAAATAGATGACGCTGTAATCCTTCAAAATCCCGATGTGGGCGGTCTCATTCGAAAGATCCACCAGACGCTGCAGCGCGGGGAATGCGATCTGTCCCAGTTTAAGCCTTGACTGGACCAGGTGGCCGAGAGCCAGAACGGAAGAGCCAAGCCGGTACTGGCGGGTGCGGGGATCTTTTGAAACGAACCCTTCCGCAAGCAGCGTGTTGAGAAGCCGGTGCACCGTGCTGTTGGCGATGCCCAGCTCCTGCGCCATATCCGAGATGCTCCACTCCGGCTCGTCGATGGTAAACAGGTTCAGCAGGCGGAGCGCGTTTTCAAGAGAAGAGGATGCGGTTTGTTCTTTTGCGGCGCGCATGCGACTTTTCAGCCTCCCAGTTTCTGCGTGAGCTTTTCTCCGGCTTTTTTCAGCGCTTCGATGAAGGTGCCGTACTGCTCTTCATGGATTCTTTGCGTAGGCCCCACCACCGTGATGGCCGCCACGACCTCGCCCGTAAAATCGCGCACGGGAACCGCCATGCTGACGGCGCCCTCGTGCAGTTCGTCGACGGCGATGGAATACCCCAGCCGGCGGATGCGGGCCAGTTTTTCTTTTAATGCCGCCTTGTCGGTGATCGTGTTTGGGCCCATGGGAACCAGTTCCTCCGGCAGCGCCGCATCCACCATTTCTTCTTTCATAAAGGCAAGCAGCACCTGTCCGGAACTCGTGCAATAAGCCGGATTGCGCCGGCCGATGTGGGAAAGCAGGCGGACCGGATGGCGGCATTCCACCTTGTGGAGATAAACGATATCGGTTCCTTCCAGCACCGAGACATGGGCGGCTTCGCCCAATTGATCGACAAGCTGCTGCAGGACCGGGACGGATTCGCGGAGGATTTCTTCATTGGTCGTCATAACCCCGCTTAAGCCCAGGAGCGCCAGGCCCAGCCGGTATTTGCCGCCCTTCTCCGTTTTTTCCAGAAAATCGTGCTCCGTCATCGTTTTGACGAGCCGATGCACGGTGCTTTTGCGCAAATCGAGCAGCTGCGCCATTTCCGTGATGCCGAGCTCCGGCCGCTCCGCCGAAAACAAGCGCAAGATTTTCATCGCGTTGCGGACAGAATGCAGCAAGTAATCATGTTCAGCCATCGGGTTCCTCCGGAATATTTTTTATTGTTCCATATAGAAGAATTCGAATCTTTTATTTGGCACAAATTCATTATAACATAAAATCGAAAGCGATTACGAAAGTTTTAAAAAGGAGGAAACGCCGATGGCAAACCAACACAAAGTGCTTGTCGTGGGCGCCGGTCCTTGCGGTTTGACGGCCGCGCTGGCGCTGCGCAGCCTGGGACTGCCCGCGACGATTCTGGAAGCGGAGAAGGAAGGGCGCCTCAGACCCGGAAGCCGCGCCATTTACATCCACAAAGCGACGCTGGACATGTGGGAGGAAATTTCCCCGGGACTTGGACACGAAATGGCCAAGCACGGCGTGATCTGGCAAGTGAAACGCACGCTGTACAAAGGCAAGGAAGTGTACAGAAGAGAGTACCCCGCGCCGACTCCGGGCGAAATTCCGCACTTTACAAGCCTGCCGCAGGATGTGATCGAACGCATTTTGATGGAGCACTGCAAGAAGGCCGGAGTGGAAATCGTCTGGAATACGCCGGTGACCCATGCTGAAACCAATGAAAACGGTGTCATCCTGACCACCGAATCCGGCGAAAAATGGACGGCCGACTATGTGATCGCCTGCGACGGCGCCCGTTCCGTCATCCGCAAGTCCGTCGGCATCGAGCTGGTGGGGCCGAGAACCCGCGACTTCTTCATCGTCGTGGATATCAAGGAAGATGAAGAAAATCCGCTTCCGATCGAGCGCGTTTTCCACTATCAGCACCCGAACATGGGCGGTCGGAACGTCCTGTACGTGCCTTTCAAAGGCCATTGGCGCGTGGACCTGCAGCTTCTGGAAGGCGACGATCCGGAGGAGTACGGTTCCGTGGAAGGCGTCAAGAAATGGCTGCCGAAAGTCATGGATGCCAAATACGCCGACCGCATCACCTGGGTGTCCACTTACCAGTTCCATCAAGTGGTGGCCAACTCCTTCACCGACAAAAACCGCAAAGTGCTCATCGGCGGCGAAGCGGCGCACCTGTTCGCACCGTTCGGCGCGCGGGGCCTCAACTCGGGCGTTCCGGACGTCGTGATCGCAGCCCGCGGCATCAAAAAAGCGCTGGATGCCGCAACCAAAGAAGAAGCGGACGCGTATATTCAAGCAGCGGCAGACGAACGCAGAACCGCAGCGCTGCATAACCGCGACGCTTCCTCTACCGCCCTTGAGCATATCCAAGGCAGCTCGCCGTTCATGAACATGAAGCGCGAAGTGGCAGCATCGCTGGCTCCGATCCTTCCCGCGCTGGGCAAATGGCTGGATGAAGGTCCGTATGGTCCCAAATACGGTCCGCCGACGCTGACGACGAAGTATTAATAAGGAAAGGGGAAGGGCGAATGCTCAATCGCTTATCCGAAATCCCGTGGTTTTCCGCCGTGGGAAGCGAGCAGGGTCAGGCGGAAGCTGAGCAAGCGGTGAAGGATGCCGGCAAGCATCTCGAAGCGGGTGACCTGCAGGTGGTTTGGCTCAGCAAGGACAAACTGGCTTCCCTGGACGAGGAACTGAACCTGGCTTCGAGCCCCCTGTGGGCCAAGCTGGCCGAACTGCCGGCCCGGATCAAAGAGAAGGCGCAACAAGCGGGCCGTGAGTCCGTCATTTCGGAAGTGACGGACGAATTGTCCGAGGGCGTTTTTCATGAAGCTTTCAAAGGCGCCTTTGAAAAGCTGGAAGCTTACGGACAGCAAGTGATCCAGCTGGCGGTGGGCACGGCGCTGTACGTGGCGCTGCTCGGCGCCCTGTGGGAACAGTTCAAGGACACGCCCGGCTGGGAAACCAACCCGTACGGCCTGCTTTTGAAGGTGTTCGAAACCGGGCACTGGCCGGTCGGATTGTCCGGCAATAAAGTCTACATGATTTGATAGGAGGAAAAGTTCTTTGGAGAAGGCCAACAAGCTCCACGTATTCGGAAAAGAAACGGATTTGGCGGAATACCAGTTATTCAAGCTGAATCAGCTGCTTGTTTTCGCATCCCAATTCAACGCGTTCTACCGGGAGAAACTGCAGGGCATCGCATTGCCCCTGAAATCCCTGGATGAACTCAGCCGCATTCCTTTTACCACCAAGAAAGAACTGGCCGAAGATCAGATCAATCACCCCCCGTACGGACGCAACCATACGTATCCGGAAAGTACGTACATCCGGTACCATCAAACTTCCGGCACGTCCGGACGGCCGCTCAAAATTCTGGACACCAAGGAAAGCTGGGAGTGGTGGCAAAACTGCTGGGTGGAAGTTCTGAAATCGGCAGGAGTGAACAGCAGCGACAGAATGTTTCTGGCCTTCTCCTTCGGTCCATTCATCGGATTCTGGTCCGCCTATGAGGCGGGCAAGGCGATTGGAGCCCTCGTCATTCCTGGCGGGGGCCAAACGTCCGAAGAGAGGATTCGGAACATTATCGAGCACAAAGCAACGGTGCTGTGCTGCACCCCCAGCTACGCCTTGCATCTTGCCGAAGTGGCGGAAAGAATGGGCGTGGATCTCCGCAAATCCGCCGTCCGCCGCATCATGACGGCAGGCGAGCCCGGCGGCTCCATTCCGTCGGTCCGTTCGCGGATTGAGAATTTCTGGGATGCCAAAGTCTATGACCATGTGGGCATGACCGAAATGGGCGCCTACGGGTATGCATGCTCCGAGCAAAACGGCATTCACGTCAACGAAGAGCAGTTTTACGCGGAAGTCATCAACCCCGAGACGCTGCAGCCGGTGGCGGAAGGGGAAAAAGGGGAGCTCGTGCTCACGAACTTCGGCCGGTACGGTTTTCCGCTCATCCGTTACCGGACCGGCGATGTTGTGCTGAACAGCAGCAAAAAATGCCCCTGCGGCAATCCGTACCGGTTTTTTGAAGGCGGGATCATCGGCCGCGCGGATGATATGGTCATCATCCGGGGCATCAACATTTTCCCGCAGTCCATTGAAGCGATCGTGCGGGAATTCCCGGAAATCACGGAGTTCCGCATCATTTATTACACCGTGGAAGAGATGGACGAAGTGAAAGTGCAGTTCGAAGGCGGAAAAGATCTCGCCGGCCCGCTGGCTTCCCGGCTTCGGGAACGAATCGGGCTGCGCATTGAGGTCGAACCGGTCGAAGACGGCACGCTGACCCGGTTCGAGATGAAAGCAAGAAGAGTGGTCGACCAGCGCAAATCCAAAATGGGTTAATGCGTAAGCGCTTAAACGGCTTAATCCCGGAGGTTGAACCATCGGTGTTCAGCTTCCGGTTTTTTTTTTCTACGACTGACCAATTAGCTAACAAGGATTTCCAAAGCCTCTGTCGA
>ERZ795043.1066-NODE-1066-length-15910-cov-4.891075_pt1 | contig 15910 bp, 14 predicted proteins | sample MGYA00375127_ERZ795043 | MGnify/ENA primary metagenome ERZ795043 (study PRJEB30172, sample SAMN05518447) | compost metagenome | isolation source: Feedstock adapted compost from Newby Island compost facility, Milpitas, CA | place: USA:Newby Island compost... | reverse complement strand
CTCGGCACTGCAGAAGGTCGAGAAAGGCCTGTTGAGCGGCGATATGGCGTGGAAAGAAGCCATGCGGCAGATCCGCGAAGCGCTTGACGACAAGTAGCGGCCCCGCGAGGGAAGCGAAAGGAGGCATGACCCGATGCGGATTCTGATCGTGGACGACGAATCCGGCGTCCGCCAGATGATGGCGGACACGGTTCGCCGGTTTGACGAAGACTACGAAGTGGAGGAAGCCGGGGACGGCGAAGAGGCGCTGAGCATGCTGGACGATTCGTTCCATCTCGTCATTACCGACATCCGGATGCCCGGCATGGACGGCGTGGAGCTGGCGTCCCGCATTCGCGAACGCTATCCCGACATGATCATTTTCATGCTGACCGGTTACGCGGAATTCGAGTACGCCCGGGCCGCCATACGCTCGAGCGTCTCCGAATATTTGCTCAAGCCGGTGTCCGTGCAGGCGCTCCGCGAAGCGATCGCGAAGGCCGCAGACATCGTCAGGGGGCGCCGGGAAGAGGAACGGGTCAGCCGGCTGCGGGAAATGGCCCTTCTCGAGAAAAGGGTCCAGGATCTGCTCTACGAACTGCCGCTCCCCTACTACGACGAATGGATGTTCCCGGATTACGACGCCGTCGGCATTCTCAGCTTCGTCATCGAGGAAGCGGGTGAAGACGGCACGACCCGCTTCGCGGTCAAGAACGTGCTGGGCGATGTGCTGAGCGGATTCGGCGTACCCCTCGTCTTCGTCGAGGGCAGCCATCTGACCTGTGTCCTGTTCCTGAAGGAAGGCCACGCGCGGGTCGAGGAAATCGCCGCGCGCTGCACGGACGCCGTCCGCTCCACCCTGCGCCGGACAATCCGGGCCGGAATCGGCGGCGTCGCGAAGCATCTGTCGGAAGTAAGCGGCCTGTACTGGCGCAGCCTGAAGCAGCTCGGCATCGACCAGCCGGCCGTTCCGGCCGGCGGCGGAGGAGCGAAACCGGGCAGCGACGGCCTGCCGGAGCCGCGCGGCGACATGCACCATCTGATCCGCCAGACGATCCACATATTGGAGACGGAGTACGACCAGGACATCACGCTGTCCGGCCTCGCCGAGCGGCTGTATCTCAATCCGAACTACCTCAGCACCCTGTTCAAGAACGAGACGGGAACCACGTTCACCCAGGCGCTGCTCCGCATCCGGATGGAGAAGGCGAAGGAGCTGCTTCGTACGACGAAGCTGAAGATCTACGAGGTCGGCATCCGGGTCGGCTACGCCGATTCCGCGCATTTCAGCCGGGTGTTCAAAAACCACGAGAACATGAGCCCTTACGAATACAGAGAAAAATACGCGCAGGTCTGAATCCGGACCTGCGCGTCTGATTGTTCCCCGCCCCCGCTACATGACCAATATCCGCTTGCCGTATTCCAGATGCCTCATCATCGCTTCCTCGGCCCCGGCCGCATCGCCTTTCCGAACGTGCTCGAATATGGCCACGTGATCCTGATAAGATACCTGAATGCGATTGCGGTCCTTGCGCAGCACGTTCATCGCGATGCGGAAGAGCTGATTCTGCAGGCGATCAATGGCATGGATCATCTCCTGATTCTCGTAAAAGCGGGCAAGCAAGAGATGAAACTCCAGATCCGCACGGGTAAACGATTCGTAGTCATCTTTCTGTACATGGAACTTCTGCTCATCCAGATTGGCCTGAACCATCCCGATCTGCTCGTTGGTCAGGATGCAGGCGGACAACCTGCGGGCGATGTAGGTCTCGATCGCCATGCGGAAGTCATAGATGTCCGCGGCGCGCTGCAGGGAGATTTCGAGCAGCTGGATGCCCTTGTTCGGCGTGTACTGGACGAGCCCCTCCGCTTCCAGCCGCTCCAGGGCGGCCCGGATCGGCGTACGGCTCATTTGCAGCAGCTCCACCAGATGCCGCTCGGTCAGCATGTCCCCGGTCTGGAATTTCCCTTCCCGTATCAGTTTCTTCAGCTGAAGATAGGCTTTTTCTTTCAAAGTCGATGCCATCCGCATTAACTCCTTCGGTTCGGAATAGTCCTGCGTCATCCATGCTGAAACAAGGGCATCAGATATCGGAGGCTCTCCTCAAGCCAGAGGCGCTCGATCCGGACGGTGCGCTCCATCGATTCCTCGAAGGGCGGCCATAACTCGAGCACGACCGTGACACGCCGCCCGTTGGCCGCCACCTTATCCAGCAAATCCGGAATATTCAATCTTCCGGCGCCGGCCGGCGCGCCCGTGATGACATAGCCCATCTGATGGTCGACGCGGCGGATGACGAAATCTTTCAGATGCAGATTGACGGTATGGGGCGCAAGAACATTCACCACCTGTTCCGGCCCTTCCAGCGCCCCGAAAGAATTGACGGTGTCGAGCACGCAGCCCAGGCATGGGGACTGGATTCGGTTCAACAGATCCGACAGCTGCTTCGCGGTGTGCAGCCCGTGATTTTCAATGCCCAGAATGACGCCGTGCTTCTCGAAGTCGGGCAGCACTTGTTCCAACTCCATCCGCGCCTGTTCCAGATCGGACGCGGTGATCAGGGTGCGCAGCAATTTGACATTCATTTCGCGGCAGATCGACAAGTACTCCAGCAGATGCTCCGGATCGGTCCCCCTCGTTCCGGCTTCGATCTCAATCCCGCTTTCGGAGGCTTGCCGCGCCAGCTGCGCCCGCTCCTCCCGGGTCAATCCGATCAACGGCAAATTGTCCGCATATTGAACCAACTTCAGCCCGTATTCGCGGACGAGGCTCAGAAGATCGAACGCGGAGAGCGGCCCGGCCGGCGCTTCGTACCCGCTCACGCCCACCGACCAGGCCAGCGCATAAGAGCCGATTCCAAGTTTCAACGCTATCCTTCCTCCTTGTCAAAATCAAGTAGACCACAGAACGGTGCACAATGTCAATACAATCTAGACACTGATTGTATACATATTGTATTTCAAGTGAATCCATGTTATCGTTATTTTGGATGTTTCGCCGTCGCATCACAATGCAAAGGGGTGCCAAGCTGTTGAAAATTGAACACCTGTGCCTGTTCAAGCTGAAGCCGGACGTCCCGGATTCCGACAAGAAGAAGATGATCCGGTCTTTCCATGAGCTGAAAGGCCGCATTCCCGGCCTGCTGGAAGTCTCGATCGGAGAGAACGTGACCGAGGAAACCGAATTCATGCACGGCTATCATCTCGGCATGCGCATGCTGTTCGAGAGCCATGAGCACTTGCGCCGCTATCTGCTTCATCCGGAACATGTCGAGCTGTCCCGGTTTGTTTTTTCCATTATTGAGGACGTATCCGTATGTGACTATTACGTGGAGGGATTCGCGTGACGGCAAGCATTGCGTTGATTGGAGCCGGCGGGAAGATGGGCTGCCGCATCACCGACAACTTGACAGACTATCCGCATCCCGTCCGCCATGTGGAAATCAGCGAGCGCGGCGTGGCCAACCTGGCGCGGCGGGGAATCCGGCCCGTCGCCCAGGAGGAGGCCGTTCCCCTGTCGGACGTTGTGATCCTGGCGGTGCCCGACACCGCAATTGAAAGCATATCCAAGTCCATTGTCCCCATGATGAGAAGCGGCTCCATGCTGATGCTGCTCGATCCGGCCGCCGCATATCTGGGCAAACTGCCGGACCGGAAGGATGTCAGCTATTTCATCTCGCACCCGTGCCACCCACCTGTCTTCAACGACGAAACGGGAGATGCGCGGCGCGATTATTTCGGCGGGGTGAAAGCGAAGCAGGCGATCGTGTGCACCCTCATGCAGGGTCCCGAATCCGACTATGAACGGGGCGAGCGGATCGCCCGGACCATTTTCGCTCCGGTGATGCGCTCCCACCGGATTACGCTGGAGCAGATGGCCATGCTGGAACCGACGATGGCGGAGACGATCGGTTCGATGCTGGCCGTGCTTTACGGGGAAGCGCTGGATGAAGCGGTGCGGCGCGGAGTGCCCTATGAAGCGGCGAGGGATTTCATGCTGGGCCATATCAACATTCAATTGGCGATCGTTTTCGGCGAAGCCGGCAACCCTTTCTCGGACGCGTGCAAAATCGCGATCGAGTACGGCAAAAGGGCCGTCATCCGGGACAATTGGCGCTCCTTGTTCGATCCGGACAAAGTCTATGAGCAGATCGACGTCATGCTCCATCCGGAGAAATTCGAGAAACTGACATTCTGAGCTCGGCTGAACGGAGGTGACGAGATGAAGAAATGGAAGGTCGGTCTGGTGGGCACCGGCTTCTGGTCCGAGAAGCATCTGAAAGCCTGGAAACGAATGCCGGACGTCGAGATCGTCGCCCTGTGCAACCGAAGCCGGGACAAGCTTAAGGCCAGAGCCGGGCAGTTCGGCGTGCCGGAAAACCGCCTTTACACTTCGATCGACGATATGCTGACCGACGCGGATCCGGACATCGTGGATATCGTGACCGGACCGGACACGCATCTGGAACTGGTGACCAAAGCGGCCGCCGCCGGCAAACAGATCATGTGCCAGAAACCGTTCGCGCCGTCCCTCGAAGAAGCGGAACGGATGGTGGAGGCGGCCGAAAAAGCCGGCGTCCGGCTCATGGTCACCGAAAATTGGCGCTGGCTTCAGCCCTTCCAAATCATCAAACGACAATTGGAACAAGGCGCAGTCGGGGATATCAGAGTGATCCGCTACATCCACAGCGATTACTACACGCCCAGAATGGCTCCCGGCGTCCCCCTCCCGCAGCCTTTCTTCCGGGAGATGCCCCGACTGTTGTTCTATGAAATGGGCGTCCATTGGTACGATACCTGGCGCTTCCTGTTCGGCACGCCCAGATGTCTGTACGCCCGGCTCTCCAGGATCAGTCCCCATATTTCCGGCGAAGACACCGGAGTCGTCGTGCTGACGCATGACGGCTTCTACGGATTGATGGACATGAGCTGGGCGACGCGCCATCAGCTGGACGTCCCGCTGGAAGACGCCGTGATGCCGACCCATCTGGAACGGATGTCCATCGACGGGACGGAAGGAACGCTGAAATTGCACACCGACGGCAAAATCACGCTGGTCGGCAAGGACGGGATGAGCGAGCGGGTGATCGCGGAGCGCACCGAACTCGACCATGAAGAAAGTCATTATCGCCTGCAGAGGCATTTCATCGATTGTCTGAACACCGGCGCCGAGTTCCAGACGAGCGGACGCGACAATCTGATCACCCTGAAAATGGCATTCAGCACGTATGAAAGCGCTGCCGGAAACGTCCCGGTCGACCTTTCATGAGATTTTTCGAGCTTGACAAGGCCGGGATTGCCCCGCTGGCAATCCCGGTCCCGCTTTGCGCCACGGAGTGATTCGCATGACCAATCCGTTCAAGACCTATCGCATCGACTATCTCATCCTGTTCAGTTTTGCGGGCGCCATGGTCGCGCTGCTGCTCATCGTGACGATCATCGCCTACAACTCGTTCGCCCGGGAACTGGTAAACAGCGCTTCCTTCTATCAACAGACCCTCCTGATGGAATACAGCAAGAAGATCGCCGCACAGATGCTGCTGATCGAGCAGAAGACGCTCATCGCCTCGCGGGAAATGGAGATCATCGAGTACGCGACGCTGCCGCTGACCGCGGAGGAGCGGCGGGCCAAATTCAACAACATCAAGTACATTCTGGCCAATATCAAGTACAGCACCCCGATCATCCACTCCTTCTATCTGTATCTGGAAGAAGGAGAAGAACAGGACCTGACGATCCCGTCTCCGGTCTATTACAAGCCCTTGAGCCGGATCACGAACGAAAGCTGGGTATCCTGGATGGTCAATCAGGAGGAGTTCTGGATCGGGGAACATATCATTCCGACGGACCAGGGGGATACGCCCGTCATCAGTTTTGCCAGACGCCTGTATGATCGCGACGGAGCGTTCATCGGCCTGCTGGTGACCCATATCCGTTCCAGCGTGCTGAAGGACACCATGGGCCATCTGTATTCCGACGCCAACCGATATCTCATGGACAAAGACGGGCGCTTGCTGACATCCATGGGCGACGTGAAGCAAGTCAAAATTGCAAGCGATTTCACCAAGCGCATGGCGGAACAGGAGCTTTCGGGCGGCATCCGGGAAATTCGGCCGCACTGGCTGATCGTCGGCTCGAAATTTTTCTACGCCGATCTGTACATGGTGGAAGTCACGCCGTGGAGCGACGTGACCAAAGGCTTCACCCGGCTGCTCTACGTCTTTCTCGGCATCGGCCTCGTCGCCATCCTGTGCGTGATCTTTCTGACCTTCTACCTGTCCAGACAATTCACCACGCCGATCCACCGGCTGCTGATGGCGATGAAGACATTTTCGCTCGGACAGCCGACTCCCCTGCCCCAGGATTACAGAAACGAATTCGGCGTGCTGTTTCGGGGCTACAATCAATTGATCGAGAAGATCAACGAGCTTGTCCATTCGCTTGAGGAACAACATCAAAGGCAGCGGGTCGCGGAGATCGAGACGCTCCAGGCCATGATCAATCCCCATTTCCTGTACAACACGCTGGATCAGCTCAACTGGATGGCGATCCAGTCGGAACAGCATCACATCAGCCACATCCTGTCGCTTATGGGCAAGATGTTCCGGATCGTGCTCTCCAACGGCGAAACCATGATCACCGTCCGGGATGAAATCACGCATATCGAATGTTACCTGCAGATCCAGCAAATCCGCACCAATCACCGGTTTACCTATGAACTGGATGTCGCGGACGAGGTCCGGGATCTGTATTTGCCGAAGCTTACCCTGCAGCCGTTTGTGGAGAACGCCTTTATGCACGGCTTCAACAACCGCAAGGACGGACATTTGCAAGTTGCGGTTCGCACCGCTGAGGATGCGCTCCTGATCCGAATCATCGACAACGGCGTCGGCATTCAGGACAACTGGGAATCAGCGGGTCGAAAAAAATCGGGGGGATACGGCATCCGCAACGTGCGGGAACGGATTCACGCGTTTTTCGGTCCCTCCTACGGATGCCAATTAAGCAGAAGGCCGGAGGGCGGAACGGAAGTCAGCATCCGTCTTCCCCTTGTCCATGAAAAATTCAATCCGGTGAGGGAAAACCATGTGGAAGATCGCAATCATTGATGATGATTTTCAAGTGCTGGAAGGTCTCAGGAAGGCCATCCCCTGGGCGAAACTCGGAGCGGAGTGGTCGGGCGAGGCCACGAACGGAGCAATCGGGCTGGAACTGGTCACCCATACCGAACCGGACATCATCCTGACCGACATTTATATGCCGGTCATGGATGGATTGGACATGATCCGCAAGCTGCGGGAACAGCATTATGAGGGTCAGATCATCATTCTGAGCGGATATTCCGATTTCCATTACGCCCGTCAGGCGCTGCAGCTCAGGGTATGCGATTATTTGTGCAAACCGATCACCGTCCGGGAATTGAGCGACGTCTTGCAATCGGCCATATCGCGCCTGGAGGAAGAGCGGCGGGCCAAAACAGGGTACGAAGAAATCTGCAGCAAATTGTCAAGGTATGAAACGATCGCGCCGGAAGAAGAGAAGCGTCCGCCGGACGAAGCGGAATACCGGGAGTCGGAGGAGCTGATTTTGCCGAAACGATTCACGCCGGGCAAGCACAAAGAGATGATCGAATACGTTATCCGGTACGTGAACGAACATTGCGCGGAAGACATGACACTGGGGCATCTGGCCGCCAGGTTTTATCTGTCGAAAAATTACCTGAACTATCTGTTCAAATGCCACACGGGCGAAACATTGACCAACTACATCATCCGGGTTCGCATGGAAAAGGCGCGGCGGATGATATTGGAAGGACGCCATCTGATCTACGAAATCGCCGAGAAGGTGGGCTATCGCAATGTGCCGTACTTCAGCTATGTGTTCAAGAAAACATTCGGCGTCAATCCGAGCGAGCTGGTCAGAAAGTAATGTCCGCCAATCTTTGTTCGATTTTGATATTCAATCGTTCATTCCCCTCATTTATGCCGCAAGCACGCTTCCCTAAACTGGGGGTTGACGGCGAAACATCCTGAAAAAATGCAAAGGGGAAAGGATGGAAAGGTATGAGAAGGAAAGGACTTGTACCGCTGATCCTGCTGATCGTCTTCGCACTGCTTGCGGCAGGCTGCGGCCAATCGGGCGGCACGGGAACATCATCGTCGGGCGGAGGTGCGAACGCGGCCGATTCGTCCGGCAACACGGCGGACGCGCCCAAGAAGAAATTGAGAATCGGCGTTGCCTTCGAGACGATGCAGACGGCCTATTGGGTAACCGGTTTCAATGCGATCAAGGAAGACATTGAATCCCGCGGTTACGAAATGCTGGAAGCGATTGCAGACGGAGATTCCAACCGGCAGTTGGAACAAGTCCAGAACTTCATCGCTCAGAAAGTGGACGGCATCATCGTCGTGCCGAAGGATGACAAAACCGTCATCCCGATGATCAAAGCCGCCAACAAGGCGAACATTCCGATCGTGCTGTACAACCGTCCTCCGGCGGAAAGCGACGCGAAATCGGTCACGGTCGTCGCCGACAACAAGCAAATTGCCAAAGACACGGTTCAATTCATGGTGGAGCAGGCCCAGAAGCAGGGCGGCAAATACAAAGCGATGATTCTGATCGGCGACCTGGGAGACCAGAACGCCATCAACCGGCGCGACGGGTTCTTTGAAGCCGTGGACCAGTATCCCGATCTGATCGAAGTGGTGGCCAAGGTGCCGACGGAATGGAACCAGGAGAAGGCGCTCGCCGGCGTGACCAACGCCCTGCAGGCGAATCCGGACATCAACTTCATCTTCTCCTCTTCGGACTTCTTGTTCCCGTCCCTCATATCCGCGCTCAAGGCGGCGAACAAGTATCACAAGATCGGCGAGCCGGGACATGTCATTCTCGGCGGCTTCGACGGCGACGACACGGCTTACCAAATGCTGAAAGACGGCTATCTGGATGCGACCGGCGTACAGGACGTCTACTTCGAGAGCAAGATGGCCGTGCAGGCCATCATCGACCAGCTGGAAGGCAAGGAAGTGCCGGAATTCATCTACGATCCCGGGTTCGTCATCCATCAGGGCAATCTGGCGGAAAGAGAACAAGATATGTGGGGCGCTCAGGTCGCCAAAGCCAAACAATCCTGATTGACTTCGAAAGGGGGAGGTGGGGTGCCGCCTCTCCCTTTCGCCATGATGGAATGACGGGTCCATACGCGGGTGTTCGCAAAAGGAGTGAAGACGGGAATGCTCAGGAAAACGATCCGCCGCATATTCGCTTCGGAATATTTGGTGCTGTATTTGTGCCTGGTCTATTTCGCTGTCATGGCATTCATCGAACCGATCTTTGCCACCGGCGAGAACATGGCCAATATCTTCGCCAACATGCTGCCGCTCCTGATCATCGCCGCGGGCCAGACGGTCGTTCTGATCACCGGGGGCATCGATTTGTCGGTCACCTCTATCGTCGCCGTATGCAGCATTGTCGGAGCGTCGCTGATCACGGCGGACGGGGGCGTGTTGTCCGGCGTGCCGCTGGGCGTTCCGCTGACATTTGCGGCCATGTTTCTGATCGGCATTATTCTGGGGTGGTTCAACGGCGTGGCCATCACCAAATTCGGCATGCCGCCGTTTATCGTCACCTTGACGATGATGATGGGCGTAAGCGGGTTCGCCATCTGGTATTCCAGATCGCTGCCGATCTACAACCTTCCCGATGCTTTCGTCATGTTCGGCCGCGACTCCGTATTCTTTATTCCGTATGCCGCCTTCATCGTCTTTATCATCCTCTGGATTTTGCACTTGGTGCTGAGCCGCACCCTGTTCGGCCGGTGGGTCTACGCCGTCGGCATGAACGCGAAGGCCGCGCGGATTTCGGGCGTTCCGGTGCACCGAACCATCATCCGGGTCTACATCATCAGCGCGGTCTGCGGCGTGATCGGCGCCATCCTGCTCACCGGACGGCTGGAGACGGGATCTCCGGTCATGGCCAGAAACATGTTTCTTGACGTGGTGGGCGCGGCGGTTCTGGGCGGAACCAGCCTGTTCGGCGGCAAAGGCAAAATCGTCTGGACCGTGTTCGGCGTCCTGTTCATCACCCTCATCGACAACAGCCTGAATCTGATCGGCATGTCCTACTTCACCATCATGATCGTCAAAGGCGCGATCATCCTGCTCGCCGCGTTCATCGACGCGATCCGCAATCGGCTGCTGGCGGTCAGGGCATAAAGGAGGAACGGGGATGTCTGCGATACTCGAATACAGGGAGATCAGCAAACGTTTCTTCGATGTGGAAGTGCTGAAGAACGTCAGCTTCACCTTGCGCCAGGGAACCGTTCTCGGGCTGGTGGGCGAAAACGGAGCCGGAAAATCGACCTTGATGAATCTGCTCGGCGGCGTTTTCCCCTACGACAGCGGAGAAATTTTGTTGAACGGCAAAAAGTACGCGCCCAGGCATCCGAAAGAAGCGCTCGGCCATCAAATCGCCTTCATCCATCAGGAGCTGAACCTGTTCACCAATCTGTCCGTCATGGAAAATCTGTTCCTGCACGACTTTCCCAAAGCCGGCATTCCGGGCCTTCCGTTCATTTCCCGGTCCAAAATGCGGCGAAAGGCGATGGAGGTGCTCGAAACCGTCGATTTGTCCGTGTCCCCGGATATGCCGGTCGAGAAGCTGTCCCAGGGAGAGCGGCAGCTGGTGGAAATCGCAAAAGCGTTGAACCAGAACGCCAAAATCATCATTTTCGACGAACCCACCACTTCGTTGACCGCCCGGGAAACCGAGAAATTGTTTGAAATCATCGAACGGCTGAAAAAAAGCGGCATATCCATGATCTACATCTCCCATATTCTGTCTGACATTTACCGGTTGTGCGACGATCTCGTGGTCCTGCGGGACGGTGAAGTCGTGGCCCGCGGCGCCAGCGCCGACATTCCCGTGGACAGGCTGATTCCGCTGATGGTCGGACGGACGATGAACCAGATGTTTCCGACACGGGAACATGAAATCGGAGAAGTCGTGTTCGAAGTGAAAAATCTGAATCAGCCCGGGATCGTTAAAGATATCCGTTTTCAAGTGCGCGCCGGCGAAGTGGTCGGCATATCCGGCCTGATGGGATCGGGCAGATCGGAATTGGCGCGCATCCTGTTCGGCCTCGATCCCTACGAGTCCGGCGAGATCCGGCTTAAGGGCGAAAAGCTCGAACGCCTTTCCCCGCGGGCGTGCATCGAACGGGGCATGGCTTTCCTGACGGAAAACCGGCGGGAAGAGGGATTGCTGCTTGATCAAAGCATTTCCGAAAACCTCGCCCTTGTGAACCTGCCCGATCTGGCGAAGGGCTGGATCAAGAAAATCAGCCGGGCCGAACTGAAAACGAAGGTGGAGGAAATCTTCGGCGCCTTCCGCATCGCCTCCCACGATCCGTACAGGCAGACCGTGCGGACCTTGAGCGGCGGAAATCAGCAGAAAGTGGTCATCGGCAAATGGGTGATCAACGAGCCGACCTTGTTCATCCTGGATGAACCGACGCGCGGTATCGACGTCGGCGCCAAATACGATGTCTATTCGATCATCAATCAGCTCGCGAAGAACGGGACGGCGGTCATCATGATTTCCTCGGAACTGGAAGAGCTGCTGGGCATGTGTGACCGCATTCTGGTCATGCATGCCGGCGAGTTGACCGGAGAGTTTGACAGAGCGTCCTTCGATCGCGAGAACATTCTGAGGGCGGCATTGGGGGAAGCTTGACATGAACAAATCCATGCAGTCTCAGGCGTTGATCAAATTTTACTCCTATGCGTTCTTGTTGCTTTTCGTCCTGGTGTTCGCGGTGTTCAGCCTGCTGTCGGACCAGTTTCTGGACGGCCAAAACCTGATCAACATCGTCCGCCAGGCATCTTCCATCGGCATCATGGCCGTCGGCATGACGTTCGTGCTGCTGGTGGCCGGAATCGACCTGTCCGTCGGTTCGGTCATGTTCCTGGGCGCCTGCATCGCGGCCAAGTTGATGGAACACGGCTGGCCCGTCTGGAGCGGATTCGCGGTCATGCTGCTCACGGGGCTCATCATCGGATTTGTCAACGGCTATGTCTCCACGCGGTTTCGCATTCTGGCTTTCGTGGTGACGCTGGCCACCCTGTACATGGGCCGCGGCCTCGGACTCATGATCACCGAGACGAAGGAGACGAAGCTGCCGGAGCAATTCCTGAAGATCGGCTACACCGATTTCCTCGGCATTCCGGTGCCGGTGTGGATCTTCCTCGTCGTGCTCGTCACCGCCCATCTCATCTTGAAACATACCCCGTACGGCCGGCAGATCTACGCGGTTGGCAACGACCCGGAAGGCGCCAAAAAAGCCGGTCTGCCGGTGAACCGAATATTGATCTCGGTGTACGTGATCTGCGGTCTCTTCGCCGGGATCGGAGGCATCGTCGCGCTCACCCAGCTGGGCACGGTGGCGCCCAAATTCGGCGACCAGCGGGAGTTCGTCGTCATCGCCGCGGCTGTGCTCGGCGGAACGAGCCTGTTCGGCGGCCGGGGCAATGTGTTTCCGGGCACGGTGCTGGGCGCCATTCTGATTTTGACCATCGAGAACGGGCTCGTCATCCTCAATGCGGATCCTTACATTTATCCGCTCGTGACGGCCGGCGTCATTTTCCTCGCCGTGTTCGTGGACAGCATGCGGAACAAGCAGCTGGAGAAGCTGGGCCGGCGGATCATACGCGTGGAGAAAGAGACGAAAGCGCCCGCCGGAGATCATCCCGCTCGATAACGATCATGTATGGGACGGGGAGGCTGTGAAGAATGAACCGTCAGATCTGGCGTGCGGGCGCGTGGCGGGTCGAGTGGGAAAACGGCGGCCTGCGATACTTGACGTGGAACGGAGTCGAAATTGCCAGAGGCATCTATGCGGCCGTGCGCGACAGCGATTGGGGCACCGTCTTGCCGCGGGTCGGCGAAACCGTGATCAACGAAACGGAGGACGGTCTGGAATGCCGCTTCACCTGCGAGCATATCCGGGATGATATTGACTTCGTGTGGCGCGGAACGATTGTCCTGTCACCCTGCGAGCTGCGCTTTGAATTCGACGGCACGGCCCGCTCATCGTTTCTTCGCAACAGAATCGGAATCTGCGTCTTGCATCCGATGGAATTCGCCGGGATGGCGGTGCGGGTGGAGACGGAGTCGGGCCGGGTGAGCGGCCGGTTTCCCGCGTCTGTCTCTCCCCATCAGCCCTTCACGGACATCGCGGAGATGGAATATGAACCCGTTCCCGGGCTTTCGGTCCGCATGACGTTCAGCGGCGACCGGTTCGAAATGGAAGATCAGCGCAATTGGACGGACGCGTCCTTCAAAACCTACTGCACGCCGCTGAGGCTTCCGTTTCCGGTCAGGGTGGAGGCCGGTGAGCGCATTCGGCAGACCGTAAGCATTGCGGTCAATCCCGCATCCTTCTTCGCCAAACCGGCGGATCCGGCAACCGGCGAACATCTCCTCACGATAACCGGCGAAGCAATCGGACGGCTGCCGGAAATCGGTTTTCTGCTTGCCGGCGGTCCGTTGAGCGAGGCGGAGTTGGCCGAATTGAGGAAGCTCGAGCCGTCCTTCGTCCGCGTTGCGCTCGACATGACCGGCCCGGATTGGGATGCGCGCCTTCGGGAAGCCGTTCATGCGGCGGAGCGGCTGAATTGCGCAATCGAATTGGAGGCGTTGGTCGCTGACGGAGGGTCGCCGGAAGCGTTGCTCCGGTTCATCGCGGAACGGCGGGCTCCGGTTCGACGGCTGATTCCGTTCCGGGCCGGTGCGTTCGATTCCGAGAGCGCCGTTCTTGCCGCGTGCCGGAACGGGGCGGCCGGGCTGGGCCTTTCCTTGGGGATCGGCGGCGGAACCCGCGGCAACTACGCTGAGTTCAACCGGGCGAAGCTGCCTCTTGCTCTCATGGATTTCGGCACCTATGCGATCAACCCGCAAGTGCACGCTTTCGATGACCGGTCGGTCATGGAGACGCTGCTAGCGCAGCCGGTGACCGCGTCGGACGCACAGGCAAAGACAGGCAAACCGCTGTGCCCGGGACCGATCACCCTGAAGCCGCGCCTGAATCCCGCTTCAACGAGCGGAAAGCCGATCTCCGTCGAAGAACAGCGGGATGACCGGCTAGACGGTCCGTTCTGCGCCGCCTGGACCCTGGGGAGCCTGGCCGCCCTCGCCGTTCCCGGTGTTCAGGGCATCACCTATTTCGAAACGCACGGTCCGCTGGGATTGACGGACGGCGGGCGCAACAGGCCCGTGTACAACGTATTCCATGCGATCGCCGAATATCGCGGCGCCGACATCTTTCGCGTGGAAGGAATTCCCAAATCCGCGGCGGTCCTGGGCCTGGGCAAACTGGACCGGAAACGGATATTATTGGCCAATCTGACGGCCGAACCGATCGAACTGAAGCTTGTGCCGGGCGATGACTTCCCCGGCCCGCTCCGGGTCTCCGGGCATGCGTGCCTGTCGCCGGACAGCCGGGTCGTATCGGGTCCGGACGGACTCGACATCAGGCTGGCGCCCTATGATTTCGCAGCGGCGGATCTGGCGTAACGTGTTGTCCCGTCGGACACGGGTCTATTGCTCCGCCCACACCTCCTCCGGCAGACCGGGGAGCGTGCGCCGCAGCGCGCGCCACGCCGCTCCGAGAACCCGCTGCAGCTTCCATGCCGCATCACCGGCGGCCATCACGACGAGACCGTGCCGCCAGGTGCGGGAGGCGCCGGTTACGCATCCGCCGGGCAGGGATGCGGCCGCCTGTTCGGCCGCCGCGCGCGCCGCCTCGAGATGGGAGCCGTCCAGCCGGTCGGAGAAGCAGCACAGCGTCCCGATGTGCGTGCAATCCTCCCAGGCGCCGGGCGCGGCGATCCGCTGCCGCGCCGGCTCGATGATCTGCCGGTTGCGGTAAATCGGTTCGCCGCCGTACCGGACCGCGAGCTCAGCGTCGTATCGCCGGTACGCGAATTTCTCGCCGCGCCCGGCGCGGCCCGGGCAGAGGATGTCGACGGACATCCAGACGGCGCCCGGCGAGAGATCGACTTCGGTGCGCGAGACAAGCTCCGCGTCCCGGTACAGCATGATGGGCTCCATCATCGACTGGACGCACGCGCCTTCATGCAGCGTGAACCGCTGCGTCAGCACCGCGCCTCCGCCGGGCGGCGACGGATGGACGCGCGAATACCCCTGGTTCGTCAGATAGACGCGCGCGCCCCTCTCCGCCGTCCACACCATCTCGTAGCGGTCGCCGGCGAGCATGCCGGGCGACGCGTCCATCACGATGACCGCCAGCTCGCGCGGGCGGTCGAACGTCTTCGCGATTTTGAGCGGAGCGGTGTGCAGCTTCGAGACGAGGACGGTGCGGCCGCCGCGGACGGCGAAGGCGGCATCGAGGCGCGCGTTTCCCGGAACCGGGACCGCCTCCTGTTGCCGCGTTCCGGCTTCCCGCGCCGCAAGCGGTCCGGAAATCCGCGCCGCTTGCGGTTCGGGCTCCGGTCCCGCTTGCGAACGTCCCGCTCCCGCCGCCGCATGCGGCGAACCGGCAGCGGGCGGTTCGACTCCGCGCGCCGAACCGGCGGCAGGCACCCCGACTCCATGCGCCGGACCGGCGACGGGCATGCCGATTCCGCGCGCCGAACCGGCGGCAGGCACCCCGACTCCATGCGTCGAACCGGCGGCAGGCACCCCGACTCCATGCGTCGAACCGGCGGCGCGTGCCGCGCCGTTCCCCCCGCCGGCCCGCTCCGCGCGGTCAATGCGTGTGCTGGATGCCGCGGGAATGCTTGAGCTCATGTTCCAGCCAGTCAACGATATTCTGGAGCCCGTCGCCGTGCAGCAGATTGGTGAACACGTACGGACGGCTGCCGCGCATCCGGATCGTGTCCTCCTCCATCACCTGCAGGCTCGCGCCGACATG
>ERZ795043.1059-NODE-1059-length-15975-cov-34.125063_pt1 | contig 15975 bp, 14 predicted proteins | sample MGYA00375127_ERZ795043 | MGnify/ENA primary metagenome ERZ795043 (study PRJEB30172, sample SAMN05518447) | compost metagenome | isolation source: Feedstock adapted compost from Newby Island compost facility, Milpitas, CA | place: USA:Newby Island compost... | reverse complement strand
CTGTAGTTTCCCAAATCCGTTTCGGATCGCAGGGTAGAGCAAATCTGGCATTGTAATTTCCCAAATCCGTAACGGATCACGGGTAGAGCGAACTTGGCGCTGTAGTTTCCCAAATCCGTTACGGATCGCGGGACTGAGCAAACCTGGCGCTATAGTTTCCCAAATCCGTTACGGATCGCGGGGTAGAGCGAACTTGGCACTGTAGTTTCCCAAATCCGTTACGGATCGCAGGGTTGAGCATTCTTGGCGCTTTAATTTCCCACATCCGTTACAAAGCGCAAGACCGCGCAACCGTGGAACCGTAGTTTCCCACATCCGTTACAACGTGCAAGATCAGGCAACTATGGCATTTTAGTTTCCCACATCCGCTACAGAGGATCGAACCGTTAATCCTAAAACGCTGTAGTTTCCCACATCCATACTGTAGTTTCCCACATCCATAAAGGAAGGCATGATCACCCAGAACGGGAACTGCAGCTTCTCACATCCATTACAGTGCGCAAGACCGATCAAACAGAGCGAAATCGTTACGTGACTGAACCGTCATTGGAGGTTATCGTTTTGGCTGACCCGAGTTTGCTTTCCCTCCTCGAAGAAGCGGAGGGCGGTTTCGTGTCCGGCGAGGAAATCAGCCGGAAGCTGGGCATCAGCCGCACGGCCGTCTGGAAGCAGATCCGCAAGCTGGAGGCGGAAGGCTATACCATTGAGGCCGTGCCGCGCATGGGCTACCGGATCGTGAAGCGTCCTTCCCGCCTACTCAGACAAGAAATTATGGCGCACCTTCGCACCAGTTCGTTTGGCCGCCATCTTATCCTGCTGGATGAGGTGGGTTCCACCCAGGAGGCTTTGCGGGAACTGGCCGAAGCCGGGGCGCCGGAAGGAACGCTCGTCATCGCCGAGCGGCAGACCGAAGGCCGCGGCCGCATGGGACGGACGTGGCTGTCTCCGCCCGGCAAAGGGATCTGGATGAGCCTTTTGCTTCGCCCTTTGATCCCGCTGCCGCAGATCCCGCAGCTGACGCTGCTTGCGGCGGTGGCGATGCATCGCGCCATCACGCGGATAACCGGCCTTGACCTTGGCATCAAATGGCCGAATGATCTGCTGATCAAAGGGAAAAAAATAAGCGGGATCCTGATGGAATCCGCAGCCGAGGAAGCCCGCGTGAAATACGTCCTGTCGGGCATCGGCATTTCCGTCAATCTCGATGCGGAAGACTTTCCGCCGGACATCCGCTCCAAAGCTACCTCGCTGAAGCTGGCGGCCGGGCGGGAATGGGATCGGCCCCGGATCGTGGCGGAGGTGCTGGACGAATTTGAAAAACTATATGAAATCTACCGGAACGAAGGGTTCTCGCCGATCCGCACCCTCTGGGAAATGAATGCTGTCACCCTGGGAAAACCGGCGGTGCTGAACACCCCGGCGGGTACGGTGGAGGGGGTGCCGGTGTCACTTGACGACGCGGGCGGACTGGTGGTCCGAATGCCGGACGGCGGGCTCCAGGTTTTCTATTCCGCCGATGTGGAGACAATACAAACCGAACATGGCATGTAAAATGCATGGAAAATTCAACTTCCCTATTGGAAGATGACGATACGGATGTTATACTGAGGGTGCGTAAGGCGGTATCTTGCCGAAAAGAACCGCACTTGCCAAATTTCTGCCGGGGAAAACCGAATACCGTCATGAACAATCACGGCGGATTCTGCTCTGAGCCCAAGGGGACCGAGACAGAAGGACGCTAATGAGCATCTTTTCTGTTCTTGAGCCTTGTTGCGCTCGCGCAATAAGGTTTTTTCGTTTCATGCGGCAGTTTTTTGGAGGACCTATCCGAACACTTAAAGGAGGACCATCCCATGCTCACCGTGCCAAAAGTGAAAGCCATGAAGCAAGCCGGCAAGCCGATCGCGATGATGACGGCTTATGACTATCCGTCCGCCAAACTGGCGGAGGAAGCCGGAGTCGACATTATTCTCGTCGGCGATTCCCTCGGCAATGTTGTTCTAGGCTATGAGACGACCGTGCAGGTAACGTTGGAAGACATGATTTACCATACAAAACCCGTGGTACGAGGCGCCCCGAACACGATGGTGGTGACGGACATGCCTTTTGCCACCTATCGGCTCGGTCCGGAAGAAACGCTGCGCAACGCGGCCCGCATCATGCGCGAAGGCGGAGCCCACGCGGTCAAGATGGAAGGCGGCGCAGACCTGGCGGAAGAGATTTACCGTCTGACGCGCGCCGGCATTCCGGTGGTCGGCCATCTGGGCCTGACGCCCCAATCGGTGCATCAGATTGGCGGGTACAAAGTGCAGGGCAAAGACCGGAAAGAAGCCGAACAAATGCTCGAGGACGTGAAAGCGCTTGAGCAGGCGGGCGTGTTCGCCATCGTTCTGGAGCTCGTGACGGAGCCGCTGGCCGCCGCCATCACCAAGTCCGTCAGCGTGCCGACCATCGGCATCGGATCGGGACGGGGCTGCGATGGTCAGGTGCTGGTGTTCCATGACGTGCTCCGCTATGGCTCAGGCATCCGGGACAAGCGATTCGTCAAAACGTACGCGGACATCGGCGTCACGATCCGTCAGGCGCTGTCCGAATACGTGCAGGACGTAAAAAATTTCCGGTTCCCGGAAGAAAAGCACGCCTTTCCGCTGGATGACGCCACGGCGCAGGAAATGGGGCTCCTCCAGCTGTATGGGGGAGAGGCCAAGTGAAACCGAAAGTGATCAGGACCATCGCCGAATTGCGCGAAGAAATCCGGGCTTACCGGAGAAACCATCCCGACGGCACCGTCGGATTTGTCCCGACGATGGGATATCTCCATGAGGGGCACGCCAGTCTGATCCGACGCTCGGCGCAGGAGAACGGGCTCACCGTGCTGAGCATTTTCGTCAACCCTTTGCAGTTCGGGCCCAATGAAGATTACGAGCGGTACCCGCGGGACGAAGCGAGGGATCTGGCGGCCGCCGAAGCGGCGGGCGCGGACCTGGTTTTCATGCCGCCGGTTACGGAAATGTATCCGGAAAAGCCGAAAACCACCGTTCGCATCACCGAGCTGACCGAAAGCCTGTGCGGCGCGAGCCGGCCCGGCCATTTTGACGGCGTTGGCACCGTCGTCTGCAAGCTGTTTAACATCGTGCAGCCCGACCGCGCTTATTTCGGCCTGAAGGATGCGCAACAGGTGGCCGTGGTGGCGCAGATGACCGCCGATCTGAATATTCCCGTCGAAATCGTGCCTTGCCCCATCGTCCGGGAAGCGGACGGGCTCGCCATGAGCTCGCGCAACGTGTATCTGTCGCCGGAAGAGCGCCGGCAGGCGCTGGTGCTGTCCGAGACGCTGGCGCGGGTGCCCGGCTGGGTCGAGGAAGGCATGAACGCCGCCGAGCTGAACATGCGGATCCGGGGACGAATCCGCACCCAGCCTTTGGCGGATATCGACTATGTGGAAACGGTCACGTATCCGGACCTCAAGGCCCTGCCGCCGGACATGCCGGTCCGCGAATCCGGCAAGCCCGTGCTGGTGGCTTTGGCCGTCCGGTTCGGCAGCACCCGTTTGATCGATAATGTATTACTGTATCCCGAGGAGGCCCTGACCCCATGTTCCGCCACATGATGAAATCGAAAATTCACCGCGCCACCGTTACCGAGGCCAATCTGAACTACATCGGCAGCGTGACGATTGACGAGGACCTGATGGATCTGGTGGACATCGTGCCCGACGAGAAGGTGCAGATCGTCAACAACAACAACGGCGAACGTTTTGAAACCTACGTCATTCCGGGTCCGCGGGGCTCCGGCGTCATTTGCTTGAACGGCGCCGCCGCCCGCCTGGTGCAGCCGGGCGACAAGGTCATTATCATCGCTTACGGCCTGGTGCCGGAAGACCGGGTGAAATACCACAAACCGAAGATTGCCATCATGGACGATCACAACCGGCCGGTCAAATTGATGGCGGAAGAGCCGCATTCGACCGTTGTCTGACGCGTATGAAAGACGCCCCCTTAACGCAGAATGAGCATACAGCCAAGCACGAAGGGGGCATTATCCCGATGACCGTGATCCGCCATTGGTTCGCCGCATTGCACAGCGTTTTGGACGAACTTATTGGCCGTTATCCTCACGCTTCGGTAAAGGAAAAAGACGAACTCAAGGGCGAATGGACACGGCTTAAGGCGCTCAGCGACGAAGTGCTGGAACATTGGCTTAAGCTGGAGGACAAATTGGCTTCTTTTCTGGAGATGGCAGAGCAGGAAGCGCATACCGCCGTCCCCGCGCCTCCCGTGCCGGAACTGCAACTGGCCGATTTTCGCAAAGGCCAGGGCTATTTCAAACTGCAGATGTACCCGCAGGCGGCGGAACATCTGGAAAAAACGGTGCGCGAGCAGCCCGATCTGCTCTCCGCCCGGCTCTATTTGGGCATGTCCCGCATGCATCTGAAGGAATGGGACGAAGCGCAGCATCAGTTCCGCGTGATCGCGGCGCTGGCCGAAGATGGGCGCCTGAAGTCCGTCGCCCTGAACGCCCTTGGCTGCATCCATGCGGTTCAGGAGGAAATGGACGAGGCGCGGCAATGTTTTCTGGAGGCGCTGGAAGCCGATCCGACCTACGAAGACCCGCGGGAAAATCTGGCCCTATGCCAAAAGGGCGGCGCGTCGCTCAAGCTGCAATTCGGCAGCGCACAGCTTCATGCTATGTTATAATTTGTCTTTGTATGGAGAATCCGGGTTCGTCAGGAAAGGAAGTTCTTCATGAAATTCGCCGTGCTCGATTTCGAGACAACGGGCATGTCGGAAATCCATCATGAGATCATTCAGGCGGGACTCGTCGTCACCGACGAAACGGGTGCCGTCTGCTCCTCTTTTGCCAGTTTGGTGCGTCCTCACCAGCCGATTCCGGAGGAAATTTCCCGGCTCACCGGCATCACCGATGAGGATGTGCGGGAAGCGCCGGAACTGGACGAAGTAATGGCCCGGATGGTTCCGTTGCTGCAAGATGCGATCCTCGTGGCGCACAACGCGGAATTTGATTTGCGCTTTTTGCAAGCCGCTCTCGACAGAAGCGGCTATTTGCCATTTACGGGCTTTACGATTGACACCGTCAGTCTGATCCGTCTGACCTTTCCGACGCTCGCTTCCTATCAGCTTTCGGAACTGGCCAAGGCATTCGGCATCCGCCATGACCGGCCGCATCAGGCCGACAGCGACGCGCAAGCGACGGCCGAACTGTTCCGGTTAGGCATCGAGAAGCTGAAAAGGTTGCCGCTTCTTACGCTGCAGCGCATCAGCGATTTGCTGAAACCGGACTCCGGCGGCCTTGGCTGGCTCATTGCGCAAATTCTGCGCGAGCGGGAAATCGCGCCGGAACCGGAAGATCCAAACCTGAATTACTACCGGCAATTGGCTTTGCGGGCCGGCGAATGGACGGAAGCCCAGCCGCCCGATGAGAACGAACGGGAAGAAGCATGCCGCCTTCTGGCCGGCACGTCTTTCGAAGCCTTCGCAGAAGGCGTGCGTCAGGCGCTGAAAGAGGCGGTGCCGCAATATGAAGATCGGGAAGGACAAGCTCAAATGTTTTCGGAAGTGCTGGAAGCCTTCGAGCGGGACCAGCATCTGCTCATCGAAGCCGGCACCGGTACGGGCAAAACGCTGGGCTATCTCATTCCTTCCCTGTATTATGGGCTCAAAGAGTCCAAAAAAATCGTGGTCAGCACCCACACGATCCAGCTTCAGGAACAGCTCCGTCAGCGGGACCTGCCCCTTTTGGAGCGGGTGTTGCCGGTGCCTTTCCGCGCCGCGGTGCTGAAAGGCAGAGCCAACTATTTGTGCCTGCGCAAATTGGAAAACCGGATCACCGCGCCGGAATTTGCGCTTACCGAAGAAGAAGCCGTCACCCGGGGCGCGCTGGTCGTCTGGCTTACGGAAACGCAGCGGGGCGAGGGGGAGGAACTTAATCTCTCGCGGGCAAAGGAAGAATGGGACGCGGTGGCCAGCGATGCCGTCACCTGCCTGAACCGCCTGTGCCCCTGGTTTCACCGCTGTTTCTATCACCGTGCGCGCCATGAGGCGGGGAAAGCGGACCTGATCATCACCAACCACGCGCTGGTGTTTACCGACATGCAGGCCGAGCATCGCCTGCTGCCGGGGTATGACCGGCTCATCGTGGACGAAGCCCATCATCTGGAGGAAGTGGCCATTCACCATCTGGGCCGCAAAACCGGTTATCACGCGCTGGCCGTTCCTTTGCAAAGATTGTGGAAAGACGCCAAGAGCGGCCTTTTGCCCGCCCTGGCGGCAGCGCTGGCGGCGGAAGGAACCGAGCGGGCCGGCGCATGGGCAGAAGCGCTGGAGTCGCTGGCACCGCGCCTTTTTTCGATCCGGGAAGCGTGGGACCGGTGGACGGACAGCCTGTACGGCCTTTTGGCCGTGGCGGCAGCCTCGGACGAAGCGGGGAATCTTATGCTGCGGCTGAAGCCGGAAAACTTGCCGCCCGGCTGGGAGACGATCCGGGTCGATGCCGAGAACGCGATCCAGCTCCTGTCGGACTTCCTTCGGCCCATGGAAAAGCTCCTTGCGGAGATCCGCGAAGAATGCGACGATTACGCGCTGCAAGGTTTGTTGACGGACGTTAGCGGCTCGCTCAAGGACATGGCCAATGTCCGCGCGGATTTGGCTGCGTTCATCGCGCTGGATGATCCCAATTATGTCTATTGGGCGGAGGCCCATACCCAGTACCGCGGCCGGTCCGTCTGGATGTACGCGGCGCCGGCGGACGTGAGCGACCTTTTGAGAGAAGACCTGTTCGACCGCAAAAGCAGCGTCATCATGACGTCAGCCACGCTCACCGTGGACAAATCTTTCCGCTATATCATCGACCAGCTTGGCCTCGAGCCATTTGAACGGGAAGGGCGCCTGCGCACCGTCATGCTGCCTTCGCCTTTCAAATACCAGGAGCAGGCGTTGGTGCTCATTCCCCGTGATTTTCCCGGAATCCGGGGCAAGGACGGAGATCCGTCGTTCCTTCGGGCGCTGACCGACTCGCTGCGGGATGTGGCGCTTTCCGTCGGCGGGCGGATGCTCGTGCTGTTTACGTCCCACCGCATGCTCAAGTCGGTATACAAGCCGCTTAAGGAAGCGCTTCGGCCCGCCCGTATCGAGGTGCTGGGGCAAGGCATCGACTCCTTGAGCCGCAGCCGCCTGACAAGGCGTTTCCGCGAGCAGCCATCTTCCGTGCTGCTGGGGACAAGCAGCTTTTGGGAAGGGGTGGATCTGCCCGGAGACGCGCTGACGTGCCTTGCCATCGTCAGGCTGCCATTTCAGCCGCCCAATCATCCGGTGCTGGAAGCCAAGTCCGAGCGGCTGGAAACGGAAAATAAGAATCCGTTCATGACGCTGTCGCTGCCTCAGGCGGTGATCCGGTTCAAGCAAGGTTTCGGACGGTTGATCCGCACGGCGACGGACCGGGGGCTCGTCATTTTGTACGACACCCGCGTCATTGACACCCGTTACGGGAAATATTTTCTGCATTCGCTGCCCGACCCCAGGCTGGAGCGTCTCCCGTCTTCCGGCGTGGCGGCAAGGGCCCGCGAATGGCTGGGCAAAGCCAAACCGGAAGGATGGGAAGCAGGATGAAGCAGGAAAAGATTTCGGAAGCGGTGGTGCGAAGGCTTCCGATTTACTGGCGCTTTCTGAACGACTTGCGCAACGCGGGCGTCCAGACGGTGTCTTCCCAGGACCTGGGAGAAAAGCTGAACCTGAACCCGGCGCAAATCCGCAAAGATTTGGCATACTTCGGCGAGTTCGGGCGCAAGGGCGTCGGGTATGACGTGGCTTATCTGATCGAGAAGATCGGGCAAATCCTGAAGCTGGACCGAACGCTGCACGTGGCGCTGGCGGGCCTTGGCAACCTGGGGCGCGCGCTGTGCAATTACAACATGTATAACAAAGGCAACATGAAAATTGTGGCGGTCTTCGATACGGATGAAAAGAAGATCGGCATGAAGATCAACCATATGACGGTGCAGCCGATGGAAGAGCTGGAGGAGACGGTGAAGCGGCTGGGAATTACGCTGGGCATCATCACCGTGCCCGCCGTCAATGCGCAGCTTGTGGCCGACAAATTTGTCGGCGCCGGAATCCGGGGCATTCTCAATTTTGCGCCCGTGGTGCTGAAAGTGCCGGAAGGCGTGCGCATTCACTATGCCGATTTCACGGCCGATCTGCTCAGCCTGGCTTACTACATGGACGATAATGACCGATGGTCGAACGTTAAAGAGGACGGGGAATTATGGGAAAATGGCTGATCAAGAACGGCACCTTTGTCACATTGGATGATAAACGCCCGATCCTGCACGGCTGGATGGGCATTGATGGTACGCACATCGCCGAAATGGGGGAGGGCGATCCGCCGCCGGCGTGGCTGGAGCAGGCGTCGGAAACGGTGGACGGGCGAAACCTGCTCTTTTTGCCCGGTCTGATCAACACCCATGGCCATGCGGCCATGTCGCTTCTGCGCGGCCTGGCGGATGACCGGACGCTGCAAGACTGGCTGGAAAATCACATGTGGCCGATGGAGGCCAAGTTCACCGGCGACGATGTGTATTGGGGAAGCGCGCTGGCTGCGGCCGAAATGATCAAGACCGGCACCACCACGTTTCTGGATATGTACGACCATATGGACCGCGTAGCAGAAGTGGTGGCAATGGCCGGCTTAAGGGCGGTTTTGACGCGCGGCATGATCGGCGCCGTGCCTGAAGAGCAGCAGAAAGCCAAGCTGGAGGATGCGATCTCGTTTGCAAAAAACTGGCATGGCGCGGCGGATGGACGGATCACCGTCATGATGAGTCCGCATGCCCCTTACACCTGCCCGCCGGATTTTATTGTGAAAGTGATCGAAGCGGCCCACGATCTGGGGCTGGGCTTGCACACGCACATGTCCGAAACGCGGTTTGAAGTGGAGCAAAACGTGCGGGATTACGGCGTGCGGCCGCCGGAGCATCTGGACCGGCTCGGCTTTTTCAGCCGCCCGGCGCTGGTCGCCCATGCCGTGCATCTGACCGATGAGGAAATCGCGCTGCTTGCCGAACGCCGGGTGGCGGTTTCCCACAATCCCGTCAGCAACCTGAAGCTGGCCAGCGGCGTGGCGCGGGTGCCCGAAATGCTGAAGGCGGGCATTACCGTCGGTCTCGGCACCGACAGCGCGGCCAGCAACAACAACCTGGACCTGTTCGAAGAGATCCGCCTGGCGGCACTCCTGCACAAGGGCGTCACCGGAGACCCGACGGTGGTGCCGGCGGCCGATGCGTTGCGCATGGGCACGGTTTACGGCGCCAAAGCGCTGGGCCTGGAAGGCGTGACAGGGCTCCTCCGGCCTGGCCTGAAGGCGGATATCATTGCCGTTTCCACGGATAACACCATGTTTACGCCGCAAACGGATTACATTTCCCATCTCGTCTACGCCGCATCGGGCGCCCATGTCCGCCATGTGTGGGCGGACGGCCGGCAGCTGCTCCGCAACGGGGAGCTTCTGACCCTGGATGAAGAAAAGATTATGCATGAGGCTCAAGCCTGCTTTGCGAGGCTGAGAGGATGAGGAGCGGGCGAAATGGGCGCCGCCGCAGGCGGATGGCTTGGTTTTGGCGATGGACGGCGCTGGCCGGCGGCGCTTTGATGGCGGTTTGCGTTCTGGCGGTGCTCTACGTTCGGAACGCGGACGCCGAATACCGGCAGGGCGAGCGGCGAGCCATCGAGCTGGCCCAGTCGCAGGCGGGCCTGGCGGAAGCGGATCAGGTGGTCTTTTACACATGGGATGAGTCGCTGTGGATCGTGATTGGCAAAAACCAGGAAGGCACGCCCATCATCGTTTGGGAACGCGAAAGCGGCGTGGAGAGCATGCCTATGGCCGAGGGCCACACCGAGGAGGAAATTCTCGAACGGTTCCGCCGGGACAAGCCCGAAGCCCGGCTGGTGCGCGTCCTGCCCGGGTGGTTTAACGGCATGCCGGTGTGGGAAATCCGCTACATGCCGGTGCCGGGCACGAAAGAGCACGCGCTTGATTTTTACTCTTTTCGTACCGGACAGCATCTGAAGACTTACACGCTGCTCGGTGAATAGGGCACTTTGGCAAATTTTCGTTCTGGATTCTTGCGTGATCCTTTCGTTCAAGTGCCAATGTGCACCTCATTTTGACAATTCCCATGTTTGATGGGGGTCTCGGGTGCCAAAGTGCACTTCATTTGGCCGAAAAATCGATAATTCGCACCATTCGGTCCCAACCAAGTGCACTTTGGCACTTGGGATTGCCAAAAAGGTTGTTATTCACGCTGCTGAAGTGCACAATGGTACTTGCGTGGAAGCGCGGACCCACGGATGGGATTAATAAACAAGCATTCATGGAGTTTGTCGGCCGGATATCCGGCCGATTTCTTGTTTGATGCGACGATTGACTGATGATGTTTAGATGTTCGAACGCCGGGAGCACCGAGAAGAAGCTAAAAGCGGGAGCTCCGGCGGCCGATGGATTTGGGCGTTCCGTACAATGCCGCTGATTTTTCCGAAGTCATGCTGCTGTATGGATTGCCATTCTTTTTCTCGGGTACAGTATATAAATATATGATATACTCTTGTACATACGAAAATTACATCTTACCTTGCGGATGAAGCGGAAACAGAGATTTGAATTCATAAACCAGAAGTTTCGAATGCGGCTGCTCGCAACTGCTTTTTGTGCAGTCTTTTTCTCTCCAATTGGCTGTTTTGGGTTTATGGCCTGCATTCTAAACAGTTCTGCACCGCAGATTTTCATATAAAGGAGGCGTGACAGTATGAAGATCCGATTTTTGCCATTGGCGCTCACCGCCGTGCTGTCTGCCATCCTCCTGTTTGGCGGTTGGAGCGTTTACCGCCAGTATGCCGTGGAAGAACCCGTCCGGAGCGCGGCATCGTCCGTGCCCGGCGTTGAATCCGCCGAGGTCCGGCTTAATGCGGACGAGCTGGTGCTTGACCTGAAGCTGACGCCGGAAGCCAGCCTGGCGGACATTTACCGCGAGGTGAGGCAAAAAGCCGGCGAAAGCCTCCGCGGCAGAAAACTGGAGCTGAACGTGGAATCCGTCACATCGGACAAGCTGGAGGAAGCGTGGAAGCATTCCCTTTTTGAAGTGGCCGAGGCGATGGAAAACCGGCGCTATTCCGATGTCCGCAAGGCGATGGATAAGCTTTCGCAAACGTTCCCCGGCGTGACCGCCGAAGTGGAAATGGATGAGGAGAACGTGTACATCCGGCTGACGGACGGCGAGCATGCGAAATTTGTCGTGCTGCCGCGCCAGCCCGTCATGCTGGGGGTGTGGGCGGATGCGTAACTGGAAGACGTACCGTCTGGAAATGGCCATCGGCTTCGGGCTGGCCTTGTTTGTTTTTCTCGCGTATATCGGCGTGCCCGTGCTGCCGCTCGTGATGATGGCGCTGTTTGCCGGCGGGGTCGCGATGCTGGCTTCGCGGGGCGGCTTGGCGATGGGCGCGGCCGGCAAGAAACGCGAGGCCAGGGCGCCGGCCTATTTGTCTTTTGACGACATCGGCGGCCAGGAGCGGGCGAAAAAGGAGCTTATGGAAGCCCTTGAGTTTCTGATCCGCAAGGATGAAATTCGCCGGCTCGGCATCCGCCCGCTGAAGGGGATTTTGCTGACCGGCCCGCCCGGTACCGGCAAAACGCTGCTTGCCAAGGCGGCTGCCCATTACGCCGATTCCGCCTTCGTCGCGGCGAGCGGCAGCGAATTTGTGGAAATGTACGTCGGCGTCGGCGCCAGCCGGATCCGCGAGCTGTTCCGGGAAGCGCGCCGGCAGGCGAAAAGGCTGAACCGCGACTCCGCCATCGTTTTTATTGACGAGATTGACGCCATCGGCGGCAAGCGGGAAGGGGCGAGCCAGCATCGCGAGTACGACCAGACGCTGAACCAGCTGCTCACGGAAATGGACGGCATTCAGGGTGACGATGATGTCCGCATTTTGCTGGTGGCCGCGACCAACCGAAAGGAACTCTTGGACCCGGCGCTGCTCAGACCCGGCCGTTTTGACCGGCATATCCAGGTGGATTTGCCGGACAAGAAGGGGCGCGAGCACATCCTTCGCCTGCATGCGCGGAACAAGCCTCTCGAACCCGGCGTGTCGCTGGAAAAAGTGGCGGAGGAAACGTTCGGTTTTTCCGGCGCCCAGCTGGAAAGCGTCATGAACGAGGCGGCCATCTACGCCATGCGGGAAGGGCGCGATCGGGTCAGCCAACAGGATTTGACCCGCGCCATCGACAAGGTGCTCATGGGCGAGCAGATGGACAGGGAAACGACCCGGGAAGAACGGGAGCGCGTGGCCGTTCACGAGCTTGGTCATGCGATCATGGCCGAAATTTTGCGCCCGGGCAGCGTCGCGCAAGTTTCGCTGACGCCGCGCGGCCAGGCGTTGGGTTATGTGCGGCACCATCCCCGCAAGGACAGCTACTTGTACACGAAACAGGCACTGGAGGAGCAGATCATGATCGCCCTCGGCGGGGCGGCGGCGGAAGAGCTCGTCTACGGCGGCCGCAGCACCGGTTCGCGGGCGGATTTTGAGCAGGCGACGGGCATCGTCAAAATGCTGATCGAATCCGGCATGTCGGATTTGGGCATCATTCATCCCGAGGCGCTGACCAAAGCGGAATGGGCGGCGGAAAACGGACGAATCCTGGAGCAGCTGATGGACCGCACGCTCAGGATTCTGGAGGAACACCGCGGCAAGCTGGACCGCCTGCTGACGGTTCTGGTCAGGGAAGAGACGCTGCCGGGAGACCGGCTGCGCGCCTGCCTGGCCGAAAGCGCCTGAACGGGGGAACGGAGTCGGAAATTTTATCAGCGAACCTTAAAAGAATAAGAGCTTTCTCATCGCAAAAGGTGGGAAAGCTCGTTTTTCATTCCGGGGAAGTGTGGTAGCATGAAAGAAAACGCGGCATCGGACTGAACCGAAATCTTTTTTGTTTCGTCTAAGAATTGAGGTGCTTGCCGCTTGAAAACCGAAGCGCGGATGGAATATGTCAAATACATATCCGAAACCGATGATGCGGAGGCGCTGCTCGGCGAGCTGATGACCGCTTACGGCCGGGAAGTGTGGAACTACGCCTATTGCATCGTGCGCAATAGGGACATGGCGGACGACATCACGCAGGACGTGTTTCTCAAGGTTTACCGTCACATGCATTCGTTCCGGCGGGATTCCTCGGTCAAAACATGGCTTTTGACCATTACGCGCAACACCGCTTTTGACTACCGGCGCTCCGCATTTTTTCGCAAGGTAACGCTGACCGAATGGCTGGAAGACCGGAAGGATGACCGGTCACCGGAACGCGAAGTGCTGGAGCGGGAGGCGCTGGATGAGATCTGGCGCATGGTGCTCAAGCTGCCGGTCAAATATCGGGAAGCGCTGATTCTTTTTGCGCATCATCAATTGTCCATGAAAGAAATTGCCGAATTGCTGGGCGTCACCGAGGGCACGGTGAAATCCCGGCTGTTTCATGCGCGGCAGAAGCTGGCGAAAATGAGAGGGGGGAGCGGGCATGGATGATTGGTTCGACAGGGAAATCAGGCATCGCTTGTCCCGTGATCCGTTTCCCGGCGGCGGATTCGATGAAAGGCTGCGACGCAGGATTGAAGAGCGGATCAGGGAGGAAAAGCGGCATGGGCAGGTCCGCACGCGTCCGTTATGGATTTGGCCGGCGGCGGCGCTCGCGTCGTTTGTCACGGTGCTGATCGCCGCCTGGCTGTGGGGCAGCTTCCAAAACGGCGGCTTCGGTCCGGCTGCATCCGCCTTGCCGGAGGAGCAGCTTCGCCACGAATCCGGCGCATCCGGCACGCTTTCCGGAGCCGGAGCGGCGGCAGCGAAGAAATATGCCCTCCTCCTGGGGCTTCGCACCGAACGCCAGACCGCCGCCGGTTATCCGGTCAGCCGGTACCGCACGCTGCTTGTGGCGGCGGACCAGCATCCGGAGCGGCTGCGCCTGATGGCGGAACTGCCGGGGTTATTTGTGCCGTACGGCCAGCATTTTTGGGAGATCTCCGCGATCGACGGGCTTAATGGCACCCAGTATTTGCAAGCGGTTCAGGCAACAGGCGCCAAGTCGGACGGCAAGGCGGCGACGGTGGAGATTCCGGACGGGCGGCTCTCGGAGCAGGTGGTTTACGCGGGCAACGCTTATTTGTCCGTTCATACGTATTATCGTGATGAGCGGGGAGATGTGTCCGTCATCCGGCTCATCAAGCATATTGAGCAGCTAAACCAGAGAGCTTTGCATCCGGCCGACGATCCGCACGCGTCTCCTGCCCGATTTTATCCGGAGAAGCAAGAAGGCGACCTGGAGTGGATCATCTATCGCAATCCCGGGGTGTGGGTCTCCGAGCTTTATGACCCAAAAACCGATACCCCCTATCCGCTTCCCGTGATCCCGGAGGACATCGTGCAGCATGACCGCCTGAATTGGTCCTGGGAAGAGATTCTGCGAACGGAACCCGGTGCGCGTGACGCTTTCACATACGGCAATTTGCTTGGAATCATCACCGGCGGGGAGCTCAAGGTGTACGCCATCCGGGGGCGGCAGACGGCGGCCGATCCGGTCCGCATTTCCCTGGCCCAAGGAGAGCAAGTGGTCATGATTCAATGGGCGCAAAATGATAAAATAGATTACGTCGAAAAATGGTCGCAGACGCTGCGGTCGCTGGCCGAAAGCAAAAACAATAGCAAGAGCAAGCGTTAGCGTCTTGGCGGCGGCCTGACGGGGAGGGGAGCTGACATGGACGATCGGGGCGGCATTGCCCGCGGCTTGGCTGAGGCATATATGGACGGCGCGGTCAGCATACCGTACGCGCTTCTCAGAACATACAGGGCGCTGAAACTCAGCGACACGGAAGCGATGCTGCTGATTCATCTGATCGCTTTCCGGCAGCTGGAGCAAAACGAGTTTCCCACCATCGAGCAGCTTCAGGAGCGCCTGGGCGCGTCGGCTTCCGTCGTGGGTCAAGCGATGCAGAAACTGGTGAAGCAGGGCCTGGTCGGCATCGATGAGGTGGTCGATCCGGAGACGGGCGTTCAATCGGACCGCTACAATTTGTCCGGTTTGTTTCACAAGATCGGCGCCTTGCTGGCCGCCGGCGAGCTGCCGCTCCGCACCGGCAGCGGTGTGGCGCCGATGTCCGCCGAGCCGCCATCCCGGCCGGCAGGGTCCAAAACCGCCGTGTTCGGCGGGGCGCCCAATCTGTTTGCCGTGTTCGAGCAGGAGTTTGGCCGCCCGCTGACGCCGATGGAAGTGGAAACGATCAGCGCCTGGCTGGACAAGGATGGATATGATGAAGATTTGGTGCTGTTTGCGCTCAAGGAATCCGTCTTTGCCGGCAAGCTTTCTTTTCGGTACATTGACCGGATTCTGCTGGAGTGGAGCCGCAACGGCATCAAAACGGTGGAAGAAGCGCGCGTCTACACCCAGCGCTACAGGCTGGGTAGGTAGCTGCGCGACGCTGTAAGACAAAAGACGCGCACCGTGAGGCTTTTAGCGCGGGCTTGAGAGGCGTCACCATGTCAAAAAAGCAGCGTTGCGGAGCTCTCGGCAGACATTGGGCGCAATGTAGTGCAAAAATGACTTTCCATTGGCCTTTTTTTGAAAAATGCCCAAATCTGAGGCAATAATGCCTTAGATTCGGGCGATTTGCATAAATGGGCCTCAATATGAGATAAAAATGCACTACAATCGGGCTGTACCGTCAAATTGTGCCCCAATGGAAGGCAATTTTGACCTTTGTTTGCGTGAAAGGTGCACGAACGCTGCAGCAAGCGCCACATTAGCCCAAATTTGTGAGACTAAGCCCAAATCGCCAACGAAAAAGGGTACGCGACCGATCGCATTCGGCGCGCACCCTTTTGCTTTTGTACGCCCAGCATGGGCGTCATCTATACGGTGAGAGTCCGGAATGGGGGC
>ERZ795043.1058-NODE-1058-length-15986-cov-15.899316_pt1 | contig 15986 bp, 12 predicted proteins | sample MGYA00375127_ERZ795043 | MGnify/ENA primary metagenome ERZ795043 (study PRJEB30172, sample SAMN05518447) | compost metagenome | isolation source: Feedstock adapted compost from Newby Island compost facility, Milpitas, CA | place: USA:Newby Island compost... | reverse complement strand
GTGCCGGGGAACGCGAGCGCCGGACCTGCATCCTGCCGGCGGGAGTACCGGATGCCCCGCCCGATCGCGGCCCTGCTGCTCGGACTGGCCGTGGCGGCAGCAATGCTGCTCGCCACCGAATGCCTCGGGCTGCTGCTGTTCCCGCCGCCCTCCGGATTCCCCCTCGAGACCGGGGAGGATCTGGTCCGGCTGGCCGCCTCGGCCGCCCCCGGCAGGCGGTCCCTGATGGCGGCGGGCTGGATGCTGGCCGCGTTCGCGGGCGGCTTCACCGCCGCGAGGATCTCACGCCACCACCACACCGGCATGGCACTGGCCGTGGGCACGCTGGTCGCCGCGGGCATCGCGCTCAACGCCCTCGTGCTCCCGCAGTCCCCCTGGATGACACTGGCCGGCCTGCTGCTGCCCTTGCCCGTGGCGTGGCTCGCCGCGCGACTCGCCACAAAGCGCAGGCCGCACTCGCCGGAGGGTTGACTCCCGAAACCGGCCACACGGCTGCGACCGGATATCCCTCTCCCCCGGCACGGGACAGAGATGGCACGGGCATTGCGGGCTCGCCGTCATGGTGGAACGCCTGCGCGCCGAAAACCGCACCGCGGAAACCGTGATCGTGCAAGAGCCGCTCTGGCACCCGCGCATCCGGTCGCGCCACACTCCGGCTCTCCCCGCACATCGATACGCGAATGTCCATCCGCAGCATCCTCTCCGCCGCCCTGGCCCTCGCAGCCGCCACGCCCCTGTCGGCCATGCCGCCGACCACGCTGCCGCAGCCGGAGGCCTACACCGTGCCCGAAAGCTGGCTGCAGCCGGTCACGCCGGTGCGGATCGCCGACAACACCTGGCACATCGGCACTGCCGGCCTGAGCGCGCTGCTGGTACGCACACCGGAAGGCGCGGTGCTGGTCGACGGCGGCATGCCGCAGGCCGCGCAGCTGCTGCTCGACCACATGGCCGCGCTCGGCGTGCGTCCGCAGGACCTCAAGCTGATGCTGCACGGCCATGCCCACGGCGACCACGTCGGGCCGTTCGCGGAACTCAGGCGCCGGACGGGGGCCAGGATCGCGACCAATGCCGAATCGGCCGTGCTGCTGGCGCGTGGCGGCAGCGACGACATCCACTTCGGCGACGGGCTCCTCTACCCTCCGGTGCAGGCCGACCTCCTGCTGCAGGACGGGGAGGCGGTCGAGCTGGGCGGCGTGCGCTTCACCGCGCATTTCATGCCGGGGCACACGCCCGGCAGCATGGCCTGGACCTGGGAGGACCGGATCGACGGCAGGCCCGTGCGCATCGCCTACGTCGACAGCATGACCGCGCCCGGCTACCGCCTCGAGGGCAACCCGCGTTATCCGCGCCTCGTCGAGCATTACCGCCGGAGCTTCGCGACCGTGCGCCGCCTGCCCTGCGACCTGCTGCTGACGCCCCACCCGGAGTTCAGCGGCTGGGATTACGCGCGCCCGGAAGCCTCCCGGCCGGCCGGCTGCGCCGCGTATGCCGACCAGGCGGAACGCCGGCTGGAGGAACAGCTCGCCGCGGAGCGGGCCGGGAAGACGGCGCCCTGAGCGCTCAGCGGGACGCCTGCGTGCCTTCCTCCGCGATGCCGATGTTGCTCGTGGCGTGGTCGTAGGCGTCGCGGTCGAGCAACCCGGTCTCCTTCGCCACCAGCACCGGCACCAGCACCTGCCCGGTCACGTTGGTCATCGTCCGCATCATGTCGAGGATGCGGTCGATGGCGTAGAGGATGCCGATGGCCTCCAGCGGCAGCCCGGCCGCGCTCAGCACCACCGTGGCCATGATCACCGCCGTGCCCGGCACGCCGGCGGTGCCGAAGCTGCCCAGCACCGAGGCCAGCGCGATGGTCACGTACTGCCCGGCCGACAGTTCCAGCCCCGTGAACTGGGCGATGAACACCGCCGCAAGCGCGGGATAGATCGCGCCGCAGCCGTCCATCTTGATGCTGGCCCCGAGCGGCACCGCGAACCCGGCGTAGTCGCGGTTCACCCCCAGGTGCGTGGCCGACGCCAGCGCCGACGGCAGCGCCGCGAAGCTGCTGGACGCGACGAACCCGACCTGCATCGCCGGCGCCGCGCCGCGGAAGAAGCGCAGCGGGTTGAGCCCGTGGGCCAGCAGCAGGCCGCTGTACACCACCACGACGTGGAAGGCGCAGGCCGCGTACAGCACGACCACGAACTTGCCCAGCGGCAGCAGTTGCTCGAAGCCGTAGCTGCCGACCAGCGCCGCGATCAGGCCGAAGGTGCCCAGCGGCGTGGCCTCGAGCACGAAGCGGGTGACCTGGATCACCAGCTCGCGGCCCTGGTCGAACAGGCCGCGCAGGCCGGCGGTCTTCTCCCCCAGCTTCACCAGGGCGAAGCCGGCCAGGCCGGCGAAGAAGATCACCTGCAGGATGGTGAAGTTGCTGGGGACGATGACGTTCTGTCCGCCCTCCGTCTTGGCGCTGCCAAGCGCCGCCAGCGCGCGGAACGGGTTCTCCGGCACGATGTTGACCAGCACGTCGAGCGGGCCCGGCACCTGGCGCTGGCGGTAGTCCTCGGCCACCTGCAGCTGCGCCGGGTCGAGCCCCGCGCCCGGCTCCAGCACCAGGCCGAACGCCAACCCCACCGCCACCGCGATCACCGCGGTGACCGCGAACCAGGCGAAGGTGCGCACGGCCAGCGCCGCGATCGAGCGCTGCCCGGCCAGCGAGCCCACCGCGCTGACGACCGCGAAGAACACCAGCGGGATCGCGATCATCTTGATCAGGTTGACGTACATCGTGCCCAGCGGCCCGAACCATGTCTGCGCAGCCGGCCCCAGCAGCCAGCCGGCGAGCGCGCCGAGCAGGAACGCGCCGGCGACGCGTTGCCAGAACGGGATCTTCAGCCAGGCGTGGACCAGGTTCATGCAGGCTCTCCGGGGACGGATGTGCACCTTACCCCACGATGGCCGCCGCGGGCGACACGACGGCTGGAACGCCGGGCGGCCACCGGCGGGACGCTGGTACAGGGCATAATCCGCCGCTTCCCGTCCACCTCCTTTCCCGCCAGATGCGCCGCTCCCTCGTCCCCGCCTGCAGCCTCCTGTCCGTCCTGCTCGCAGCCTGCGCCTCCACGTCGGGCCCGCAGGCCTCCTCCCCCGCGCCCGGCATCGCCGTGGAAGTGCCCGGCATCACGCACCCCGACGGCGAGACCCCGCAGTGGTGGTACCGCAGCGGCGCCGCCCGCGCCGCCGCCAACGGCGCGATGTCCGGGCGGGCAAAGAACGTCATCCTGTTCCTCGGCGACGGCATGAGCCTGACCACCGTCGCCGCCGCGCGCATCCTCGAGGGACAGCGCAACGGCAACCCCGGCGAGGAAAACCTGCTCAGCTGGGAGCGATTCCCGCACACCGCCTTCAGCAAGACCTACAACACCGACGCGCAGACCCCGGATTCCGCCGGCACCATGACCGCGGTCGCCACCGGCGTGAAGACCCACATGGGCGCGATCGGCGTGGCCGCCGGCCGCGTCAACGACTGCGCCGACAGCCTCGGCAAGCACGTGCTGTCCTGGCTGCGCCTGGCCGACAGCGCCGGGCTGGCGACCGGCATCGTCACCACCGCGCGCCTGACCCACGCCACCCCGGCGGCGACCTACGCCCACGTGCCCAACCGCAACTGGGAGAGCGACGCCGACATGCCCGAGGCCGCGCGCGCCGCGGGCTGCCGCGACATCGCCCAGCAGCTGCTCGACTTCGCCCCGGGACGTGGCCCGAAGGTCGTGCTCGGCGGCGGCCGCGGCCGCTTCCTGCCCGAATCCGAGCCCGACCCCGAGTATCCGGACAAGACCGGCCTGCGCCGGGACGGCCGCAACCTCGTCGCCGAATGGCTCGAACGCAATCCCGGCGGCGTCTTCGTCTGGAACACCCGCCAGTTCCGGCAGGCCCGCGGCGCCGAAGCCGTGCTCGGCCTGTTCGAGTTCGACCACATGCAGTACGAGCACGACCGTCGCAGGGACGACGACGGCGAGCCCGACCTGGAGCAGATGACCCGCTTCGCCATCGAGAAGCTCTCGCGCAGCAGCCCGGACGGTTTCGTGCTGCTGGTCGAGGGCGGGCGCATCGACCACGCCAACCACGAGGGCAACGCCTACCGCGCGCTGGACGAGACGATCTCGATGTCGCGCGCGGTGCGCGCCGCCGCGGAGATGACCTCGCCCGAGGACACCCTGATCGTGGTCACCGCCGACCACTCGCACACGCTCAACTTCGTCGGCTACCCCAGGCGCGGCAACCCGATCCTGGACAAGGTCCGTGGCCGCGCCAGCGAGGACGACGATCCCAACAGCTACGCGAAGGACAAGCTCGGCCTGCCCTACACCACTCTCAGCTACGCCAATGGCCCGGGCTACACCGGCGCCAGCAACGCCCAGCCGGCCGGACCCAAGACCCACCCGCACAAGCCGCGCACCTACGAGCCCGCGACCGGGCGCCCGGACCTGAGCAGCGTGGACACCACCCACCCGGACTACATGCAGGAGGCACTGGTGCCGCTGGCCGGGGAAACCCACGGCGGCGAGGACGTCGGCATCTGGGCCCGCGGTCCCGGCAGCGGCGCGTTCCGCGGCACGCTGGAGCAGCACGTGATCTACCACGTGATCGTGCAGGCCACGCCGAAGCTGCGCGAACGCCTGTGCGCCGCGGGCACCTGCGACGCCAACGGCGTGCCGGTCGAACTGCCCGATCCGGCCGACTTCACCGGCGCGAAGTGACGCGCCACGACGGGCGGCCCGCGGTCGCACCCGCGCGGCCGCCCGCGGTTTCCGGTTGCGCGGGGCCCCGCCCGCGTCCGCTCAGAACGGCTTGGCCAGCACCAGCCAGATCACGGCCAGCAGCAGGAACACCGGGATCTCGTTGAACACCCGCAACGCCTTCGGCGACGCGAGCGGCCGCCCCTTGCCCACGCCCTTGAGCCAGCGGCCGGCGACGGTGAAATGCACCAGCAGGACCGCGACCAGCAGCAGCTTGGCGTGCAGCCAGCCGCCGCCGATGCGGAAGTACAGCCACAGCACCAGCCCGGCCACGAAGGCGAGCCCGAACATGATGTGGCCGAAGCGGTACAGCCGGCGCCCCATCAGCACCAGCCGCGCGCGCACCGCGGGCTCCTCCCCCGCCTCGGACAGGTTGATGAGGATGCGCGGCAGGTAGAACACGGCCGCGACCCAGGCCATCACGAACAGAAGGTGGAAGCTCTTGAGCAACGCGTAGGCTGACATCGGGTTCACTCCGGTCCGGTGCGGGTCCGCACGGGGCATGCCATTGTAGTGCCCGCCTACAATGGCCGTCCCTCCACAGGGCGGGACGGCATGGGCAAGCGCTACGACAGGGACTATTTCGACAGGTGGTACCGGCGCGGCGGCATCGGCGGCGCGCGCCGGCTCGGGCGCAAGGTGGCGCTGGCGGTGGCGACCGCGGAATACCACCTGGAACGGCCCATCCGCAGCGTGCTCGACATCGGCTGCGGCGAAGGCGCCTGGCGGGCGCCGCTGCTGCGCCTGCGGCCGAAGCTGCGCTACCTCGGCTTCGACAGCAGCGAGTACGCCGTGCGCCGCTTCGGCGCGCAGCGCAACCTGCACCTGGCGCGGTTTTCGGATTTCGCGCACCTGCGCCCGTGCCCGCCGGTGGACCTGCTCGTCTGCAGCGACGTGCTGCACTACCTGTCCGCGCGCGAGATCGACCAGGGCCTGCCGGGCCTGGCCGAACTGTGTGCGGGGGTGGCCTTCCTCGAATGCTTCACCCGCGAGGACGAGACCGAGGGCGACGACGAGGGCTTCTTCCGCCGTCCGGCCGCGTTCTACCGGCGCCGGTTCGAGGCCGCGGGGTTCCGCCAGGCCGGCTCCCACTGCTGGCTGTCTCCGGCCCTGGCCGGCCATGCCGCCGCGCTGGAAACCGCCGGGCCATGACCACCGGCCGCTGCCCCGTTCCGGCCGGATCGGGTATGCTGCGCCGCAACACCCAACGGGACGGTACCTGATGCTCCTGTACCAGCTCCATGAACTGGGCCGCGCCTGGATGGCGCCCGTCACCTACTGGGCCGAGGCCAACGCCAAGGCCTTCTCGGCCAGGGGCAGCTGGCTGTCCGCGCTGCCGGGCTCCGAGCGCATCGCCGCCGGCTGGGAACTGCTCTACCGCATCGGCAAGGACTACGAGAAGCCGGCGTTCGGCATCCATGCCGTGGAGATCGACGGCGTCACCTGCCCGGTGCAGGAGAAGGAAGTCGCGCGCACGCCGTTCTGCCGCCTGCTGCGCTTCAAGCGCTACACCGACGACGCGGGCAACCTGCTGGGCCTGAAGGACGACCCGCCGGTGCTGATCGTGGCGCCACTGTCCGGCCACCACGCCACCCTGCTGCGCGACACGGTGCGCACCATGCTGCGCGACCACAAGGTATACATCACCGACTGGGTCGACGCGCGCATGGTGCCGAAGGAAGAAGGCCCGTTCAGCCTCGACGACTACGTGCGCACCATCGAGGACTTCATCCGCCTGATCGGCGCGAAGGACCTGCACGTGATGAGCGTGTGCCAGCCGACCGTGCCGGTGCTGGCCGCGGTCTCGCTGATGGCCGCGCGCGGCGAGGACACGCCGCGCTCGCTGGTGATGATGGGCGGCCCGATCGACACCCGCAGGTCGCCCACCGCGGTGAACAACCTCGCCACCCAGAAGCCGCTGTGGTGGTTCGAGACCAACCTCATCCACCTGGTGCCGCCGAACTACCCCGGCGCCGGCCGCCGCGTGTACCCGGGCTTCATGCAGCACGCCGGTTTCATGGCGATGAACCCGGAGCGCCACTTCATGTCGCACTGGGACTTCTACCAGAACCTGGTCAAGGGCGACCTCGAGGACGCCGAGGCCCACCGCCGCTTCTACGACGAGTACAACGCCGTGCTCGACATGCCGGCCGAGTACTACCTCGACACCGTCCGCATCGTGTTCCAGGAACACCTGCTGCCGCGCGGCCTGTGGGACGTGCGCGGCGAACGGGTCCGCCCCGGGGTGATCCACGACACCGCCCTGCTGACCATCGAGGGCGAACTGGACGACATCGCAGGCCTCGGCCAGACCCGCGCCGCGCACGACCTGTGCACCGGCATCGCCGCGGACCGGCGCCAGCACCTGACCGTCAAGGGCGCCGGCCACTACGGCATCTTCAGCGGCCGCCGCTGGCGCGAGCAGGTCTACCCGCAGGTGCGCGACTTCATTGCCGCCAGCGGGACGATGGCCACCCCGAAGCGGGAGGCACGGAAACGCAGGGCCGCCTGACCCGGATGCCATTTCCATCCGGCCCCGGCCGTTCGTCATAGAGGCCATGACCGCCGATCCCGACCCCCACGCCGGGGCGTCGCCGCCACAGGCCAACGACACACCGGCCAATGCCGAGGCCCTCGTCCGCGACTTCAACCAGTCGCTGATCCGCCTGCTGCAGACCCGTCTGGGCTCACGCGAAGACGCTCTGGAAGTGGCCCAGGAAGCCTATGCGCGCCTGCTGAACCTGGGCGACGGCAAATGCATTGGTTTCCATTCCGCCTACCTGTTCCGCATCGCACAGAACCTCGCCACGGACCGCCTGCGCCGCCGCGCATACATGGAGACACCGGCGGATGCCGACTTGCGACTGTGGCCTGATCCCGCGGTCGATCCCGAGCGTTCGACCGCCGCTGCCCAGATCCTGGAACGGCTCCCTGCCCTGCTGGCACAACTGCCCCCACGCTGCGCCGAGGCATTTCGCCTCGTCAGGATCCGGCAATTGAGTTACGCCGAGGCAGCGTCGCGTATGGGCTTGACCGAGCGCATGGTGCGGATCCACGTCGCGCGAGCGCTGGCGTTCTGCCAGGAACGGTTGGACGCCTCCGAGGAACCATCCCCCGGAGGAGGGGAGAAAACATGAGCACGCCACATCGCCATCGTCAGCTGGAGGAAGCCAGCCACTGGATCGTAACCCTGCACGCCAGTGACGTTTCCGATGCCGAACTGGAAGCCTGGATGCGCTGGATGGAAGCTGATCCCGGGAATGCCGCGGCCTTCGACGATATCAGCATACTGTGGGAAGCAGCCGGACGGCTCCGCGAAGATGCTTTGCCGGTATTGCCTCCAGTCGGCGCGTCCATCCCATCGAGACGTGACCGGGGCAGGCTGCTCGCATGGTCCGTCGCTGCGCTGCTGTTGCTCGCGGCGGGGGCGATTCTGCTGCTGCCCCGACCACAGCGGGAGCCTGACGTGCGCACGGTCTCATCCTCGATCGGCGAACGGCGCCAACTCCACCTGGACGACGGCTCCCTGCTTGACCTCGATGCAGCCAGCACGGTCACGATCCGCATCGGCAACCGTCTGCGTGAGATCCAGCTCGAACGCGGCCGGGCCTTCTTCGATGTGGCACACGACCCTGAGCGGCCGTTCGTGGTCAACGCTGGCGCCGTCAGTGCTCGCGCCATCGGTACACGCTTCGCGGTCAGCAGCCACAACGACGGGATGGTCGAGGTCACCGTGGGGGATGGGCGGGTCCGGGTCGAAGCACCGGTTGTCGGGGCCGCTGGATCTCTCGCGCGACGCGAGGCCGGCCGTGACCAGCAGCTGGTGTACACGCCCGGCAGGGGCATCTCCGGTCCACACGATGTCAACGCCGGCATCGTGACCGCATGGCGCAACGGGACCGTGATCTACCAGAGCGAACCATTGTCGCGAGTCATCGACGACCTGAACCGCTATTCGAACCGCACTGTGCGGCTGCAGGATCCTTCGCTTGGCGAGATCGAGGTGACCGGATTGTGGCACCCCGGTGACATCGACGCATGGATCGCCGGGCTCGCGGCCAGCCTGCAACTGCGTGCCGAATACACTTCCGAATCGATCGTTCTCGGCGCGCCTGACACCCACACGCCACCCTGACACGCAGGCCGCATGCGCCCGATCACGCCGGACAGGACCGCGCGTCACCAGCGTCCGCTGCAAGCCGCAGCGCTCCTTGGGCTCGTGCTCCTGTCCACGGGGGGGAACGTTTCCGGCTCGGATCCCGTGCCCGCCGTGATCACTTTCGACATCCCGCCGACGTCACTCGACCATGCCCTTCTGGAATATTCGCGCCAGTCCGGGCGGACGCTGGTAGCCACCGGAGAGCTGCGCCGGATCAATACACGGCCGGTACGGGGAAACTTGACGGCCGAACAGGCGTTGCAGCTCCTCCTTGACGGCAGTGGCTTCACCGCGTCCATCGAGCCCGATGGGCTGGTCCGCATCCAGCGTGCCCCCGCTGTGCCGGGTCCGGCGTCACCGGCCCTGGAGACGCCGCGGGCAGCCTCCCCAGCGCCTGAAGTGCTTGATCTGGCCCGGATGAGCGTGACCGCACGCCGGCGCGAGGAGCAACGGATCGATGTACCCATCTCGGTCGGCGTCATCGAAGGCGAGGACATCGAGACCCTCGGCCTGGCCAACGCCAGCGAGGCATTGCGCCTGCTCCCCGGCGTGACCACGGTGGACGGAGGTACCTCGTTGACACAAGTCCAGATCCGCGGCGTGTCCAGCTCGCTGGGTGGCAACGATAACGCGTATTACCTGGATGAAGTGCCATTCACCGGCGTCACTGTCCCGTGGCATCCGGACACACGGGCCTTCGACCTGGAGCGTGTGGAAGTCCTGAAAGGCCCGCAGGGCGCACTGTTCGGCGAAGGCGCGATGGGAGGCACCGTGCGCATCCTGACCCGCGCGCCCGATCCCGACCGCTTCGCTGCACACCTGGAACTGGCCCGCGATCGGGTCGCGGAAGGTGGCAGCGGCCCGGTCATGCGTGGCATGGCCAACGTGCCGCTGGCCGAGGGCCGCCTCGCATTGCGCGCGGTCGCGACCTACGAGGCGCTGCCGGCTTGGATCGACAGCGCAGGCGACCGTGCCCCCGGCAATCGCCACGTTGTGGATACGCATCGCCTGCGCCTGCGCTGGACCGGCGAACGCTGGACGACCGACCTGTCGCACATACTCACGCGTCACGACAGCCCGGGCGGTGGCTACGTCGCGGACGATGACGGCCGCAACAACGCGGGAATGGACACGGTCTCGCGCTGGCACAGCAGCAGCCTGGTCGCCAACACCGACCTCGATGCCTCGCGCATGACGCTGCTCGCGGCACAGGCCCGACTGGACTACGGCGCGACGGGCCTGTTCGCCGTCGATATCCCCGCGGAGATCGGCATTGGCATCACAGTCTCCGCCTTCGAGGCGAGGTGGGCATCCACCGGCGACGGCCCAGGCTGGGTCTTCGGCTACACATGGCGCCAGGCCGACCGCGACGACATCCTCGATGTGGACGGCATGCGCACCATCGCCCGCCAGCGCAACCACGCACACGCACTGTTCGCCGAATTGTCCGGGAGCAGCGACGACAGGCGCTGGTCATGGTCGGGAGGTTTGCGTTGGTTCCGCGACCACGTCGATGCGGGCGCCACCGCCACGGGATACGAAGGGGGAATGGATGGGACATTCGCACGCCTCAACCCGAAGGTGAGCCTCAGCCGCCACTTCTCGCCACGTCGCAGCCTGCACGCCAGCATCTCCACCGGTTTCCGCGCCGGGCAGCTGCAGCCCGCCAACTCACTCATGGCCGCCAAGTCGCTCGGTATCAACCTGCCCGGCCACATCGACGGAGACCATATCGTGTCCTGCGAACTGGGCTATACCCATGCCACGGAATCCGGGCGCAGCCTCTGGCAGGCCGCATTGTTCCGTAGCGACTGGTCGAAGCTGCCAGTGCGCGTTCCGCTCGACGGGGTCAGCAACGGCCTGGCCAACTCCGGTGGCGCCCGCATCGACGGCATCGAGTTCGGACTGGTCCTGCTGCCAGCCTACGGCTGGAAGCTCGACCTGGGCGCGACCCTGGTCGATGCACGTTATCGCCGGGACGTACCCGGCACCCCAATCGCAGCCGGGACCCAGATCTACAACGTCCCGCACAGCTCCATGTTCTCGGCCGTCAGCTACCGCCGCACACTGCCGGCAGGACTGGAGGCGATCGCCAGCGCGCATGTCAGCCACCATTCCGCGCGGCGCACCGGACTGGTGGAGGGTGCCGGTGGTGACCCCATTACCCAGTTCGCGCTGCGGCTGGGCCTGGATTCGGGTCGCGGCTGGGCCATCTGGCTCTACGGCGACAATCTCCTCGACGAACGCGGCGCAGTGGATGGTCGCAACCTGGCCGGCGTCGCCACCCGCCTGCGCCCGCGCAGCGCGGGCATCGAGTTGCACCTTGGCTTCTGAACGAAGCGATTTCCATTTCCTCCTCCCCGTTCGTCAGCCACACCTGACCGGCGTGCATCACGCGACCGGCGCAACCATCTTCCAGGAGCCTCCCCATGCACCGAGCCCCAAACCTGTCCAGGCCGACCCGACACAGCCTGCTGGCCTGTGCCATCCTTTCCTCGCTGCTCGCCGCTCCCGCCCTGCAGGCCCAGGAACAGGCAGGGGACGGGACGAAAGAGGAAGAGGCCACTACTCTGGGCACCGTTACGGTAACCGCGCGCAAGCGCGATGAACGCCAACTCGACGTGCCGATCGCGGTGACCGCCGTCACCGGCGAGGACATCCGTGAACGTGGCCTGCTCAACGTCACCGACGTGCTCAACATCACGCCGGGCGCCGCCTCGATCGACAACGGCGGCAGTTTCACGCAGGTACAGATCCGTGGCGTATCAAGCTCGCTTGGAGGCAACGACAACGGCTATTACATCGACGAGACACCGTTCACCGGCGTGACCGTGCCGTGGTACCCGGACACCCGTTCCTTCGACATCGATCGCGTCGAGGTGCTCAAGGGCCCGCAGGGTACCCTGTTCGGCGAAGGCTCGATGGGCGGCACCGTACGCATCATCACCAACAAGCCGCAATTCAACGAGTTCCGCGCCGGTGTCGAGCTCGACACCTCGACCGTGGACAAGGGCGGCAATGGCCATGGCGCCAAGGCCTACGTCAATGTGCCGCTGGTGGATGACCGCATGGCCCTGCGTCTGGTGGTCACAGACGAGACCACCCCGGGCTGGATCGACGACAGCATTACCGGACAGAAGGATCTCAACGAAAACGACATCCGAACCTGGCGCGCCAAACTGCGCTTCGCGCCGACGGAACGCTGGAACATCGACCTGGCCTATTGGAAGTATGACTCCAAATCAGCCGCGGGTAGCAACGAGGCGATGGACGATATGACCAACAGCTCGTTCCTGTCGGTCGACAACGTCTGGCACTCGGGCAGCCTGACCAGCACCTACGACTTTGACGGCTCGCAGCTGTTCTACGGCTTTTCCGACGCCAACCTCGTGTACGGCCAGGGCGGTGAGCTGGCGCCGGGCATCCCGCTCGACGCTGTGATCGACATCACCGTGCGTACCCACGAGCTGCGCTGGTCCTCGACAGGAGACCGCAAGTTCGACTGGACCGTCGGCTACTACCTGCGCGACGCAATCCGCGATGACGCGCTTGACATCCCGGGCATCCTGGTCAGCACCTCACGCCAGACCAACGAAGCTTACGCGTTCTTCGGCGAAGCCACTCTCAAGCTGCCGAACCCGGCCTGGGCCCTGACCGCTGGCCTGCGCTATTTCAATGACGAACTCGACGCCTGGGACCGCGCCGAAGATGGCACCATCAACTCCCTGCAGGCGAAGTTCGACAGCTGGAACCCCCGCGTCAGCCTGTCATACAAGCCCTCGGCCAACACGACGTTCTACGCCAGCGCCGCGCGCGGCTTCCGTTCCGGCCAGCTCCAGCCGATCGGCTCGATCCTGCTCGCCGAGATGTACGGCATCGACCTGCCGTCCGAGATCGCGCCAGACTCGATCATGACCTACGAGCTGGGCGTGAAGTCGCTGTTCGCCGAAGGTCGCGTTCTGCTGGAAGCCGCACTGTTCAGCAGCCGCTGGAAGGACGTGGCCGTGCGCGTCCCGATCACCGAACAGATCAACGGCCTGACCAACTCCGATGGCACCCGCAACGTCGGCATCGAGGCCAACCTCGTCTACAACCCGACCCGCAACCTGAGCCTGCAGTTGGGCGGCAGCTGGATCGACGCAACCTACTCGGCCGACGTCCCCGACACCCCGCTGTTCAAGGGCACCCCCGTCTACAATGTGCCCAAGACCAGCATCACCGCTTCCGCCTCTTACCGGTGGGACATCGGCGAGAACCTGCGTGGCAGCGCCTTCCTCTCCGCGCACCACGATTCGGCGCGCAAGACCTCGCTCACCGCTGGTTACCCGGGTGATCCGATCACCCTCGCCAACCTGCGCGTTGGCGTGGAATCACCGGCCGGCTGGGCAGCCTACCTGTATGGCAACAACCTGACCAACGAGGACGGCGCCATCAACGCCCGCAACCTCTCGCTGGCCTCGAACCGCCCGCAGCCGCGCACCTGGGGCGTGCTGTTCCGCTACGACTACTGAGGAGCCACGCATGTTCCGATCATTCACCACTCCCGCGAGGAGCCTGTTGCTGACGGCCCTAGCGGCCATCGGCATCTCCGCCTGCGGCAGCAAGCCGTCCTCCGGCGATGACCCGCTGCTGTGGCTCGAGGACCCGCACGGTGCCGAGGCGCTGGAATGGGCCCGTGCCGCCACCAGCCGCACCCGCGAGGCCCTCGGCGCCAGCCCCGGACAGGCGGAAATCCGAAAGGAGCTTGATGCCCTGCTACAGGCCGCACCGACGGAGCCGGACGTGCACGTGCTCGGCCGGCATGCCATGCGCCTGCTGCGCGACGCGGGGCATCCGTACGGCCTGCTGCAAGTCGCCCCGCTCGACGACGCCGGGCAGCCAGGTGACTGGCGCACCGTGCTCGACGTGGCCGAACTGCGCGAACGCGAGGGCATCCCGTTCGAGCTGCAGGCCTACGAGCTGGACAACGCCTGCCTTGCTCCCGACTACGACCGCTGCCTGCTCCGCCTCTCTCCTGCCGGTGGCGACGAGGTTGAGGTCCGTGAATTCGACATCACGCGCAACGCCTTCGTCGAGGACGGATTCCGCGTACCGAAGTCACGCGCTTTCGCCCACTGGCTCGACACCGACACTGTGCTGGTCATGCACACACTCGACGGAGCCCCCACCACATTGCCCGGCTGGCCGGCCAGCGCGCGCGTGTGGAAGCGGGGCGAGCCGTTGTCCGCGGCCAGGGTGGTGTTCGAGGGACAGCCTGGTGACGCGCTGCTGAATGCGACCGTTGTGGGCCACGGCAGCGGCGCACGCGCCGTGATCACCCGCGCGATCGATTATTCGACGTTCGAGACCTGGCTGGTCGACGCCGATGGCGAACGGCAACAGCTGCCGTTCCCGACAGATATCAAGGGCTTCGGGCTGGGCGTGGTCATGGACCGCTACATCGTGGTCCAGCTCGCCGCCGACGCGGAGATCGAAGGCAGGACCTACGCCGCCGAAACCCTGCTGGCCTACGACACGGCGAAGACCGGAGGGGATCGCATCTCGGTGGTGTACCAGCCGGGCACCGAGGAGTTCGTCGACACCGCCTTCGGTGGCGTGGTCGGGACCAGGCGCGGCCTGGTCCTCGTCGCCGACCGGCACCTCGCCCAGCGGGTGGTGCAGATCGAGGCCGGGGAGGACGGCTGGCAGGCGCGCGACGTGTTCGAGGCCGCGCCCGGCGACACAATCTCGCTGCGTGGTGCAGGTGGCCGTGACGGCTTCGTCATGGCGCTGTCGGGATTCCTGACCCCACGCAGCCAGGTTCTGGTCGACGGCACAGGGGCTCAGGTGCAACTGGCGCGCGACCCCGAGATCATCGACGCCTCGGGCTTCACCACCGAACTGGGATCGGCAGTCTCGAAGGATGGCACCGGCATCGACTACTTCATGTTGCGTCCGAAACACGTGGTACCGGGAGAGCAGCCACTGCTGATGACCGGCTACGGCGCGTTCGGAATCTCGTTCCGCCCCGGCTACTTCGACCCGAGCGTGGGTGGCCCGGCGCTCAAGCTGTGGCTCGACCGTGGCGGCGCGCTGGTGATCCCTGCGATCCGCGGCGGCGGCGAGCGCGGCGCACAGTGGCACGAATCCGTCATCCGCGAAAAACGCCAGACCTCGTACGATGACTTCATCGCCGTGGTCGAGCACCTGATCGCCTCGGGCTTCACCCGTCCGGAGCGGATCGGCATCTTCGGCATGTCCAACGGCGGCCTGCTCACGGCCACGCTGGGCACGCAACGCCCCGACCTGTTCAGCGCCGTGGTCAGCGACGTGCCACTCACCGACCTGATCCGCATGCGCCACATGGGCATGGGTGCGGCCTGGATGAACGAGTACGGCAATCCGGACGTGTCCGAACAGGCGGCAGCGATGCTGGCCTACTCGCCGTATCAGAACGTACGCGAGGGCACGCGCTACCCGCCGTTCCTGATAACCATCTCGACCGAGGACAACCGCGTCGGTCCCGGCCACGCGCGCAAGTTCGCCTACCGGCTCGGGGAAGTCGGCGCACCGGTGTTCTTCTACGAGGACGAGGAGGGCGGCCACGGGGTCAGTGACGCGCTGCGCAACCCCGAGCTCATGGCCCTGCGCATGGGGTTCCTGATCGACCGCCTGATGCCTGCCGCGAACTGACGCGACACACATGGTCATGCTGCGCGGGGCCCTGCAGGGCCCCGCGTCGCATCCGCATGTCCCTAGCGGCAGGTGGCGTCCGCGTCCGTCGCTTCGGCCAGGACCATGCCATGGCCCGCGTCGCCGGGGCGCAGCGTCCAGCCGTCGGCCAGCAGCAGGCGCCAGCCCTGCCCGCGCCACTCGCGGCCGCAGCCCTCGACGCCTTCCGCCACGATGCGCGCCGTCTTCCAGTCCGTCGCCAGCAGGACCTCGGCCTCGCTCTCCAGCCGGCCCCACGCGTCCTCGAGCGTCACCGGGTGGTACACCATGCCGTCGGCGCCCAGCGGGAACAGGTTGCGCGGGTCGAACGACACGCTGGGCCTGGCCAGCGGCAGCGC
>ERZ795043.1055-NODE-1055-length-16069-cov-40.597227_pt1 | contig 16069 bp, 16 predicted proteins | sample MGYA00375127_ERZ795043 | MGnify/ENA primary metagenome ERZ795043 (study PRJEB30172, sample SAMN05518447) | compost metagenome | isolation source: Feedstock adapted compost from Newby Island compost facility, Milpitas, CA | place: USA:Newby Island compost... | reverse complement strand
CCGCATGGGAAACGCAGGCGGGTTGCAGAGAACGGGTTTGGTCGGGATTTTGTAAGAAATTTTTATAAATAGTCGACAAGGTTCTACAATAATATAAATTTTATTGTCCTATAATGAGAGCATGAGACAAGATTGCCTGCACGGCGGGATGTCGAAGACGGACGAAGGAGGAGATCAGATTTCATAACATGGATGCGTCACAGTTGATCCAGCGCCTTCATTTGCTGCAGAGCCAGCTGTACGAAATGGCGGATCATCTGGGAGACCTGACGGATCCGAAAATTGTGGCTGTCAGTGAAGAGGCGGATCGCCTGATTGTGCAGCTGCAGCTTTTGCAGCGCCAAGAGGCACGGGAACGCAAGAAAGTTGCCTCTTCAGGCTAATCCCGCCTGGCACGCAGCTCACGAAAAAAGCCAGTCAGAAGCGAAGCGCATTCTTCCTGGAGCACTCCCGCACGCCAGGGCAACCGGTGATTGAAGCGGTGATCCTGAAGCAGGTCCATCAGTGTGCCGGCGCATCCGGCCTTCGGGTCGGCGGCGCCGTACACGACGCGTTCCACCCGGGCTTGCAGGATGGCTCCCGCGCACATGGGACACGGCTCAAGGGTGACATACAGCGTGCACCCGAGCAGCCGCCAGGCTCCCAGCTTCTTGCTGGCTTCCCGAATGGCGATCATTTCCGCGTGGGCCGTCGGATCGTGCGTCGTTTCCCGAAGGTTATGGCCGGCGCCCACGATTTCGCCGTCGCGCACGATGACGGCGCCAATCGGCACTTCGCCGAGGGCGAGGGCCATGCGCGCCTGCGCGATGGCTTCTCTCATCCAATGTTCATCGTCCAACATGCCTAGGTCTCCTTATCTAACGAACAAACATTCGTTGTTAACAGGGTGTGCATAAATATGTGGATAAAAGATGAGTTATCCACATATTTATGCTCTTTTTTTATTTTAAACGTTTCGGGTAGGAGGTCAAATGCGCCCGCCGTTCGAATATGCTAAAAAACAAACGGCGCCGTCAGCCTTTTGGGCTTATGGGAGCGCGCTTGACAGGGGGCATGGCTTATGATGCGCTTGCCTTTCCGGGAGCATCCGGAAAAGCTGCCCAGTGGCAAGGTTTCCTTATTCGGTCCGTCCGTCTGCCCGGCAGAGAAGATGCACCGGTATGCGCTGCGACGCAACCCCCATGCGCCCCGGGCGGCGGAACTGTATGCCAGGTTCGGGGCCGAATGCGGCATCCGGGGAGATGTGGCATTCTGCCAGGCCATGCTCGATACGAAGGTGTGGAAAGAAGCGCCGGCATGGGCGCCCGAAAAGACCATGGCAGCACGAATCTGGGGGGTGGAACCGTCCGCCTGGCGGGAGCCGGAAATGGAGCGCTTCGTGCGGCGCCATTTTCAGCTTCTCCTGGAAGTTGCCGGGGATAGCCAGCCCCTCCCGTTTTGCTGGGAGGATTTGAACCGGTGTTGGACGGTGCCGGGCCATCATTACGGGCAGGATATTCTGAACATATGGCGCAGCATGATGGAATGGCGCGTCCCCGTGCAGGAAGAAGGAGAATAAAACGAAAAGCCCGGCTGAACTTGCATGAGCCGGGCTTGTTGGTTATTGCTGATTGACCACGAGGGTCGGCTGATCGACCGCGACGAATTTGCGCAGAATGGCCACTTCCACGCGGCGATTTTTCGCCCGCCCTTCGGGCGTGTCGTTGGTGTCCACCGGCTGGTATTCGCCATAGCCGATGGCGCTGAAATATTTGGGGTTAAAGTTCGGATTTTCGAGCAGTATCTTCAGGAAGTTGATGGCGCGCTTGGCGCTCAGTTCCCAGTTGGACGGGAATTCCGCCGTGTTGATCGGCTGATTGTCCGTGTGGCCGGATACGATGATGTCGTAATCGTTGTAAGGCTCGAGCATCTGGGCGATGGCGACGGCCAAGCGCCGGGCTTCGGGCTTGATGGCCGCGCTGCCCGAATCAAACAGCGCGTTGTCGCGGATCGTAATTTTCAGTTCGGAATGATTGAGTTCGATGTCGAGTTCGCTGGACAGGCCGTTGGCCTGAATGTATTGATTCAGCTGGTCTTTCAGTTGCTCCAGGTTTCTTTGCTCTTCCCACTGCAGCTGTTCTCTGGACTTTCCGCTCGGAGTCATCCGGCGGATCATGTTGGTGGGGGTATCGGCATCCCCCGTCTCGACGGCAGCGGGAGAATCCAGCAGGAAAAGGCCGCCGTCAAACACGGACCTGAACGCGGAGCTGAGTTCTTCCAGCTTGGTCCTGTCCACCGTGCTGATGGAATAAAGCACGATGAACAAAGCGAGCAGCAGCGTCATCAGGTCGGTGTACGGGAGGAGCCAGGACTCGTCAATATGGATGTCCTCCTTCTTACGCTGTCGCTTGTTGTTCAACGGCCGCTTCCTCCTTCTTGTTCAGCGCTCTGCGCTCCGTCGGCGTGAGGAAGACCATCAGCTTTTGCTGAATGGCGATGGTGGATACGCCGGATTGGATGGACAAAAGGCCTTCCACCATCATCAGCTTCAGGTCAATTTCCCGTTTGGAAATTCTTCTCAGCTTGTTGGCGATCGGGTGCCACAGCACGTAACCGGTAAAAATACCGAGCAGTGTGGCGATGAAGGCTGCCGCCACCGCGTGGGCCAGCACATCCAGGTCGGACAGGTTCTGCAGCGCGGCGACGAGACCGACGACGGCGCCGAGCACGCCGAGGGTAGGCGCGTACATGCCGGCCTGGGAGAAGATCTGGGCGCCGGCGATATGGCGCTCTTCGGTGGCCGAAATGTCTTCCAGGAGCACATCCCGGACCAATTCCTGGTCATTGCCGTCGATGATCATACGCATGCCTACTTTGAGAAACTCGTCCTCAATTTCTTCCACCCGGGCTTCCAGCGCCAGCAAACCTTCCCGGCGGGTGATGGTAGCCCATTCCGTAAACATGGCGATCAGCTGTTCTTTCGGCATCAGCTTCGGTTCTTTAAAAACGATTTTCAGGAGCTTCGGCACTTTTTTCAGTTCGCTCATCGGAAAGGCCATAAATACGGATGCGGCCGTACCTACCAGAATGATGACATATGCGGCCGGGTTCGTGATCAGGCTGACCAGCGGCGCCCCCTTGAGTACCATCCCGCCAATTAACGCGATCAAGCCAAGAATGAGACCGATGACAGTGGAGTTTTTGAACATGTTTCCGCACACCTCAGCATTTGTATGTTTGACGATTGTTTTTGCGCTTTGTTCGTTTTGACGACACTCTAACCTGTTTATCGACATTTTGGCTTCAAAGCATTAGGGGATAAAAGGAGAATCCGGCGCCACCGGATGAAAAAGCTTGCGGGGCCAGGGCGGACTTTGGTGGACGCTGTCGCAAAGGGCATGTTAAAATGGCGTGGAGACAAAGGAGCTGTGGGCCATGTTCCGGGAGACATACATATATTATACATGGATAAAGATGGGCTTGCGGCGGACAAGCATTCGGACATCGGAACGAAAATCCGAAAAACTGCGCAAGCGCTTCCGGCGGATGGCGGCGCTGGCCGCCGGTTTTGCGCTTTTTGTGGGGCTGTGGGCCGGCGCGGTCCGGGCGGATGCGGCGGAACCGGGGACAAGCGTGGCAGGGCAGGCGGCAGAAGCGCTGCAGAAATTGCAAGACAGGCTGGCCGGCAGCCCTGCGGACGACTGGACGGCCTTTGCGCTGGCCCGCGCCGGCCGCAGTCTGCCGGCGTCGTTTTTGATGCGGTTTGAACGAGATCTGACGGAGGAACGCTTACGCCGGGCAACGGACTATGCGAGGGCGGTGCTGGTGGCCGATGCCGCCGGCCTGAATGTACGCCAAGCCGGCCCGCGGCAAATCGATCTTCCCGCGGCGCTGGCTAACTATCCCGCGCTGGCGGAGGAAGGCGTGCATGCCGCCGCTTTTGCGCTGATGGCGCTGGATGCCGCCGGCTACGGCGCCTCGCCGTCCGATGCGTGGACCCGCAGCAAGCTGATCCGGCTGCTTCTGGACCGGCGCGCGCCGGAGGGCGGATGGGCCCATGCGCCCGGCGGCAGCGACGTGGAAGTGACCGCCATTGTGCTTAACGCATTGGCGCCCTATTACGAGCTGAACCCCGAGGTCCGGCGGGCGGCGGACGGCGCGCTGAAATGGCTGTCGTCCGTTCAGCTCGCAAACGGCGGGTTTGGCCGTCCGGAAAGCGCCGAAGCCGCCGCGCAAGTGGTGCTGGCGCTCGCTTCGCTTGGTATTGACCCGGCCAGCGATCCAAGATTTGTCAAAGCGGGCCAATCGGTGCTCGGGCGGCTATTGGAGTTTCAGCTTGCGGACGGCACTTTCATGCACCGTCAGGGCGGTTCATCCGACAGCCTGGCAAGCGTACATGCGCTTTTGGCTTTGACGGCTTACGATCGTTTTCGGGACGGGCTGTCGGGACTTTATCGCGGCAGCGGGGGAGCGGAACCGGTCAAGGTCGTCGTCCACAGCCCCGGAGGCGTGCTGGCGCAAGGCTACGGTACCGGCAGGACGGTGCTGGATGCGGTGGCGCACGTGCTGAAAGCCGGGAACGTGCCGTATCGGATGGCGCGGGACCCGCTTACGGGCCATGTGCTGGAAGTGGCGGGCGATTACGAAAACCGCAGCGGCAGCGCAACGGACCGGTGGCAATTCGTCATCGCCAGGGAAGGGCAGCGGGAATGGAACGTCACCGGAATCGCGGGCCTGGACCTTGCAGGCATCCGGGAAATTGTGGCTTATTACGGGAAGCCGCCCGTTTTGGTCCGTTCCGTAAAATGGAGCCCCTTAACGCCGAGGGAGGGGCTTCCCCTGACCGTTACCGTGGAAACGGAAACCTATAACCCGTTTGACAGCCGCGTGAGCGTTGGACCGGCCGCGGGCGTTACCATTACCGCCGGCGCAGCCCGGGCGGTGACAAACGCGCAGGGGCAGGCGGTGCTGGAAGGTCTGAAAGCGGGAACGTCCACGCTCAGAGTGGAAGGGCCAAGCTCGCCAGGGGCGGCAGGCTACACGGCATTCGAACGGACACTGAACGTGGATACTTATATTAAGGATGTTGTTGTGCGCATAGAGGGCGATCAAGGGCTCGTCGGCCAGGGCGAAGCCCGCGGCGGGACCGCGCTGGAGGCGCTGGAACATTTTCTGAAATCCCGTGGCATTAGCCATGAGCTGAAAAGCGGTAAGGACGGTACGGAAATTGCCGTGATTTACGGGATTGGCGCCGGTCGATACGGAGCCGGGGACGGATGGCGCCTGGCGGCTTACCGGGAAGGCCGGCTGGTGAGCCATGGAGAGGACCCGGGCCGGTTTTTGCCCGAAGACGGAATGGAGCTGGTGTTCTATTACGGCACCGCCCATACCCGGATTCCGGCGGAGGTCGCGATTTTGCCCGCGCGGCCCAAAGCCGGCGAACCCGTCACCGTTATCGTGGCCTATCGGGAATGGGAGGAAGCGCGGGGAGGTTACGGGCCGGCCAAGGCCCTTGAGGGCGCACAGGTGACGGCGGCCGGCGTGAGCGCCGTTACCGGCCCGTCAGGCCGCGCGGTACTGACGGGGCTGCCGGAAGGCGTGCATACCATCGAGATTGCGGGCTACGCGCCGGATCAGGCGCCCGCCGTGCTTCGCACCGTCCGCCAGGTGGCGGTGGCCGGCGCCTATCCGGATGAGGAGCAAATCGCCCCGTGGGCCAAAGACTGGGTGCATGACGCCAAAGCCTACGGCGTTCTGCTGGGCGAAGGCGATGCGGCTGACATGCCTTTTCAGCCGAAACGGGCGGTCACCCGGGCGGAATTTGTCACTGCGCTGGTGCGCGCGCTGGGCATCCGGCCGGCGGAGGATTTCCTTATGTTTGAAGACGTTGCGCCCGATGCCTGGTACGCGCGGGAGGTGGCGGCCGCAGTCAAAGCAGGGCTCGTGTACGGGACATCTCCCGGCCGTTTCTCGCCGGACGCGCCCATCACCCGCGAGCAGGCGGCCGTGCTCTTGGTCCGGGCGCTGAAGCTGAAGGAACAGCCGCAAGGCGAACTGCCGGCCGACGCCGGCGCCATCGCCGCGTACGCGCGGACGGCGGTGCAGACGGTCATGGCCCAAGGCTGGATGACGGCGCAGGCCGACGGCCGGTTCCAGCCGAAAGACCTTGTCACCCGCGAACAGGCCGCCATCATCGCGGTGCGCGTGCTGAACCGGGAAGGGATCGGCAAGGCACCCTAAATCTGCAGGCCGCCAATGGCTGCGGCGGTGCAGGTTTGCCGCTCACACGGCATTTGGGTCCGTATTCGAGCATAGGCGCAACGACGCGGCAGCCGGGAACCATGGAGCGGAAACGGCAAATAGGAAGCAAAAAGGGAGCTGTCTTTGGGGGGCATTTCAGACCCGCCTGTAAGACAGCTCCCGTTTTTCTAAATAAACTTGCGTCCTTTTGAGGATCAAACGATGCCTTGAGCAACCATGGCCTGCGCCACGCGCAGGAAACCGGCGATGTTGGCGCCCGCCACCAGGTTGCCGGGCTGGCCGTAAGCTTCGGCGGCCCTCAGGCAGCTTTGGTAGATGTTTTTCATAATCGAATGCAGTTTGGCGTCCACTTCTTCGAACGTCCAGGACATGCGCATGCTGTTTTGCGCCATTTCGAGGGCGGACACGGCTACGCCGCCGGCATTGGCCGCCTTGGCGGGGCCGAACAGCACGTGGTTGTTTTGGAACACTTCAATGGCTTCCAGTGTGGAAGGCATGTTGGCGCCTTCGCCGACGGCTTTGACGCCGTTGGCCACCAGCGTTTTCGCCGACTCTTCGTCGATTTCGTTCTGGGTCGCACACGGCAGGGCGATGTCGCAGGGAATCGTCCAGATGCCTCTGCAGCCTTCCGTGTAGACGGCGTGCGGATGCTCGTTGACGTATTCCTTGATCCGCTTGCGCTCCACTTCTTTCAGCCGCTTGACCGTGTTCAGGTTGATGCCGTGCGGGTCGTAAATGTATCCGTCGGAGTCGCTGCAGGCGATGACTTGCGCGCCGAGCTGCGTCGCCTTTTCCATGGCGTAGATGGCCACGTTGCCCGAACCCGAAACGACGACCCGGGCGTTTTGGAAGCTCAGGCCTTTGGACTCCAGCATTTCGTTGACGAAATACACGCAGCCGTAACCGGTGGCTTCCGTGCGGCCGAGGCTGCCTCCGTAGGCCAGGCCTTTGCCCGTCAGTACGCCGGCTTCAAAGCCGCCGCGGATACGCTTGTATTGGCCGAACATGTAGCCGATCTCCCGGGCGCCCACGCCGATGTCGCCGGCCGGCACGTCTTCGTCCGGACCGATATATTTGTAAAGTTCCGTCATGAAGCTTTGCGTGAAACGCATGATTTCCTGTTCGGATTTGCCCTTCGGGTCGAAATCCGCGCCGCCTTTGGCGCCGCCGATGGGCTGTCCGGTCAGGGCGTTTTTGAAAATTTGCTCAAAGCCGAGGAATTTGATGATGCTCAGGTTCACCGACGGATGGAAACGGATGCCGCCCTTGTAAGGGCCGATGGCGCTGTTGTACTGCACCCGGAAGCCGCGGTTCACCTGCACCCGGCCTTGGTCGTCCACCCACGGCACGCGGAACGTGATCATCCGCTCCGGCTCCACGATGCGTTCCAGCACACCCAGTTCAATAAATCTCGGATGCTTCTCGAACACCGGCGTCAGGGTGAACAGGATTTCTTTGACAGCCTGATGGAATTCCTTTTCGTGCGGATCCCGGCTGCAAACTTTTTCGTACACGGACTCAATATAATACTGCGCGGAATTTTTCGTGGCAATCGCAGACATTTCGCACTCTTCTCCTTAAACCAGATTTGAAACCTCACATCCCATGTCTTTTTCTGATTTTAGGGGAATCGTCTCACAAATTCCAATTGAAATGATTTTGTTGTCTTATTAATAATATTTATTCATGCCAAAATAATGAAACTGCAGCGGCCGTCGGGCAGCTGCAGTCTGAAAAATTTTTTTGATCATTCTCCTTCAGAGCAATTCGCGGCGCAGTTCTTCCGGCGATTTGGGCGACAAGTACCCCAGCGGGATGTCAAACACCGTCCGCGCCCCGGTATGGCCTTCGCGGCTCAGCCGGGCCACCGCCCGGGCATAAGCCACGAGCACGCTGGACGTAAACTCGGGGTTGGAATCCAGCGTCAGGGAAAACTCCAGGATCTGTTTGGAACCCGAGCCGCTTACTCCGCTGCGGATAACGAATCCGCCGTGGGGCATTCCCTGATGTTCCTTTTTCATTTGCTCTTCCGTGATGAAATGAACGGTGGTATCATAATCGGCAAAATAGTTCGGCATCGTGACGATCGCTTCGCGGATCTTGTCCAAATCGGCGCCTTCCTCGGGCACCACATAGCAGATCCGCACATGCTTTTCGCGGGTCGTCAGATCCGGCATTTCGCCGCGGCGTACCCGCTCGATGGCTTCGGCGACCGGCACGGTGTATTGTACGCCCATTTTGACGCCAGGGACACGGCGGATGGCGTCCGAATGGCCTTGGCTGACGCCTTTGCCCCAGAAGGTGTAATCCTTGCCCTCGGGAAGCACAGCCTGCCCCAGAAGCCGGTTCAGGGAGAACAGCCCCGGATCCCATCCGGTGGATATCAGGCTCAGCGTTCCGGCCTTTTTGGCCACCGCGTCGACTGTATCGAAAAACTCGGGAATTTTCGCATGGGTGTCAAAGCTGTCCACCGTGTTGAACATGGCGGCCATGGCGGGCGTCTGTTCCGGGAGGTCCTGGGCCGAACCGCCGCACATGATCATCACGTCAATTTTCCCTTTGTATTTTTCCGCAGCGGAGATGTGCTCGAACCGGACTCCTTCCGCATTCGAGGCCAGCTGCTCCGGCTGTCTGCGGGTAAACACGGCAACCAGTTCGATGTCCGGGTTTTGGGCCACGGCCAGTTGGACTCCTTTGCCCAGGTTCCCGTAACCCACAATGCCAACTTTGATGGTCGCTGACAAGCTTGATTCCTCCTTGGCCGAATCGTGAGTGCTCCTGTAACAGTATAAAAAACTAACATTTGATGTAAAGAGATTGCGGCAAAAAGTGCAAATTTTTATTCTTTTATTGCAAACAAAGGCTGCATAAAAGGAGGCTTGTCTTATGCCTCCTGCATATACGAGGCGTTTATTGCGGAGCTCATCAGGAAGATGATGGCTCCGATTCCTTTTTCAAATGGGCTTGCACCAGCGCCTCCTGGGCTTTGATCTGCAGGCTGTCCAGCGCTTCGGAAACGGTTTTTCTTCCTTCTTCCACTTCCTTGAGCTCCTGGGAGGCCAATGAGTAGAAGTTCATCCAGAACTCATTCGGCACCCCTTCATAAAGAGTCTCCAGGGAAGACGGGGAAGGCCGGAGCGCATAGAATGCGGCTATATTATGCCCTTCATTATCTTTCAAATACTGGGTACGCACCGGAATGCCGCCTCTTTGCCGTTTGGAAGTGACCCTGGCATATTCATCGCTGTGAATATATTTGACAAATTTCCAGGCAGCATCCGCTTCGGCGGCGGAAGATGAAATGGCAAAGATGTCCCACAGGCTGACATGCGGGCTGTAATCGGGGTTCATCGGATCCACCGGCATCGTCACGATGTCCCAATTTTTAACCGCCCGGTCCGGAACCGCTTCCCGGGCGCGTTTGATTTGTTCGATCATGTAGTAGCTGCCTGTGGCCATGGCCACTTTGCCGCCAACAAAAGGATCCATCAGGATGTGGTCCTCAAAGGTGATCTCTCCGCTGAGTTTTTCGTACGGATTGTCTCTGTAGATATAACCTTCTTGCAGAGCTTTCTGCGCCATTTCGTAAACTTTTTTCCATGATTCCGAATGGATCGTGACTTGCTGCGTTTGCGGATTGAGAATTTTTAAATTGTAAGTGTGGGCGATCAGGGAGCCTAAGCTGAAAAGGTCATAGCCGTAACCCAGGCTCAGGCCGTACACCCGGTCGTTTCCTTCTCCATCCGTCGGGAACATCGCGGCAAGCCGGAACACGTCCTCCCAGCTCATTTTGTCACGGGGCGGCTCCACGCTGTATTTTTCGAACAGGTCCTTATTGTAGAATAAGACTTGGCTGTCATAATAAGGGATCAGACCGTAGAGTTTGCCGCCGCCCATTTCCCGCATATAATCCAACAATCCCGGCAGCAGACCTTCTTTGCGAAAGTCTTTTTCTTCCACCCGGTGGTCCAGTTCCAGCAGTTTGCCATCACGGGCCAATTTTGTAAATTGTGACGGGGACAGCATCAGGACATCCGGTTTATTCTCCTCAATGAATTTGATCATTTCTTCGTCCATGTCCTTGCCTTCTTCATGGCGCAGCGCCCGGGTGCTGATGACCTCGATTTCCACCTCGGGATGCAGGGCGGAAAACAGCATGCCGTAATCTTCAAAGAAAGCGCCCTCGTCATAGTACATCACTTGAGCGTGACGGGCGTGTCCGCATTATTGTTTGCCTTGTCTGTGGTGCACCCTGCGAGCAAACTTGCCAGTACAAGGACTGCCGTTAAGGTTTTGATCCGTTTTGCGGTCATCAATTTGTCCACTCCTTTGCCTTCACTGCCGGACTTCCATATGATGGAAGTGCTCGTCCGCATTTAAATTTTTACATCAAAACATTGATCTGGCAAATCCATGAAAGATTAAAAAAGATTAATAATGTATAAACAAATGGAAACGCGCCGAGGTTTGCCTCGTATGACGAAGGGAGAAGATGAAGACAAGGGAGGGACCTTTCGAGATGAACTGTCCGGTATGCGACAATGTCCGCATGCGCGAAGTCGAGAAGAACGGCATCATGATTGACGTTTGCCCGTCCTGCAAAGGGGTATGGCTGGACCGAGGCGAACTGGAGAAGCTGATGGGCGAAGTGCGGGAGGTGCGCCAGGATTTCAACGAATGGTACTATGGCCCGTCCAAGAGCCCGCAGCAGCCGGCGCCATATCCGCCTCAGCAGTATCCCCCGCAGCAACCGGTGTACCAGCAGCCTTATTATGGCAGCCATCCGCAAGGATATCCGGGATACAAGGGCTATCCCTACTATAAATACAAGAAGAAAAAAAGCGTGCTGGATGTGCTGGGCGACCTGTTCGACTGACTTTTCCTCACAGGATTACAAAAAAAGTCACTGGTATTGGTGACTTTTTTTTGTTGTCAGTTCCATGCTTTCAGTCTATGCTAATTATTGAAATGCAAAATACCATAAGGTGAAAAACATTGCGCGAAAACAACGGTGCAGTCAAGAAAGGAACAGGCATTCAATCCCTGGAGCTTGGGGTCTCCATACTGGAATTTGTCAGCTCCCGGGGCAGACCGCAGACCTTCACGGAAATCCATGAAGGCACGGGTATCACCAAAAGCAATCTCTACAAGTACCTGAACACGCTTACCGCCCTGAAATTGCTGTATCGGGACAAATTCGGCGGGGCTTATTCCCTGGGACCGAAGCTGATCGAGTACGGGATGAGCGCCGTCAATCAGGAAAACGTCATCGAGCGGGTTTCCCCGTATTTGCAGGAAATCAGCAATTTTTGCGGCGAAAGCGTCATTTTTGCGGTATGGACCGTGCAAGGTCCCATGGTCATCAAGATGATCAACAGCCCGCAGCCGATTAATATCGGTACGACGATCGGCTCGGTGCTGCCGCTGCGCAGCTCCATCGGGGTGGTGTTCGCGGCGTTTCTCGAAGAGCACATCGCCCGCGGCTGGATCGAGAAGGAACTCGGCCCGCCGGGCAGCCCGGGTTATGAAGATTACATGAAGGAAGTGACGGAAGCCAGGGAGAAGGGCTTTTATACCCGCAGCGGCTCGCTGGTGCCTTCCGTTTCCGCCATTTCCGCTCCGATCCTGAACATCCAAAGCAAAATATTGGGCGTGATCTCCGTCGTAGGATTCACTGATACGATCGCGGCAAATGGGAATCATGAAATTGTCAGCCATCTGCTGGAGGTCAGCCGTGAAGTATCCCGCCAGTTCGGTTACCCGGGCTAAGGCCCGTTTGCAGGTTCGCCTGAGGGTAAGAAACCGTCTGGCGGGCCTTTTTTTGCCGGGGTTGACAAAGGCGCAACCGGACATCTACTATCTGAATGAGGAATCCAATTCACTAATTCGATAAAGCGGATTTGTTTATCAATTGAAACGGAGGAATCCAAAGCATGAAACTGGTCACTTTCTTCCATGAAGGCAATGCCCGGATCGGCAGCGTGTCGGGCGAGCAGGTCGTCGATTTGAACAACGCTTACAGGGCGATGCTGGAGGCGCAAGGCTCGCTGCGGGCCAAGCAAATTGCCGAAGCGTATGTGCCGGCCAATATGACGGAATTCCTGCAAGGCGGCGAGGAAAGCCTGGCCCGCGCCAAAGAAGCGGCCGAATGGGCGCTGCAAAACAGCGAAAAGTCGGCCTACAAGCTGGTGCACAAACTGTCTGACGTGAAGCTGGGCGCGCCGGTGCAAAATCCCGGCAAAATCGTTTGTGTCGGCCAGAACTACCGCGAGCACATTATGGAAATGAAGCGGGAAATCCCGAAAATTCCGGTGGTGTTCGCGAAATACAGCAACACGCTGATCGGCCCGAATGACGACATCCCGCTGTACCCGGTTTCGGACACGATGGATTATGAAGCCGAACTGGCCGTCGTCATCGGCAAGCGCGCGCGCAACGTCAAGCAGGCCGATGCGCTGAAATATGTGGCCGGCTACACGGTGGCCAATGACGTGACCTACCGCGAACTGCAAAGAAGAACCATCGAGTGGCTGCAGGGCAAAACGGTGGAAGGCACCCTTCCGATGGGGCCGTGGATTGTGACGTCCGATGAAATTCCGGATCCGGCCGGCATGGAGATTTATCTGACGCTCAACGGGCAGGAAATGCAGCATTCGAATACGGCCAACCTGGTGTTCACCGTGCCGTTCCTGGTCGAGTTTTTGAGCGAACTGATGACGCTGGAGCCGGGCGACATCATCCTGACGGGCACGCCGGGCGGCGTCGGCTTTGCGCGCGACCCGCAGGTGTTCATGAAAGACGGAGACGTGGTGCGGGTGGTCATCGACAAGATCGGCTCCATTGAAAACCGCGTCAAAAAAGTCTGATCTGTCTGAACTGATTTGACGAAATGAAAAGGAGGTTTTTGCGGGATGTCCATGCAGCAAGCCATCGCAAGCATTCATGAGAGCATCGACGGCATCGTAAAAACGGTCAGGGGCCTTTCGGAAGAAGAGATCAAGTTCAAGCCGTCGGAGGAAGCCTGGTCCGTACAGGAAATTGTTGCGCACGTGGAAGAGGTTATTCCTTACTGGCTGAACGAAATCGAGCGTCTGCGCGAGACGCCGGGTGTGGAATGGGGGCGCGGCCTGCAAGATGAAGCCCGGCTGGCAGCCGTCGCGAAGGCATATGAGCGGCCCGTGTCCGAAATGCTGGACCGGATTGAAGGCATGAAAGAACTGGTTTCCGAGCGCCTGAGCCGGCTGACCGAAGAAGAACTGAAACGGGAAGCGCCCAGCCGCAATCCCCGCTTTGGCACGAAACCCGCTTCCTTCATCGTGGATCACCTGCTGGTGGAGCATGTGGCCAAGCACCTGGGCCAAATTCAGCGCAACCTGAAGCAATTTAAGGAAAGCCGTCAATAAAAACCAAAATGGTAAAAAGCGTGATTCTTCCAAATCACGAATTGATAGAGAGGGGATGGTTGCGATGGCCGAAAAGGCAAGCTACTTGCAGGATCAGGATGTGCTCGATTTTAACAAGAAAATCGAGCAGCTTCATCTGGGGCCGCTGTGGAACGCCATTCCGGAGCTGATGCACCGGCAGCCCACGCCGCAGGCGGTGCCTTACCTGTGGAAATGGAGCAAGCTGTACGAAATCATGATGGAAGCTCGCCAAATCTTCACGCCGGAACGCGGCGGCGAGCGGCGGGCCATCTACTTCCAGAACCCGGGCCTGACATACCGCAAGCCTTGGGGCTGGGCTTCCACGACCCAGACGCTGTATGCGGCGCTGCAAATGATCATGCCCGGTGAAACGGCGCCTTCCCACCGACACTCCCAAAGCGCGCTCCGCTTCATCATCCAGGGCAGCGGCGCTTTCACGACGGTGCAAGGCCAGCGGATTTTCATGAACGAAGGCGATTTTCTCGTCACTCCGGCCGGACTCTGGCATGGTCACGCCCATCCCGGCACCGAGCCGATGCTGTGGATGGACGCGCTGGATATTCCCACTATGTATTCCATCGGCGGCACCTTCTTCGATCCGTATGAAGGCGGCCTGGAACCGCCAAGCTTGCCGGACGACTATGGCGCCCAGCGCTACATGGGCGGCATGGTGCGCCCGCTGTCTGACCGCAAAGCCCAGATCGCGCCGGTCGGCAAATACGTATGGTCGGGTACGGAGCAGGCGATTGAGGGCCTGAGCAAATTCGATCCTTGCCCGTATGACGGATATGCCGTCGAATACTTCAACCCGTCCACGGGCGGCACCGCCACGCCGAATATGATGACCGTCATGCAGAAGCTGCCGAAGGGCTTCAAGGGCAAGGCGCATCGCCATACCAGTTCCGTGATTTATCAGGTATTCCGGGGCTCCGGTTACACGGTCATCAACGGCGTCCGTTTCAACTGGTCCAAAGGCGATTTCTTCGTCGTGCCGAACTGGGCCTGGCATGAGCATGTGGCGGAGGAAGATTCGTACCTGTTCTCCGTCAGCGACCAGCCGATCATGGAAAAATTCAACGTGCAGCGGGAAGAAGCTTACGAACCGAACAACGGACATCAGGAAGTAAAGGATGAATTCAAACCGGCAGAATAATCCCGCTAGGAGCTGAGAACTTTGAGCAAAGAATTCATTGTTGTAGGCGGAGGCATTGGCGGCCTGGCAACGGGCTTGGCCATCGCCCAGGTTGGACATAAGGTGACGATTTTGGAACAGGCGCCGGAAATCGGCGAAGTGGGGGCCGGCATCCAGCTCGCTCCCAATGCGACAAATATCCTCAAACAGCTCGGCGTGTTTGACGACATCGCGAAAACGGCCGTTTTCCCGAAACGTCTCGTGCTGAAAGACGCCAAGACCGGGGAAGAGCTCAGCGCACTGGATCTTGGCGAAAAGTTCCAGGAAAGATACGGCGCGCCGTATATTGTGCTGCACCGCGCAGACCTGCAATACGGGCTGCTCCGAGCTTGCGAGGCCAATCCGAACATCACGATCAAGGTTGACTCGCACGTGGAAAAGGTTGAAGATTTGGGCGATGCCGCGCGGGTGACCCTGTCGAACGGCACGACCTACACCGCCGATGCGGTGATCGGCGCCGACGGGCTGCACTCCAAGACCCGCAAGTTATTCATTCAGGACTCTCCGGTGCCTTCCGAGTATGTGGCGTACCGCGGCACCATCCCGATGGAAGAGATCGTGGAAAGAGCCCAAATCCAGATGGACGATGTCATCATGTGGATCGCGCCGTACCTGCACCTTGTGCAGTATCCGGTGCGCCGCGGCGAGCTTTACAACCTGGTCATCGTGTTTAAAAGCTACAATTACAAGCCGGATTCCGACGACTGGGGCACGCCTGAGGAGATGGACCGCCGCTTCGCCGATTCCTGCGAGCCGGTGAAGCACATGGTCAGCTTCATTTCCCGGCAGCGCCGCTGGCCGATGTTCGACCGGGATCCGATGGAAAACTGGACGTCCAAACGGGTGGCGCTGTTGGGCGACGCCGCACATCCGATGCTGCAATATATGGCGCAGGGCGGCTGCCAGGCGCTGGAGGACGTGGCTTGCTTGAAGCATTGCCTGCAAACCTACGGCGACGACCTGTCCGGAGCGTTCCAGGCTTACAAGGAAGAGCGCGTTCCCCGCGCCACTTCGGTGCAGCGCAACGTCCGCCTGTGGGGCGAATTCCTGCATGCGGAAGATCCGATGGCCATTTACCTGCGCCGGCGGATCCTTACCCGTCGCAGCGCCGACGATTACAGCGACGTGGACTGGTTGTATTCCAAGAAATACAACATTTGAACCGGCGCGCATATGCGCAAAGGCCCGCAAAATTGCGGGCCTTTTTATGTGT
>ERZ795043.1049-NODE-1049-length-16153-cov-30.320164_pt1 | contig 16153 bp, 16 predicted proteins | sample MGYA00375127_ERZ795043 | MGnify/ENA primary metagenome ERZ795043 (study PRJEB30172, sample SAMN05518447) | compost metagenome | isolation source: Feedstock adapted compost from Newby Island compost facility, Milpitas, CA | place: USA:Newby Island compost... | reverse complement strand
AGTGGAACGCGAAGGGGCTGTTCACCGGCTGGGTGGACGTACGGCTGTCGCCCACGGGCGAGCAGGAGGCGGCCCGGGGCGGCCGGCTGCTCGTCGAGGCGGGGCTGCGGCCCGACGTGGTCCACACCTCGCTGCTGACCCGGGCGATCCAGACGGCCTACTTCGCGCTCGGCGCCGCCGACCTGCACTGGCTGCCGGTGCGCCGGAGCTGGCGGCTCAACGAGCGCCACTACGGCGCGCTCCAGGGCAAGAACAAGGCGCAGACCCGTGAGCAGTACGGCGACGAGCAGTTCATGCTGTGGCGCCGCTCCTACGACGTGCCGCCGCCGCCGATCGCGGACGACGACGAGTACTCGCAGGTGGGCGACCCGCGCTACGCGACGCTGCCGCCCGAGCTGATGCCGCGGACCGAGTGCCTCAAGGACGTGGTGGCGCGGCTGCTGCCGTACTGGTACGACGCGATCGTGCCGGACCTCGCCGCGGGCCGCACGGTGCTCGTGGTGGCGCACGGCAACTCGCTGCGCGCCCTCGTCAAGCACCTGGACGACATCGGCGACGACGAGATCGCCGGGCTCAACATCCCCACCGGCATCCCGCTGCGGTACGAGCTCGACGAGAGGTTCCGCCCGGTGAAGCCCGGCGGCGAGTACCTCGACCCGGAGGCGGCCGAGGCCGCCATCCAGGCCGTGGCCAACCAGGGCCGGTGACCTCCCGCGCGGGCGGTGTGCTCGCGCGACCCCCGCGGGCGAAGCCCTCGCAGGCGACCCGCGGACGCAGGCCCGCGCGTCCGGCGCGCGGGCGGGCGCCCGCATCAGACCGGCACGCCGGCCGGGGTGCGGGAGCCCGTGACGAGGTAGACGACCTCACGGGCGACCCGCACCGCGTGGTCGGCGTACCGCTCGTAGTAGCGCCCGATGAGGGTGAGGTCGATCGCCGCCTCCATGCCGTGCGCCCAGTCCTGCGACAGCAGCACCCGGAACAGGCGGCGGTGCAGCCGGTCCATCGCGTCGTCGTCGGTCTCCAGCTCCTTGGCGAGCTCGACGTCCCGGGTGGCGACGCAGGTGCCCGCCTTGGTGACCAGCCGCTCGGCGATCTGATCCATCTCCACGATCGCGTCCCGCAGCTCCACCGGCACCGCCGTCTCCGGGTGCCGCATGCGGGCCACCTTCGCGACGTGCTCGGCGAGGTCGCCCATGCGCTCCAGGTCCGTGGCCATGCGCAGCGCCGAGATCACCGTGCGCAGGTCCACGGCGACCGGCTGCTGGGTGGCCAGGAGCTCGAAGATGCGGGTCTCCACCTCGGCGTGGATCGCGTCGATCTCCTCGTCGCGGGAGATCACGCTCTCGGCGAGCTGCAGGTCGGCGTCGAGCAACGCGGTCGTGGCCCGGGAGAGCGCGGACCGCACCAGCCGCGTCATCTCCACCAGCCGGGCGGTGAGCGCGTCGAGTTCCTCGTGATAAGCGTCGCGCATGCCGCAAACGGTACGCGGCGGTCGATGAACGAACTTCGACCAGAAGGTGAACATTGCGGTAAGAGGCCCGGTGGGCCCGTCAGGGGCCCGCCGGCGTGCCTACCATCGAGGCGTGAGCGGGCGCGACGGGTGCACCGGCACGCTTCCCGGCCCCGGGCGGGACGGCCGGAGGATCCCGGCCACGGTGGGTAGGGGACCGGACGCCGCGACACCCGCGCGCCGCACGACCCGGTACGGCGAGGCGGGGTGAGGACGAGCGGTGGGAGCGACCGTGGCGAGGGGGCGGCCGCATGAGTGACGAACTGCTGGCCTGCCTGGCCGCGCTCGGGGGGTTCCTGGTGGGCGCGCTGGCGATGGCCGCGATGCGCGGCACCGACCGGCGGGAGCGGCCCGCCGGCGAGGGGGCCGAGCGCACCCTGCCCGCGGGCCTCGCCTCGGTGCTCGCCGTACTGCCGTCCTCGGCCGTGGTGCTCGACCGCGAGGACCGGGTGCTGCGCGCCAGCTCGGCGGCGCGCGCCTTCGGCCTGGTCCGCGGCGAGGAGCTGGTGCCCGCGGAGCTGCGCGCGATGGCCCGCCGGGTGCGCACGGACGGCGAGATCCGGGAGAGCGAGATCGAGGTCCCCGGCCGGAAGTTCGGCGAGGAGAGCACGAGCTTCGCGGTGCGCGTCGCCCCGCTCGGCCCGCACGGCCAGGTGCTCGTGCTCGCCGAGGACCAGACCGAGCGCCGCCGCGTCGAGGCGGTACGGCGCGACTTCGTCGCCAACGTCAGCCACGAGCTCAAGACCCCGGTCGGCGCGCTCCACCTGCTCGCCGAGACCGTGCAGGACGCCGCCGACGACCCCGAGGCGGTCAAGCGCTTCGCCGGCCGCATGCAGCACGAGGCGGCCCGGCTCACCCACCTCGTCCAGGACCTGATCACGCTCTCCCGCATCCAGGGCGGGGAGCCGATCCCCAACCCCGGTCCCGTCTCCGTGGACGAGGCCGTGCACGAGGCCATCGACCGCTGCAACACCCGCGCCGCGGCGAAGGACATCACCCTCGTCGCCGGCGGCGCCGAGGGCCTGCGCGTCTACGGCGACGAGGACCTGCTCGTCACCGCGCTGCGCAACCTCATCGACAACGCGATCGCCTACAGCCCGGAGCACACCCGCGTGGTCGTCAGCGCCCGGCAGGTCGGCGACGTGGTCGAGATCAGCGTGAGCGACCAGGGCATCGGCATCCCGGAGAGCGCGCAGAAGCGCATCTTCGAGCGCTTCTTCCGGGTGGACGCGGCCCGCTCCCGCGCCACCGGCGGCACCGGCCTCGGCCTCGCCATCGTCAAGCACGTCGCCGTGGCGCACGGCGGGGAGGTCACGGTGTGGAGCAAGGAGGGCTCCGGCTCCACGTTCACCCTGCGCCTGCCCGTCCACGCCGCCGTGCCGCAACCCCGCCCGAGCTCCCCCATGGAGGCCGCGACGTGACCACCCCGGCCCGACCGGCCGCCCACGCGCACCGCATCGGCCGCCGCAGGCCGTACCCCGGGAGCGGAACCCAGAGCAGGACGCACGCCGGCCGCCCGTGGCCGCGCCGGCGCGACACCCCCGGTCCAACCCGTGATGGAGGAAGGCTGATGACCCGGGTACTCGTGGTCGAGGACGAGGAGTCGTTCTCCGACGCCCTTTCGTACATGCTCCGCAAGGAGGGCTTCGAGGTCGTGGTCGCCGCGACCGGGCCAGAGGCGCTCGAGGTCTTCGACCGCGACGGGGCCGATCTCGTGCTGCTCGACCTCATGCTGCCCGGCCTGCCCGGGACCGAGGTGTGCCGCTCGCTGCGGCAGCGGTCCAAGGTGCCGGTGATCATGCTGACCGCGAAGGACAGCGAGATCGACAAGGTGGTCGGGCTGGAGCTCGGCGCCGACGACTACGTCACCAAGCCGTTCTCCTCGCGGGAGCTCGTCGCCCGCATGCGCGCCGTGCTGCGCCGCCGCGGCGACGCCGACGAGCCCGAGCCGTCCGTGCTCAGCGTGGGGCCGGTCCGCATGGACGTGGACCGGCACGTGGTGACCGTGCGCGGGCAGGCCGTGCAGCTCCCGCTCAAGGAGTTCGAGCTGCTCGAGGTGCTGCTGCGCAACGCCGGCCGCGTGCTCACCCGCGGCCAGCTCATCGACCGCGTCTGGGGCGCCGACTACGTCGGCGACACCAAGACCCTCGACGTCCACATCAAGCGGCTGCGCGCCAAGATCGAGCTCGACCCGTCGCGCCCCCGCTGCATCCACACCGTGCGCGGCCTCGGCTACAAGTACGACCCGGCCGACGAGGAGTGACGCACCAGCCGGCCCGGGTGCCGGAGACCGCGCCGGTGCCGCGCGTGGGGCGCCGGCACGGCATGCCGCTTTGACGAATGCCGCTCTCCACCGGGCAGCGGACCGCATGGTCCCCGCCCGGCCGCCGGGCCGCCCGGAGCCGGGGCGACGATGCCGCGTGCCCGTCGCGGCCCGGCCGTACCGCATGCCGCAGGTGTCCGGTACGGCCTGCCGCGGACCCGTGGCGTGACGCCAGCCGCGCAGGCGTGGCCGCCTGAGGCCGCAGCGCGCCCCGGTCGTCGACGTGCAGGAACGCCGGCCGTGGCGCGTCGTGACGTACGGCGGGCGCGTGGTGGACCTTGGGCCGTGCCGGGCGAATCTCACCGGTCGGACGGAAGCCCGCCGCCTGACCGGCGCGGCGTGGTGGCGTTGCGGAAGGGGGAGTGGCCCGGCTCGGCCCTCGTCGTCGGCGTTTTCCGGCGCGGCCGCTCGCGCGCGCCGGACCGGTGGAGCGCTCGGCGTGGCCCGGCCCGTCGGGAGGCTTGTGCCGGCCGTCCCCCACGGGTACGGCCGGGCGCCGACGTGCCTTAGGCGTGGCCTGCGCCGGTGCCTTACTCGGCGGCCTCGGTCGCCTCCGGGCTGGGCGAGTCGGTCGCCTCGGGCGACGCGCCGTCGGCGGGCGTCTCGGTCGGCGTCGCGGTCGGGGTCGCCTCGGCGCCCGGCGTGGCGTTGGGCGCGGGCGGGTAGGTGGCGAACTCGCGGCTGCGGGTGATCACCGGCACGTTCATGGAGATCGCGCCGGCGTTCTGGAACTGGAGCGTCAGCTTGACGCTCTCCCCGCCCCGCAGCGGCGTCTTGAGGTTCTCCACGACGATCTGCGGCTCGGGGTTCGCGCTCTTCACCAGGGTGCCCGGCGGAAGGGAGATCGTGCTCGCGGTCCGGGCGGAGTCCGCGAACTGGTTGTCGACCGTGATGCCGGTGAGCTGGTCGGCCGACGCGTTGTCGTTCACCATGGTGAGGTAGAGAGGCGCGGCCGAGCCCGCGGGAAGGGTCTGACCCGATTCCGGGCCGAGGATGAACGCCTGCGCGACGGTGATGCCGTTGTGCGACGCCTCAGCGGCCTCGGTCGGGGTGTACGGCTGAGCCAGGTTGGCGTCGAAACCTGCGCCACACGCGCCCAGAGCCGGGGCGACGGCGAGGAGCGCGGCGACGGCGAGCACCCTGGGTCGGCTGGTGCGGGTCACGGCTGTGGTCTCCTTGGTACAACTGATGTTTGTCGGCAGACAACCTTATCCGTGCCGTCCGGCCGTGGATGAGGCACCCTGGTGTGGTGGATAAAGCCGCTCGGAGCGCAGGTCATGTCCCGGATAAAGGATCACGAAGCACATCATCGAGCCCTTGTCAAGCCCTAAAATGACCGTTTGACCTGCGGTTATGTTGATTTCACTGTTCCGGGAGGCTGTAAAGGCGTGGTACTCTGGAGATAGCGGAAGGGGTACTTCTCACATGACTTTCCAGGTCGGCGACACTGTCGTCTACCCCCACCACGGGGCTGCTCGGATCGAAGCCATTACGACCCGCGTCATCAAGGGCGAGGAGAGGACCTACCTGGTCCTCAAGGTCGACAAGGGCGACCTTACCGTACAGGTTCCCGCCGACAACGCCGAGCTCGTCGGTGTGCGCGACGTTGTCGGGCAGGAAGGGCTCGAGCGTGTCTTCGACGTGCTGCGCATGCCGCACACCGAAGAACCGACGAACTGGTCCCGCCGCTACAAGGCGAACCTCGAGAAGCTGGCGTCCGGTGACGTCAACAAGGTAGCCGAGGTCGTCCGGGACCTGTGGCGGAGGGACAAGGAGCGCGGCCTGTCCGCCGGCGAGAAGCGCATGCTCGCCAAGGCTCGGCAGATCCTCGTCAGCGAGCTCGCGCTCGCCGAGAAGACGAACGAGGACAAGGCCGAGGCGCTGCTCGACGAGGTCCTCGCCACCTCGTGTTGAACGACGTTCCCGGGCGGGACGCCGAGGCTTTACAGGTTTGGCCCAGGGTGGGCGTCGGAACAGACGTCCACCCTTTCGCATCGGGCCGCCCGCTCTACCTGGCGGGGCTCTACTGGCCCGATGAGACCGGGCTGGCCGGGCACTCGGACGGCGACGCGGCCGCGCACGCCGCGTGCGACGCGTTGCTGTCCGCGTCCGGCCTCGGCGATCTCGGCCAGGTGTTCGGTACGTCCGACCCGCGCTGGGCGGGTGCCTCCGGCATCGCCCTGCTGGAGGAGACCGCCAGGCGGGTCCGCGCCGCCGGCTACCGGATCGGCAACGTGGCGATCCAGGTCATCGGCAACCGTCCCAAGCTCGCGCCACGCCGCGCCGAGGCGGAGAAGACCCTATCGGGGGCCATCGGCGCCCCGGTGAGCGTGAGCGCGACCACCACCGACGGCCTGGGCTTCACCGGCCGCGGCGAGGGCATCGCCGCCATCGCCACCGCCCTCGTCATCCCCGCCGATCCCACCACCCGCGGCTGACCGCGCCCGAAGTACGGCGCGCCCGGCTCCCTCCGGCTCGGCGGAACACCGGAGCCGCGTCGCGGCAGGCCGTTCCCGGCGCTCACCTGCTTGGAGCGTTGGCATCGTCGTGCCGTCCCTGTGGCGGCACGAGCTGTCCGTCATCTCCACCGCGGGGGTGCGTGCGCTGTGCGTGCCCTCCGGCCACCGCCTGCGGTGCTGCAGCCGGGCGTGCTGCTCACCAGGTGCGGGTACCGCTCCTCGAATTCACCGGGCCGTTCGGACGCCTCGCGCCTGACCGGCGGTGCCACGTCTGCGCTGGGCTCGTGACCACTGCGGCGACGCACCGTGCCTGACGGGCGCTTGCGCGCGAAGACCTGCGCGATGTTGGCGGCAGGCGCGGGTGCGCTTCCCACCGATTCGGTATGGGAGCCGGAGCCGTCTTCGCACCTTCGCCGATACACGGCGTGTCTTACCCATGTCGGCGCATGATCCGACAGACCGGCCGAACACCCTCACGGCCTCACGACGCCAGGCGGTGTTCCCCACGAGTGGTCGATCGCCGTATACCTCGGAGGACCGTCGACGCGACCTGCGGAGGGGCGTCCCGAGCCGTGGTACGAGGGCGGGCTTGGCGACGATTTACCTTCTGACCTGCGAGTTTTTCAACACACGGATGAACCGGCCCGAGAAGGGTAGCGCTCAGGAGCAGAGCGAAGTCGTCACCCTCAAGGGGAGGTCGCAATGACCGTCTCGTCCATCATCGGCGCCATCATCGTCGGTGCGATCATCGGTGCCCTCGCCCGGCTGCTGCTTCCGGGCCGCCAGGCCATCGGCTGGATCCTCACGATCGTCGTCGGCATCGTGGCGGCACTGATAGGTACCGCGATCGCCCAGGTACTCGGGGTCGCGACGACGCCGGGCATCGACTGGATCGAGCTGCTCATGCAGGTCGTCCTCGCGATCGTCGGTGTCGGCATCGTGGCGGGCATCCGCGGGCGCCGTGGCGCCACCAGGCCCTGACGCCTGTGCCGTACCGCGTCCGCTGACGCCGATCACGGCTTCGGCGGGCGTTCCAGCCCTCCGCATCTGAGGAAGAGCGGCCGACCGCCATCGCCGGGATGTCAGTCCTGCGGTGGCGTCGGGGTGCTGCGCATCCGCACGGACGGAGGCGCGAGCGGCACGGTGGGCACGGTGGGCGAGCCGCTGGACTCGGTCTCCGCCGCGTCCCGCGTGAGCGGCTGAGAGCGCCCACGAATGTGCGGGTACGGCCGGGTGTCCCGGTCCGCCTCGGACTCCACGGGTGAGCCGGCCTCGTCCGTCTCGACGGCACCCCGCTCGACCGAGGCGGGCGACGTGGCGGGCGGCCAGACCCGGGTGCCCGTCTCGGCGGGCACGACCTCGGCCTCGTCGGTCGAGGCGTCCCGTTCCCGCGGCCCCAGATCGGTCTCCTCCGGCTCCCAGTCCGTTGCCCCGGCACCGCGTGCCGCGCCATGTGCCATCGCGTCATCGGAAGCGGTCACGCCGCCCTCGGCGAGCGCCGTGTCGGCAGCGGCACCGGCCCGAACGCCTCCCGACGGCCGCCGCACCAGGTCACCCCACCGGATCGGCCGCTTGGCGGCGGCGCCTCCTCCCGGAGCGGACGCGGTCTCGGCCACATCCCCGGCGTTCGCGTCGTCGCGCGGCTCCGGCTGCGGCTCGCCTGCGGACACCGGCCCTGCGGCCTCCCCAACCCCCGCCGGCCGGACGTCCGTCGGCGCCGCCTCCGCGCCCGCGTCGGCCGAGCGCCGTCGCCACGGGCGGCGACGCCCCTTCTCCTTCACCGGGCGCGTGTCGGCCGACTCATCCGCGACGGTGGCGGGCTCGGTAACGGAGGCCGCTGCCTCCGGGGCGGCCTGCGGCTCCTCCGCGACGGAGGCGTGCGGGTGGGCCGAGGCGCGCTCCGCGGACGTCGGCTCACCGGATGCGCCCGGCGACTCAACCGAGGTGGCGGCGGGTGCCGTGGCGAGGGCCGGGATGGGACTCGGCAGGGTGGCCGACTCGGGAATCGGAGGCTCGTGACCGACCCCGGTCGGCGCAGGGGAGACCACGGCGCTCGCGGCCGGGCGGTCGGCCTGCCCGGCGTCATCCGCAGCGGCGGCGGACCGATCGGCGGCCTCCGGCGCGGTCGCGGCCGCGGAGCGGGCGGGCGGCGCGGGAACGGCCGCTCGGGGCGCGGTGGGCTCACCGTCCGGCGTGGCGGCGTCCGGCCGACGCTCCTCCTCGGCGGAGCCGGCCCGGGTGAACGGCACGATGTCGCGCGGCTCCGCGTCGTCGGCCTCGTCCACGACGGCTCGCCGTACCTGGGCGTGCTTGATGAGCAGGGTGAGCAGCCACAGGGCGATGAGCAGCATCACCCAGGGCACCACGCCGACGATCACCGCGCCGAGCCGGGCGTCGATCGTGAAGCGCATCGCCACCGCGACGTTCGCCCACGAGGCCGCCGCGAGCAGCACGAGCAGCACGAACCCGGCCTGCACGCGCACGAGCGGCCGGGCCGTACCGAGCGCGAGGAAGCCGATCAGCGCGATCAGCAGCAGCGCGTCGAACGCGGCGGGGTAGAGGTGCGCGAGGTTCTCGCGGGCCCCGGCCTGCCGGGCGAGCGCGCGCAGGTCGTCGAAGGACAGCACGCACGCGGCGGCGGCGACCGCGGCGACCAGAAGGCCGGCCGCGCCGATCACCAGCCGGCGCAGCACCAAGGCGAAGCCTGACGGCCGGTGCCGGTCCGAACGGACATTGGCGGACGGACCTGCCGTCACAGGGGGATGCGCTTTCACCACTCTTTGCAGACTACAGAACCAAGGCCGAAACGATCGATCGCACACGCGGGGGCTGTGGACGAAACTCTGGCGCGCTGTCACGGTTCACGGTCGCCAACGTGACCTGTGATGTCACCGAAGGCATTAGCCTTGGTTTGTGAGCTTGTACCTACACGACACCAGCACGCGTACGGTCCGCGAATTCGTACCGGTCGAACCCGGCCGAGTGTCGATATACCTGTGTGGTGCCACCGTGCAGGCTCCGCCACACATCGGACATATCCGGTCCGGTCTTAATTTCGACGTGCTTCGGCGCTGGCTGACGCACCTCGGGTATGACGTGTGGCTCTGCCGGAACGTCACCGACATCGACGACAAGATCATTCGCGTGGCCGCCGAGGAAGGCGTGCCCTGGTTCGTCGTCGCCGAGCGCAACTACCGGCTCTTCACCTGGGCATACGACGCGCTCGGCTGCCTGCCCCCCACGGTCGAGCCGCGCGCCACCGGGCACATCCCGGAGATGATCGAGCTCATGGCCCGCCTCATCGACAAGGGCCACGCGTACGCCGCGGGCGGTGACGTCTACTTCGACGTGCGTTCCTACGCCGAGCGGTACGGCGAGCTGTCCAACCAGAAGCTCGAGAACATGCGGCCGGCCGCCGACACCGACACCGACACGCACAAGCGGGACCCGCGCGACTTCGCCCTGTGGAAGGCGGCGAAGCCGGGCGAGCCGACCTGGCGTACCCCGTGGGGCCCCGGGCGTCCGGGCTGGCACCTGGAGTGCTCGGCGATGGCCACCAAGTACCTCGGCAGCACGTTCGACATCCACGGCGGCGGTGTCGACCTGCTCTTCCCGCACCACGAGAACGAGCAGGCCCAGTCCCGCGCGGCAGGCGACGGGTTCGCCCGGTACTGGCTCCACAACGGCCTGCTCACCCTCGGCGGGGAGAAGATGAGCAAGTCGCTCGGCAACTCCCTGCTCGTCTCCGAGATGCTCAAGGTGGTCCGCGCGGTCGAGCTGCGCTACTACCTGGTGTCGGCGCACTACCGCTCGCCGATCGAGTACTCGGAGGAGGCGCTGCAGGAGGCCGCGACCGCGTACCGCCGGATCGAGGGCTTCGTCACCCGCGCCGCCGAGATCAGCCACGACGTGGACAAGGACGACGTCCCGCTGCCGCAGGCGTTCGTCGACGCGATGAACAACGACATCGGGACGCCGCAGGCGATCGCGGCCATCCACGAGTCGGTGCGCGAGGGCAACGCCGCCCTGGCCCAGGGCAACAAGGAGAGGGTCGCCCGCATCCTCGCCGAGACCGAGAAGATGCTCGACGTCCTCGGCCTCAACCCGCGCTCCGAGCAGTGGCGCTCCGCCGGCGACGACACCGGCCTGCGCAACACCGTGGACGCCCTCGTCTCCGTGGTCCTCGAGCAGCGCCAGGCGGCCCGCGCCCGCAAGGACTACGCGACCGCCGACGCCATCCGCGCCCAGCTCGCCTCCGCGGGCATCGTCGTCGAGGACACCCCGCAGGGCCCGCGCTGGGAGCTGGCCCGCTAGGCCCTGCCCCACAAGCCGGAAGCCGCTGGCCGACAGCGGCGATGACAAGGGGTCGAAGGCGGACGTACGTCCTCCCTTCGACCCCTCGGCCTACTTGGGCGTCCCGGTCAGCCTTGCTCGGAACGCATGCTTTGTACAGGTGGTGCGTCATCGGCCGTACGGCTCAGACACCGGCGACCTGCGGCGATCCGGATCCGGGAGATGGAAAGTCTCACGGATAGGCAGCCGCGCAGGGCTTGGCGGCCGTACAGCGGTTCTCGGGCCGTTTGACGGATCGATCGCGAACGCCCCGCTCTTGACCTGCCTGGTGAACGTCTTCCAGGCCTCCCACGATGTGATCACTTCTGTGCCACGTCCCAATATCGGTGCGGACGGGACATCTCCGATGTGAATGGAGAGCACCCCGCGGCGGACCTGCGGGGTCATCACACCGTCGATGATGTCCCTCCGGAACTCCTCCCAGGCCGCAAGGCTGACCTTCACCGACGTCCGGGTCGTGCTGTCACCGAAGTAGACGTGTCCGAGGTGCTCCACGAATCGGACATAGAGGGACATCATTCGACCCCCTTGCGCCCGATTCCGCAGACCAAAGGCAGACGGCACATGTCGGCGCGCTCGGCGATCGACATGATGTCGTCGCCGTCGACCGCCGGGGGCAGCCATCTGCCGATTCGGGTCACGCCTGGCTCCACCGGTTCCAGGCCCGTGAAAAACGGGAGGATCTGGTCGATGGTGCGTGTGGTGACGGGCGTGACCACTTCGGAGTACACCCGCGCGGCCGCCCTGGTTCTGGCCGCACCGTCGTCCCAGAAATGGGAGATGACGATGTAGGAGCCCGCAGGGATCGCGGCGCGCAGGATACGGACGATCTCCTCGGCGACCGGCTGTCGCGTGACAAAGTGCAGTACCCCGGACAGCAGGACGGCGACGGGCCGCGTGAGGTCAAGATGATCCTCGACATGAGGGTGCTGGATGATCCCCCACGGGTCGCACAGGTCGCCGTCGACCACGATGGTCCGCGCGTCGGCCTGAGGAGAGTCCGCCAGGAGGGCGCGGGCGTGGCTCAGCACCAACGGGTCGTTGTCGACGTACACGACGCGTGCGTCGGCTGCGATCCGCTGCACGATCTGATGGGTGTTCTCGGCCGTGGGGAGGCCGGCGCCGATGTCGATGAACTGCCTGACGCCCGCAGACGCGACAGAGGTGACGGCCTCCCGCAGAAAAGCGCGGGCGGCCCTCGCCGCCGTCCGCGCGTCCGGCAGCTCGCGCAGCAGCCGCTCGGCGGCCTCCCGGTCGACCGCGGAGTTGTCCTTGCCGCCCAGCGGATAGTCGTACACCCGGGCCGGTCTGGGCCGGCTGAGATCGAGCGGCGCGCCGTAAATCATCAGATGTTCGGATTCGACAACGGGAAGACGGTTGATTAGTCCGCCGGTTTCGGCGTTACTGTTTGGCACAGGTGGCACCTCCGTCTATCCGGGAACGCCGACGCGGCCGGTACGCCCGGCGGTGTCGCCGGATCGCAGGGGTGGGTCGATGTGCGTCAGCGGGGATCAGTGCCGATGGTGATCGCTCGGCGTTTTGCGGTGAAGCCGGAAGTACGGAAAGTGATGGGATTATTCGCCAGACGAATATCGATGCGGGATATGAAACATCCCTAACCTGGCCCTATGGACCGGCAAGGCGAAGGGCTTCCAGCAGGCTTCTGGTCGACGCCACGCATCGCGGTGGCGCTGGCAGAGAGCGATATCGTCACCATCCTGACGGAGATCCAGCGCACCAGAAACTGGACGCAGAAGGATCTAGGCCGCATTCTCGGGTATTCGCAGAGCTGGGTCTCGAAAGTGGTAAGACGGCGACAGAAACTCTCGATTGATCAAATCAGAGACATAGCACGCCGACTTGGCGTACCGCTCCACCTGCTTCGAGTCGGCAGACCGGGAGATGAGGATTCGACGCAACGACGAGAATTCGGCAAGGCCCTGGCATTCGCGCCGCTCATCCTGAGCATCGGCCCCGCACCGAAACGCGCGGAGGCCGACGAGACCACCGCACCGATGCTGACCGCGATCACGGGCGCGCAGCGCCGTATCGAGGCGACCACACCCGCCCGCGATCTCGCCCGTGCGGCCGTCGCGCACCTCGACATGGCCAACAAGATCCTCGGCCGTGCCGCCCACTCCGAGTTCGCCCGCGACATCTGCGCGGCGGCGAGCGAGGCCGCGGGATTCACGGCCTGGCTGCACGCGGATATGCACGACATCGGTACGGCACGCAGGTACTACCGCCTGTCCATCGCCACCGCGCGCAGGGCCGGCCATCCGCTGCTCGCGGCCTACATGATCGGAAGCCTCGCCGCATTCGAGATCGAGAACCAGGACGCCGCGCTGGGGGTGAGCCTCGTGGCCGAGGCTCGGCACACCCTCGGCGACCGCCCGCCGCCGATCGCCCGCGCCTGGCTGTCCGGCATCGAGGCCATCGGCCGAGCCTCCTGCGGTAACCGGACGTCCGCGCTCGCCGCGCTGCGCGAGGCCGAGCGGGCGGTCGACGCGAGCGAACGCCACGCGACCCCGCCGTGGCCGTGGGTCTTCCCGTTCGACCATGGCAAGCTGGCGGGATACCGGGCCTCGGTCATGGTACGGCTCGGCCGAGTGGACGACGCCGTGGCCGCCTTCGCCGAATCACTGGCGGCGGTCCGCCCGTCGGCCAAGCAGCGCGGTGTCGTGCTGACCGAGATAGCCGCCGTCAGATGCCAGGCCGGGGAGATCGACGAGGCGTTCGACCTGGCGGAGGAGGCGCTGTCGCTCGGCGTGTCGTACGGATCCGAGCGGATCATCCATCATGTCCGGGCGTTCCGCCGCGGCTACACCGGACCGATGACCACCACGGTCCGGAAGTTCGACGACAGGCTGCGCGCGACCCTCGTCTAGGAAGGCGGTCAAGGTGCGGATAGCGATCTCGGGCCACCGCGGCCTGCCCGCGGACACCGTACGGCTGGTCGACGACGCGATCAGAGCCGCGCTCGCCGAGTGCGACGCCGGGAGGCTCACCGGCATCTCGTGTCTCGCCGACGGGGCGGACCAGATCTTCGCCCGCGCCGTCGTGGACCTCGGCGGCGCCCTGGAGGTCGTGGTCCCCGCCCGGCGATACCGCGACGGCCTGCCCGCCGAGTCGCATCCGGAGTACGACGCGCTGCTGCGGCGGGCCGTACGGGTGCACCGGCTCGACTTCGTCGAGTCCACGTCGGAGTCCCACATGGAGGCCGGCCGGTTCATGCTGGACAAGGCCGACGAGCTGTACGCGGTGTGGGACGGCAAGCCGGCGCGCGGCTACGGCGGAACCGCGGACGTGGTGGCCGAGGCGCGAGCCCGGGGACTGCCGGTGCGGGTCATCTGGCCGGAGGGAGCGCGACGCGATTGAGACCGCCTTGGTCATCGGCAGGTGAAACAGCGCTCCGTCACATTGCGGCGTTTGCAGATCTCACGGTCGACGGCCGGAGCCGCCCGCCCCGGCAGCTGTGCCGTGCGCGGGCGGCGATCTGGTCGGCACGCTCGGGATGGCATTGCCGACGCCCCGCGGCGGAGACGGCGGCGTATCACACGGGAGTTGTGTTCCCTCGGCCACCATGTGGCGCGGAGGGTGTGGCCGCGCCGTCCGGGGCCTGTGCGAGGCGCGCGGGGCATCCACGATCGACGCAGGCGGGTGTGCGTCCTGCGTCGCCCGCCGTGAGCACAAAGACCAGTGGGCGGCCCGTCCCCGTCACAAGCCAAGTGGATCTTGGCGGCAAGACCGCGGCGGGAGCCGGTGTGGCGAGAATTACTTCGCCTCCAGGATCTCGAATCCATCGACCTTGGGCTGGCGGTCTCCGGTGATCGTGGCCTCGTAGGCCACCTGCACCCGGAGCTGATAGCCGCTCGTGAGAGACACGAGCCGGCCGACTTTGACCGTTAAGCCGGTCTCCTCGGCCACTTCACGGGCGATGGTCTCCTCGAACGGTTCGCCTTTGTTGGCGTATCCGGTCGGGAGGCCCCACTGGCGGTCCTGCGGTCAGAGCCGGTGGCGCAGCAACAGGACGTTCCCGTCGGTGTCGCGGACCACGCCGGTGACGCCGACCATGAACTTGGCGTGCTTTAGCCAGAGAAGCCGCCACTGGAGGGAACCGGCGAGCATCCGCCAGACCCGCGCGACGAGTGCCTTCATGCCCGTTCGTTTCGGTGACGAGTTCTGAGGCTGTCCACGATGGCGGATCGAACGGGATGTCGCCGGCGATTCTGTGCGTGTGCGGAGCGTCACCTCCATCCACATTAGGTAACTGCCTGATGCGGAGTGTGAGCCGGGGTTGCCTAATCCGTCAATAGGTAGTCATCTAATGGCAGACCCGAAATGGAGGTGGGGACATGACCCGTTGGCAGGAGATCGCGTCACAGCTACGGGGCGCCATCGTCACCGGCCAACACCCGCCCGGCTCGAAACTTCCCAAAGAGGAAGAACTGGAGCAGCGGTACAAGGTGAGCCGGACCACGGTCCGCCGCGCAATAGCCGCGCTCACCAACGAGGGCCTGGTCCGCCCTGTACGTAAGGGCGGCACCATCGTGCAACACCAGGGTGCCCGCCACACGGTCACCCTGGACACGACGGTCTACCGGGACGAGGACGGCTACTACTTCGGCCAGGCCGTACAGCCGCTCCGCGCGCTCCAGCCCCCGACCGTCACCATCGGTCCGTGCCCGCCCGATCTCGTGCACATCCTCGGTGTGCAGACCGGAGCCGAGGTCGTCATCCGGGACCGCGTCATGGGAGATCCCGCGACCGGGCAGGTCATGCAGCTTGCCACGTCCTACCTCCCTGCCGATCTGGCCGTCGGTACCGTCCTAGCCGAGCCGAACACAGGTCCCGGAGGGATCTACGACCGCATGGAGCAAGATCTCGGCTGGGGCCCCCTGGAATGGGAGGGGTTCATCTCCGCCCGCGCGGCCACCCCGGATGAGGTGCGTCTTCTCGGGCTCGCGCCCGGTGTCCCGGTGCTGTGCGTGACCCGGACGACCATGGCGACGGCCGGTACGGTCGCCGGTAGGGTGGTCGAGGTCAATGTCACCCGTCGGGACGCGAGCCGGTTCGCGGTCGGCTACCCCATCGTCCGCGCATAAGCCCCGGTTGCCGCCGGAATCACCGGATGGATGGGCCTGTCTGGGAGCCGCGCAGCCTGGGTCGGGTGGGGCAGCTGTCGAGGCACTGCCACGGCACGCATGAACGCGCTCACGGCGGACAACGCGTGCGACTGCACCTGCCTGCGTCAGATCCTGGGCGCCATACGCGTCCCCGGACAGGTCCCGGACGGTTGCGGCGCGCCCTGACCGCGTGGTCGCCGAACATGCCATTACCGCGCGGGCGGATGGGCACCGCTGTGCCGTACGGCCGCGCGGGTGCGGCCGTACAGCCCGGCGCTGCCGAGGGGCGAACACGCGACGGTGCCCTCTCAAACGCCGGTAGGCTTTCGTTCCATGGCAGGCGGAGGCAAGCGATCGAGCAAGGCCGCGAAGAAGAAGGGCC
>ERZ795043.1047-NODE-1047-length-16177-cov-38.032750_pt1 | contig 16177 bp, 15 predicted proteins | sample MGYA00375127_ERZ795043 | MGnify/ENA primary metagenome ERZ795043 (study PRJEB30172, sample SAMN05518447) | compost metagenome | isolation source: Feedstock adapted compost from Newby Island compost facility, Milpitas, CA | place: USA:Newby Island compost... | reverse complement strand
CAGCCCCCATTCCGGACTCTCACCGTATAGATGACGCCCATGCTGGGCGTACAATGGCAGAAAACCGGAGCATCCTCCGGCTTTCTTCCATCCCTATGCTGGTTGTCAGGGCAGGGCTCCCGACCAGTCGTGCGTCATCGAACCTTCCAGGTATTTCTCGCAATCCAGGGCGGCCATGCAGCCGCTGCCCGCCGCGGTAATCGCCTGGCGGTACTTGTGATCCTGCACGTCGCCGCAGGCGAAGATGCCGGGAACATTGGTCTCGGTGGAACCCGGCTTCACCTTGATGTATCCGGCCGCATCGGTTTCGATCTGTCCGGCCAGAAACTCCGTGTTCGGCTTGTGCCCGATGGCCACAAAAAGCCCTTGCGCCTCGATGATTTCTTCCTGTCCGGTGGCGTTGTTCCGCACTTTCAGCCCGGTGACGCCCATCTCGTTATGCAGCACTTCGAGCGGCGTGCGGTTGAGCGCCCAGGTGATCTTCGGATTGGCGCGGGCGCGCTCCTGCATGATTTTGGAGGCGCGCAGCTCGTCGCGGCGATGCACGAGCACCACTTCCGAAGCGAAGCGCGTCAGGAAGTTGGCTTCTTCCATGGCCGAGTCTCCGCCGCCGACAACGATGATCTTCTTGCCCCGGAAGAAAAATCCGTCGCAAGTGGCGCAATAGCTCACGCCCTTGCCCACGCTTTCCCGTTCGCCCGGGATGCCCAGCGCCTTGGCCGATGCCCCCGTGGAAATGATGAGCGTCTCCGCCTGCAGCTTTTCCCCGCTTTCCAGCGTGACGGTAAACGGACGGCTCGAAGTGTCCACGGACTCCACCCATCCGGTGCGAAATTGCGCGCCGAAACGCTCCGCCTGCTTGCGGATGTTCGCCATCAGTTCCGGTCCCATAATCCCGTCCGGAAAGCCGGGGAAGTTCTCCACTTCGGTGGTGGTCGTCAGCTGGCCGCCCGGTTCGGGACCTTCGATCACCAGCGGATTCAGATTGGCGCGGGCCAGATAAATGGCGGCCGTCAGACCGGCCGGGCCGGTGCCGATAATGATCGTCTTGTGCATGGTATCATCCCCCAATTGGTCGCGAAATGACGTCCGCGGGCAACATTTACGCGCTTAGTGCTGCGAATGGGGCGGAAAAGCCGAAATGGTCAGGTTCAGCTTTTCGCGGATGCCGCAAACTTCGTCAATGCGATTGGCCGAGCGGCTGATGCTGGCCTGCGAGACGCCGTACCGGCTCACCAGGTCGGCATAAGTGACGGCGCGGCGGTGCATTTTGGCCGTCCAGTATTCGAGGGCTGCCGCCCAGCTTTCGGGCTTGTGCAGTTTCGGCACATCCGGGTAGACCCGGGACAGGTAATCCACCCATAGCGTCATCATATCATGCTGCTGCACAACGTCGTAGCGTTCGGCCATTTGCTCCAGCGCCAGCTCCAGCACTTTCTGCCAGGCGCTGTCCCATACCGGCAGATGGGCCGGCTTGCGGCGCGCCTCCAGCGTCAGGGTGCGGCCGCTGAACGTGACGGTCAGCGTCTCCTGCACGCCGATGGAACGGAGCACCAGCACGGCCACCCGTTTGAGTTCGTCGTCTTCCTTAGGGTCGATCAGAAACGCCTTCAGCGTCTCGACGACTTCCTCATCGGCCACCAGGCCGAGGGCCTGGATGACCTGCACCTTGGTCTTGCGGTCCCCGTGCCGGAGCGCCCAGAAAAACGACGAGCGGATCAGGGGATCTCGCTTCAGCGACTCCGACACCAGCGCGGGATTGGCGTCCCAGCGCTTGAACTGCTCTTCAAAGGGCAAATGATAATGGTAATGCACCGGCGGGCTTTCCTCGCCCGCGCGGATTTTTTCCAATTTGCGCAAGAAATATCCCGGCACCTCGGAATCCGGGTCGAGCCGGGCGGCCTGACGCCAGCACCGCTCCGCCATATCGTAATGCCCGAGATTGACCGCGGCCACCGCCAGAAAATGATGCAGGCTCGGCTCGCTCGTCAGCTCGCCCATCTTGAGCAGGCGGCGAAAATGGCGGTAAGCTTCGCGGTGATCGCCCGCGATGCCCAGCGTCGTCGCAAGCTTGAACACATGCTCGGGATGGAGCGGCACCGTCTTGCGCAGCCGGTCCAAAAGCCGGTTCAGTTCCTCTTCGCGATGGGTGTGCTGATAGAAGATCGCCAGGTTGCACAGCGCGTGCAGGTTGCCGGGCTCCTTCTCCAGCACTTCCATGATGGTCTGGATCGATTTGTCGAACAGGCCCATGTAATAGTATGCCAAGCCCAGGTTGTTCCGGGCGGCCAGAAATTCCGGATCGCGCTCCACAATTTCTTCCAGAATGCGGACGGCCTCGGTGAAGCGCCCCGCCTCAAGGAGCTCCCGCGCCTTGTCGTGGGCGAATATGTTTTCCCGCGCCTTGATCGTGGAAATTTTCGTGGGGCGGTTCAGCTCGTAGCCGAGCAGGTCCAAAAGCTCATCCGCTTCCTCGAGGAAGTGCCCGTGGGGGTCGGTTTCCAGATACCGGACCAGCGCTTTTTCCGCTTCCTCATATTGCTCCATGTTGGCGTAATTGTTGGCCAGATAGTAATAGCATTCGGTCATGGCCGGATCGATGCTGTCGAGAACGGTGTGCAGAATGCGGTTGGACTCCTCATACCGGCCCATTTCCGACAAAATCCCCGCCATGTTGCAGTGGTTCACCGGATTGTCCGGATCATATTCGACAGCCCGGCGGAAATATTTGAGTGCCTTGTCGTAATGATACCGGTCCAGGGACTGCACGGCTCGCTCAAAGAAAAAGGTGGCGTCCAGCCGCATCGGGATGACCTTGGAGCGGCGGCTCGGACTTTTTTCCGTGCGTTTCCGCTGATTCAAGCGCAAGGCACCTCCCCGCTAAAGGTTGCTTTAACCCACTGACGATTATATCACAGCAGCGCCGTCCATAAAATAAAGACCGTCACGCGGCGGAAAACCCCGGTTTTTCCGGCCGCGAAAAAACCCACGCCACCCGGCGGCGGGAAGCCGCCTGGGCGCATGGGTTCATGACGGTCTTGCGCGATGAAACGGCAAGTTCATCGAAAATTGTCGTTACACGCCTCTCGTTCTGAACAGCGTGCTGATGGAGCCGCCTTCCTCGATGATCCGGATGGCTTCGGCCAGCATCGGCGCCACGGACAGCACACGGATTCTGGAGGGGCGTTCCTCAGGAAGCAGGATCGAATCGGTAACGACCACTTCCCGGATATACGGATGATCCAGCTTTTTGAGCGCGTCGTTGGAAAACACCGGGTGCGTCGCGCAAACATACGCTTCGTGGGCGCCGCGTTCTCTCAGGCTTTCCACCACATTGACGATGGTGGTGCCGGTGTCGATCATGTCCTCGATAATAATCGGGGTGCAGCCTTCCACTTCACCGATCACGTGCGTGATGACCGATTCGTTATGCTGCGGACGCTTCTTGATCATGATGGCAAACGGCGCATGAAGCAGGTTCGCCAGTTTCTCCGCGGTGGAAGCCCGGCCGGCGTCCGGCGAGACAACCACGGGATTTTTGAGATTGAGGCTGGTCAGATGATCGCAGATCAAATCCAGCGCCGTCAGATGGTCCACCGGAATGTTGAAGAAGCCCTGGATCGCCGCCGCATGCAGGTCGATGGTGATCACCCGGGAAGCGCCGACCGTCGTCAGCACGTCCGCGACCATTTTGGCGGAGATGGGTTCCCGCGGGGCGGTTTTGCGCTCCTGACGGGCGTATCCGTAATAGGGCATCACCACGTTGACAGTGCGCGCGGATGCGCGTTTGGCCGCATCGATCATGATCAGCAGCTCAACAAAATAGTCGTTGATCGGATGGGACAACGATTGGATCAGAAACACGTCGCAGTTGCGGATCGATTCTTCGTAGTGCACGTAGATTTCGCCGCTTTTGAACCGCGACAGCTTGATTCTTCCCAGGGGCATCCCCAGGTGGCCGGCGATTTTTTGCGCCAGCGGCTCATTCGAAGAGCCGGAGAAAACACGTAAATGGCTGCTGAACATATTCCCCTCCAAAAACCTATCGGTTTGCGCGACAAAAACCGACTCATTCCATACGAAACCTATTATATACGACCAGCCCTTTTTCACAAGAGATGGCCGTCACTTTCGCGGGACAAAATGTGTCCCGGAAATTCGCGTTTGGGCCTAGTCCTTTTTTACCGGCTTGCGATGGCGAAACTCCAGCTCCTCCAGCACCGCATCCAGCGGGACGCGCTGCTCGCGCAGAAGCACGAGCAGGTGGAAAATGAGGTCCGCCGCCTCCGCCGCCAGCTCCTTCGCATTGCGGTTTTTCCCGGCGATGATGACCTCGGCCGATTCCTCGCCGATTTTCTTGAGGATCTTGTCCAACCCTTTTTCAAAAAGATAGGTTGTGTACGATCCTTCGGGACGCTCCGCGTCGCGCTGGGCGATGGTCGCCTCCAGGCGGGTCAAGGGGCCGAACCGGTCTTCCGCGATCCTGGGCTCCGCCTCTTCGCCATCTGCGTCCGCCGCGCGATAAAAACAGGTGTAAGCGCCCGTATGGCAGGCGGGACCGTTCGGCTTCACGGTGATAAGCAGCGTGTCGCCGTCGCAATCGTACCGGATGGACACGACTTCCTGGGTGTTGCCGCTGGTGGCGCCCTTGTTCCACAGCTCGCCGCGGGACCGGCTCCAAAACCAGGTTTGCCCGGTTTCCAGCGTTTTTTGCAGCGACTCCCGGTTCATATAGGCCAGCATCAGCACTTCCTTGCTGCCGGCATCCTGCACGATGGCCGGCACCAGCCCCCGCTCGTCGAAGCGGATGTCCTTAAGCCAGGCGCTTTCGGTCATCGGACGTTCACTCCTTTCCGGCGAAGGGCGTCCTTGACTTCGCGGATCGTCACTTCCTTGTAGTGAAAAATGCTGGCCGCCAGCGCCGCGTCCGCATGACCCTCCGTCAGCACTTCCACAAAATGTTCCGCGCATCCGGCGCCGCCCGACGCGATCACCGGAATGCCGGTGATGTCGCTGACCGCCCGCGTGAGCGCCATGTCAAACCCGTCCTTCGTGCCGTCGGCATCCATGCTCGTGAGCAAAATTTCCCCGGCGCCTCTGCGCTCGGCTTCCCGGGCCCATTCCAGCACCCGGATGCCGGTTCTTTTCGTTCCGCCGTGGGTCACCACTTCCCAGTCTTCCCATTCGGGGTTGTATTTGGCGTCAATGGCCACGACAATGCACTGCGCGCCGAAAATCCGCGAACCTTCGTTGATCAGGTCCGGATTCTGGATCGCCGCGGTGTTGATGCCGATCTTGTCCGCGCCGGCCCGAAGCAGCCGCCGCATGTCATCCGTGGAACGGATGCCGCCGCCGACGGTGAACGGAATCGAAATCGCCTCCGCCGTCCGGCGCACCACGTCCGCCATGGTCTCGCGGCCCTCGTTGGTGGCGGAAATGTCCAGAAACACCAGTTCGTCGGCGCCTTCCCGGTCATACAGCGCGGCCAGCTCCACCGGATCTCCGGCATCTCTCAAGTTTACAAAGTTGACGCCTTTGACCACCCGCCCGTCCTTGACGTCGAGGCAGGGGATGATGCGTTTGGCGAGCATGCGCGTCTCTCCTTTATGCTCTTTCATTTCTGTCCGATCGGCCCGGCATTTGCCGCGCCCGGCGGCCCGCCCGTTTCACCGGCTTTCGGATAGCCGCCCGGCACTGGGCCGGACGGGATCGGCGTTTCACTGGCAATCCATGATCCCGGTGTCCAAAAGGCCGCAGGATCCTGAGCCGCCGGCCAGCGCAAGCCCGTGACGCCGGGCGTTCCGCTCAGCCGCTTGCCAGCTTGCGTACCGCTTCCGCCAGTTTGATGCTGCCGGTGTACAGCGCCTTGCCGATGATGGCGCCGCCGACGCCGTCCGCCGCATGGGCCGCCAGCCGGTCCAGATCATCCTGTTTGCTGACGCCGCCGGAAGCGATCACGGTGCGGCCGGACACCTGCGCCAGCCGGACGATGGCTTCCACGTTGGGGCCCGACATCATCCCGTCCCTGGAGATGTCCGTGAATATGAACGTCTGCGCCCCTTCCGCCGCCAGTTCCCTGGCCAAATCTTCCGCCCGGACCCGGGACGTTTCGAGCCAGCCGCGGGTTGCGACGTAACCGTCCCGCGCGTCGATGCCGATGGCGACCTTTGCCCCGTATCGGGCCAGCACGCGGGAGACAAAGGCGCGGTCCTCGATGGCCGCTGTGCCGAGAATGACGCGGGATACGCCAAGGCTGAGCAGCCGCTCCACATCCTCATCCTTGCGCAGACCTCCGCCCACCTGCACGGGCACCTTGACAGCTTGCGCGATGCGGCCGATCAGCTCATGGTTGACGGGATGCCCGGCCTTGGCGCCGTCCAAGTCCACAAGGTGAATCCACTGCCCGCCCTGGGCCTCCCATTCTTGGGCCACGGACACCGGGTCGTCATGGTAGACGGTCTCCTGGTTGTAGTCGCCCTGAAGCAGCCGTACGCACTTCCCGCCCCGGATGTCAATGGCGGGATAGATGATAAAGTTGGACATGCAAGTTATACCTCCGATTTTGGCACCTCAGGTGCCAAAGTGCACCTCATTTTGCCGTTTCCCGGGATTTTTTATTGCTCAGGTGCCAAATTGCACCTCATTTCGCTGAAAACATGAAGATTTGCCCCATTCGGCCCAAATCAAGTGCACTTTGGCACCCGAATAGGCCATCTACGACCAAACCGGCGCTTCCCAAGTGCATTTGGGCACCTGAGCAACGCTGTGCGGACCCAAACTCCGTTCTCACAGCACTCTGTTCCCACAGCGACCTTTCGCCGCTTTCGCCGGGTTCGGTCCCATTCCTGCGCTCAGATTTCCCGCGAATCGATCACAAATCATTTCGCCGCGGGCGCGCGGGTCAGCTTCAGAAACCGCTCCAGCAGGGCGAGGCCCAGCTTGCCGCTTTTTTCCGGGTGGAACTGCATGCCGTACAGGTTGCCGCGCCCGACGATGGCGGTCACCGGCTGATAATAGTCCGTGACGGCGAGCAGGTCTTCTTTACGCTCCGGCAGCGCGTGGTACGAGTGCACGAAATAGACGTGCCCCGGCTCCACGCCTTCAAACAGCGGGCTGTCCTGCAGAAACTTCAGCTCGTTCCAGCCCATGTGCGGTACCTTGTATGGCCCCTGAAACCGCACGACCCGGCCGGGTAACAGGCCCAGCCCCTCATGCCGGCCATGCTCTTCGCTTTCCTCGAACAGCAGCTGCATCCCGAGGCATATGCCGAGCAGCGGCTTGCCTGTGGCCACGTATTCTTCAACGACCTTATCCAGTCCGGCTTCCCGGAGATTCGCCATCGCGTCCCCGTAGGCGCCGACCCCCGGCAGGATGGCGCCTTCCGCCGCCATGATCACCTGGGGATCGCTCGTTACGCGCGCTTCGTAGCCGAGCCGTTCAATGGCCTTGCTCACGCTGTGCAGATTTCCCATTCCGTAGTCGATGATGGCGATCAAGCTAGAGGACCCCTTTCGTGGAAGGCACGCCCTTGACCCGGGGATCGATTTGCGTCGCTTCATCCAGCGCGCGCCCGAGCGCCTTGAACACCGCCTCGATCATATGGTGCGTGTTGCGGCCGTAATGCACGATCACATGCAGCGTGATGCGCGCTTCCAGCGCCAGCTTCCACAGAAACTCATGGACGAGTTCCACCGTGAAGCTGCCCACCGAGGCGGCGGGAAAATCCGCCCGCATCTCAAAGTGCGGCCGGTTGCTGATGTCAATGACCACCTGCGCCAGCGCCTCATCCATCGGCACAAACACGCTGGCGTAGCGCCGGATGCCTTTTTTGTCGCCCAGCGCCTCCCGGATGGCTTGTCCGAGGCAGATGCCGATGTCCTCCACCGTGTGGTGGTCATCCACCTCGATATCCCCCCGGGCATCCAGCTTCAGGTCGAACAGTCCGTGTTTCGCAAACAGATCCAGCATGTGGTTCAGAAAAGGCACATCGCTCTCGATGGACACCTCGCCGGTTCCGTCCACGTTAAACGACAGCCGGATGTCCGTCTCGCCCGTCTTGCGCGAGATCGTGGCCTGCCTGACCGCCATTTGCTCGCTCATATCCGCATCCCGCCTTCCAACCGGATCTCCACGGCCCTCGCGTGGGCTTCCAGCCCTTCATGCCGCGCCAGCACCGCAATGCCGGCGGCGTCCCGCTCCAAAGCTTGCCTGGAGTACCGGATCAAACTGGATTTTTTCAGAAAATCGTCCACATTGAGCGGCGAAGAAAACCGCGCGGTGCCGTTCGTCGGCAAAATGTGGTTCGGTCCGGCGTAATAGTCTCCCACCGGTTCGGAACTGTAAGGGCCGAGGAAAATGGCGCCCGCATTCTCGATGCCGCCAAGAAGCGCCAACGGGTCTTCCGTCATCACTTCCAGATGCTCCGGCGCCAGCCGGTTGACGACCTCCACCCCTTCCGCGAGGTCGCGGACCAGCAAAATCGCGCCGTATTGCTCCAGCGATTTCTCCGCGATCTCGCGCCGCGGAAGCAGCGCCACCTGCCGCTTCAGTTCCGCCTCCACGGCGCGCGCCAGCTTCTCCGAAGGCGTCACCAGCACCGCCGAAGCCATCTCGTCGTGCTCCGCCTGGGACAGCATGTCCGCGGCCACATACCGCGGATCGGCGCTGTCGTCGGCCAACACGCAGATCTCGCTCGGCCCGGCGATGCTGTCGATGTCCACCGCGCCGAACACGGCGCGCTTGGCCAGCGCCACATAGATGTTGCCGGGCCCGCAAATTTTGTCGACGGCGGCAATGCTTTCCGTGCCGTAAGCCAGCGCCGCGATGGCCTGGGCGCCGCCCACGCGGTAAATTTCCGTCACGCCCGCTTCCGCCGCCGCCACAAGAATGTACGGGTTGATGCCTTCCTGCCCGCCGGTGGCCGGCGGTGTCACCATCGCGATTTCCGGCACGCCGGCCACCTTGGCCGGAATCGCGTTCATCAACACCGACGACGGATAAGCGGCCTTGCCGCCGGGCACGTACAACCCGACGCGGCGCAAGGGGCGGATCACCATGCCGAGCATCGTCCCATCCGGCGTCACATCCATCCAGGAAGAGCGCTTCTGCTTTTCGTGAAACGCCCGGATGTTGGCCGCCGCCTGCCGCAGCGCCTTCAGAAATTCCGGATCCACCTGCGCGTATGCCGCCTCAATTTCCGCGGGCGCAACCCGCAGCCGGTCCGGCGTCAGCTTCACTTTGTCGAACTTTTCCGTGTAGCGCAAAAGCGCGGCGTCGCCCTCTTTTCGCACCGCGGCCACCACTTCCGTAACGGCCGCGTTCTGCTCCGGCGTGCCGTAGTCGCTTTCCCGCTCCAGACGAAAACCCGATGCCAACCCGATATACATGCCTCAATCTCCCTTCGGGGCCGGAATCACTTTGGCCAGCCGGTCGCACAGCGCCTGGATCGCCTCGTTTTTCAGGCGGTAGCTGACCCGGTTGGCAATCAGCCGGCTGGTGATCTGGAACATGACCTCCAGTTCCACCAGCCCGTTTTCCCGCAATGTCTGGCCCGTCTCCACCATGTCCACGATCCGGTCCGCCAGCCCGATCAGCGGCGCCAGCTCAATGGAGCCGTTCAGCTTGATGACCTCCACCTGCTGGCCCCGCTCGCGGAAATACTGGGACGCCACTTTCGGATACTTCGTCGCCACCCGCGGATGAATGACCGGTTTCCAGTCCGGCAGCGCGATCACCGACATCCGGCAGCGGGCGATGCCAAGGTCGAGAAGCTCGTACACGTCCTTGCCCTCTTCCATCATGACATCCTTGCCCACAACGCCGATGTCGGCCACGCCGTATTCCACATAGGTCGGAATATCCACCGGCTTGGCCATGATGAACTCCAGGCCGGCCTCCGGCGCGGGGATGATCAGCCGGCGGGAATCGTCAAGGTCTTCGGGGATCGCAAGGCCCGCCGCACGGAACAGTTGGCTCGCCTGCTTGTAAATGCGCCCTTTGGGCATGGCCACTTTCAAAAGTTCCGTCATCTTGCCGCGCCCCCTTTCCGGGAGCCGAATACGATCCGCTCATGATACCGGACACCCCGGTGCGTGAAGACTTGTCGGCCTTGCCGTTCCCACTCGCCGAGCCAAGCATCCAGCGCCGCCGGATCCGGCACGCTTTCCGTCACGGCGATTTTGCCGGCCTCCCGTAATTTTTCCGCCTCGGCCAGAGCCTCCACCCGCCGGTCGGGCGTGTACAGGATCAGCGTCTTTTCGCGCTCCGGCGGCTCCTCCTCCATGACTTCCAGCACCCGCGTCGTCTTGATGGCGAAGCCGGTGGCCGGCGCCGGCCGGCCGAACTGGGCCAGCAAATTGTCGTACCGCCCGCCGCTGGCCAGCGGAAACCCGAGGTTGGCGGCGTAGCCCTCGAACGTCATGCCCGTATAATAGGAAAAATCTCCGATCATCGTCAGGTCGATCAGCACATGGTCCTGCACGCCGTAAGCCGACAGCACGTCCCAAATTTCGCACAAGTGCTGCAGAGCGGCGCGGGCCCGCTGGCTGCGGCTCATGGCGAGGGCCTGCTCGCACACTTCCTGCCCGCCGCGCAGCCGCAAAATGTCCTCCAGCTCATCCCGCAGCCCCTCATCCAGCGGCAAGCTGCGCAGGATATGCCGGTAGCCCACATGGTCGCGCTGCAGCAGGCAATCTTTCAGCTCCTGCTGCACGTGGGATTGGCCCGGCAGCGATTCTTCGAACAAGGCGTTGAGAAACCCGACATGGCCCACCGCGACTTTGAACGAATGGACGCCCGCCGCCTTCAGGGAAGCGATGGCCAGCGCGATGACTTCGGCATCGGCTTCAGGCGACGGATCTCCGATCAATTCCACGCCGGTCTGGAAAAACTCCGCGTCCCGTCCGGCCTCCTCCTCAAACGCGCGGAACACGTTGCCATGATAGCTCAGCCGGATCGGAAACGGCTGGTCCTTCAAAAGCGAGCCCACGACCCGGGCGATGGGAGCGGTCATGTCGGAACGCAGCACGATGGTCGTGCCCCGCTGATTGAGCAGCTTGAACAGCCGCTGGTCCGAAGTGGCGCTGGCCACCCCGACCGTATCGTAAAATTCCATCGTCGGCGTAATAATCTGCTCATAGCCCCAGCGCTGCATGCAGTCCAGCACCTTGTGCTCGATCCAGCGCAGCCTGGATACGGCATGGGGCAGATAGTCCCGGACGCCGACGGGTTTTTCGAATCCTTTCGGTTTGGACACCGTCATGCACCCTTTAATGCTTTAAAGTGATAATATATTACCATGCTATCAAAATAAAGCCTTGTTCCACTTTAGCAGAAACCCCAATATGCGTCAAGAACGGCCTGCGCGGAAGGGAAATCGCCTGTTTTCGCGCCTGAAACTATACGTGTCCGGTCGGCAAAACCGGAAAGTCTCCGAACCAGATACGCATACCTGGACGGCAAAACCAGGACGGTTCGCACGCAAGTTGCGCATCGCGTCCTGGTCTGTAACAAGATCACGCCGCGGCGTTTGGCCGCTATTCGAATTTTACCCCGGCATGCAAATCCAGCACATCGCGGAGCAGCATGAACGCATCGCCGTTGGTCAGCCCGCCCGGGTCCCGGATCATCTGCAGCGTCTCCGGCGTCACCCATCCCCGGCCCGTCAGCGCATCCAGGGCCAGATCCCGCGTCACATCCTCTCCCGCGGTCAGCAGGATCGTATACGCCGCCTGATCCAGCGTCAGCGGCTGCGCCGCCGGATCATCCATTCCCTCCACCGCCGGCTTCGGATTGCCGGAAAATGCTTGCGGGTACACCTTGCGCACGCGATGCATCATGTTCACAATCCGCATCGGATTTGAAGGTTCATCCAACGCAAAACCCTGGTTGTCATAATTGCCGTATACGAGCCCCAGGCTGACCGCCGCCAGCAGGCCGGGATAGGCGGGATGCTTCATGTACTCCGGCGTTTTGATCTCCGGCATCCGCAGATCCATCCCTTGCGCTTCCAGGCGCCTGCGCAGCTCCGCCATCATTTCGGGGGAACGCGACATCTCGCGGAAACTTACGCCCTGCTCAATGGCCAAACGGGCCGCCGCGCCCGCCGCCTCGCCGGTCGCCATCCCGAGGGGCACGACGCGGGCGCTGCCGTGGGGCAGCGAATCGAAGCTGGCGGCGCGGCCCACCACGAGCAGCCCGTCCACGTTCAGCGGAACCAGACTGCGGAAAGGCACGCCGTACGCCGCCGGCTTCATCAGGATCGCGCCGGGATCGTTCGGTCCCGTGCTCTGGATATCCACCTCATAGGAACCGTAGGCGATGGCATCCCAGTGGTCCCGGTTCTCCATCAGGTCCGCCATCGTCAGCCGGTATTCGCCGATGATGTGGCGGGACTCCCGCACATACAGTTCAGGCGCCGTGCCGGCAAATTCCAGATCGCGGAATTCCTCAAACGTTTGCTTCAAGTATTCGGCGATGCGCGGCGCTTCCCGGCGGCCGATTTCCAGGCCTTCCTCCACCGACTGCGGATCCAGCGGATTAACGCCATAGATGTGCATCGCGTTGATCAGGATCGTGCCGTCGTTTTGCCTGCCGATATTGAGTCCCCTGAGCTTCACCCGTTCGGGGTTGCTGGACGGATAGTTTTTGGCCTCCGGAAACCCCCAGGCGCTCATGCGGTCGATGCCCGTATTCGGATGACGGCCGAAGGATTCCCAAATCTCCGGCGTCACGCCTTTCATTTTGAACACGAGCGTCACGGCCATTTTGGCGTCGGGCTCGCCGATGTCTTCCCGCCCGAAGGTGTAAGGCGCGCCCGCCGCGGCCGCAATATCCCCATCCTGCGTCGCGTCAATCAGGGCTTTTGCCCGAAATTCCGCCGCGCTGCCGTCCTCCTTCACCACGCGCAAACCGATGACCCGCCTTCCTTCCAGGACCGGCTCCATCGAACGAACCTTCATCAGCACTTCAATGTTGGGCTCGGCGGACACCATCCGGTTAAAGGCGTTGGCCGCCGTGATGACATCAAAGGACGTGCCCTCAATCTGTTCGTACCATTCCTGAAACAGGCCCTTGTTTAAAAACTGCAGTTTGCCAAACCAATGCTGCCTGGGCGACTTGTTCAGGTCCAGGGAATTCAGCCAGCCCAGCGTCAGAAGGCCGCCGAAAATTTCCCTGCCGCGCCCGTCGACCAGCAGCACTTGAAGATTGTTCCGCGCGGCGGAGACGGCCGCCATGATGCCTTCCGGGTCCGTTCCGGCCACGATGACGTCGTATGTATCCTTCGTCGGGCCCCTGGCTTCAATGGACATCAGTTCCTGCGGCTCCGCCGTGTCCAATTCCGATTTCTGCCAGCGGGCGATGCCCAGCGCCAAAAGCCCCGCCACCACGCATATAATTCCAATGATCCCCCATATGTTCTGTCTCTTGATCATACGTCTTCCCTAAGCTCTCCCGTTATCCGTTATGATGATGTGTTTTTCTCCGCCCCGAGATCCCGCAAAGGATTGCCTCCGACCCGGGCATAAGGCGGCACGTCGCGATGCACGACGGAACCCGCGGCCACCACCGCGTGGTCCCCGATGGTTACGCCGGGCAGCACCGTCACGTTGGCACCGATCATCACGTTGGAACCGATCGTAATGTTGCCGAGCCGATACTCATGGGTCAAATATTCATGCGTCAGCAAGGTCGAATTGTAGCCAATGATCGTGTTGTCGCCCACCGTGATGCGCTCCGGGAAAAAGACGTCCACCATCACCATCAGCCCGAACGCCGTGTGCTTGCCGACCTTCATACCGAGCACATGGCGATAGATCCAGTTTTTCAGCGGAAGGCTCGGGCAATACCGGGCAATTTGGATAAAAATAAAATTGCGGACAGCCTTCCAAGGGGAGACCGTCCGATACACTTGCCAAAGCGAATTCGGTCCTTCCACCGGATACCGTTCGACGTTCCTCACGCTTTTGCACCTCTTGCCACTTTGACAATCGGATCGTTGTAGCGCTCCTTGGCCGCGCCTGTCAGGCGGCGCACTGCGATGAAGACGATTCCCGCAATCACGAGCACCAGCGCCAATAGCTGCGACGTGCGGATGTTGCCGTAGGCGGGATCAAGCAATCCCGGCTCAAACAGCGCCGTCATCGGCGACCACAACGCGTTGAGTACGCTTGCAAGCCACTCGGGACCCTGGAACGCCAGGCTGTCCGTGCGAAGCCCTTCGATAAAAAAACGCCCCAGCGAATACCAGACGAAATAAGCGGCCAGCACTTCGCCCGCCCTGAACAGGTTGGTCCTGCGCAAAATAAGGAGCAGCACGAGCCCCGTCAAGCTCCACAGCGATTCGTACAGAAACGTGGGATGGCGGAACATTCCTTCCGGAAACACGGCGTCCTTGATGAACATCTGGTTCACGATAAAATTCGGCAAATGCAGCGTGTGGCGCAAAAATTCTTCCGTCACCGGGCCGCCGTACGCCTCCTGGTTCATGAAGTTCCCCCAGCGGCCGATCATTTGGCCCAGAAGGAACGACGGCGCGCAGATGTCGGCGATCCGCCAGAACGGGTAGCCTTTAAGCCGCACGTATATCGCGCCGCAAATGATCGCGCCGATCAGGGCGCCGTAAATCGCGATGCCGCCTTCCCAGACGGCGATGATTTCAGCCGGGTGCTGCCGGTAATAATCCCATTGGAATGCCACGTAATAGATGCGGGCGCCGATGATTGCCGACGGCACCCCGAACATCAGGAGATCCAGAAAAAAATCGGGCGAAAGGCCGAAACGTTTGCCCTCCCGGATGGCCAGCAAAGTGCCGAGCAGCGCGCCCAGCCCCAAAATGATGCCGTACCAGTGTACCGGCAGCGGGCCGAGCCTGAACGCCACCGGATCCAAAGCAAGTGAAAGCATAAAACCCTCCGTCTTCTTATTCCAGTTCGTCGTCCGCAATCGCTTCGGTCAGCCTGTTCGTAAACTGCAAAGCCGCGTTCAGTCCCATCCGCTTCAGCCGGAAATTCATGGCGGCGACTTCCAGGATGACCGCCAGGTTCCGTCCGGGACGAACCGGGACGACCAGCAGGGGAACTTCCGTATCGATGATTTTGATCTTCTCTTCCTCAAGGCCCAGCCTGTCGTACTGTTTGCCGGGCTCCCAGTTTTCCAGCCGGACGACAAGACTGATGTTTTTCTGCGTGCGGACAGCGCCGGCGCCAAACAGCGTCATGACATTCAGGATGCCCAGGCCGCGGATTTCCAGGAGATGCCGGATCAGATCCGGCGCGCTGCCGAACAGGCGGTTGTCCGCCGTCTGGCGGATTTCCACCGCATCGTCGGCCACGAGACGATGGCCCCGTTTGACGAGCTCCAGCGCCGTTTCGCTTTTGCCAATGCCGCTGCTGCCCGTAATCAGCATCCCCACGCCATAAACGTCCACCAGCACGCCGTGAATCGTGGCCGTGGGCGCCAGCCGCTGCTCCAGGAAACTCGTAATGCGGCTGAGCAGCGTCGTGGTCGCCACGTTGCTGCGCAAAACGGGAATGTCCTTGGCATTGGCCGCTTCGATGAGTTCCACCGGCGGCTGCATGCCCCGGGTCACGATGAAACAAGGCGTCCGGTCATCGCAGAGACGCTCCAGACGTTCTCTGCGCACTTCGGACGAAAGGGTTTCAAGAAACGTAATCTCGGTGCGGCCCAGAATCTGCAAACGTTCCGCCGGATAATAATTGAAATAGCCGGAAATGGCAAGTCCGGGCCGGTTTAAATCATCCGTTTCCACCGTCCGCCGCAGGCCGTTTTCCCCTGCCGCAACCTCCAGATGAAATTGCTGCACGAGTTCGGCAACTCTCACTTTTTTGGGCATCGCAGAACTCCTTTCCGTTCCCACTGATAATCGTACCCGAAAACGCACAGGCAAAGCAATTTGCAACGAGCCGCCTGAAGACGGGGGAAATCGCGTAAAGCCGCATATGCTCAGACTTTTCATTCATTTTTTTATAAATAAAAATATCAGAAGCCTTGCAAAATTCCTCTTACCTCTCACAGTGTAACACAGATTGGCAGGCACAAAAGGGTGAAAACCCCGGAAAAAACAAAAACAGACGCCTTCGCGTCTGCTTAGGTTTATGTAACTGGTGAGCCATGAAGGACTCGAACCTTCGACACCCTGATTAAAAGTCAGGTGCTC
>ERZ795043.1046-NODE-1046-length-16208-cov-13.945583_pt1 | contig 16208 bp, 10 predicted proteins | sample MGYA00375127_ERZ795043 | MGnify/ENA primary metagenome ERZ795043 (study PRJEB30172, sample SAMN05518447) | compost metagenome | isolation source: Feedstock adapted compost from Newby Island compost facility, Milpitas, CA | place: USA:Newby Island compost... | reverse complement strand
GCAATCTGACCCCGGCCGAGTACCGCCAACGCGTCGCCGGAAGTTCTACTTTTGAAATGCCTGCTTGACGGGGAAGCTTACGCTCAAACGCGAGCGCATCAGGCGCCGGATCTACGCTACCCGGGACGAGGCCAAGGCCGACGTCTTCAACTACATCGAGATGTTCTACAACACCCGCAGGCAGCACGGGCACAACGATGGCCTGCCTCCGGTAGAGTTCGAAAAGCGGCAATCAATTTGAGGCTTCGGGGTGTCTACAGAAGCCGGGGCGATTCAACCCCGAGCAAAGCACTTTCCTAGAGCACCACCGCCGGGCATTTGCAAAAAAAATTGCATAAACACAACAACACTTCAAAAGTCACAACATAGAGCATTCAGCACAACCAAACCACCTCACCGCAGCAAACCGTAATCTCATGGAGTCTGAGCCTCGACCCTCAGACTCCGCATTTCCTCAAGATTACATATTCCGCCTGTACTCCCCGCCCACGTCATACAGCGCATGACTGATCTGGCCGAGTGAGTGGGTCTTGACCGCCTCCATGAGCGCCTCGAACACGTTGCGGCGCTCGCGGGCGGTCTTCTGCAGGTAGGCCAGGCCGTGGCCGTCGTGCGGCTCGGTGGCTGCGGCCGCCGGGTCGCCGTCCACGACGTGTCCGTGTTCGGTCTCCCCTGCCGGCGCCAGCGGGTTGCGGTTGCGCTGCCAGATGCGCAGGTTCTCGATCTGCTGCCGCTTCTCCTCGTCGGTGGAGCGGATCAGCTCGATCTCGCCGCTGACGTCGCTGCCGCCGTCCTTGGCCAGGAAGGTGTTGACGCCGATGATCGGCAGCGAGCCGTCGTGCTTCTTCTGCTCGTAGTACAGGCTCTCTTCCTGGATCTTGCCGCGCTGGTACATGGTGTCCATGGCGCCGAGCACGCCGCCGCGCTCGCTGATGGCCTCGAACTCCCGGTACACGGCCTCCTCGACCAGGTCGGTCAGGTACTCGATGGCGTAGCTGCCCTGCCACGGGTTCTCGATGAAGTTCAGGCCCAGCTCCCTGTTGATGATCATCTGGATGGCCACGGCGCGGCGCACCGATTCCTCGGTGGGCGTGGTGATGGCCTCGTCGTAGGCGTTGGTGTGCAGGCTGTTGCAGTTGTCGAACAGGGCGTACAGGGCCTGCAGCGTGGTCCGGATGTCGTTGAACTGGATCTCCTGGGCGTGCAGCGAGCGGCCGGAGGTCTGGATGTGGTACTTGAGCATCTGGCTGCGCTCGTTGGCGCCGTAGCGCTCGCGCATGGCGCGCGCCCAGATGCGGCGGGCCACGCGGCCGATCACCGTGTACTCCGGGTCCATGCCGTTGCTGAAGAAGAAGCTCAGGTTGGGCGCGAAGTCGTCGATCTTCATGCCCCGGGCCAGGTAGTACTCGACGATGGTGAAGCCGTTGGCCAGGGTGAAGGCCAGCTGGCTGATCGGGTTCGCGCCCGCCTCGGCGATGTGGTAGCCGGAGATGGACACCGAGTAGAAGTTGCGGACCTGGTGGTCCACGAAGTACTGCTGGATGTCGCCCATCATGCGCAGGGCGAACTCGGTGCTGAAGATGCAGGTGTTCTGGGCCTGGTCCTCCTTGAGGATGTCGGCCTGGACGGTGCCGCGCACCACCTGCAGGGTCTCGGCCTTGATCTTCTCGTAGGTCTCGCGGTCCACGAGCTGGTCGCCGGTCACGCCCAGCAGCGCCAGGCCCAGGCCGTCGTTGCCCCTGGGCAGTTCGCCGTGGTAGCGCGGACGCTCCCTGCCCTCGAAGAAGGCGTCGATCTTCTTCTGCGCCAGCGCCCAGCGGTCGGCGTCGGCCTTCAGGTACTTCTCCACCTGCTGGTCGATGGCGGTGTTCATGAACATGGCCAGGATGATGGGCGCCGGGCCGTTGATGGTCATGGAAACCGATGTGTTCGGCGCGCACAGGTCGAAGCCGGAGTACAGCTTCTTCATGTCGTCCAGCGTGGGCACGTTGACGCCGGAGTTGCCGATCTTGCCGTAGATGTCCGGGCGCTCGGCCGGATCCTCGCCGTACAGGGTCACGCTGTCGAAGGCGGTGGACAGGCGCGCGGCCGGCTGGCCGTAGCTCAGGTAGTGGAAGCGGCGGTTGGTGCGCTCCGGCGTGCCCTCGCCGGCGAACATGCGGATCGGGTCCTCGCCGGTGCGGCGGTACGGATACACGCCCGCCGTGTACGGGTAGCTGCCCGGCAGGTTCTCCCTGGACAGGAAGCGCAGCAGCTCGCCCCAGCTGCGGCAGGTCGGCGGGGCGATCTTGGGGATCTTCTGGTGGCTGAGCGACTCGCGGTAGTTCTCCACGCGGATGGTCCTGCCGCGCACCTGGTACTCGTTCACCTCGTCGGTGATGGCCTTCAGGCGCGCCGGCCACTCGCGCAGCAGGCGCAGCGACTCGGCCGAGAGCGACTGCACCGCGTCGTTGTAGCGCTGGCGCAGCGTGGCCAGCGAGCGGTCGCCCTCCACGTGCAGGTCGGCGGCCTCGTACAGGTCCAGCGGCCGCGGCAGCCTGGGGTCCTCCAGCTCGCGCAGCGCCTGCCACAGCCCCTGGGCGCGGCTGGCGGTCTCGGACTCGCTCTCGATGCGGCGGTTGATCGCCCGGCCCTGCTCGGCGATCTCGGCCAGGTAACGCACCCGGTTGCCCGGGATCAGCACGGTGGCGCGCGGCTCCCTGAACGTGGTGTCGATCCGCGGCGCGAAGTCGCAGCGCGGCGAGGCCGGATCCAGCCTGGCCTTCAGCAGCCGGCACAGGTTGGCGAACATCCAGCTCACGCCGGGGTCGTTGAACTGGCTGGCGATGGTCGGATAGACGGGGATGTCCTCGTCGCGGACGTCGAAGGCGTTGCGGTTGCGCTTCCACTGCTTGCGCACGTCGCGCAGGGCGTCCTCGGCGCCGCGGCGGTCGTACTTGTTCAGCACCACCAGCTCGGCGAAGTCGAGCATGTCGATCTTCTCCAGCTGGCTGGCCGCGCCGTAGTCGGAGGTCATCACGTAGACCGGGAAGTCCACCAGGTCCACGATCTCCGAGTCGCTCTGGCCGATGCCGGCGGTCTCCACGATCACCAGGTCGAAGCCCAGCGAGCGCAGGAAGCCGATGCAGTCGTGCAGCACGGTGTTGGTGGCCGCGTGCTGGCGGCGCGTGGCCATCGAGCGCATGTACACGCGGCGGCTGCGCAGCGAGTTCATGCGGATGCGGTCGCCCAGCAGGGCGCCGCCGCTGCGGCGGCGGGTCGGGTCCACCGACACCACGGCGATGCGCATCTCCGGGAAGCAGGCCAGGAAGCGGTTGAGCAGCTCGTCGGTCACCGACGACTTGCCGGCTCCGCCGGTGCCGGTGATGCCCACCACCGGGGTGAGCGGGCGGCCATCCGGGGTGCGCGCGGCCGCGGCCCAGCCCTTGCGCAGCAGCGCCAGCTCGGCCTCGCCGAAGACGCCGTCCTCGATGGCGCTGAGCATGCGGCCGATGGCGAGCTCGTCCTCCAGCGCCGGGCGCGGATCCACCGGGCCGGCGTGGGCCGGTGCGGCCTCGCGCGCGGCGGCGGCACGGCCGACCACGTCCTGGATCATCTCCACCAGCCCCATCTTCATGCCGTCGTTGGGGTGGTAGATGCGCTCCACGCCGTAGGCCTCCAGGTCGCGGATCTCCTCCGGCGTGATGGTGCCGCCGCCGCCGCCGAACACCCGGATGTGCGGGGCACCCTGCTCGCGCAGCATGTCCACCATGTAGCGGAAGTACTCCACATGGCCGCCCTGGTAGGACGACAGGGCGATGGCGTCGGCGTCCTCCTGCAGTGCGGCACGCACCACCTCCTCCACGCTGCGGTTGTGGCCCAGGTGGATCACCTCCGCGCCCTGCGCCTGGATCAGGCGGCGCATGATGTTGATGGCCGCGTCGTGCCCGTCGAACAGGCTGGCCGCGGTGACGAAGCGCAGCGGCGTGGTGTCCGTCTGCTGGCCGGGAAGCTGGTTGGCTGGCGTGCTCATGACGCTCCGCAACAAAGGAAAAACGGGATGCCCGGATTGTAGCGCGGCGCCTGCGCCGGGCCCCGTGCGGCTTGTCGGCACCCGGCCGGGCGCGGATACTGCGGCGCAAGTCCGGGGCGCAAACGCGGGGCCATGAACAAACGCATCAGACGCCTCGTCGCGTGGGGCCTGTTCGCCCTCGTGGCGCTGGTGGGCAGCGGCATCGTGCTGGCCGACCGGCTGATGCCGCCGGCCACGGGCGAGCCCGGGTACGCGCTGCCGGTGGTCCCCGGGCAGACGCCGCTGGACCGCGAGCTGGAGCCGGTGCTCGCGCGTCACCCGGGGCAGACCGGCGCGGTCCTGCTGGTGGACGGCGTGGACGCCTTCGCCGCCCGCGCGATGTCCGCCCGCCAGGCCGGCCGCAGCCTCGACCTGCAGTACTACATCTGGCACGACGACCTGACCGGCCACCTGCTGATGCACGAGATCTGGCAGGCGGCCGAGCGCGGCGTGCGGGTGCGCCTGCTGCTGGACGACATCAACGCCAAGGGCAAGGACGCGGCGCTGCTGGCGCTGGACGCGCACGAGAATATCGAGATCCGCCTGTACAACCCGTTCCGCAACCGCTCGGGCCCGGCACGGGTGCTGGAGATGCTGCAACGCATGTTCAGCATCACCTACCGCATGCACAACAAGGCCTGGATCGCGGACGGGCGGGTGGCGGTGGTCGGCGGGCGCAACGTCGGCATGGAATATTTCGACGCCTCCGGCGAGACCAACTTCCGCGACCTCGACCTGCTGCTGTTCGGCCCCGCGGTGGAACAGGCCAGCACGATCTTCGACGCGTTCTGGAACAGCGAGGCGGTGGTGCCGATCTCCCGGCTCGACCGCAAGCCGAAGCGCAAGCTGGAACAGGTGCTGGCGGACATCGCCGGCGAGGCGGAGGGGCCGGTGGCGCGGCGCTACCTCGACCGGGTGGACGCCTCGCGCAGCGTGCGTGCCTACCTCGCCCAGGAGCTGACACCGTACTGGACCGGACGGATCCGGATCGTGTCCGACCCGCCGGTCAAGTGGAAGTCCTCGCCGCGCGTGGACGGGCTGGTGAAGGAACTGGCGGAAATGGTGCACGGGACGCAGCGCAAGGCGCTGCTCATTTCGCCCTATTTCGTGCCCGGCGACGAGGGCGTGTCCCTGCTCGCCTCGCTGGTGCGCGAGCGTGGCGCGCACGTGGGCGTGGTCACCAACTCGCTGGCCGCCAACGACGTGGTGGCGGTACACGGCGGTTACGCCAATTACCGCAAGGCGCTGCTGGAGACCGGCGTGAAGCTGTACGAGATGCGGCCCTGGCCCGCGCAGGGCGATGCCAGCCTGTTCGGCAGCAGTGGCGCCAGCCTGCACACCAAGGCGCTGGTGGTGGACGACCGCTACGGCTTCATCGGCTCGTTCAACATCGATCCGCGCTCGGTCGTGCTCAATACCGAGATGGGCGTGCTGTTCGACGATCCGCCGCTCGCCGCCGCGCTGCGCGCGGAGTACCTGCGCCTGGTCGGGCCCGGCCACAGCTACTGGGTGTACCTGGACGACAAGGGCCGCGTGCGCTGGCTGGACCGCGTCGCCGAACCGCCGACAGCGCTGGACACCGAGCCCGAGGCCGGCCTGTGGCAACGCCTGCTGGCGCGGGTCGTGGGCTGGCTGCCGGTGGAATCCCAGCTCTAGCCGGTCCCGGCTCCGGCAAGGAGGCACGGGCAATTAACGCGCAGGGGGCGTAGAATGCCGGCCGCCATCCGGGCCCCCGCCGGTCCGGTGGTACCCGACTCGTCACCATTCCCCCCGGCGAAGGGCCCCGCGCCCGCCGCTGGCGACGGAGTTTTCACGAAATGATCTTCGAACAAATCGAACAGTACGGCCACGAGCAGGTCGTCTTCTGTCACAACAAGGATGCCGGCCTGAAGGCCATCATCGCGATCCACAGCACCGTGCTGGGCCCGGCCCTGGGCGGCACCCGCATGTGGCCGTACAAGACCGAACAGGAAGCCCTGAACGACGTGCTGCGCCTGTCCCGCGGCATGACCTACAAGAACGCCGTGGCCGGCCTGAACATCGGCGGCGGCAAGGCGGTGATCATCGGCGACCCCGCCAGGGACAAGTCGGAAGCCCTGTTCCGCGCGTTCGGCAAGTTCGTCGATTCGCTGGGCGGCCGCTACATCACCGCCGAGGACGTGGGCATCGACGTCAACGACATGGAGTACGTGTTCCGCGAGACGGAATACGTCACCGGCGTGCACCAGGTGCACGGCGGCTCGGGCGATCCCTCGCCGTTCACCGCCTACGGCACGCTGCAGGGCCTGCTGGCCGCGCTGAACCGCAAGTTCGGCAACGAGGAAGTCGGCAAGTACAGCTATGCCGTGCAGGGCCTCGGCCATGTCGGCATGGAGTTCGTGAAGCTGCTGCGCGAGCGGGGCGCCAAGATCTTCGTCACCGACATCAACAAGGCGCTGGTCGAGAAGGCCGTGACCGAGTATGGCGCCGAGGCGGTGGCCCCGGACGAGATCTACGACGTGGACGCCGACGTGTACTCGCCCTGCGCCCTGGGCGGCACGGTGAACGAGAACACCCTGCCCCGGCTCAAGGCCAAGGTGATCTGCGGCGCGGCCAACAACCAGCTGGCCAGCAACGAGATCGGCGACGAGCTGGAGCGCCGCGGCATCCTCTACGCCCCGGACTACGCGGTGAACGCCGGCGGCGTGATGAACGTGTCGCTCGAGATCGAGGGCTACAACCGCGAGCGCGCGATGCGGATGATGCGCACGATCTACCACAACCTCACGCGCATCTTCGAGATCGCCGAGCGCGACGGCATCCCGACCTACAAGGCCGCCGACCGCATGGCCGAGGAGCGGATCGAGGCCATCGGCAAGCTCAAGCTGCCGATGGGCCGTTGCGCCCCGCGCTTCCGCGGCCGGGTCCGCGGCAGCTTCTGACGGCCGGCACGGCCACCTGCGACAACGGGGCTTCGGCCCCGTTGTAGCATCTGCACCTTGCAAACCTGATCGTGTGGGGGGAAGGAATGCGCGCTTTTCCGCTGGGTGAGGAGATCGACGCGCTGCGCGAGGCCGTGAGGCGGTTCGCCGAGACCGAGATCGCGCCGCGCGCGGACGAGATCGACCGCACCAACACGTTCCCGCGGGACCTGTGGCCGAAGCTGGGCGAGATGGGCCTGCTCGGCATGACGGTGGATCCCGGATACGGCGGCAGCGGCATGGGCTACCTCGCCCACCTGGTGGCGATGGAGGAGATCTCCCGCGCCTCCGGCTCGGTCGGTCTGTCCTACGGCGCGCACTCCAACCTGTGCGTGAACAACCTCTTCGCCAACGGCACCGAGGAGCAGCGCCGCAGGTACCTGCCGAAGCTGTGCAGCGGCGAGTGGGTGGGCGCGCTGGCGATGAGCGAGCCGGGCGCCGGCTCCGACGTGGTCGGCTCCATGAGCTGCCGCGCCGAGCTGAAGGGCGACGTCTGGGTCGCCAACGGCAGCAAGATGTGGATCACCAACGGCCCGGAGGCCGACGTGCTGGTGGTCTACATGCGCACCGCCAGCCGCGAGCTGGGCAGCAAGTGCATGACCGCCTTCATCGTCGAGCGCGGGATGAAGGGCTTCCGCACCGCGCAGAAGCTGGACAAGCTGGGCATGCGCGGCTCCGACACCTGCGAGCTGGTGTTCGAGGACTGCGAGATCCCGGCCGGGAACGTGCTCGGCGAGGTCAACAACGGCGTCAAGGTGCTGATGAGCGGCCTGAACACCGAGCGCCTGGTGCTGACCGGCGGCCCGCTGGGGCTGATGCAGGCCGCGCTCGACCTGGTCCTGCCCTACGTGCGCGAACGCCGCCAGTTCGGCCAGCCGATCGGCACCTTCGGCATCATGCAGGCCAAGATCGCCGACATGTACACCGCGCTGCAGTCCTCGCGCGCGTACGCCTACCAGGTGGCGCGCGACTACGACGCCGGGCACAAGTCGCGCATCGACGCCGCCAGCTGCCTGCTGCACGCCTCCGAGGCCGCGGTCCAGGTGGCGCTGGAGGCGGTGCAGGCGCTGGGTGGCAACGGCTACATCAACGAGTTCCCCGCCGGCCGGATCCTGCGCGACGCCAAGCTGTACTCGATCGGCGCCGGCACCAACGAGATCCGCCGCATGCTGGTCGGCCGCGAACTGTTCGCGGGCAACCATTGAGCCGGGCGCGCGGCGTTCGCCGGGCGCCCGGGCCGCGCGATCCCTCTCCCCCACCCCGGCCCGGCGCAGTCCGCCGGGCACCCGGGGGGATCCGCGCGGCGAGGCCGCGCAGGCGTGGCATCCCCGCCCCCGCTTGCGGGGGAGGCCGGGCGGGGGCACCTCAGAACCCCAGCACGTACCGCAGCGAGGCCATGCGCTCGTGGCCGCGCGGGCCGAAACGCTGGTCGAGGCCGAAGGACAGCCGCGCCTCGCGGCCGGTCCAGGCGTCGAAGCCCACGCCGAACAGCCCGCCCGACTTCGCCGCGTCCGGCAGCGGCAGCGGCGACCAGCTGTCGATGCCGGTGAAGCTGGCCATCACGTCGAAGCCGTCCGCCGACACGACCTGCTGCCATTCGCCGTAGGCGCGCCACGCCATGCCGGCCAGGCCGAATTCCGCGCGCACGCCGGCGTAGGCCTGGGTGCGCCGCATGTCCGCGGCCTGCACCTCGAGCGCGAAGCCGGTGTCGCCCCATTCGCGGAAGGCCTTGCTGCGCAGGCGGGCGTGCTCGGCGCCGGCATACGCGGTCAGGGCCGCGCCGCCGGCGCGGTGACGACGGCCGGCCTCGAACGCGACGCTGGAGAAGCCGCCGCCGTAGCGGCCGGCCACGCCGCGGCGCGCGTCCTCGCCATCGAACAGGTGGCGTTCGACGTTGCGGTCGAAGCGGCCGAAGCCCAGTCGCGCCATGGCGTAGGCCTCGCCGCGCCTGCCACCGGCGTAGAACTGCGCCTGGGTCTGGCGGTCGCGGCTGCGGTCGTGGTTCGCACCCAGGTGGTCATGCAGCCGGGTCTCGCCGAAGGCGAAGCCGGCGATGCCGCCGCCGAGGCGGGTGTCGTTGCCGACCATCCAGCCTTCCAGCGCATGCCCGCCGGTGGAAAAGCCGGTCATGCCGCCACCGTAGCCCAGCGCCTGCTTCCAGGTGTACGCGCCGGCCGGGAGGTCGGCATCGCCGATGTGCGAGGACAGCGCGCGGCGGGCCATGTCGATGGCGTCGAAGGTGAGCGTGGTGGCGAGCGCGTGCGATTCGCCGGACAGGCTCTCGAGCGCCGCCCTGGCCTGGCGTTCGTCGGCGATGCGCTGGAACTCGCCGGCGACGCGGAGGAAGTCGCCGGAGACGGCATCGCCGCCTCCCCCGTCCTGCCGCCGGTCGATGCCGTCGAAGGCCTGCTCGACGCGCTCGGCGGCGGAGAGCGCCGCGGGCGACATGCGGGCCATCGCCTTCGCCGCCGACGCGACGTCGAGCCGGGAGATGTCGAGCCAGACCAGCTGCCTGTCGCCGCCTTCGTCCGCCCCGTAGCCGAGCGTCCCCTCGAGGAACAGCGAAGGCGCCGAGGCCAGCCCGTCGAACCGTCCGGTCAACTGGCCCGCGGCCAGCAGGATCTCCCGGCTCTGCGTGGTGTAGCCCTGCGCCACGCCCATCACTTCGACCTGACCGCCATCGATCGTGGCGTGACCGCCGACCGCGAGCGCCTGCCCCAGGTGCAGGGCCAGCGTGGCGCCATTGCGGTGGCGGTAGTCCCCGTCAACGACGCTGTACCACCGCCCCGGCCCGCCCATCGGCACCAGTTCGAGCCGGCCGGCGTTGTCCATGCCGCCATGGACCTGCGATTCGGCGCCGAACCGGTAGGTTCCGCCCGTGCGGATGGTGACGTTGCCCGACACCTCGCCCCCGACCTGCAGCACGCCGCCACGCACCTCGAGGCCGCCGGCGTTCGCGGCGTCGGCTTCGAGCACGAGCGTGCCGTTGCCTTCCTTGACCAGGGCACCGGGTCCGCCGAGGTTGTTCGAGAAAACGTAGGTGCCGGCGTTGAACCGGGCCACGAAGTCGCCCCAGTCCAGTTTCGCAGGGCCCTTGACCGCATCCGCGATGTTCACCGCGCCATAGCCGAACACCGGGTCCACGCCCGGTGCGCCCAGGTCGGTGGCGGTGCCCAGCAGGGTCTGCCGCACCTGGTCGTTGGTGAACCACGGGAAGGCCTCCCAGACCAGGGCGGCGGCGCCGGAGACGATGGGCGCCGAGAACGAGGTGCCGCGCCAGCGCCAGTATTGCGGCCGGTCGGGCGCATCGTTGGTGCCGGTCACGATCACCGTGCCCGGCGCGGCCAGGCAGTAGTGCATCGCCACGCCGCAGGCATTGGAATATTCCGCCAGCAGGTTCGGGTTGTCCCCGTCGAGCGCGGCGACGGCCAGCCAGCCGCGCTCGAGGTCGGCCGCCGGCATGCTGCCCCCCGTCCCCGGCTTGCTCGGCAGCGCGGCGGTGTCGGACGGGTCGTCGAAGCCGGAATTGCCGGTCGAGAACACCACCAGCCCGCCGTTGTTGATGAACGGGCGGTATTCGGCCGCGATCTGCGCGGTGACCGACAGGTTCGTCCAGTACAGCCCGCCCCAGGAGTTGTTCATGATCCGCACGCCGCGGACGATCAGGTCCTGGTGGATGGGAGCCAGGCCGAGAGGCCCGTTGATCTCATTGCCCTTGCCGCTGCCGTCGTCGTCCGGCGGCTTGTCGCTGATGATGCGGGCCGACACGAGCTCGGCACCGGGCGCGATGCCGCCGGGCCACTGGCCGAACGGCGTGCCGGCGATGATCTGCGCGACCGCGGTGCCGTGGCCGACCACGTCGTCCACCGTCAGGTTGTTGGTGTTCGGGTTGATGTAGGCGAGGTTGGCCACCACCCGGCCCTTCAATGCCGGATGGTTGCGGTTGATGCCGCTGTCCAGGACGCCGATGCGCACGCCCTTGCCGGTCAGCCCGGCATCGTGCGCCTCGTCCGCGCCGGTCAGGAGCAGGTGCCCGCTGTAGGCGGGATTCGGGGGCTCGACCACGGTCGGGGGTGGCGTCGGCGGGGTCGGGGGCGGCGCCTGCGGAGGAGGATCGGCACGGGTGCCTCCCCCGCCGCCCCCACAGGCGGACAGCGCGCCCGCCAGGGACAGCGCCAGCAGCGTCACCCGTGGCTGGAGCGTGCGGCTGCGGCCGCGAACGTGCATGGGAGCCATCGTTCCCCCTTTCTGACGTGACGTTTTCCTTCCGTTCTTCCTTCCCGGCGGACACCGCGTCGGGGCCGCCCCATGGTGCCTTCTATACCGCCATCTCCCCCGTGATGGCCACAGCGGCCCGCCATGCCGGGTTTGCCGCCCTGCAGCACGGGGAGGGATAATCGGGCGCATTCCCCACGTGTGGAGTTTCCATGAGCGACATCGTCATCGTCGGTGCGCGGCGCACCGCCATCGGTTCCATGCTCGGGCAGTTCACCGGGGTGCCGGCCCCGACCCTCGGCGCGGCGGCCATCCGCGGCGCGCTGGAACAGGCCAATGTCGCCGGAGACCAGGTGGACGAGGTGATCATGGGCTGCGTGCTGCCGGCCGGCCTCGGCCAGGCGCCGGCCCGCCAGGCCTCGCGCGCCGCCGGCATCGCCGACAGCGCCGGCTGCACCACCATCAACAAGGTCTGCGGCTCGGGCATGAAGGCGATCATGCTGGCCCACGACCTGATCCGCGCCGGTTCGGCGGACGTGGTCGTCGCGGGCGGCATGGAATCCATGACCAACGCGCCGCACCTGCTCAATGGCTCGCGCACCGGCATCCGCTACGGCACCGCCGAGTTCCTCGACCACATGGCGTGGGACGGCCTGACCAACCCGTACGACGGCAAGGCCATGGGCGTGTTCGGCGACATCGCCTGCGAGAAGTACGGCTTCACCCGCGAGGACCTCGACGCCTACGCCGCCGAGAGCGCGCGCCGCGCGCAGGCCGCGCAGGCATCCGGCGCGTTCCGCGAGGAGATCGTCCCGGTGACGGTCAAGGGCCGCAAGGGCGAGGTCGTGGTCGACGCCGACGAGGAGCCGTCGCGGATCTCGATCGACAGGATCCCCACGCTGCGCCCTGCGTTCGGCAAGGAAGGCCGGCTGACCGCCGCCAGCTCGTCGAAGATTTCAGACGGCGCCGCCGCGACCGTGCTGATGTCCGCGCAGACCGCCGCCTCGCGCGGGCTGAAGCCGCTGGCGCGCATCGTCGCCCACGCCACCCATTCGCAGGAACCGGAGTGGTTCACCACCGCCCCGGTCGGCGCGATCGACAAGGTGCTGAAGAAGGCCGGCTGGACGGTCGCCGACGTGGACCTGTTCGAGGTCAACGAGGCGTTCGCCAACGTGGCGATGGCGCCGATGAAGGACCTGGGCATCCCCCACGAAAAACTGAACGTCCACGGCGGCGCGCTGGCGCTCGGCCACCCGATCGGCGCCAGCGGCGCCCGCCTGGTGGTCACCCTGCTCCATGCCCTCAAGGCACGTGGCGGCAGGCGCGGCGTGGCCAGCCTGTGCATCGGCGGCGGCGAGGCAACCGCAATCGCCGTGGAGATCGCGTGAAGGCCGGTTAACCCGGTTTTCACGAAAAATCCACGCCATGCCGCTTGACAGTGGACAGGGGCTTGTCATCATGTTTATGGCGCGCATTTGCGCGTTCCCATGACCCACTGACGAGGAAGATTCAAATGACCATCAACAAGGCTCTGCTTGCCCTGGCCATGGGCATCGCTCTGGCTGCTTGCAGCAACCAGCAGCAGGCCGAGAACGCGGCCGCCGATGCTGCCGACGCCGCCGCCGAGGCCGCTGCCGTTGCCGCGGAGACGACCGACGCCGCTGCCGAGGCTGCCGCCGACGCCGCCGCCGACGCTGCTGCCGACGCCGCGGACGCCGCTGCTGACGCCGCGGCCGCCACGACCGACGCTGCCGCCGAGGCTGCTGCGGACGCCGCCGAGGCTGCCGCCGACGCCGCCGAGGCCGCTGCCGAAGAGGCCAAGGAGTAAGAGCCTCCCAGCCGCAAGGCCAACAGGAAAGCCGTCGGTTCTCCGGCGGCTTTCCCTTTATGGGGGCCGCCACCACGGCGCATTCCTGCACCCCCGACGGACCACCATCCGCCATCCATCGTCCAACACACGGAGTCATCGCCATGAACGCCAAGATCCTGGTCCTCGCTGCCGGCCTGTTCGCCCTGACGGCCTGCGGCAACACCGTTGACGGGGCCAAGGAGGACGCCGCCGCTGCCGCGGCCGCCGCCGAGCAGGCTGCCGCCGAGGCTGCGGACGCCACCACCGAGGCCGTCGCCGAGAACACCGAGGCCGCGGCTGACGCCGCCGCCGAGACCGCCGATTCCGCCGCCGACGCCCTGGCCGACGCCGCCGCCGAGGCGAAGGAAGCGGCCAAGGACGCCGCCGCCGAGGCCGCCGGCGCCGTCAAGGAGGCCGCAGAGAAGGCCGAGGAAGCCATCAGGAACTGATCGCTCCCGGTCCCGCGAACGAAAGCCCGCCCCGGCGGGCTTTCGTTTTTTCCGGGCACCCGGCCGGGCGCCCGGTTATCCTGTCCACCCCGTCCCCTGGCCCCGTTGACCGGATCCGCATGCCCGTCATCCAGACGCAGATCGACCCGCGCTCGCAGGAATTCATCGAAAACGCCGGCTACCACCGCTCGCTCGTCGGGGAGCTCGAGCGCAGGCTGGCCCGGGCCGCGGAGGGCGGTGGGCCGGCGGCGCGCGAAAAGCACGTCGAGCGCGGCAAGCTGCTGGTGCGCGACCGCATCGCCGCCCTGCTCGACCCGGGCTCGCCGTTCCTGGAGATCGCGCCGCTGGCCGCCGAGGACATGTACGACGGCGCGGCGCCCGCCGCCGGCATCGTCTGCGGCATCGGCCGGGTGATGGGGATCGAGGTGGTGATCGTGGCCAACGATGCCACCGTCAAGGGCGGCACCTACTTCCCGATGACGGTGAAGAAGCACCTGCGCGCGCAGGAGATCGCGCGCGAGAACAACCTGCCCTGCATCTACCTGGTGGATTCCGGCGGTGCGTTCCTGCCGCTGCAGGACGAGGTGTTCCCCGACAAGGAGCATTTCGGCCGGATCTTCTACAACCAGGCGCGGATGAGCGCGGAGAACATCCCGCAGATCGCCGTGGTGATGGGCAGCTGCACCGCCGGCGGCGCGTACGTGCCGGCGATGTGCGACGAATCGGTGATCGTGAAGAACCAGGGCACGATCTTCCTCGGCGGCCCGCCCCTGGTGAAGGCGGCCACCGGCGAGGTCGTGGACGCCGAATCGCTCGGCGGCGCCGACGTGCACACCAGCGTGTCCGGCGTGGCCGACCACTTCGCCGAGGACGACCGCCACGCGCTGGAGATCGCGCGCTCGATCGTCGGCAACCTCAACCGCCGCAAGGCACTGCCGGTGGCGGTGCGCGAGCCGCGGGAGCCGCTGTACCCGGCCGAGGAGCTGTACGGCATCGTGCCGAAGGACTACCGCCGCCCGTTCGACATCCGCGAGGTGATCGCGCGGATCGTGGACGGCAGCGAGCTGGACGAGTTCAAGGCGCGCTACGGCAGGACCCTGGTCTGCGGCTTCGCCCACATCCACGGCTACCCGGTCGGGGTCGTGGCCAACAACGGCATCCTGTTCTCCGAGAGCGCGCTCAAGGGCGCGCACTTCATCGAGCTGTGCAACCAGCGCGGCATCCCGCTGGTGTTCCTGCAGAACATCACCGGCTTCATGGTCGGCCGCAAGTACGAGAACGCCGGCATCGCCAAGGACGGGGCGAAGATGGTCACCGCGGTGGCGTGCTCCTCGGTGCCCAAGTTCACCGTGGTCATCGGCGGCAGCTTCGGCGCCGGCAACTACGCCATGTGCGGCCGCGCCTACGGCGCCCGCTTCCTGTGGATGTGGCCCAACGCCAGGATCAGCGTGATGGGCGGGGAGCAGGCCGCCAGCGTGCTGGCCACGGTCCGGCGCGACGCGATCGAGGCGAAGGGCGGCACCTGGAGCGCCGGGGAGGAAGAGGCGTTCAAGGCCCCGATCCGGGAGCAGTACGAGACCCAGGGCAGCCCCTGGTACTCGACCGCGCGCCTGTGGGACGACGGCATCATCGACCCGGCCGACACGCGCCGCGTGCTGGGCCTGGGCCTGTCGGCCGCGCTCAACGCCCCGATCCCGCCGGCCCGCTTCGGCGTGTTCCGGATGTAGCCGCCGCGGCCCGCGCCCGGGCTGCGCCACAGCTTGCGGTTCGCGCCGCAAGTCCTTGTCCGGCTTCGGAATCGGTGAGCCGCGTCACAGCGGAACGGCCGCCGGGGCGTGCTAGTCTCGACGTTCCGCCGGGCCCCCGCCCGGCCGGGCCTGTTCCGACTTCATTCGCGAGGATTTGCGCGCCATGGCCATCTTCAGCTCCTCCCCGTCCCAGAGGAAGGACAACCCCTCCGCCGCCGACACCCCCGCCGCCGCGCCCGCGCGCGAGCAGGCGCCGCCGGCCGCCGCCGAGTTCACCCCGACCCAGCTGACGCCGCCCCGCGCCACGGCCCAGCCCGAGGCGAAGGAGTCGCTGATCGCGTCCGACCTGACCATCGAGGGCAAGATCCAGGGCTCCGGCCACGTCCGCATCGCCGGCAGGTTCAAGGGCGACGTGGACGTGCAGGGCAACCTGCGCATCGACAACGGCGCCAAGCTCAACGGCGGGGTCAAGGCCAAGCAGGTCGTCGTCGCCGGCGAGCTGGAAGGCAACATCGACGCCGCCACGCGCGTGGAGCTGCTGGACACGGCGGTGATGGTCGGCGACATCCGCACCGGCACCCTGATCGTCAACGCCGGCTCGAAGATCCGCGGCCACGTCGAATGCGGCTGGGACGGCAAGGACCAGGGCAAGGCGAACGGCAAGTCGTCCGGCGCCTGATCCCCGGCAACCGACCACGATGGGTCCGGCCCGCCCGGGTGCGGCAGGCGCCACGCGCGCCTGCCCGCACTGCAAGACCACCATCCTCGAGAGCGCCGTCATCTGCCCGGCGTGCAGGCACTACCTGCGCTTCGGCGCCGATGCGGCGGGAGGCGCGTCGCAGGCGACGACCGCGCTGCAGGTCGAGGGCACGATCCGCCACCCGCCGGAAGGCGGCGCCTGGGAGGATTCCGTCCTCGTCACCGTCCGCGACGGGG
>ERZ795043.1042-NODE-1042-length-16253-cov-28.521546_pt1 | contig 16253 bp, 6 predicted proteins | sample MGYA00375127_ERZ795043 | MGnify/ENA primary metagenome ERZ795043 (study PRJEB30172, sample SAMN05518447) | compost metagenome | isolation source: Feedstock adapted compost from Newby Island compost facility, Milpitas, CA | place: USA:Newby Island compost... | reverse complement strand
CGGTGGCGGTCTTTTTCCCGATCGTGACGTGGACGTGGGTGTTTTTCCGGGCGGAAACCCTCGGCGGCGCGTGGGAGATGACGAAGCTGATGGCGCACGCCGACCCGGCGGCGCTTGCCGCCCATCCGCTGTTCGCTCTGCTGGCCGGGCTGTACGCGCTCCATATCTTCGAATGGTTCATCCGCGAAAGGGAAGCGCTGGCCGGCCGGATCTGGCATTTCGTGCCCGCCGTCGTGCGCGGGGCGGCGTATGCGGCGCTCATCCTGCTCATTTTCTTCAACATGAAGGGGGAGACGTATGAGTTTATCTATTTCCAATTCTGACGGCCGCCATGCGCGCTCCCCCGGGGCGGCCGGCACCCAAGACGACCTCCCGTCCGGCCGCCCGTCCCGCGGCCGCTCCCGCCTTCGCCGGTTTCTCCGGCTCGGCTGGGGGGCGCTGTTCGCCTTCGTGATCCTCGGCCTGCTCGACGCCTTCCTGTTCCGCAACCCGGCCTTCTATGACCTCGGCAACAAGAACGGGGCGCGGGGCGGTTTCATCGGCCAGTTCGCCCACATCGCGCGGGCGTTCGATCTGCAGGGCGGGGCCAACATCGAATACGCGATCTTCGGGGATTCCCAGGGCATCGACGCGCTTCGGCCCGACATCATGGCGGAGGCGCTCGGCGTGCCGGCGTCGCGCATTTTCAATTTCAGCACGAGCGGCGGCAAACCGACGGACAGCCTGTACCTGTACAGGACGTATGCGGAGCGGATGCCGAACCTGAAGCGGGTCATCTACGTGGTGAACGAACACCAGCTGAACAACGCCGACGCGGGGGAAGACACCAAGTTCAAATTCCATGCCACCCTGCGGCAGCGGCTGGTGGCGCTCGACCGGGACAACTACGGCGAACTGCTGGTCGGCTGGGCGCTCCGGTCGTTCGGGCTTCGCACGGAATGGACGAATCTCCTCGAACGGTACCGGGCCGGCACCTGGCCGCCGGAGGAGGACGCCGTCTTTCCGGGCGGCATCGAGCCGACCCGCTGGTCCGAACCGAAGACGAGGACGCCGGAATATGCCGATGAAGTCGCCGACCGGTGGTTCCGCGGCTGGCAGCCGGAAGGCGTGTACACGGAGGCGTTCGGCGAACTGCTGGCCGCCTGGCGGGAACGGGGACTGGACGTCGTCGTGGTCCAGATTCCCCGCATGCCCGCGTTCGATGCGGCGGTGGCGGCGAAGCATGCCCGGGAGCGGGACGAATATGTGCGGATCGTGTCGGAAGCGGCGAAAGCGGCCGGGGCGGCGTTCGAGATCGTTCCGGCGGAAGAAGCGGGGCTGGACGAATCGCATTTCCGGGACGTCAACCACATGAATCCGGACGGGGCCGGCATCTTCAGCCGCCATGCCGCCGCTCGCTGGTGGAAGCGGGACCGTTAGGCGGCGGAACAAGCCCATCGCCGGACGGCCCGCTTCCGGGACCGGGGACCCAACCTTCCGTTTTGGTCTAATGGATTTCCCCGGGACAGCCGATATAACTTTATAGCCTTTCCCTGCCGTTTTTGCCGGGGGGGGGGTTCCGGCGGGCTTCCGGCCCGCTTCGACGAATGCCGGCAACATTTTCCGGCGTACAACAACTTTTTTCCGGTTCGGGCGTCAAATTGTGTACATAACGATTTGGACGAATCAACCAGCGAAGGAGAGATTCACCTTGGGCAAAACGTGGAAGCGCACGCTCTGCCTGCTGACGGCCATCGTGATGCTGGCCGCCCTGCTTCCGCCCGCGACGGCGCTGGCGGCGGCGACGATCGTCATTACCAATCCGCTGGCTTCCGGCACGTCGCAGGGCAATCCCCTGAATGTGACGACGGGAACGATCAACATAGAGTTCCAGTATTCGGAGATTTCCGATACCGACTTCCCCAAACTCTACTATGTGGTTGACAACGTGAACACCGGGTTTACCCGGGAAGTGAAGGACAGCCCGCCCCAGAAGCAGGGCACCAACCGGGGCGTTTTCACCAACGTGGAGCTGACGGAAGGGCTGAACCGGATCGTCATCCGGCTCGATGCCGGAACCCGGCCGGTGTCGGCGCCGCTTTACGTCAACTACACGGAAGTTACGACGATCATCAACCTGACCATTGACGGACGGCAATTCAGCCAGGGCATCATCGCGCCGGCCAGCAATGCGTCGGTGGCCGACTTCGGCATGGTCTTCATCGAGGGCCTGGCGCCGAACGCCACGGAAGTGATCGGGTATACGTCCCTTCTTCCGGCCGGCGACATCGCCGACGTGCTGCTGCCGGACGGGCGCTTCTCGTTCAGCGCCGGCCATGCCGCCAATGCCGAGCTGCCGCTTCGTCCGGGCGACAACGATTTGACCATCGAAGCTGCCAACGCGTTCAAGTCGTACCGGACGGACCGCCGGTTCGTCTACAACAACGGCGAATCGTTCCTGTTCAACACCGTGGTGGCTTCCGTCTATTCCGCGGTCAAGCCTCCTGCGGCGAACGATCCGGACGGTTCGGTCTATCTGTTCAGGCAGCCGACGTTCGAGGGCGACAACGCCGCGGGACCTTTCGGCTTTGCGATGAAGACGGACATCAAGATCAACAAGATGTCCGCCGGCGGGTTTCTCCACGACCGCATCGTCCTGTCCATCAACGGCACTGATCAAATGCTGGCTGCCATCGGCACCATCAGCGGCGGCCAGGTCGACGTCACCTGGAACAACGACCCGTCCACCCGCACCACCCACAGCGTGCAGGATGCGGGCGAGTATTACCTGATCCGCAACGTGACGTTCCCCGGCATCGGGTTCGATACCGAGACGTCCCTGCAAATCATGGAAGTCCGGTTCCGTTCGTCGAGCCCGGCGGTGGGAAGCGATGAGGACAGCATCCAGGCGTTCCATTACTATTTCGTGAACCGGAATGAACCCTACATCGAATCGGTGAAGTTCGCCGGCACGGATCAGGAATTTTACAGCGGCATCGAGATTTTCGTCCAGCAGTCTTCCTTCGATCTGGAAGTTCAGACGAAACAGGGCGCAACCCAGGTTGTCCTGTACCTTGTCGACAACGGCCAGGAAACCGAACTGGCCCGCGGAAATGTCAATGCTTCCGGCGTCGCGACTTTGACGCTGAACAAGGAATCGCTGCCGGAAGGCACGAGCCTGCTTCGGTTTGTGCCGGTTGGCAGCGGCGGCAAGGAATACAAACTCGGCGCGAGGGAATACCTGGTCCGCTACAACCCGGCGCCCTACGTCTACGTCACGAACATCACGAACGGACAGGTGTTTTCGGAAGCCTCCAGGGATCCGAAATTGATCGGTCATAACGGGCAAACCTATGACGGTCCGGTACTCCAGATCCGCCCCGTCAACATTCCGGAAAACCAGTTCGAGAACATTCTCGTTCGCTGGAACGGGGTATCCGACTGGATCCGCATGGATGCCTCCAAGACCGGCAATTTCCCGGACGGCCTTACGTACCAGGGGGACGCGGCTTTCCGGAACAACCAGTTCGTCGAATTCCGGTTCTATTTCGGCAAGTCCGGCATCCCCTTCACGGACCGTTCGTCCTGGGGATGGAACGAAGGCCTGAACACGCTCGTCATCGAAGTGTATGATCGCGGCTCGCGGGACACGAACGGCAATCTCAAGGACGGGGCCGTACCCATCACGACAATCAAATACGAATTGTTCTACTTCACCGACAACCTGCCCGATGTCGTGAACCTGGATGTCACGGATGAGATCAAGGAAAAATACAACTATCAAACCCTGGAGGGGCAGGTCCAGCGGTATTACACCCAGGGAACGGCCACGCAGTTTACCGCCACCTTCAAGGAAGCCGAAACCGTCGAGATCCGGTTCTACACCCTGGATCAAGACGGCAAACAGGTCACGCGGATTGCGGTGCTGAAGTGGGGCGGCAACCAATTCGCGGTTGAGCGCAACGACGGGTTGCTGCCGGCAAACGGCGGGCTTTCGGGCGTCTCGCCGGGGACCGGCGGTTCCGGCGGCACGGCGCCCAACGGGAACGGGACCGTCGTGTCGCAGGAACTTCCCCTGTACGGTTCGGGCACCCATACGGTGGAAGTCATCGTCACGAACAACGCCGGCATTTCCAGGGTCCGCATGATGGAAATCGTGCGCGAACCGGCCCTCTTCCTGATGCATTACCCGGTGATTGACCAGCACCCGGTGACCAAAGCCTGGGAAGGCCGGGTGAACGGCAACTTTACCCGGGTCATCCTGGAAGCGGAAGGCGCCGACAAGATCATCTACGGCAAAAACCAGGAAGTCGACCGCACGGTCAAAATGCGGATCGGCGGCGTGGACCGGGACGTGTTCGTGTTCGAAGTCAAAGGACTCAAGCGCGGCAACAACAAGGTCGAGCTGACCATCGTCCGGGGCAACCGCAGCGATAAGGTGGAAATCAATTTCATCAACGCGGACACGGCGGTGCCGGGGGCCGTCTTCAAGGAAAGCGTCTCGAAAACGAACATCAAGGCGTTCAACGGCCTGCTGCAGCTGAAGCTGGAGAGAGGCACCGTGCTGATGCGCAACAGCAAGACGGCATCCGACCAATATTTGTCGCCAACCAGGGAGCTGCTGTTCGCCATCGCCGATCCCGATCAGGGCCGGGTCAACAAGTACCTTCATCCGATTCCCGGCGAGCAGTCGCCGTTCGAGATCATCCCGAACTACCAGCTTCACTTTACCAGGATCCAGAACATCAACATGCGGTTCCGGAAAGTGAGCCCGCTGTTCTGGATTGACGCCGGCTTCGTTCCGCCGTCCACCGACGCTTCGCTGCATGACATCCTGTATGGCAGCGGCGCCGATCCGTACGAGCGGGGCCAGGAATTCCACCAGCGCTCGCCGCAATACAGGGACCGTCTGTTCGTGCTGTCCAAACCGGGCGAACTGACGCTGGCGTACGATCCGAACATGGTCCAGTCCAGCTGGCGCTATGTGACCGTCTTCCATTACGGCTATGATGTCAACTCCTTCGGGCAGCCGGTGTACGGCTGGAAGAACATCGGCGGCGTGGTGAATCCGAAGAACAACACCATCACCGTGAACATCACGGACCCGGGCTTCTACGTCGTCATGTACCTGGAGGAATCCTTCAACGATGTCATCGCCCACCCGTGGGCGCGGGATTTCCTGGATACCCTTTATGCAAAAGGGGTCATGAACAACAAGGAATCGACCCGGTTCGAGACGAACGAGCCGATCACCCGCGGCGAATTCGTTTCGCTGATCGTCAAGGCGCTGGACCTGCCGCTGAACTATGAAGGTTCCGGCACGTTCTCGGACGTCAACTGGGGCAACCAGCTGTCCTTCGGCCTGTGGGACTACAAGTACATCGAAACGGCGGCCCGGGCGGGCATCGCCAGAGGCACGACCCAGGGCCGGTTCCTGCCGAACAATCCGATCTCGCGGCAGGATGCGGCGTCGCTGCTCGCCAGGGCGATGAACCTGAACATCAGCGGCGACGAAAAGCGGATCCTGAGCAGCCTGGAGAAGCAGTTCACCGACGCCTCCAGCATCGACTATTACGCCAGGGCGTCCGTCGACGCGGTGACCCGGAAGAAGCTGATGGAAGGCAAGCCGAACGTCACCAATCCGGGCGAGAAACAAACCTATTACTTTGACCCGACGGCCAGCCTGACGCGGGCGGAAGCGGCAGCCATCATCATGAAGATGCTGCTGGACCGCAAGCGCATCCCCCACTTGTGATGCGGGACGGCCGTTTACGGCGGATCCGGCCTGGCGTCTGCGGAACCGCGCGCCCGGCCGGGGCGGGCAGCCGGCTTTGCCGGTTGCCGCCTTTCTTTATTGGGTTTCATTAATTATGGAAAATGTTTGGCGATGACGCCGGGCCGCGTCCGATTGTATACTGGAACCGCAATGCTCTTGATAGATTCCGAAGCAAGACGCCGGCGCAAGTCGCCGGGGAAACGTTTCTTGCTGAATCGCGCGGCAGATTGTCCGTACGGATCAAGAAAATGGATGAACGTGCGAGACGCAAAAACTTTTTCGCCGCAACGCAACTTTTTGAACCTCCGTGCGTCAAATGAGTAGTGATTGCGGGGAAACGGCGGGGTTTCGTTCCGCCGGCCGGGATGCGGCCCGGAATGACGGGCCTTCGGGACCCACGTTGCTGGCAGCGATTCACAAAAATCTTCTTTACGTTGCTAGAGAGCCCGGTGTATAATGGTAGGAGGCATCGGCAATTTGCCGACGACATTTGCACTCATTCCCAGGTTTACAAGTTTCCCCGCCCCCTCCGGGCAGGGGAAGTCTCAATAGTGTAAGCTTGCTCAACTCCGGGAAGGGGGTGAATCGGACATGAGAGACAAGAGCTTCAGACTTAACACGCAACCACCGAAATCTCGAGGAGGAGAAAAAAAGGTTATGAAGAAAAGTTTCTCTTTGCTTCTGGCCTTTGCATTGGTCTTTTCGATGTTCTCATCGCTGGCCTTTGCAGACAACGGCCTGACTGAGCAGCAAAAATTCGAAGCCCTCAAAGCAGCGGGCATCATGGCCGGTGTGGATGAGCAAGGCACGCCGGGTCTCGACCAAAAGCTGACCCGTGCCCAGGCCGCCCGGATCGTCGCCCTGCTGCTGGGTGTCGAAGGCATCGGCAATCCGGACACCCGGGTTGTGACGGAACCGCCGTTCAACGACGTCCCGCTCAACCACTGGGCCGTTGAAGAAATCGACGCCATCAAGGACCTGGACATCATCGTCGGCTATGGCGATGGCAACTTCGGTCCGTCCGACAACCTGACGATCCAGCAACTGGCCGTCATCATTGCCAAGGTGCTCGGACTGGAGCCGGTTGAAGGGGCGGAAGTGGAAGGCGCCGACAACTGGGCTGCTCCGTACATCAAAGCCCTGCAAGACAACGGCATCGACTTCCCGACGAACTACAAGGAAGACGCCCTCCGCGCGGACCTGGTCAACGTGACCTACACGGCTGCCGTGGCGCTGGGCAAGATCGAAGCGCCGGCTTCCGAGCAATCGGTTTCCGGCCAGCAAACCGGCGCCCGCAAGATCACGGTGAAATTCGCCGTTCCCGTCAGCAAGACGGACGACGTGAAGTTCACCGTGAAGCGGGGCAGCGCGAACGTTGCTCTCGACGACGAAGAAGGCGTCACCTGGAGCGCCGACAAGAAGTCCGCTGTCCTGAAGACGGCTTCCAAGCTGGTGGACGCCGACTACACGGTGACCGTTGCGGACAAGGACGGCGAACTGGGCAAAGTGGAATTCCGCGGCCAAGACGAAAAGATCGAGTCCGTGGAAATCCTGGCGGCGAACGACTACATCGCGAACTATGAGTACAACATCATCAAGATTCGCGGTGTGAACCAATTCGGTGAAGACAGCGAAACGCCGGCTTCCCAATACACCGTCATCGTCGGCCACAACGACGTGGACGCCTATCCGGCTACGGACAAACCGCAAGTGCGTCTTGCTGTCGACCCGGCCGCCAACGTCGCAAGGGATTCGCGCGTGCCGTTCACGGTCATTGCGCCGAACCACACCGCGCAAGCCACCAAGACGTTCATCGTCGGCGACGCGCCGCAAGCGGCCAAGGTGGAATTCGGCGAGCTGAAGCTGGAAGACGGCGAAGAACGCCTGACGGCCGGCAAGAAAGCTACGCTCGAACTCACGGTCTACGACCAATACGGCAACGAAATCCCGTCTGATGCGGAGACCGTCATCGAAGACACGACGACGCCGCTGAGCAACCGTTCGGACGTTGTCCAATCGCTGACGATCGACAACGATGCCAACCTGGAAATCCAAACGAAGGCCGGCATTCAAAACGACGTGGATGTGACCGTCACCGTCGTGGCCAACGGTTCCGGCCAAAGCTTCAACTATGTGCTGAGGGTCTATGCCGAACGGCAACCGGCCGACCTGAACTTCGGCGAATTCGACGAAGTCCTGGCCGAGAACGACGGCAGCAAGTATATCCCGCTGGAGGTCTACGACCAATTCGGCGACAAGATGTCCCCGAAAGATGTCGCGGATGCTGCCCGCAATAACAGATTCAATGCTTATTCGACCAACAGCAGCGTCATCGACGAAGTGCGCGTCGTTGAAGATCCGGGCAACGAACAAGGCAAGGTCCACATCAGAGTCAAAGGCAAAGGCTCGGCTTCCATTATCGTGACGATCAACGGCACGAACAAGCAAGCTCAAATGACCCTGAGCGTGCAAGACAAACGCGTGCCGAACGCCATCGTCGTGGAAGAAGCGCCGGCGCCGAAGATGCTGCCGAACGCCACGTATGAAGCGAAGTACAAGGTCGTGGACCAATACGGCGCTGACTGGAAGGGCAACCATCCCGACTACAAAGCCGTTGTCGAGCTGAGCAATATGACGGTCGTGACGGCTTCGGTCTACGGCCCCATCGACAAAGAAGGTTTGCTGACGGACGGCGACTCGAGTGATTCGCGTAAAACGATCGCCCTGACGGCTTCCGGCAGCGACACCGGCAAGACGAAGCTGACGGTCAAGCTGGTCAAGGTTGAAACCGTCGGCTCGCAACAACGTGAAATTACGATTTCGTCGATTGCTCGCGACATCGAAGTGATCGGTGCCGACAAGGCTCGCGAGCTGACCTATGAAGTGAAGCAACTTGGCACGCTGTATGCTGTCGGTTTGACGAGGACCACTCCGACCGCTGCGCCCACTCCGACCGCTGGTGAAACCAAGAACGCCAAAGAAGTGACGGTCGAAGCCAAGGACAGCGCCGGCAACAAGGTGGCCCTGCCGAACGTGACGATGTCGGTCTACAGCAGCAACGATGGTGTTGCTGAACCGGTCGGCAGACACGTGTACGGCAAAGACAAAGGCTCTGCGACGATCACCGCTCACTTCACGCTGGACGGTATCGCCGGCTTCGAGAAGGTCGCCGTGCAGACGGTCACCGTTGATGACGTGTTGCCGTACGCTGACTCGCTGACGGCTGAAAAGTCGAGCGTTGCCGACACGACCGACAACATTAACGGTGAGTTCGTCTGGAACGTCGTGGGTAAAATTGTCTTCAAGGATCAGTACGGCATTGAATACGAAAATGCCGAACTGTTCAACGGCCATTACCAACCGTTCCACAAGGTGAAATTCACCTTCACCACGACGGACGGCAGCGGCAAGGTGACCATCGACAACGACGGCAAGCTGCAACTGCCGCTGTCTGGCGGCGGCAAGTCCACCGTCAAGGCGTTCACCATCACGATCACGTCTTTGACCAACGGCAAATCCGTTGAAGTCCAAGTCCAAGTGACGGACGCCAACTAACATTCACCATCTTTGATGGTGGGACAAAGAAGCCTAGCAATAGGCTTCTTTGTTTTTTTATTGTTGCCGGATTCGGCCGATTTCATTCCCGGATGCATGCACCTGAAGGACGAACGTTGGCCGCGCCCCTTCTCGACCAAAAGACGGAATCGAACATGCAATGAGAATCGGACCCATAAATGCGGCTGATTTTTTTTGAAAAACGAAACTATTCGCCGTGTCATCCGTCTATTAGAGATAGATCAAACCATAGTGAAGAGGAGTACGGCGCATGAAAATCAGGATGCAACGAATCATGGTCTTGTTCACGGCCTTCATCTGTTTCCTGGCCATGACTTTTCCCACGGCAGCCCAATCCGATGCCGCCGGCGTCGAGACATTCGTGCCGAAGAAGCTGAATGCGGTCTCGCTGGGCCAGTCGAGCTACGCCGAACTGGTGAATGCCGCGATGATCCCGACGGCAAACAGCAAGCTGCTCACGATCTCCATCCGTTTTTACAACGGCGGCAACTCGGATCTGGATCTGTCCAACTACTGGGCCAAAATCCGGTTCAAATCCAAATCAGGCACGGCATTCAGCGTGAAGGCCGTGGCGGAAGACCGGAACAAAACGAAGATTCCGGCCAAAACGGATTATACGATGACGTTCTACAGCGAACTTTCGGCGGACGCCAAACTGGGCGACGTCATCGTGGACATCATCCAATGGGACCTGTATTCGTCGTCCAGCTCCTTCGAGAAGCGGCTTGGCGAAATCACGTTTTCGGACGATCATTTCACCGTTCCGGCCGGCAAGAAATATGAGATCAAGTATACCGGCATGCAGCTGGAAGGCCTGATCAAGAAATCGAACATCACCAGCAACGAAAAATACCACAATGCGGCCATTACCCTGGAACTTTACAACAACGGGAAATCGACGATCACCCTGCCGCAGCTGAAGTATTACATTTTGACAAATGAAGAGATCCTGTATGCGCTGACGCCGAACCGGTCCGTCAGCATGGAAATCGCGCCGAAAATGAGCGAAGAAATTTCGCTCCGCGCCAACATTCCCGTGGAAGTGTCCAGGGGCAACTGGAAACTGGTCGTCGCCATTGCCGGGGCAGAAGGACAGCCCGTTTTGCCGCTGGCGACATACGCCGTACCGACGAGCGTCGTTGAAATCAGCGATGATTTCAAGGCGGAATACTCCTTTGCGACGCTGGACGGCCTGTATCACGTGACCATCAATGAAATTACCAGGTCGCCCATTGATGACCAGGACATCATCGCCGCGCGGCTGACCATCGCGAACAAAGGAACGCGGGCGGTCCCCGTCCCGGAACTGACCGGCAAATTCGTGCTTGACGATTCGATCGACGCCGAAGGTTCCATTTACCAGCCCAACAAGATCATTGCCATATCGCCCAACGGGAAAATCGATGTAAGCCTCTTTGCCGTCATTCCGTACACGTTCGATTTCGAGGAACTGAAACTGGTGCTGCAGGAGAAAGATCCCGTCACGAATGAAGCCACCAATTTGCTGGAAGTGTCGGGCAAAGACGTGATCGACCCGCTGAAACTGCTGGGCAAGGAAGAGACCTACAGCCTGAAAAACGTCGGAGCCCGTTCCGAGTACGCGATCCGGGAAGTCCGCACCTATACCGGCAGCACGTCAAAACGGTTCACGGTCCAAATCGATGTGAAAAACCTGGAACGGCGGGCCATCGACATCCAGCGCGTGGCCGGCTACATCAAAACGAACGACGGCAATATTTTCCCGGTGGAAATTTCCGAAGTGAAAAACAAAATGACGCCCGCCGGAAAGGCGCTGCTGGAAATTTCCTCGTACTTCCCGCTGGACTATGATTTGACCGACGCCACGCTCATTCTGGGTGAAGCGGTATCCCTTGGCGGGGAGGCCGGCGGCCAGCTTGCCTACATCAATCCGGTGGAATTTGAACTGCCGGACGAAAAAGAGCCGCAAACCACGCTGGAAAACATCGATCTGTATCCGTACAGACTGTCCATTTCCAACGTGAAGTCCCAAATCCAGTATGGGACGGGAACCTTGACGCTGGACTTCAAGTACAGGCTTGAACGCGATGCGTTGGTCCAATTCAACGGCGAAAACAAGAAACTCGTCATCGAAGTGCTTGACGAGAAGAACAATGTCTCCCTGTCCAACGAATACGCGATCGAAGCGGGCGAAGAATCGTTCCTGGTCGGCGAGCACGAATTCCGGTTCGTCAACAACGAAGATCCCGACCTGCTCTACAAAATCCAGCGTCTCGACAATGATTACAAGCTCAACATTTACGAGAAGTACGGGGCGGATTACAAGAAATTGCTGGCCTCCAAGTCGATTCGCTGGTTTTCCACCAGCGACTGACCGGCAAATCGTGCGAAAAGCATAATAAAAAACCGGCCGCGAGCGGCCGGTCGCCGGACAGAGAAGGCCCGCCTGCCGCAAGCAGGCGGGCCTTTCTTGGCTGCAAAGACGATATGGCCTGGCCAAAGTCCATGATGGCTTGTCAAAGCCCGAGATAGGCGCGAAGCGAATCGAGATAGCCAGCCCCGAATCCGGGGTCGGCCTCCACATACCGCGTCAGGAGGCGGTAGGCTTGTTCCGGACGGTCCTGCAGCAGATGGATTTTGGCGATGGTGCCGGCCAGCGGAGGCGAAATGGCAAATTCCTTGGTCGGGACCTGATAGGAAGGCAGCTTCGCCACGATGTCCATTTGGGCTTCCATCCGGCTGAAAACGTCCAGAGCCCGGTTCCAGGGTTCGTCCCGGTCCGGTGAACCGAGCTCCCAAAGCAGGCCGACCGCTTCTTCATAAAGCATCTGTTCCCAGGGGAACCGGTCCAACGCCTCCACCAGGACGTCGGCCGCCTGATCCGGGTCATCCCGCATCATGTGCCACTGGACGCGGACGATTTCGGTCGACCTGCGTTCCGGTTCATAGGCGTCCATCCATTCCAACGCGCGTTCGGCCGCGTCCAGGTGGGCCGGGTCGGACGTTTGCGCATAAAGCTGCCGATGAACCTGAAAATAAAGCATCAGATGGGCCGGGTGCTTGCTGAGCCGGACCATGCGGTCGAGCATGGATTCGATTTCGCTTATGCTCAATTGGCCGGTGCCGATCAGGCGGTTCAGTTTGACATGCGTCAGGTATCCGTCAAACAGGCGGACGGCGAAAACGAAAACGAACAGCACCAGAAGGGAAAGAACGGCCGTGCATGACTTCTGCAGAACGGTCCCCGCCTTCTCCCGGATGCGGAAAGCCGGCATGGTTTGCGCCAGAAGGCCCAGGCTGAAGAACAGAAGGGCTCCCAGGGACACGTAGCTCAAATCGAAGTCGATGAGGGCATGTCCGAGAATGGCCAGCACGAGAATGAAGAATGGGAAGGTTGCATCATCCAGACCGTGCCGGACGCGGCGGATGACAGCGCCCACCAGCACGATGGCCATCACGGCCAACAGGACGGCGAGGCCCAGCCAGCCGATCTCCACGAGATACTGGAAAAGGAAACTGTGAACCTGGGTGCTGAGATACGGGTAGCTCTGGTATTGCTCGTGAAGAACGTTCCATGCGCCGCCGCCGGCGCCGAGGACCGGGTAGTCTTTGCTGATCGCCAGGGCATCGGCATAGAAACTGAAGCGTTCCAGCACGCTGTGCTGGGCGAAGTTGATGCCGGCCACGCGCTGCTCGATGTGATCCGGCAGAAGCGAAATGAGGGGCGTCTTCAGGAACAGGAAGCCGATGCCCGCCGCAAGAACAACGGCACCGGCCGGCAGCCACAGGAACGAGGCCCTCTTCGCCTCCATGGAAGACAGACGGTCAAGACGGGGGATGAGGTACCGGTCCGCCTGACGGGACAGCCACCAGGCCGCCAGAGAAGCGGCCAGCAGCAGCCCGAATCCCGCAAGAAACATTACCAGGGAAAACGATTCCTGCTGGCTGACGCCGATCCGGCTGGCCGGGACGAACGCCAGCGCCGCGGGAACGGCAGCGGCCAACAGATGAATCAGAAAGGCGATCTGCCGACCGAGGGGCAGGAAGACGAGCACGATGACGAGCAGCACGGGAATGGTCAGCCAGGCGCCGCGCGACAGCGTCAGCACGATGGACATCATGACGAGCGGCAGCATGCCCGCCGTCAGGCTGCGGATGAAGCCGGAAGCGGGGCGGGAGAGGACAAACAGGGATACCAGCATCATCGCGATCAAATAGGCGCCGTACGTGTTGGCGTATTGCCAGACGGACATGAGCCGGTATTCGCCGGAAAATTGCCCCACGGCATCCGGATACAGGCGAATGCCGATCCAGTGCAGCAAACCGAACGCCACGACCGCATGCCCGGCCAGCAGCAGGACGTTCACGGCCTGCCGGCGGGCGTCCTCCGACCGGAGGGCCACATAGGCATAGGCGAAGACGAAAACAAAGGACACATGGATCAGAAGGGCCATCAAGGCGCCGTGATAAGCCACCGCGCCGAAGAATGAAAGCAGAAAGCAGAACGGAACCGCGAGCACGAGCGCCACGGGCCAGACGGGCGGCTTGTCCCGGAGACGGAAATGGCGCACGGCCGTCCACAACCCGAGGAATGACGCGACAACCAGGTAAATCAATATCGGCGCGTCAAAAGACAAAATGCCGGAGTTGAACAGCCCCCGGAACGCAAAGGCCGCGCACAGCAGCACAAACATGAGGGAGGCCGCGGGCGGCATGCCGCCGCCCGTTCGGCCGGTTCGCTTCACGCTCTTTTTCGCCACGTTGCACCCACCATTCCTTCATTGATATGCCGCATGCTTTTTCAGAAACGCTTCGATCTCCGACAGAAACCGGTCCTCATTGAACGAGAGGGCGTGCTGCCTGAGCCGGTTCCGGTCGAAGGTCATGCGCTCCAGACGCCCGACGGCTTCCATCAGGCTTTCCGCCGTCGGTTCGCGGAAGAAGACGCCCGTCTCCCCATCGATCACCGTCTCCAGGGCGCCGCCCCGGGCGTAGGCGATGACCGGCCGGCCGCTCGCCTGGGCTTCCAGCGGCGTGATCCCGAAATCTTCCTCGCCCGGCATGATGAACGCCTTGCAGCGCGAGAAATAGGCTGCCGTTTCCTCGTCCGGCAGGCGGCCGAGGAGGCGCACCGTCGGCCCCGCCATTTTCTCCAGCCTTTTGCGGTCGTAACCGTCGCCGATGATCACGAGGGGCTTCCGCAGCCGGTTGAACGCTTCGATGGCGAGGTCGACCCGCTTGTAGGGCAGAAGCCGGGACACGATCAGGTAATAGCCGTCGTCGCCGTCCGACAGGCGGAACCGGTCGGCGTTCACGGGCGGGTAGATGACGGCGGCCTCGCGGTTGTAGTACTTTTTGATCCGTTTGGCCACATGATTGGAATCGGCGATGAAATGATCCACCCGCTGCGCGTTCAGCTGGTCCCACAGCCGGATGCGGTGGAGCACGCCGGGCAGCACGAGCCGGTACAGCGGATTGCGGATCGTTTCTTTCATGTAGTCGTGGTACAGATCCCAGATGTAGCGCATCGGCGTGTAGCAGTAGCAAATGTGCGTCTGGTGCGGGAACGTGAGAACCCCTTTGGCGAAGGCGCTTGAACTGGAGAGGATGACATCGTATCCCCGCAGATCGAACTGCTCCACGGCCAGCGGAAACAGGGGAAGCAGCTTTTTGTAGTGCCTTTTTGAAAATGGAATGTTCTGGATGAACGACGTCCGGATATCCGCTTTCCGGATGCGCTCCGGCAGGATCGAGTAATCGGCGATGATGGTGTAGACGGGAGCGTCGGGAAACAGCTTGAGCAGCGACTGCAGCACTTGTTCCGCGCCGCCGAGCTGGTTCAGGTAGTCATGGACGATGGCGATTTTCATGATGGCTCTTCCGCACTCCTATTTCCGCTCCAGCGCTTTGTGGTAGACCTCCAGCGTCTCCCGGGCCGTCCGTTCCCAGGAAAACCGACGGGAGCGTTCCAGCGCCTTTTGCGCATACTGGCCGTGCAGGCCGTGATCGGTCCAGATGTCCTTCATCAGTCCCGCAAGCTGCCCCGCATCCGTCGGCGGGAAGAACAGCCCGGCATCGCCGACGATTTCGGGAATCGACGACAGGTTGGAGGCGATGACGGGAATGCCGCAGGACATGGCTTCCACAAGCGGGAGGCCGAACCCTTCATAAATCGACGGATACACCAGCGCCCGGGCCCGGTTGTAGAGGGCCGGCAGGTGTTCATCCGGCACGTAGCCGGTGAACACGACCCGCTCTTCCAGCCCGTGTTCCTTGATGTATTCCATGATCGGGTTGTATTTCCAGCCTTTCGGGCCGACGATCACGAGTCGCGGCTCCCTGCATCCGGCATCCAGCAACCGTTTGTAGGCCCGAAGAAGCGTGATCAGATTTTTGCGGGGTTCGACGGTGCCGACCGCCAGGAAATAGCCATCGGACAGTCCGTAAAGATCCGTGACGGTTTTGGCCTCATCCGGCGGCAGCGGGCGGAACTGGCCGTCGGCCGCCTGATGGACGACATCGATTTTGTCTTCCGGTATCGACAGCAGTTCCACAATGTCTTCTTTCGTCTGCATGGAAACCGCGATGATCCGGTCGCACACCCGGGCGCTGTAAGGCACCCATTTCATGTGGTGACGGTAGATCTGCTCGGTGGCCACTTCCGGATACCGCATGTAGGCCAGATCGTGGATGGTCACCACGGTTCCCGCTTTCAGCGCCGGAAAATGGACAAAGTTCGTGCCGTGCACGATGTCGATGGAACCGGGGGCGAACAGATCCAGCGGCACCTGATACAGCGGGTTCGGTTTCATGAACCGGCGGATCGCCTTATACGGATAGTACCGGTCCAGCATGGCGTTCTCCGGCCAGTCGGGAACGGGCGGCCGCTTGCGAAAAAAAACGGGATTTTGCAGGAACTTGACGTGAACGCCCAAAGCGCTCA
>ERZ795043.1029-NODE-1029-length-16415-cov-121.348778_pt1 | contig 16415 bp, 16 predicted proteins | sample MGYA00375127_ERZ795043 | MGnify/ENA primary metagenome ERZ795043 (study PRJEB30172, sample SAMN05518447) | compost metagenome | isolation source: Feedstock adapted compost from Newby Island compost facility, Milpitas, CA | place: USA:Newby Island compost... | reverse complement strand
TCGGCTGCGGCGGCATTTTTACGGCGGAAGACGCATATGAGAAAATACGTGCGGGTGCAAGCCTGGTGCAGATCTACACCTCGCTCATCTATGAAGGGCCGGCGGTGGTCCGGCACATCGTGCGGGGGCTGGCCGGTTTGCTCAAGCGGGACGGGTTTGGCCGCCTGAAGGAAGCGGTGGGGGTTGACGCCGCAACAACTTGACGGAGGGATGTCACGGTACATGGAGATCAGGGACTGGAATTTGTTCTTGCTGCCTTACGAGCAGGCCGTGGAAGAACTCAAGATCAAATTCCGCGCGTTGCGCCAGGAGCTCAAGGCCACCGAGGAATATTCGCCGATCGAATTCGTCACCGGCCGCGTCAAGCGGGTGTCCAGCATCCTGCAGAAGGCGAAGCGGCTGAACGTGCCGATGGACAAGCTGGACGTCGGCATCGAAGACATTGCCGGCATCCGCATCATGTGCCAGTTCGCCGAGGACATCCAGCGCGTGACGGACATGATCCGCAAACGGAAGGACATGATCGTCGTCTACGAAAAAGATTACATCACCAACACGAAAGAAAGCGGCTACCGCAGCTACCACGTCATCGTCGAATATCCGGTGCAGCTGAGCTACGGCGTCAAGCCCGTGCTGGCGGAAATCCAGATCCGCACGCTGGCCATGAATTTCTGGGCGACCATCGAGCATTCCCTCAATTACAAATACAAGCAGCAGCTGCCGGATGAGCTGAAACGGCGGCTGCGCAAGGCTGCGGAGGCGGCGTACCGGCTGGACGAGGAGATGTCCAGCATCCGCGATGAAATCGTCAGCGCCCAGCAAAGTTTCGAGGACCGGTCCAATCTGGTGGACCGGATTCTCGGCGACATCCGGCGGCTGTATTTCAGCCACCGGGTGACCGAGGCGCTGGCGTGGCAGGCCCGTTTCCACGAAGCGTTCCATGCCGATGATTTTGACGCGCTCAGGAAACTGTCGCAGGACATCCGCGCCCGCCATGCGGCGGAGCTGTCCGATCCGGAATGACGGGGAAGGAAAAGGCGGCCGCGGACCGTCGCAAGCGGTCCGCGGCCGGCGGAGGCAGCATGGATTACGATTGGCGCTTTGTGCGGTTTTTGCACTTGTTCAATACGGAGCGGGACTATTTTGAATGCCACGAAGTGATGGAAGATCTGTGGATGGACGACGGGCGGGACCCGTTCTGGCAGGGCCTGCTCCAGGTGGCCGTGGCGCTCTTTCATGCCCGAAACGGCAACGCCGGCGGCGCGGTCAAGCTGATGACGGCGGGGCTGGACAAGCTGTCGCGCCGGACCGGCCGCGCGGCGGGCATCGACGTGCCGCGGCTCATCACGGACGGCACGCGGTGGCTCGAACGGCTGCAAAGCGGCGGGGCTCCGCCGCCGTTCGAGCCGATCGCCATCCGGGTGACGGATCCGGAATTGGCGCAGGCGGTGCTTACAGCCGGGACGCGAGAAACGCCCTGAACACTTCCCGCGGGATGCCGCCGTCGCCTTCCTCGAGCTCCACCCCGCCGACGAGCCGGTCCGCTTCGGCGCCGTTCTCGAAGTAGACCAGCGTCGGCGTGTGGGTGATTTCGTATTCCTGCCATCCTTCGGGAAACTCGAGCAGATTGAACATCGGCAGGTCGACGCCCAGCTCATCGGCCATCGGCTTGAGCACGGGCGTCGTTTGTTTGCAGTACACGCAGCTGGCGCTGAAGAAATAGACGAACCCGGTGTATCCTTCCGCCAGCCGCGTTTTCAATTCATCGGGCAAAATGATATTCTGATATAGGGGATCGTCCAGCAGTTTCCGGGTATCGGCGGACAGTCTGCCTTCCCGGATGCCGTACGGGTTGTCGTCGGAACCGGCCGACGCGAGGTTGACGGCATACAATCCGGCGAACAGGAGCACGATGATGCTTGCGTACGCAATGATTTTTTTCACGGTTTCCCCTCCTTCAACAAGCATTATATCAACCGGAACGGAGTTTGTCTCATGACGATTTTGTTGCCCCAGGCTTTCAGGGACAAGATGCAGCGGCTTCTCGCCGACGAATATCCGGAATTCGCGGCCTGCTACGACAGGCCCCGCCACCGCGGGCTCAGGTACAATCCGCTGAAGATCACCGCCGACGAGTTTCTGAAGCGTTGTCCGTTCCATCTATCGCCCGTTCCGTGGGCGGAAGAAGGCTTCTATTATGAAGCCGGCGACCGGCCCGGCAAACACCCGCTTTACCACGCGGGACTGTATTACGTCCAGGAGCCGAGCGCCATGGCGCCCGTGGAACTGTTGGACGTCCGGCCGGGCGAAACGGTGCTGGACCTGTGCGCGGCGCCCGGCGGCAAATCGACCCAGATCGCCGGCAAGCTGAAAGGAACGGGGCTGCTCGTGGCCAATGACAGCCAGCCGGACCGGGTCCGGTCGCTGGTGAAAAATTTGGCCATCTTCGGTGTCCGGAACGCGATCGTCACCGCCGAAACGCCGGAGCGGCTGGCCGAACGGTGGGCCGGCCGGTTCGACAAAATCCTGGTCGACGCGCCGTGTTCCGGCGAAGGCATGTTCCGCAAGGACCCGGCCCTGATTCCGGTCTGGAGCGAACGGACCGTGAAATCGTGCGCCGCCGTGCAGGACGCGATTCTCGATGCGGCGGCCGCGCTGGTCCGGCCGGGCGGCCGGATCGTGTATGCCACCTGCACGTTCTCGCCGGAAGAAAACGAGCGGACCGTCGCCCGGTTTCTCGACCGGCATCCCGCCTTTTCCGTCGCCGGCACCCGGGGTGCGGCGGGTTTTGCCCCCGGCCGGCCGGACTGGATCAACGGGGACGCGTACGGAAACCCGGGCGAATTCAGCGAGCGGGCCGTGCGGAGCGTGGCGCGCGCCTGGCGGCTTTGGCCGCACCGCTTGGCGGGGGAAGGCCATTTTGTCGCCGTGCTGCAGCACGACGGATCGGAAGGAGGCCGGCCGGCGGCCGCGGCGCGGCCGCCCGGAAGGCCGAAAAAAAAGAAGAAGAAGGCGGTCCTCCGGGAAGGCGCCGTCGATCTGTCGGCCTGGTTCGCCTTCATGGAAACCCATCTGCGGGAGCCGATCGAGGGCCGGTGGACCTGCATCGGCAACCACGTCTACTGGATGGACCCGGCCTGGGAGCTGACGGATTTCGGCGATCTGACCGTCGTGCGGCCGGGCTGGTACGTCGGCGAGCTGCGCAAAAACCGGTTCGAGCCTTCCCAGGCGCTGGCGATGGGCCTTGCGGCGGACCGCTTCGTGCGTCGCGCGGAGCTGGCTTCCGATTCGCCCGAGGCGATCCGCTACCTGCGGGGCGAATCGCTGGAATGGCCGGAGGAACGCCTCGTGCGGGCGGACGGTTCCGTTCCGCCCAAAGGCTGGTGCCTCGTCTGCCTGGACGGCTTTCCCGTCGGGTTTGCCAAATGGCAGGACGGCATGCTCAAAAACGCCTATCCCGCGGGATGGCGCTGGATCTGAGGCGATCGGCATGGAAAAGCGGATGCGGCTGGACAAATATCTCGCCCGTATCGGGGCGGCGACCCGGTCGGAAGCAAAGAAGCTGGCAAAAGAGGGGCGGGTGTTCGTCAACGGCCGGCCGGTGTTTGACGCCGCCGAGAAAGTCGATCCCGGCCGGGACGCGGTGACCGTGGACGGCGAAAGGCTGGAATACCGGGAACATCTGTATCTCATGATGAACAAGCCGGCGGGGGTCATCACCGCCACGGAAGATGCGCGGGAGCGGACGGTGCTCGATCTGCTCGACGACCGGACGCGGGCGCGGCGGCCGTTTCCCGTCGGGCGGCTGGACAAGGATACGGAAGGCCTGCTCATCCTGACGACGGACGGCGCCCTCGCGCACCGTCTGCTGTCCCCCCGGCGTCACGTTCCGAAAACGTACGCGGCGCTGGTGGAAGGCGCCGTGACGAACGATGACGTCCGGGCGTTCGGGGCCGGCGTCCGGCTGGACGACGGCTACGTCACCATGCCGGCGGAGCTCGCGATCCTCGCCGTGAACGAGACGGCGGACGGCGCGTTTTCCGAAGTGGAGCTGACGATCCGGGAAGGCAAATTCCATCAGGTCAAGCGCATGTTCCGCGCCGTCGGCAAGCGGGTCGTCCGCCTGAAGCGGATCCGCATGGGCCCTCTCGCCCTGGATCCGTCCCTTGCGCCGGGCGACTGGCGCGAACTGACGGATGCCGAGGCGCGGAAGCTGCTGGCAGCCGGAACGAAAACGACGGGAAGGGAGTCCGACGGGTAAAAGCGCCATGAACCGCTACAAACTGATCGCGCTGGATGTCGACGGCACACTGATCACCGACGACCACCGGCTGACCGCCAAGACGCGGGAGGCGGTCCGGGCCGTGCATGAGCGGGGGGCCCGCATCGTGCTGTGCACGGGACGCGGGGCGGGCAGCACGCTGCCGCTTCTCGAGGAACTGGGGCTCGACGGCATCATCATCACCCACAACGGCGGCGCCACGATCGAATCGACGGGCCGCCGGGTGCTGCACTCGTTCGGCTATCCGGTGGAGCGCGTCATGCCGCTGGTCCGCTATTGCCGGGAACGCGGCATCCATTTCGACATCAACACCCCGTTCGACATTTACGTGGAGCGGCTGGACGAGGAGATCCGGGCGGGATACCGCCTGTTCCTGGCCGATCCCGTGCTGATCGACGACGTTTCCCGCTTTCCCGGGCCGGTCATCAAATTTTGCGCCATTGCGGAAGCGCCCGTCGCGGAGCGTTTCATGGAGGACTGGCGGGACATCGGGGCCATGGGTCTTCGGATGATGCGCAGCGGGGAGATGTTCGTGGACGTTCTGCACGAGAAGGCCAGCAAAGGGGGCGCGCTGAAAGTGCTGGCGGACCGGTGGGGCATCCGCCGGGAAGAGGTGCTGGCGATCGGCAATTATTACAATGATCTGGAAATGATCGAATACGCCGGCCTCGGCATCGCCATGGCCAATTCGCCCGATGAGGTGAAGCGTGCGGCGGACGCGGTCACCGCTTCCAACAACGACGACGGCGTCTCGGAGGCGCTTGTCCGCTACTGCCTTGCGGCTTCATGAACAGCGGACCGCCAAAGGCCGGGCGGACGTGCCTGCCCGGCCCGTCCGGCCGGCTTGCCGGAACGGGAGTCGTCTTGCGGGACCGCGCCGGATTCGGCCACAATGGCCTTGTCAATCGGAGCGCCCGGGCGGCGGGAGCGGGGGAATCGGAATGATACTGGGGAAGGAAGAACTGAACCATCTGCTTTTTCTGGCCGACGTGGTGAAGGACGGGAACAAGAAAAAGCTGATGCCGGAAGTGCTGGAATGCCTGGCCTACGTGGCCAGATCGGTGACGGAAGCGGAACTGCCCGACAGCGTCGTCCTGAGGATCCGCGAGCTGACGGAACGCGTGGAGGCGGAGCTGCGCCGGGAAAACGAGCGCCTTCGCGAAATCCGGAACAATTTGCGGCGATGGTGACGGCTCGCGCTGTGCGGCGTCCGGACGGCGGCATCGCCCGCCGGGGCGCCGTCAACCGGGCGCGCCGCTTTGCGTCCGGTCCCTCCCAAAGGGCCGCGGCGCGTCATGCGGCCACTTAGCAAGCAGGCGGAACCGCGCAAGGTGCGACCAGAGCCGTTCGCGCAGCAGGACGTCGATCTGCCGCGGACCGATGAGATCGAAATGGGGAAACGGCGGCCGGTGGTGGATGCATCGCGGATCGAGGCCGTGGGACCGGCACCAGTCGGCCAGCTTCCGCACGTCCGCGCATCCGACTTTGGTCACCGTGCGGATCGCAGGAAACCGGGGATCGTGCCAGTAATGGGTCAGGAAGGCGATGTCCCCCCGCAGCACGTCCCGTTTCCACCGGTTCAGCTCTTCGCGGTTGATGCCGAAAGCCATGGTTTTCGCTTCCCTTTCGTCCGATGATCCTTTTTTGGCGTCATGTCCCCATTATAGCAAAAAAGATCCGGCGCGAAAGAACCGGCGCACGGCGCGCGGACGGCCACGGCAAATCGCCCGCCAGCCCGCAAAACCGTTATGGTATGATAGGGGAGGAGGTGGGCCGACGTGAAAAGGTCGGACAAGATTCGCTGGGGCATTCTGGCGACGGGAGGCATCGCCGGAAAGTTCGCGGAAGATTTGCGGCACGTGCCGGACGCCGAGGCGGTGGCGGTCGGATCGCGCACGCGGGAAAGCGCGGAGGCGTTCGCCGGCCGGCACGGGATCCCGCGGGCGTACGGCAGTTACGAGGAACTGGTCCGGGATCCGGACGTGGACATCGTGTACGTGGCGTCGATCCACCCCGCGCATGCGGAGCACGTGCTGCTTTGCCTGGAAGCGGGGAAAGCGGTGCTGAACGAAAAGCCGTTCACGGTCAACGCCGGCGAGGCGGAACGGTTGATCCGGACGGCCCGCGGCAGGGGCCTGTTCCTGATGGAAGCGATGTGGACCCGGTATTTGCCGGCGATCCGGAAAGTGCGGGAATGGATCGCGGACGGCCGGATCGGGGAGGTCCGGTCGATGAACGCGGCCTTCGGGTTTTGCGCCCCGCACGATCCGGACGGCCGGCTTCTCAATCCGCACAAAGCCGGCGGCGCGCTGCTGGACGTCGGCATCTATCCGGTGTCGTTCGCGTCGATGGTTTTCGGGCGCCAGCCGGAGCGCATTGCGGCCCGGGCCCGGATCGGCGAAACCGGCGTGGACGAGCACAACGCGATGCTGTTTTCGTATCCCGGCGGCCGGACGGCCACCCTGCAGAGCGCCGTCCGGCTGCAGCTCGACAATCATTGCGACATCTACGGCACGAAGGGCAAAATCCACATCCCGCAGTTCTGGATGGCCAGGGAAGCGGTGCTGGAGACGTCAAGCGGGGAGACGGAACGCTTTGCGTACGACGGTCCGCGGACCGGCTACGCCTTTGAAGCGGAAGAAGCGGGCCGCTGCCTGCGGGAGGGCCTGACGGAAAGCCCGGACATGCCCCTTGACGAAACGCTGGCCATCATGCGCACGATGGACGAAATCCGCCGCCAGTGGGGGCTCGTCTATCCGTTCGAACGGTGACGCCCGGGACGGTCCGGCGCGCGGTGCACGCCGCGGCCCGCCGCATGCGGGGGCGGACCGGCGCGAATCCGGCCGGGACTCGGGCGTCCGTCGGAAAACCCGGCGGCGCAAAGCGCCGTGAAACCGTGCCGGCGCAAAGTTTCATCCTGGAAGCGGAGAGATGCGGCTTGAAAATTTTGCAGGCACTGTTCTTTCCGCCCGAACAGCCGGGCGGCGTTTCATCGATGGTTCCCTACGTGCGGGAACGGTTCCAGAAGCTCGGCTGGGACATGGACCTGTTCTGGCTGCCGAAGCGGGTCCGTTCCAAGGGAACGGATGAAATCGCTTTCGAAACCTTCGACTGGCGGGCCTATGCGGGCCATCCGGTCGTGGACAAATACATCCAGACGTACCGCGACTATCTGTGGTGGACGAAAATGCAGGTCAGGGCTTCGTACGACCTGATCCACGCCCATCATCCGATCGCGGCCCTGACGATGAAGTCGCTGTTTCCCGACACGCCGGTCATCGCGACGATTCACTCCAGCTTCGAGCGGGAGCTGGTGCTCAACGGGCGAATCGCGCCGGGCGGACCGGAGGAGCGGTTTTTGACGCGGCTGTACGGGGAAATGGAGCACCGGCTGGACCGCATTTTGACCGTTTCCCAGTCGTTCAAGCGGTATCTGTCGTCATTTCTGCGCGATCCGGACCGGGTGATCGTCATTCCGAACGGTTACGACGAGAAGCGGTTCCGGCCGGTGCAGCACATGAACCCGGTGCCCCAGCTCATCACCGTCTGCCGGCTGGTGCCGGCCAAGGGGCTGGACGTGCTGCTCATGGCGTGCGCCGAGCTGAAACGCCGCGGCTCGCCATTCGTGCTGCATGTGATCGGCGACGGCCCGATCCGCCAGGATCTGGAGAAGATGGCCAACGAACTGAACATTTACGAAGACACGATTTTTTACGGCTACATGCTGCATCCCGAGCAGTTCATGCCGTTTTTCGACATCTTCGTGCTGCCGTCGCGAGCCGAAGCCTTCGGCTCGGTGTTCGCCGAAGCGGCCCTGTGCTGGCTGGCGCTGGTCGGCACGGACGTGGGCGGCATCGCCGAGCAGATCGAACACGGCAAAAACGGGCTCCTCGTGCCGGTGGACGACGTCACCGCGCTGGCCGACGCCCTGCAGCAGGTCATGGAAAATCCCGACCTGCGGCAAAAACTGGCCAAAGCGGCCTACGACAAGGCCAAAAAAACCTACAGCCTCAAAAGGGTCGTGCTGCAGCTGAAGGAATTGTATCTGCACTATGTGCATGCCCAGTAACGATTTTCGCAAGAAAGGCGGGAACGGATGAGACCGTTTCGCTTCATCCATTCGGCGGACTGGCATCTCGATGCCCCTTTCCGGGGATTGTCCGGCCTGCCGCCGGCGCTTTTCGCCCGCATCCGGGATTCCGGCTTTCGGGCGCTGGACGCGCTGGTGGAGCTGGCCATCCGCGAGCGGGCCGATTTCGTGCTGGCCAGCGGCGATCTGTTCGATGCCGCGGACCGTTCGCTGCGGGCGCAGCTGAAATTCCGGCAGGCGGCGGAGAAACTTGCCGCCTCCGGCATTTGGCTGATCGTCGTGCACGGCAACCACGATCCGCTTTCGGGGTACCGGGCTTCCATCAGCCTGCCGGACAACGTGCGCATTTTCGGCGGCGACCGGGTGGAGACGATGGTCGTGACCGCCCGGGACGGCGAGCCGCTGGCCGCCGTCAGCGGCATTTCGTATGCGCGGCCGGCGGTGACGGACAATCTGGCGGCGCTGTTTCCCGAGCCGGACGGCCGCCTGTTTTCCATCGCCATGCTGCACACGAACGCGGACGGCGATGCGGCGCATGACAATTACGCGCCGTGCACGCCGGCACAGCTTTCGCGCGCCGGCTATGACTACTGGGCGCTCGGACACGTGCACACCCGGAAAATTCTCTGCGAAGACCCGTGGATCGTCTATCCGGGCAACCTGCAGGGCCTGAGCATCCGGGAAACCGGGGAACGGGGCGCCTATCTGGTCGACGTGGACGGCGACGGCCGGGTTCGCCTTTCGTTTCGTCCGCTGCACGCCGTCCGGTGGGAACGCCTCAAAGTCTCCATCGAAGGAATGCAGGACGAAGAGGAGCTCAAGGACGCGATGGAAAAGGCTCTCCTTCAGGAAGCGGAGCGGGAGCCCGGGGTGCCGGTGGTGGCCAGGCTCGTGCTGGAGGGGCGGGGGCCGCTGCACCGCCCGCTGCAGGACGGGGCGGTGCTGGCGGAGCTCGTCGAGGCGCTCCGCGAACGGTTCGCCGCCGCGGGCGGGCGCGACGGCCGCACGGACGAGGACGCCTTCGTCTGGATTGAATCCGCGCGGGTCCGGACCGGGGCCGGCCTGGATCTGGACGCGCTCCGCCGGCAGGAAAGCCTGATCGGCGACCTGGTCCGCCTCGCCGACGGCCTGCTGGACGACGAAGCGGCCATGCGGGCGTTTCTCGAAGAGGCCGCGGAACCGCTTTTTGCGAACCACAGACTGGCCCGGCGGCTGGCCGGATGGACGCCGGACGAGCTGGCCGGCCTGATCGTCCAGGCCCGGGAACTGGCGCTGGCGGAACTTTTGGACGGGGAGGAGCGGCCGTGATGCGATTCGGAACGCTGTACATCGACGGCTTCGGCATGCACCGGAACCGCACGTTCGAGCTGGACCCGGAGGCGCCGCTCGTTTTGTTCACCGGACGCAACGAAGCCGGCAAAAGCACGGTCATGGCCTTCATCCGGGCCATGCTGTTCGGGTTTCCGACCCGCGCCCGCTTGGCGGAACGGTACGAACCGGACGGCGGCGGCCCGCACGGCGGCTGGCTCACGCTGATTGACGGGCGGATCGGGGAAATCCGGCTCGAGCGGTACGACGGAAAAGGATACCCCGTCCTTCATTTTCCGGACGGCCGCCGCGGGGGCGAGGCGGAACTGGCCGCGCTTTTGGCCAATCTGACGCCGGAATTGTACCGCAACCTGTTCGCGTTCAGCCTGGCCGAGCTGGCCCGGCTGGAAACGCTGCAGGGGGACGAGATCAGCGGGTTTCTGTACGGTTCCGGCGCCGGCGTCAGCGGCAGCGCCGTCGTGCAGGCGGAAAAGCGGCTGGCGGCGGCCATGGACCAGCTGTACAAAAAGCAGGGCAAAAAGCAGGCCATTCACGAAAAGCTGCGGGAGCTGGAAAAGCTCGAGGCGGACATCCGCCAGAGCAAGGAAGCCAGCGGCAAATACAACGAGCTGAAGGCGCGGCTCGACGGGCTGGACCGGCAGATCGCCGAAACCGAAGAGCGGGTGAAGGCGCTTCGCGCGGAAGCGGACTGGCTGAACAAATGCGTGCACGCCCAGAAACCGTGGCGCCAGATCCGGGCCATCGAGCGGGAATGGGCGGAAGCGCCGGAACGGTACTTTCCGCCGCCGGAAGCCAAAGCGCTTTTGGCCGACCGGGCGGAGCTTTCGCGCCGGCTCGACGCGGCCGGGAACCTTTCCCGCTCCCGCCTGGAGGCGGCCGAGCTCATGCGCCAGCTGGAGCTGGAGCGGGCGGCCATGGAACAGCTTCTGCGCCGGATCGATCCGTCCTGGACCATCGAGGAGGCGAAACGGTTCCCGTTCGACATCGTCCGGCAGGAGGAACTGGATGCGTTCAAACGCCGCTTCGACCGGCTGGAAACCGACGTCCCGGCGGCGCGGCAGCGGCTTCGTTCGCTGGAGGCCGAAGGAGACGAGCTGGCCCGGGAACGGGAGCGGGCCGAGGTCCGGGTGCGGGAGCTGGAACGGGAGACGGAAGGACGGCTGCCGCCGCAGGCGGCGCAAGACCCGGACGGGTTTGCGGCGTCGGTGCGCCAGGCCTGGCTCGAGGTCCGGGAGAACGCGGCGGCGCTGGGCGAGGCCGTCCGCAAGAAAGCGGACGCACAGCGGATGGCAAGCTCCCTGGCGAAGAGCGCCGGGCGGACGTCCCGGGGGCGCCTGGCGGCGGCGGGCGTCCTGGCGGGCGCGCTGGCTTTCGCGGCGGCGGCTGTCGTCTGGTATTCGGTCCGCGAATGGCCGCAGACGCTCGGGACGGGCCTGTTGACGCTGGTTGCGGGCGCGGCGGCCCTTCTTGCGGCGGCCCGGCGCGGCGGGGATCCGCTGGAAGACGTGCGCCGGACGTGGGCCGTCCTGCTGGAGGAAGCGGAGCGGGAAGAAGCGGCCGCGGCGGCGAAGGCGAAGGAAAGCCGGGACCGCCTGCTCGGCCTGCTGCCGGATCTAGCGGGAGCCCGCGAAGCGGCGGCCGCGGCGCAAGACGCGGATCCGCGGGAGGCGGTGAGGCTGCTTTCCCCGCTCATGGACGGGCTGGAGCGGGAGATGGCTTTCTGGCGCAGGAAGATCGGCGAACTGGAGAAAGCCCGCGAGGCGCTGGCGGCAGCCGGGAAGGCGCTGGACGCGTGGCGGGCCAGGCGGGAACGGGAAGCCGCCCATCTGGCCGGCCTGCAGGGCGAGCTGGACGCCTGCCGGCGGGAATGGGCCGACTGGCTGGCCGGATTCCGGCTGCCCGCCGACCTTCGGCCCGATGCGCTGCATCTGATGGGAGAATATGCCGAGCGTGCATTGGACAAGGCCGTCCAACTGGACAGGCTCCAGGCGCGCATCGCCGCCCTCGCGGAGGAAGAAGCCGCCTGCCGCAGCGCCGCCCTTGCGCTGGCCGAAAAGCACGCGGCGATCCTCGAATCCGGCGGGGCGGCTGCGGGCGCCCGGCAGCTTGAGCAGGAGGGCCGGCCGGCCGGCGCCGGGGAAGACTGGCTGGAAATGCTGAACCGCCTTGCGGCGCTGGCGGAAGAATGGGCGGCCGTCGACGAAAGGCGGGAAGCGATGGAACTGGAGCGCCGGCAGCAGAAGCGCCTTCTGGAAGAGTGGATTTCGGAAGAGAAGCTGGCCGATCTGGAACGGACGCTGACGGAGCGCGACGAAGACCAGCTTTCCGCCCTTCTGGCGGAAGCCGGCGCCCGTCTGGGGGAAGCGGAGGCGGAGCTCGGCCGCCTGAAGGAAGAACGGGGAAGGCTGAAGGCGGAACTGGAGCAGCTCCAGAGCGGCGAACGCCATGCCGGCCTATTGCTGGAAAACGCCGCCAGGGAAGCGGAGCTTGGCCAGCTCCTCGAGCAGTATGCCGTCCGGGCGATGGCCGCCCACCTGATCCGCAAAGCGCGGGAAATCCACGAGCGCGAACGCCAGCCGGGGGTTTTGCTCCGGGCGTCCCGCCATTTCGGGCGCATCACCCGCGGGCGCTACGTGCGGGTGCTGTCGCCGATGGGCGAGAAAGACATCCTGGCGGAGACGAAAGACGGCCGGCGGCTGTCCAGCGCGATGCTGAGCCGCGGGACGGCCGAGCAGCTGTACCTGGCGATGCGCTTTGCCCTGGCGGAAGAATACGGGCGGATCGTCAATCTGCCTCTCGTCTTGGACGACATTTTCGTCAACTTCGACCGCGTCCGGCTGGCGGAGACGCTGGACGTCGTCGCGGAAGTGGCGCGGCGCCGCCAGATCCTGCTGTTCACCTGCCACGAACACGTGGCGGAAGCGGTCACGGCGGCGCTGCCGGCGTGCCAGCTCATCGATCTCGAGCCGTCTCCGTAGATCGTCGTGTTCAGTCTTCGTAAATCATCCTGATGGTCATGCCGCCGTCAACGACCAGGTTTTGACCGGTAATGAAGCCGGCGCCCGGACCGGCCAGGAAGAGACAGGCACTGGCAATGTCCATCGGCTCGCCGACGCGGCCGACGGGATGCTGGAGCCTGTCTCTTTCGCTGTGGACGGGTTCGACGGCTTCCGGCGAATACTGCCACGGGCCGGTTTCGATCCAGCCCGGGCTGACGGCGTTGACCCGGATGCCGTAGTGGCCGAGACTGACGGCCATGGCGTGGGTCAGGGCGAGAATGCCGCCCTTGGAGGCGGAGTAGGCTTCGGTGTTCGGTTCGGACATGAGGGCGCGGGTGGAGGCGATCAGGATGATGGAGCCGCCGGTTTGCCGTTCGATCATCGCGCGGGCGGCATGTTTGCCCGCCAGGAACGCGCCGCGCAGGTTGACGGCGATCACCCGGTCGAAATCTTCGACGGTCAGGTCGAGCAAAAAGCCGTTCCGGGCGATCCCCGCGTTGTGAATCATCACGTCGAGGGAGCCGAACTCCTCCAGGGTCAGTTTCGTCCACCGTTCCATGTCGCGCTCTTCCGCCGCGTCCGCCTGCAGAAACAGCGCTTTTCCGCCCATCGAGCGGATTTGCCGGATCACTTCGAAGCCGGCTTCCCGGTGCAGGTCCATGATGGACACCCGGTAGCCCTCACGCGCGAAGGCGACGGCCAGCGCGCGGCCGATGCCCCGGGCGCCGCCGGTAATGCAGACCGTCCGCATGCATCGTCCCTCCGTTTCCCCTGCCGTTTTCACGGCACGGTTCCGCATCAATCAATGGCTGGTTCCATTATTTCGCTTTTTCCCGCTCTTTGGCAAGACGGAACAGCCAGAAAAGGCAAAGCGCGCCGATGAGCGGGTACAGCGTGGAAACGAGCGCCTTGAACCCGATGCGGCTGACGGCGACGCAGGCGCAAAGCACGAGGGCGCCAAGGATGGGCGGCGGAAGCTTCAGGCGGGTGCGAAGCTGCAGGGTGACGCCGTACAGGTTGGCGATCAGGGTGGAGAAAATTTCGGCGAAGACGATCAGCGCGAAGGCGGCCCGGACCGCCGGCCCGAGCGGCGCGACGATCCATCCCATCGGGATTTCAAACTGGACGATGCCGGGCATGCGGGAAGCCAGGGTGACGTGGCAGGCGAGCAGCATGACGGTGATGAACCCCCCGCCGAGAAAACCGGCCAGGCGGATCGTCCGCTCATCGGGCGCGGAGGCGCCGAGGGGCACCAGCACGGCCTGGGCCAGCGTCAGGTTGAAGGCCGCGTACAGAAAGGGCGACAGCCACAGACGCCAGGCCGGTTCGTCGGTGGCAAAACGCAGGAAGCGGGCGGCGGCGGGAGACTGCATCGTGAAGGCGAACACGGTGGACAAAAAGGCGAGCATGAGCGGCACGACCACGGCGTTGACGGATTTGACGCCGGAAAGGCCGCGCAGAAGGACGGCGTACACCAGCGCGGCGGTCAGGAGAAGCCCCGTTTCGTAAGCGAGCCCGGCGTATTGCTCCAGCACCGATCCGGCGCCCGCCAGCATGACGGAAGAGACGGCCATCAGGAAGACGAACATCGACCCGCTGATGCGCCGGCCCCACGCCTCGCCGAACAGATGCGCGTTCAGATCCGCATACGACACGGCCGAGATGCGCCGGGCCAACAGCATCGATTTCGTGCCCAGCCACACGAACAGCACCGACGCGACCAGGATGGCGGCCGCGGCGAATTTGCCGTACTTCGTGAAAAACTGCAAAATTTCCTGGCCGGACGCAAAGCCGGCCCCCACCACCGTTCCCGCATACGTAAACGCCATGACGAGCGCCCTCGCCGCGGACCGCATGTGATCCCTCCCCCGTCTGCCCCTATCCGGTCAGTACAAACCTATGAGGACAAGGGGGGCGCCATGCAAACAAAAAACCCGTCCGCGGAAGGACGGGCTTTGACGGCCTTTGCAAACGGCCTGACGGGCTCATGATGTTTTCGGACCGCCGGATCACGCCTCGAACAGGCGGATGGCGATGACCGTTTTGTTGTTCGGGTTCAGGTCGCACTTCAGCACGATTCCGCCGAAATCGTAGATCATGACGTAATCGTTCAACGAATCGGCCGGGCCGAGGGCTTTCTGGGCTTCTTCCACGGTTTGGCCGATGCGGAACTGATTCAGGCCGGGAGAGACCCGGTCGGTCAGCACTTCGATGAAGACGATTTTGCCGTTTTCGTCCGCGCCGAACCGAAAGCCCGGGTATTCCAGCACCTGCAGGTACTGCCCGTCATTGAGGGAGGTTTCGGCCAGCGGCTTGCCGAAGCGCGCCTTGACCGCCTCGAGGGAATCGCCGATGGAAAATCCCATCAGCGTCGGCCGCGACGAATCGAACGGCTCCGTCACGTTGTAGTTGGGCGGCTCCGCCGGGGCGTCCTTGGAGCCCGCGGCGTCCGCGCCCGCGGATTCTTCCTGCGACGAAATGGTCAGGTCTTTCTTCTGTTCGTCCGTTCCGGCCGGTTCCGGTTCGACGGGCTGCGCCGCCGCACCGCCGGCTGCTGGCGGATTTCCGTCGCCGGAAGCCGGGGGCGATGACGGCGGTTTTCCGCCGGCCTGGTCTCCGCATGCGGAAACCGCCGTCCCGAACAAAAGCAGCAATGCGAACGTGAACAACCATCTGCGCCCCGTGATCACGCTGCAACCGACGTTCATGTCCGGTTTCGCCCCTTTCCCGTCCATCCCTATCCATGCCTGTTGATCTCTCTGCTTCCTATTGTATAGACGATTTTCGTTCCGCAAAAGTTTCATGCCGGCGGGCGGTTTTGCGGATTTTTGTTGCAGCCGGCGGGCGTTGTGTGATACGTTAGTCGGTAAAAAGCGGGGGGAGAACCAATGGATCGACTGAAAGCGGAAATTTTGCGGCATGCGGTGGTCAAAAACGAGAAAATCGTCGAGCTGGACGGCATCCTTACCCAGCGGGTGGACCCCGGTTTGATGCTGGAAATCGGCGAGGCGTTCGCCGCCCGGTTTTCCGGCGAGGACGTAAGCAAGGTGGTGACGGTCGAAGCGTCCGGCATCGCCCCGGCGTTTGCCACCGCCATGAAGCTTGGCGTGCCGCTGGTGTTCGCCCGCCGCAGGAAAACGCCGATCACGGACCCGGACGTCTACCTCGAACGCGTGCCTTCTTTCACGAAAGGACACGTGTCTGACCTCATTATCGCCAAACGGCTCCTGTCCCATGAAGACCGGATCCTGGTCATTGACGACATCATTTCCAACGGCGGGGCGCTGGCCGGCCTTCTGCGAATCATCGGCCAGGCGGGCGCAACCGTGGCGGGCATCGGCATCGTGGTGGAAAAATCGTTCCAATCCGGCGCGCAGCTGCTCCGCGACAAGGGATACCGGGTGGAATCCCTCGTCCGCATCCGGTCGCTGGCCGGCGGCGCAATCGAGTTCGGCGCGTGACCCGGAGCGACCGGTTTGGGGATCGGCCGGCAACCTTTTCCCTTTCCACGGGTCCGAAATTGCTTTATAATGATTCCAAGAAGCTGTAAGAGGAGGGGAAGACGTGGGGAGCGGCAAGCTGACGCAGGAATTTTTGCTGAAAAAGCTGGCCGATGCGAAGACGCATTTCGAACGGGCGCTGGACTGCAAGCACACCGAGTTTGACGATCTGTACCCCTACATGATCGAACACCCTCAGTTTTTCTGGTACAAAC
>ERZ795043.1027-NODE-1027-length-16424-cov-6071.259087_pt1 | contig 16424 bp, 11 predicted proteins | sample MGYA00375127_ERZ795043 | MGnify/ENA primary metagenome ERZ795043 (study PRJEB30172, sample SAMN05518447) | compost metagenome | isolation source: Feedstock adapted compost from Newby Island compost facility, Milpitas, CA | place: USA:Newby Island compost... | reverse complement strand
CCTACCCTTATCCAGGTTAATTTTCGAACTGCACTTGGCTATATGGGGGATTTTGTGCATATTCGCTGCACAAAATGTTTGTAACTATGCCTATCAATAAAGATGCTTTTATCCGTTACAGCATTCTCGATGAATTGTTGTCCAGTACCCGACAGGGATACCATATCGAGCAGTTGCTTGAAAAGGTGAATGATAAGCTGCATGAAAAAGGGTTGTCGGGTATTAAGCGGCGTCAGCTCTACAAAGATATATCGGATATGGCCGAGCATTTTGGGGCTGAATATGAAAAAATAAACAGAGGGGGAAAGAAATATTACAAATACGCAGATGAACATTTTTCTATTAAATGGAGAGTAGAAATGGCCACATTGGATGAAATATATAAAACCCTTTCCATCCTGTCTCATATCGAGGGGCCGAGGATGGATGCATATACCCGACAGATATTGAATGAAGTACGGGCCAATATCAGAAGTACACGCGATCATACGCGCCCCCTCATTTTCCTGGATCAGAATAAAGATGTACAGGGTCTGGAATATCTGGATCGCATCATCGATGCCATCATGTATAAACAGGTGTTACAGATAACATATCAAAGATTTACCGAGTCAAAGCCGGAAGTAATTATTTTTCATCCGCATTGTATCAGGGAATATAATCATCGATGGTTTGTTTTAGGTTTTCATGAAAAGGAACAAACATTTAAATGGGTGCTGGCACTGGATCGCATTCAGCAAATCGATCTTTGCACTGATGTGCCTTACAAAATCGATGATCGCGACTGGCAGGAATATTTTGAAAACTTGATCGGAGTAACCTGGCCTGAGGGTGAACAGCCTGAAGAGGTGAAAATACTGTTCAGCAAGGAATTTTCGCCTTATGTCAAGACCAAACCCCTCCATCCTACACAAAAACACCGTATGGTGGGTAATCAGGTAGAAGTGCGGATTAAAGTGGTATTGAATTATGAACTGGAAAACCTGATTCTTTCTTACGGCCAGCATGCACGGGTACTGGCACCCGAACGATTGAAGAAACGGATTGTAGAACGTTTGTCAGATGCATTGAAGCATTATGCGTGAAGTTGCATCATTTTTCTGATGCTTTTGACGTTGTATGCAGACCGATGACCTCAGGAGGAAATGAGTTAGAGCCAGTGATAGCGAATGACAGCAGGTATTACCGGATGAAATGAAACGCAACGGATGATTTCAGTTTCACATCCATATATCGGCTCGCCTGGTTTTGAGGTTATTTTGTTCCAGCATGATGTACAACACATTGAAGGCTTTTTGTAGGCGAGGTATGCAATAAGCGTGGGCTGAATCATCTGTTATACATGTTGGACTTATGCACTCAGCAAACGATTGATACGAAAGGGATGATGTATCCGTATGCACATGGTATTTAGATATTCTCCGTGAAAGATTGAAAATTGAATATTCAAGGTGCCCGATTCGACAAATAGGAATGCCTATAAAGCAAAGCATTTTTTGATTATCTTGCATATTCATGATGCTATCATGTGTACCATTTACCCGGAAGGATTTTAAATCATCAACATATGGATGCTAAAACAAAAATTGAAGAAAGTGCCTATCATCCCATACCCGGATTTCTTATGGAAGTGCTGGTCAACCATGCTTCCTTATTGGTGAAATGGAACGCACTTACGCCCATAGCAAGAAATGAATGGATATGCTGGCTCACCATCCCTAAAAAAGAAGAGACCAGAAAAGAACGATTATCCAGATTGATTAATGATTTGATGAATGGAAAGAAAAGACCTTGTTGCTGGCCGGGCTGTCCACATCGAAATCCAAACAATGCAAAATGGTTCAAAAAATAGTCGCATGTATCGCTCTCGTATTTTCATCGTATGCACGTAATTATTTCTCACCGGTAATTTTGATTCTTTGCAGTATGCATTCGATGCATTCTACATAAAGAAACTTCCTCATTGGAATTGCCATTTCTGAAGGTGTTCTTCCCATGAATTACCACGTTCAGTTATTCCATAGCTTTCGTGATACCAAGGCATGATATATTTTATCTTCCTGATGGTTTATCATAAAATGTGCGTAGCGATATGCCGAGATCTGTATGGGTGGTATCGCTCAGCGCGCGTGCAGTTTGATAAGTTCCCTGCACCTCGCGAATCAGCAGATGAATTAACTCATGTATCAATTGTAATTGTTGGTTTACCTCATCAGGTTTCTCTATCCCTGTGATATGCAGGTGCTGTAAAGTATCGAGCTGCATAGTTGGCTGATCAGTACGATTGACGTGTGCGGAAGTTAAAGGCAATTGTAATATGGATTGCATCAAGAGTTCATGAAGCGTATGCATGACCTGATGGATCTGTGGCTCTGCCCTCTGTAGTGATGAAGAGATGGTATCTGCGTTGTGGCGGAGATATTGTGCAAGTGTGTTCAATATGCGGGTGATCCGAATCTGATGACCCAGCAAGATGAAATAGTTTTGAATGAAGACCTGGTGCACTTCCGGCTCATCCTGCATACGGCGCAGGGATAGAAATGCGTTCTGGTTGCTGATTTCAGCCTTTCGGCGATAGGGTAAAAACTGCTGGAATGTTTTATGATGGCCTGCCAGTGCATCGGCAATCTGCTGAAGATATGCAGCATTAGCTACAATGGCCTGTTGAATCAATGAAGGAAAGCGATATTTTTCCCAGAACGGCCAGAACGCATATCCTCCCAGCAATGCCAGTGCTGATCCGGCTAATGTGGCCAGCAGGCGGATGAGCCCGAGTTGCCAGGTTACCGGCTCCAGCAAATGAAACAACGCGATGACCATGATGGTAATGAAGCATGCAGCAATGGCATACCGGCGTTGAATGAAATAGGCCATCAAAAAAGAGCATAACGCTACAATACCCAGATTGATACCTATGGGCAGATGCAGCCAGAATAATACAGAACCCACAATTACTCCGGCTATCGTGCCCTGTACACGCTGGGAAGCTTTCTGAAATGTTGCACCAAATTCCGGTTGCAGCACAATCATCGTGGTCATAGCCAGCCAGTAGCCATGTGGAATGTGAAAAGATAGATACAATGCCACACCTATGCCCATAGATAGGGAAAGTCGTAAAGCATATCGAAAGATAAACGAGCGAAAGCTAAGCGGAAACCTCACCCATGGAATGGTTTGTGGAATGGAGGCACTGGTAATGAACTGGCGGAGAAAAATGGTGAAATCGGTGCGACTGGAAATCCAGCTATCGAGAATGCGCAGAGCCTCTTCAAATTGATGAAACACGTCATCTAAAACAGGTTGAATGGCTTCTATAGCCCGCTGTGCAGATTCCCCTGAACCGGCTTTGAATTGTTCGATCCATACATTTGCACTGTGTCGACTGCGTTCCAGCGCCAGGCGGGTGAAATATACATTTTCCCTGCGATGAGAGACAATGCTGAGGGCAAGTCGCTCGGCCGTTCGTGACAGGTTATCGAGCAGGTAACCCAGGGATTCCCCGGGGAAAGCCTGCCGATGATGGTATTGTTCTATTGTTGTGCGAAGCGCTGAAAGTCCGTTGGCAATCTGGGATGCAATGCGTCGTAGTTCTACTAACTGATAAACCTGCCGATACAGGCGAGCCCGCGCCAGCGCTTGTTTTCGACTGAGCCATTCCATAGAATCATTCATTGCCTGCCGGAATGATAATTCCTGTTCATCAAGTGCAGTGAGCGGATTTGCAATGGACGCGCTTTGTTGTGATTGCTGGAGATAAAACGCATGGAGCCAGTCGGCCAGTGCTTTCCACACCAACGCCACCGATCGCCGAAACGGACTGAAAGGCACAAACGCCCAGGCGAGTGCCGTAAAAACGATAGACAGCATACCACCCATGCAAACCCACGTAGAAAGCTGAATGGCGGTTTTCCAGTTGCCCGGATGATCGAGGCTGAGCAAGTATAGCAACAACACGGCTACCGTGATACCCGGCCCGAAGTTGCCTGTTTGACGTACAAATCCACCTAAGAAAGCCAGTACCATCATCAGCAGGGTGGCTATCCATGGATGATGTGCCGCCAGTGTGCCCAGCACCGCACATACGGCACAGGCCAGCGCCGCACCGCTGAGAATGAGCATTTTCAAGGGATAACTACCCGGAATGATGATATTGGACAGCAACTGTGCAGTAAGTGAAATCCAGACGGCCGGCCCTAAATTTCCAGTCCATAGGCCCCATATCAATGGCAATACAAAAGCCAGGGTTACGCGAATCGCTCGTCCTGCCGCAGGTTCGAAATATTCGTTCAGAACCAGCTGTCGAAATGGCTTCAATGTTTTTCAGGAAAATTACATGATTACGAGAAATTCACCGATAGGCGAATGCATCATTTCTGCAAATCTTTGCAAATAATCCCTATCCCAGGGTTTCTCGCAACGATCGCCAGCTGGCCGATGTACGCTGTAATGCCAGTCATTTGTGAAACACGTGCAACGGAGTCAGTGTACCAGTGGAATTTCCTCTATCTGGTAAGCACGTGCGTCCAGTTTTTTCTTGACCTCACCAAAAGCATACAGGGTTTGTTCAATGTCCTCGTCGGTATGCACAGCCGTGGGCGTGAGCCGGTAAATGATCTGTCCTTTGGGGATCACGGGATACACGACAATGGAGCAAAACACATGATAGGTTTCACGCAGATCCACCAGCATAGCGGTGGCTTCGGGGATGGTGCCCTTCATATAAACCGGCGTGACGGGCGAGTTGGTGTGACCAATATCGAATCCATTTTTTTTCAATCCCTCTTGGAGCTTGCGTACGTTGGCCCAGAGTTTATCGCGCAGTTCAGGATGATTGCGCAACAGTTCCAGTCGTTTTAAATTCCCGATGACAATGGGCAGGGGCAGCGATTTGGCGAAGATTTGCGAACGGATGTTATAGCGTAGATAATCGATGACCGGCTTATCGCCACTCACAAAAGCGCCGATAGAAGCCATCGACTTGGCGAAGGTGGAGAAATACAGGTCGATTCCATCCTGGCAGCCCTGGTGCTCGCCTGTTCCAGCGCCCGTTGCGCCCATGGTGCCGAAGCCATGGGCATCATCTACCAGCAAGCGGAAAGGATATTTTTGTTTCAATGCAATGATTTCTTTCAATTTACCCTGATCACCTGCCATGCCAAACACGCCTTCCGTAATCACCAGAATACCTCCACCCGTGGTTTTCACCATTTCGGTAGCGCGTTTCAGCTGTTTTTCGCAATCTTCTACATCATTATGTTTGAATACATAACGATGGCCGGCATGCAGGCGCACGCCGTCGATGATACAGGCATGGCTTTCGGCGTCATACACAATCACATCATGTCGGTTGCAAAGGGCATCGATGGAGCTCATGATGCCCTGGTAGCCATAGTTCAGCAGGCAGGTATCTTCTTTTTTTACAAATGCAGAAAGTTCTTTCTCCAGCTGTTCATGATAGTCGGTATTTCCGCTCATCATCCGCGCACCCATCGGTGAAGCCAGTCCGAATTCAGCGGCAGCCCGTGCATCCGTTTCCCGCACTTCCGGATGATTGGCCAGGCCCAGATAATTATTCAGGCTCCAGATGATTTTTTCTTTTCCCCGGAACTTCATCCGGTTGCCAATAGGCCCTTCTAATTTGGGAAAGGCAAAATAGCCATGCGCACGATCGGAATGCTGACCGATAGGTCCTTTGTTTTTCAACAACTTCTCGAAGATATCCATGATGAAAATTTTAAGGTTTCAAACAAGCCTTACAAAAGTATAAAATCCGCATTTTTTCTGCAGAACAATTTATGCGGCCTGCACCAGAGCATGCTTTTCCTTGTTTAAGGAAAATTTTTTGAGGATTTAGGGGTAATGCAAGGATGATTTGTTCTTAAGTAAAAAGGGCTTCATGGCCATGGATGAACAAAGGTTATGGACGATGATGAGCAGAAAGCTTACCGGAGAAGCCACCGAAGAGGAAATCAGGCAGCTGGATGAGTGGTTGAAAGCCGATCCGCAAGCCATGTATTGCTACCAGGTGTTTTTACAATTGTGGCAGGCGAGAGGGGGTTCTCTGCATCCCGAAGAGCTGGCTGTAAAATTTACCCGTCAGCAAGAACGCATACGTGCTGCTGAAATCGCTGAAGGGCAGGTGCGTGGCCACAGGTTGCACAGGACGAATGGATGGCGGGTAGTGCTGGCTGCCGCGATGATGACCGGTATGGCGGTGATGATCTGGTTTCTGCAAAAACCTTTCAGTTTTCACCATACTCCGGCATCCATTCCATGGGCAACCCTTACTACACCTGCAGGCATTCGTGCACACGTGATCCTGCCCGATAGTACTGAGGTCTGGTTGAATGCGGGTAGTGAAATCACCTACCGGAAAGATATGGATACCGCCTCCCTGCGCGAAATCACGCTATCGGGCGAGGCTTATTTTGAAGTGCAACATCGCGACCATCAGCCCATGGTGATTCATACCCGTCACCTGGATATACGCGATCTGGGTACAGCCTTTAATATACGTGCTTATCCCGATGATCCGGTTACAGAAGCCACATTGATCGCCGGCTCCATCGAAGTCATCAATCGCAAACATCCGGAAGAAAAAATCAGGCTGAAGCCCAGTCAGCGCATCACCTTTTATCATGATACCTGGATGGTGAACGATAATGCTTCCCGCCCCGGCCATTCTTCCAGCAATGAAGGGAAAAATTACGTGCTCACTGTGGTAAAACCTGATCCCAAAGAAAGCCTTATTCCTGATACGGCCTGGAAGGTGAACAAACTGGTCTTTCAGAGTGAACGGTTTGATGAGTTAGTGAAGCAATTAGAGCGCTGGTATAATGTGCATATTACACTCAAGAGCAAGCGAGTAGCAGCCTATAAGCTTACCGGCAGTTTTGAAAATGAAAGCATTGAACAGGCCTTGAAAGCCTTGCAGATTACGGCGCCATTTAGCTACCGCATAGCAGATGACAGCATCTGGATTGATGAACCCTGAATATGTTTTTCATAACCCTTAAACCCATGTACCATGATTTCTTTCAACTCCAGTTAACACACAAAAAACGGGAAACGCACAGCATCCCTGCAAAACATATCCGCCTGGGGGCAGGCGGCTTGCGCGGGGTTGTACATTTCCCGTAGGCATTGCGCTTTTCTTCGCACCCGTTGCCACGATCGGCGAAGAAAAAGGGGCTTATTTATTCACCAAATAAACCGATTAAAATTATGAAAAAATCTTCTTTACCAACAAGTGTGCATGTGTGGTCTTATGCGAAAAGACAACGACATGTGTTCAGCAAATACTTCTTGCATATGAAGATGACTGTTTTGATGGTGATGTTGCTGGCCATACAGGCTTCAGCCAGGGTATATTCACAGGAGATGCTGAGCCTGCATGTGCAGGATATAGACATCGCCAGAGCATTGCATTTGATTGAGAAGAAAAGCAGTTATCGTTTTCTGTATAACGATGCCTGGCTGCAAAATCATCCGCGGGTAAGCCTGGATGTGCATCAGCAAAGCATCACTGAAGTGGTGGGCCAGTTGCTTGCAGGAACAGGACTTACTTATACGCTGGTGGGCGATAGGTTAATTGTGATTGCGCCGCAGAATATGAATATTCAAGAAGTGCGGTTGACAGGCGTAGTGCGTGATAGTTCGGGGCAACCGCTTGCCGGTGTAACGGTAAAGCTGAAGGGCACCAATGTGGGCACCATAACTGATGCACAGGGCCGCTTCAGCCTGCAGGTACCCGACCAACAAGCCGTGCTGGTATTCAGCTATGTGGGATATCAACCACGTGAGATTCCCGTAAGCCAGTATGCAGCCGGACAGGAACTGGTAGTGACGCTTCAACAAATTGCCAGTAACCTGAATGAGCTGGTGGTTGTGGGTTATGGTACGCAGAAAAAGAGTGTGGTTACCGGCGCCATTTCCAGCGTGAGGTCCACCGAGCTCGACGATATGCCCATGTCGCGTATTGAACAGGCCCTGCAGGGTAGAGCTTCGGGGTTAACCATTGCTGCCAGCTCGGGTCAGCCTGGTGCACCCGCTACCGTGCGCGTACGGGGAACAACCTCTATTAACAACAGCGATCCCCTGTATGTGGTCGACGGCGTGCCCATTGATATCGGCGGTATCGATTATCTGAATCCCAATGATATCGCCTCGATTGAAGTGTTAAAAGATGCGGCATCGGCGGCCATTTATGGTGCTCGTGCAGCCAGCGGGGTGATTCTCATCACCACCAAAAAAGGGTCGGCTGGCGCCATGAAAGTGAACTACAGCGGGTATTATGGCACCCAGTCGCCCGCTCGTAAGCTGCACCTGCTCGATGCCACAGCGTATGCCACGTTGCGCAACGAATCGGCCTTAGCCGCCGGCAAGGGGCTGGTATTCCCCGATCCGGCAGCGCTGGGCAAGGGTACCGACTGGCAGAGCCTGATTTTTAATAATCATGCAAAGATTCAAAATCATGACCTCAGCATCAGCGGGGGAAATCAAAAATCCACGTATTACGCTTCGTTTGACTATTATGACCAGGAAGGGGTTGTGGCCACGCCGATTTCTGAATACAAACGTTTCACCGTTCGTTTCAACTCCGCTCATCAAATCAATAGCTGGCTGAAGTTTGGCAATAACCTCGGCTACTCGTACATCAAAAGCAAAGGCAGCCTGAATACCAACAGCGAATTCGGCGGCCCGTTGAGTTCGGCCATTAACCTCGATCCCATCACGCCGGCCGTGATCACCGATCCTACGGTGGCCAACAGTCCGCCTTACAGCACCTATGCCCAGTACATTGTGCGCGATCCGCAGGGGCGGCCTTACGGCATTTCTTCCATCGTGGGGCAGGAGATGACCAATCCACTGGCTTATATCCAGACGCAGCTGGGCAACTACGGCTGGTCGCACAACATCGTGGGTAACGTATATGCTGAAATCACCCCCATCGAAGGATTAACCTTCCGCACCAGCATCGGTGCCAAGCAGGCTTTCTGGGGAAATCAAAGCTTTACACCTACGTATTATCTAAGTCCCACCGTGTCGCATCTAGGTGGCCCTGAATTATATCGCACACAAAACCAGGGCTTGATCTGGAACTGGGAAAACACCCTTTCTTATACCCGACAGATTCACCAGCATCATATCACTTTGCTGGCTGGAACCAGTGCGCAGGAAAATACATCCACCGGACTGGGTGTGACTTACAAAGGTTTGCCGGTGAATAATTATCAGGATGCTTCCATGAATTTCAATTTACCTGAAGTTACCAACGGCATCGCCAACCGGCCGGGTTATGGATATGAAAATCAGGTTTATCGACTCAGCTCTTATTTTGGTCGGGTGGTATATGATTATGCCGGCAGGTATTTGCTCACGGCCATTTTACGCGTGGATGGTTCTTCCCGCTTCGGCAGCAACAATAAATATGGCAAGTTTCCCTCGGCTTCAATAGGATGGATTCCCAGTATGGAATCGTTCTGGCCCGAAAACCGAATCGTGAGTTATCTGAAGATCCGCGGCTCTTACGGTGTGACGGGTAACGATAATATCGGCGATTTCCAGTATGTGTCTACTGTAAGCGGCGGGCGGAACTATCCTTTCGGGAATGACCACATACAGGTGGGCTACAGTCCTAATGCACCGGCCAATCCAGATCTGAAATGGGAACAGACCAGTCAGCTCAACTTAGGTTTCGATGCTGTAGTATGGAACGATTTCAATGTGACGTTCGACTGGTATATCAAGAAAACCACCGGCATGTTGTTGCAGATTCAAATTCCCGGTTATGTGGGTGCGTCGGGCGAGCCTTTTGGGAATGTGGCCAGCTTGAAAGATCAGGGTTTTGAGCTGGAATTGGGCTACCACAAACGCATCGGCCAGGTAGAATTGCAGGCCAACGGCAACGCATCTTATGTACAGAATACCATCACCAATATCGGCGACAACAGCTTTTTCACGGCCGGCACCTTCCAGGCCAGTGCCTATGAAATAGCGCGTACCGCCGTGGGGCATCCCATCGCTTCGTTTTATGGGTTTAAGATCCTCGGTATTTTCCAGACACAGACCGATGTAGATAATTATGTGGATCCGAAAACGGGCGGCAAGATTCAGCCCAACGCCAGGCCTGGCGATTTTAAATGGGCCGACCTGAATCATAACGGCATCATCGACGACAGCGACCGCACGTTTATCGGCAATCCCACGCCCGACTGGACTTTTGGATTCACCGTATCGGCGAAATGGAAGCAATTTGATGTGCTGGTATTCGGTCAGGGTGTGGCGGGGAATAAGATCTTCCAGGGCTTGCGCAGGCTGGATATTCCCACGGCCAACTGGACGAAAGCCGCACTGGGCAGGTGGACGGGGCCGGGCACGTCGAACAGCTTCCCCCGGCTGGTGGACAACGACCCCAATCATAATTTCACCTATCCTTCGACCTTCTACCTATCCGACGGTTCTTATCTGCGGGTCAAAACCATTCAGGTAGGCTATCATCTGCCGGCACGCCTCATCAAGCGTATGGGTATGGATCATCTGCGGGTGTATGTAGGCGCGAACAACCTGATTACATTTACCCGATACAGCGGTTATGATCCCGAAATAGGAGGCAGCAGCTATAGTATCGACCGGGGCGTGTACCCGCAGGCTCGTTCCTATGTGGTGGGGCTGGATTTTGGATTGTAAACAATTTGATTTTCTGAACCTGAAAACGAAACGCATTATGAAACGACATACAAGCATATATCCGATGCTAATGCTGGCATCCGTTCTGTTGATATCGGCTTGCAGCAAAAGTTTTCTGGAAGTGCAACCCAGAGGATTGCAGCTGGAATCGAATTACTACCAAACGCCCGATCAGGCTTTCGCCGCGCTGGTAGCGGCTTATAATCCCATGGGATGGGAAGCCGGAGGCAGCGATAATACCTATATTGATCCCCTCGGACCGCTCAATTCCGCTTCCGATGAGTGTTATGCCGGAGGAGGCGGTCCTACCGATATGGCTTTCTGGCAGGTGTGGAATACCTACACCCTTACTCCGGCCCTGGGTCCGCAGGCCGGCTTCTGGGATAGAAATTATACGGGTATTTACCGGGTGAATGTATTCCTTTCTAAAATCGACGGCGTGCAGGGACTCGACCCGGCCACGAAAGCCCGTTATGTTGCGGAAGCCAAATTTCTCCGGGCTTATTATTATTTCTGGCTGGTACGCCTGTTTAAAAACATTCCGCTCATCACCCATCCGCTGGCCACAGAAGAAATCTACAAGCAAATCCAGGCGCCGGTGGATTCGGTGTATCATCAGATTGAAACCGATCTGAAAGAGGCTATTCCCGATCTGCCCTGGACCGTGAATATCCCCGAGGAAGGCGGACGGGCCACCAGAGGAGCGGCTTATGCACTCATGGGGAAGGTGATCATGTGGGAAGCCGGCCCCAACAATAATTCACGTATGCTGGAAGCTGCGGCTTATCTGGACAGTGTGAATTTTTCCGGGTATTATCATCTCGTGCCCAACTTCCCCGACATCTTCAGTCCGGATAATAAATTCAACAGCGAGTCGATTCTCGAGATCGTGCACACCGGCGCTCAGAATGCAGGCTGGGGTAACTGGCCGAATTTCCTGGGCAACGTTTATACCCAGATGGTTGGCCCTCGCAGCTATAGCGGTCCCATCTACTGGTCGGGCGGCTGGAGCTTCAATCCCATTATCCCCAGCTTCGTGGATAGCCTGAAAGGTGATCCGCGCTATCCTTATACCGTGGCCAATATCGACAGCATCGTGAATGCGGCTCCGGGCAGGAGTTACACGGCGGGCTATCAGAATACGGGCTATTTCATCCAGAAATATGCGCCGCTGGCGAAATATGTGTCCACCACAGGTCAGCCGGAACTCAATTTCCCGAACGACTATATTGAAATTCGCCTCGCCGATACCTATCTGCTCGAGGCAGAGGCGCTCGTGAGGGGCGGTGGCGACCTGAGCAAGGCCAGCATGCTGCTGAATGCTGTCAGAGCGCGTGTGGGGCTGGGCAATGTGGCACCTACGCTGAAAAACATCTATCACGAACGCATGATTGAGCTGGCAACAGAAGGACATCGCTGGTTTGATCTGGTGCGACTGGGCTGGGCGCCTTCGGTACTGGCTTTCAAAGGATTTCAGGCCGGTAAACACGAACTGCTGCCCATTCCGCTGGTGGAAATGAATAATACCCAGTTGAAACAAAATCCTGGTTATTGATTATTGACTTAAACTTTTTGCCATGAAACGTTATCATGTTCCCTATATCCTGATTGGCTTCCTCTGCATCGGCCTGCTGGCCGTGGTACTTTCCAATTGTCGGCCCGATGATTTGAAGGATATTTCCCTGGGAGCTCCACCCAAAGCCAGCTTTCAGATTATTGGCGGAGGTGACCAGAACACCATTACACTGGTGAATACCACACCACCGGTAGGGAAGTATGGCTCGGTATCCATTCCATACTGGACCGTCGAGGAAACCCAGCAGACGGCCGAGGGCGATTCGGCTCATTTCCGTTTTACCTTTGCCGGTACATATACCATTAAGTTGCTGGTGGTGGCTCATGGCGGTATCGATTCTGCCGAACAAAAGGTTACCATCAACCAGAATGATACCACCGCCTGCCAGAATTCCGTGCTCGGTTTCATTGCAGGTTGCACATCCAAAACCTGGCAATTTGCCCCTGAAGCCTATGCCTATAAAGTAGGCCCCAATCCTGATGACGGCAGCTGGTGGGGAAATCCGGCTTCTGATGTCACCGGCGCACGGGTTTGCGATTTCAATGATACTTACACGTTTTATTTTGATGCCAATGGAACCTTCGTATACGACAACAAAGGCGATTTTTATACGGAAGACTATCTGGGAAGGGCCAACTGGAGCTGCGATGTGAATGCCGATCTGCCGCCCTCCCAGCAACCCTGGGCTTCGGGAACGTTCCGCTATCAAGTGATTGAAGGAACAGGTGTAGCTAAAAAGGGTCAGCTGAAAGTGATCGGCCTGGGAGCCCATATCGGCCTGGCCAAAGTGACCAATCAGGGTGAGACGAAAACGGCTCCGGTAGTTACCTCAGTAACCTACGACATCATTGATATGTATCACGACCCGGCCGGATTTGATGTGTTGAAGCTGGCCATTAATGATAGCCAGGATCCCAATAATCCGGTGTGGTGGACCTATACCCTGCGGAGTTATTAAGGTAATGACAGATGGTATTGTGCATCATACTTCTTCGTGCAAGAAGTGTTTCCAGATTGTTCTATCTGTGAAGACCCTATTTGCTTTTTTAAACATATCGAACATGAAATTACCATACCTTTTGCCATGGTTGGGCGCTGGATTGCTGGCCATTTTTTCCTGTAGTAAATCGTCAACGCATCCGCTTCCTTCCGGCCAGGATCAGCCATCCATCACCATCTCCGATGTCACGCTGGCCCGCCAGCCCAGGCAAAACATCAGCTTTCGTTTTTACCTGGGTTTATCGACCTCCTCTACGCAGGAAGTTACGGTGAACTACCACACCGAAGCAGGAACGGCCATAGCCGGTAAAGATTTTATATCCGATAGCGGAGTGTTGCATATTGCGCCTGGCAGCACACAGGCTTATGTGGATATCACGGTGATCGCCGACAGCCTACGTCGCCCCAATCAAACTTTTTATCTGGTTCTGTCGGATCCCAACCATGCCACACTGGCTAAGAATAAGGCCACCGGCACCATCCTGAATCAAGACCTGCCTTATCTGCCCACCAGCGACTCGGGTTATACCTCACCCCTGTCGTATCCAGGCTATCGGCTGGTCTGGCACGATGAGTTCGATGAACAGCAGTTAGCCGATAGCAACTGGAATTATGAAATTGGCGGCAATGGCTGGGGGAATCAGGAGCTGGAATACTATACTTCCCGACCACAAAATGTGTTTCTTTCCGATGGCAAACTGATCATCGAAGCACGACAGGAAAGCTACGGGAACAATGCCTATACTTCGGCACGCATCACCACGCAGGGCAAGCATGAGTTTCAATACGGGCGTATCGATATCCGGGCTAAATTACCTGTAGCGCAGGGCCTCTGGCCGGCGCTGTGGATGCTGGGCAGCAACATCAAGCAGGTAGGCTGGCCGCAATGTGGAGAAATCGATATCATGGAGCTCATCGGGAAAAATCCACGTGAGGTGGTGGGCTCGTTGCACTGGAAAAAGGCCGACGGCAATGTGGCTACGTTCAATAACAAATATGATTTAAGTCAGGGCGATTTTTCGCAGGCTTTTCATGTGTTTAGTTTGCTGTGGAGCGCCGATTCGTTACAGATTCTGGTAGATGATATCCCCTATGTGAAGGCGGCGCGACAGGATTTGAGTGATGGTATATATCCCTTCGATCAGCCCTTCTTTTTCATTTTCAATGTGGCTGTGGGAGGCAACTGGCCGGGGCCGCCTGACCAGACCACCATTTTCCCGCAACGCATGTTTGTAGATTATGTGCGCGTGTTTCAGCAAAATTGAGTGTAAAACGACAGATTTTTCCCGGCGGGTTGAGCAGATGCCACGCTTTACCGGGAATGACGGTTTGATATGCGCCCTCATCCCGGGCCTTTGGAAGCTTCTGTCCGATAGAGCATCAAGATCGTTATCGTAAAACAGTACAACATGCAAATGCATTGCAACACAGCAAACAATCCAGGGCGACATGCTTTCCGGCGGTGGATTTTTCCCTGCAGGTGGCTGGCTGTACTTACTATTGCACTGATCAGCAGCATAGGATATGTGGGTTGTGCCAAATCAACACCTTCTCAAACGCAGGTTCAACCTCCAGCCGATAGCACACCCTCCAACCCTTCGCCACCGGTGCAGACCGATGTGGCTTTCTATCTTACCACGCCCGACCGCAGCCAGCTGCTGGCCCGGCAAAATGTAGCGTTGCTGTTTTCCACCGCTTCAACGTCTCAACCCACCATTGAAGTGGATAGTACGCGGACCTTTCAAACCATCGATGGATTTGGGTTTGCCCTGACCGGAGGCAGTGCCTATCTCATCAACAAATTGCCCACCAACCAGCAAAACGCCTTATTGCAGGAATTGTTTGGCGACGACAGCCTGGCCATCCACATCAGCTACATCCGCATCAGCATCGGGGCTTCTGACCTGAACCGTTCTGCATTTACTTACGATGATATGCCGGCAGGGCAAACCGATACGGGATTACAATATTTCAATCTGGGCGCCGATCAGTATGACCTCATCCCCGTGCTGCAAAAAATCCTGCAGATCAATCCCCATCTACATATCCTGGCCACGCCCTGGTCGGCTCCGGCCTGGATGAAGACCAACCAGAGCCTCATCGGCGGCAGTCTCGACACAGCCTATTATGGCGTCTATGCCCGATATTTCGTAAAATACATCCAGGCCATGCAAGCGCAGGGCATTCCCATCGAAGCCATCACCCCGCAAAACGAACCCCTTTACGGCGGAAATAACCCGAGCATGGTGATGCAGGCAAACGAGGAATTGCGTTTTGTTAGGGATGATTTAGGTCCGGCACTGCGACGGGCCGGACTGCCCACCCGAATTATCGTGTATGACCATAATTGCGATCGGCCCGACTATCCGCTGGCGATATTGCAGGACAGCATAGCTCGACAATATGTTGACGGGTCGGCTTTTCATCTCTATGCGGGCAACATCACCGCCCTTTCGCAGGTGCACGACGCTTTTCCCGATAAAAATGTGTATTTCACCGAACAGTGGACGGGCGGCCCCGATCAATTTGGTCCCGACCTGGCCTGGGATATCCAGAACCTGATTATTGGCGCCACACGCAACTGGAGCCGCTGTGTGATCAAATGGAACCTCGCCGCCGATCCCGATTATCAACCGCATACCCCGGGAGGATGTTCCACCTGTCTCGGCGCATTAACCATCGGTGCAACCATCACACGCAACTCACCGTATTACGCCATTGCCCATGCATCGAAATTTGTGCCCTCCGGTTCGTTGCGTATCTATTCGTCCATGCCGAACGGCCTGCCCAACGTGGCTTTTCGGACGCCCGACGGCAGCAAGGTGTTGATCGTGTATAATGCCATGCAAACCGCACAGCCAATTACCATTGCGTTTCATGGAAAACAGGTAAGCCCTGTTTTACCGGCAGGAGCGGTGGGCACATTTGTCTGGAGATAACATCATATCAATCTTTTCCTCAACTGGTCAATGCTGGACAATTGATCTGAAAAACCTTTACAGGCGGTTTTCACCATCATTTTTCAGCTTTTGCCACCATTTTTCAACCAGTTGATTTACATCTTCCGAAAAGCGGAAATACAATACGGTTGCGCCGAATAAACCGATATAAACCAGGCCTCTTAAAACGGCATCGATCAGATAAGCCATTACGCCCGTGT
>ERZ795043.1024-NODE-1024-length-16479-cov-3.696237_pt1 | contig 16479 bp, 18 predicted proteins | sample MGYA00375127_ERZ795043 | MGnify/ENA primary metagenome ERZ795043 (study PRJEB30172, sample SAMN05518447) | compost metagenome | isolation source: Feedstock adapted compost from Newby Island compost facility, Milpitas, CA | place: USA:Newby Island compost... | reverse complement strand
CGAACGCGTGAAAGAAACCATTGCCGAGCTCAACCGCGTCGGCCTGACCTGCCACATCATCGGCGGTGCAGGGACCGGGACGCTGGAGATCGAAGCCACCAGCGGCATTTGGAACGAGCTACAGCCCGGCTCCTACGTGTTCATGGATGCCGACTACGGCCGAAACCAAAATCAGAACGGCTCGCGTTTCGATGCGTTCGAACATTCTCTGTTCGTGCTCGCGACCGTCATGAGTGTGCCGGAGGCAAACCGCGCGGTCATCGATGCGGGACATAAGGCGCTGAGCAATGACTCAGGGTTTCCCGATTTCCCGGAGCTTCCTGGCGCAAAATATCATCGGCCTTCTGATGAGCACGGCGTCCTCGATTTGACCGAATGTGAGCACAAACTGCAGCGAGGCGACAAAGTCGTCTTGATACCGGGCCACTGCGATCCGACGGTCAATCTGCACGATTGGTACGTCTGCGTCCGGGGCCCGCGGTTGCGGGAGGCGACCGTGGAGGCGGTTTGGCCGGTCGCTGCCCGAGGTGCCGTCTTCTAAGCGGCTACAGACCACGCTGAAGCTCGAAAAAATGTTTGAAGGCCCTCTTGCGAGGCCATCGCGATGGCTTACATCACTGCCCGTGGTTAACCGCCCAGGAGACATGGATGACCCCAGAAGAACGCCAGCTCATTTCCGGTCTATTTGACCGCATGCGCTCCTTCGGTAGTCCGCAAAAGGATCCCGAGGCGGAAGCTCTGATCAACGAGTCCGTGCAGCAGATCCCGGATGCGGCCTACATGCTGGTGCAGTCAGTGCTCGTTCAGGAGCATGCTCTGCAGCAGGCCGATCAGCGCATCCGTGAGCTCGAATCGCGGGTCAAGGAGCTGGAAGCGCAGGCAGCCCAGGCTCCGGCGCAATCCGGCAGCTTCCTCAGCGGACTGTTTGGTGGAGCGCGCCCGGCAGCAACTGCTCAGCGTACGCCGGCAAGCGGCAGCGTGCCCAACGCTGGCAGCCGCCTGAATTCGTCGTCGGAGGGCCGAAGCGGGCCGATTGGCGCGCCGCAGACACGCGGTCCGCTTGGTCAACAGCCGCAAGGGCCGCAGCAGGGCAGCTTCCTCCAATCGGCGCTGGCAACGGCGGCAGGCGTCGCCGGCGGCATGCTGCTCGCCAACACCATTTCCAGCATGCTGGGCGGGGGCTCATCCGCGCAAGCAGCACCTGCGTCGACCAATGGCGCTGCGAGCCAGCCGGAGCAGCCTCAGGCTCAGCAAACGGCAGATGACAACACGTGTGACCACGACGACGCCCATCTCCAGGACGCCGACTATGAGCCGGACGACGGTGGCTGGGACGCTGGTGATTGGGGCGGTGATTTCGAAATCTAAATTGAACGAACTGCTCTCGAGTTGAGATGATCACAAAGGCTTCCCGGCGCATCGTCGGGAAGCCTTTTTGTTGGCCCGCGGCCCAAAGTTGCATCTCGCAGCCTTCATGATCTGCAGTTTTCGGGCGAGTGCTCGTGAGTGCCTTTTCAAGATGACTGCTCATCGCCAGGGGCCAACGAAAGGACCGCGGCCGCCGTCAGCGCCGTCGCAACGCCGGGTGCAATCAGCAGGATCATGATGGCCACAGCTGATGCGGGAGGAAGAAATGGCCACAGCATCAGCAATGCGAGTGCACCTAAATTTCTGATCGAAGCCGCCACCACGTGGGCGAGCATCGCTCGGACGTACGCCAAGATGGACTCCGCGCGCAGTATGAGCGCGCCGATTGTGAAGCCTGCAGCTGCCGTCAATGCCAGTACGCCGGAAACCCGAAAAATGAGCGATGATCGCGCGGGTTCATTGATTCCGACGAGCACGTCGATCCCTGCCGCGAACGCGACGATCCCCAGCGCCAGCGCAGCAAAAGGAAAATAGGCTGCGTGCCTGATCAATCGGGAGATAACAAGAAAAATCAGTATGCAACTGCTCAGAAGGAAAGCGCCTGCGTGCCGCGCCGAAATCGACGTTTCGACCCCCATCGTGCAGCGGCGAATGGAAAGCCAGGAGTCGTCGCATTGCACTCCGGGGACGAAGACGGTTGCAAGCTGGACCAGCGCATTGATCTCGGCAATCAGCAGGGCTCCCGCAGCGATGGGAATCCAGGCCAATCTAACCGCCAATTGCCTCCATAATGTCGATTTGGAGCGCACTGGCGGGCGGCTCGATTCGACCGGAAGAACGTGACTCGCGCAGCTCGCCGAAAACCATCGGAATAGGATTACGAGCGCGCCAATGTACGCGCCACAGAATGCGACTCCTATGAGTAGCCGGCTTTCGGACAGCGCGCCGGTAGAAAGCGCGATGCTCATGCCGCGCGATATCGGCGGGTTTTGTCCCACTCGGGAGTGAGACCGGTAAGGCTGTTTCGAGCGAGCAACGCGAGCCCGGCAACTGACGCCAACACCGATAGGCTCGCCGAAGTGAATAGCAAGGGGAGAACCCGAATGACGTGTCGCTGCCCATCCGCACGGGCCGCGACCATGACCTGAGTATAGGGCGCCAGAACCGCGAATGCGAGCAACGGCTCGAAGAGATCCCACAACACGCCGAGACAGGTATCATCAATGCCGAACGCGAGTAGCGGAACGGCCACGCCAGTGCTCAGCAGTGCACAGGCGGGAAAAAGATAGAAAATGAGTATCAAGGCCCCGTCGAGCTTTTGCGCAAAACTGAGCTGCGGCGAGCGCAGCACGCTGCCCAAATGCTCGAACAGACATTGGTTATGGCCATAAGACCAGCGGCGTACCTGGCGGAACCGGCTTGCATACTCCTCCGGCACCTCCTCGTGGCAGCGCGCGTGGCTGAGGTAAGCGATGCGCCAGCCGCCAAAAACAAGCCGGAATGTCAGGTCCGTATCCTCGGCCAAGTGCCCCATGCGCCAGCCGCCGACAGCCTCAAGCGCCGAGCGACGGATGCCCCCAACCGTTCCACCAAATTGCGGAAGCAGGTTCCACAGTGCACGCCCGGTTTGATCGACGCCGTACCCGGCGCGACGCTCGAGATCGAGCAGCCTTGTGAGCACATTGGCATCGGAATTTGCAGGCACGACCCGGCCCATAGTCGCGCCCACCTTTTCGTCTTCAAAAGGTGTAACAAGTTCTTTCAGCAATCCTGGCGGCGGCAGGTAATCGGCGTCGAAGAGAACGAGGATTTCCGAGCTTGTAATCGCAGTTCCGTCAGCGATAGCAGCAGCCTTGCCAGGCCGAGCCATTCTATCACGATGAAGAACTTTGATCCGCGCATCCCGCGCCGCAAAAGCATCGGCAATTGCCCCGGATCGATCTGTCGAGCGGTCGTTGATGACGACGATGGTGAGCTTATCGGCTGGATAGTCGAGCGCAGTCATTGCTGATAGACAGCCTTCCAAGACGCGCTCTTCGTTGTGCACGGGAACTAGAATCGAAACTGTCGGCCAATCGCGATCCTTCTCAGCGCAATGCTCTAATTGTAGACGGCATTCGCCAATTGCTCCCGTGGCCACACGCCAGGCAAGTGCGTACTGCCGAGCGGCAAGACACAACCCCATAAGAATGGCCAGGAGAACTACGCTTTCCAAAACAATCATAATCGGCGGACCAATTACTCGCTCAATCGAACCGGAACTTCAGTCCGATATGTCCACCATAGAGATCGTAGGACCGGCGGCTGCTGTATTCCATCATTCCCACCAGCTCCAGCCCTTCTGTTAAATAGAATGATACCGAGGGACGGATGGTGACATACGGTTCATCGAGCTCGCCCGGGCCAAGGAGCCCATCATAGCTCGCGCGGCCACCTTCGATACCGATCCCAACAGAAACCTTGCCCGATTGAGCATAAAGAACACCGGCTCCGAACGCTCCGCTGATATGGCGGCCCGGATCTATGGCGAGGCCTCTGGCCATGGCCGTGAACACGAGATAGCCTGTTTCAAGGGACACATACTTTGCAATCTCGAATTCCCCGATAATTTCCTCGGTGCCATTGCGAAACTCCCGATACGTCAGCGCGGGCCGGAAGACGAATCCCCATTCGGACGGAGAAGAATAGGAGGCGTCAAGGCGCGCATAAACTTCGGGCAAGGTGTTGAAGTTATCGGTGCTTGTCCCGACCCAACCTCGGATTTCCGCGCGGTCGTTGCTCCACGAGAGGCCACCGGCAAAAAATGCGGCCCTATCTTCCCGGTCCATCACGTGCGCTTCGGCATGCGTCCCTAATCCACCGGCAAAGTATGCGTTGCCCCAGGCCGTCGTGAATCGCCGATGGCTATTGCCATGGGTCACACCGTAGTACCCAAAAACGGTGGTGATATCCGATCGCGCTAACTGGAGACCTCCTCCCGCGGCCACCTCCCTCGCGGTGACTGCCAAGAAAATCACAATAATCCACGCTGCCAAAACGGCAGGTACGCAAACTCTACGCATATCTAGCCGCCCGACAAATGCCGGACGAGCCACTATTCCGCACAAGGCGACTCCCTAGCTCGTCCGGCACCTCCCCGCTGCCACGCAAGTGGCCTAATGCGCTACTCTTCTTTCCCTTTCTGCTGAATGCAGTGTGTTGACCAGAGCATGGTCGAAAAGCTTGTCCGCAGACTCCGCAATACTTTCGCCATCGCCGGTTCTCCGCTCCCAAATCGGAGACTGCCATGCTCCAAGGATAGCGCCGACAATCCGCTCAGCCGCCCGCCCGTCGCCAAAAGGATTTCGTACCGGCGAACCTGAACACACGTTGCCCTCGCGGATAATTTCTTGAACTGCCCCTACGATCTTCTCCGGCTCTGTCCCGACGAGGCGTGCCAAGCCTGACGCAACCGCCTCCGGCCGCTCAGTCACGTCGCGCATGACGAGCACCGGTTTCCCGAGACTCGGCGCCTCCTCCTGCACGCCACCAGAGTCCGTCAAAATGACAGTGCTGCGCAACATCAAGTAGACAAACTCGACATAATCTAGCGGCGGCACAAGATAGACACGCGGCATACCCGCCAGCCGTTTTAAGACGGGTTTCTGCACCCTCGGGTTCAGGTGCACGGGATAAACAATCGCGCAATTCGCGCTCTGCGCCAGACGCGCAAGCGCGTCACAAATCCTGTCTATGCCATTGCCAAGATTTTCGCGCCGATGCCCCGTAACCAAGATGATGTGCTGATGAGGGGCCAGGAAATTGAATCTCTCGTCCAGCCGTTTCCTAAGAAGAGGCTCGTTACGCAGGCGCGCCAACACGAACTGTAGCGCATCGACCACCGTATTCCCGGTGACGACGATTCGGCTTCTTGGAACCCCTTCTGCAATCAATTGCGATTGAGCCGTCTGGGTTGGCGCAAAATGCAAATCAGCAAGCTGTCCGATGATCCGGCGGTTCGCTTCCTCTGGAAATGGTGCATCGAGCCGGCCAGTTCGCAAGCCCGCTTCGACGTGCCCAATTCGTGTTTTCTGATGAAAAGCCGCGAGCGCAGAAGCCGCCGCAGACGTGGTGTCGCCGTGCACGAGGACTATATCTGGCTCAATCCTCGCGAGTAATCCATCCATCTCCTTCACGACGGTCGAAAAAAGGGAATTGATGGACCCGCATTTCGGCATTACGCCGAGATCGAAATCTGGGTTTATTTGAAAAAATTCGAGGATGGGACGCATCATATCCTGATGCTGCCCTGTGGAAACAACGAAGGTTTGCAATTTTCTCGTTGAAAGGGATTTGAGCTGCTTGATGACCGGCGCCATTTTTATGGCTTCCGGCCGCGTCCCTATGACGACGACGGTACGCATACACATCCCCCGTCCGCACCTTGACATCAAGGCACGCCGCCACACTGGCAATCTATCACTGGTGATCGGTCAGATTTGCTTCGCGAAACTCCCCCTCGCGAAGCGTACCCCAAACCACCTCCCCACGCTGAACATAACTGCGGAGGCGTGAAAAAATCAACAGGTTTTCCAGAGTTCAAAAATGCGAAATAAGCAGAACACTGAAACGCAGAAGTTTCAGCGTGATATGTCCATATTGCGCAAGCGCGATCGGAACTTCAAGATGCTCAGTCGACGGATCTTTCTCGATTGAAAGAGCGCCAAGCGAGCATCTCAGAGGCGCACCAGGTCCATCCTGACTGGCGAGTTTCCAACGCCTTAATCGTCGACAAGACGAACCAGTCCGGCCCGCATATAATCGGGTATGGGGGTTGGCCGGCGTGTCGCCCGATCGACGTACACATGCACGAAATAGCCATCAGCGCGAGCCTCGTCCTCACCAACGCCGAACAGTCCTATCTCGTAATGGACCGACGAGTTGCCGATATGGGCGACACGTAAACCGGCTTCGATGTCCTCGGGAAAGCAGAAGGAGCGGTGAAAGCGACAACTGGTCTCGACGACGACGCCGATGGTTTCACCTGAGTGATAATCGAGGCCGCAAAAATCGATCAGATACCGATTAACAACTGTATCGAAATACGAGTAGTACACCACGTTATTGACGTGGCCGTAGACGTCGTTGTCCATCCAGCGCGTAGGAATTACGGTGAAGTGCTTGAACTGCGCGCGCCGGGCAGGAGGCTTGCGTTGGCTCTTGCTCATGAGTCTGTCTGGGGGGTGGGCCGGAAGATGTTCAGCTAATCCGGCCCTGTTATGAATAACTACTTCGCGGCAATAACAGCGATTTCGACCAAAAGCCGCGGGTCCGCGAGCTTCGCTTCCACACAAGCACGTGCACGTGCCGGCAGGTCCTTGCCGCCCGTCCAGGCCCGCCAGACTTCATTCATCGGCTCGCGATGCCGAATGTCGGACACCCAAATGGTTGTAGAGACGATCTTGCTCTTGTCCGTGCCGCACAAGCCCAAGAGTCTCTCGATCTCTTTGAGGATCTCCTCGGTCTGCCCCTTCACGTCCCGGCTTGTATCTTTGGCCGTAATGCCGGCTGTGAACACGAAGCCGTTCGCCTCCACCACGTTGGATAGGATCTCCGTTGTCTCGCGACGTGTGATGGTCATGGGCTTCTCCCCGTGCCTTACGTTGAACAGAAGCAACTCCTTAGCACGCTTGGCAACTTCTGCCAGCGGGTCAGGCTTTTGTAAGCCGCGCGAACAGGATCTTCCGACGGAAACGGTCGCGCTCGATCTGGCGCGGACGAGCAGCCGCTCATCACAGCTTGTGAGCCATTCTCTCCCGCTTGGTCGCGAGATAACGCGCGTTGTAGCGTGATGGCGATGTTGCGTGCTGGATCTGCTCGGCGACCTTGATTCCGAGCCGCTGAAGCGCCTCGACTTTCAAAGGATTGTTCGTGAGCAGCCTGATTTCTGTAAAGCCCAGGTCTTTGAGGATCTTCGCCGCCAAAGTGTAGTCTCGGGCATCGACGGGCGCGCCGATTGAAATATTCGCATCCACGGTGTCGAGGCCGCGGTCCTGCTCCGCATATGCCTTTATCTTCGCGACAAGGCCGATGCCGCGCCCTTCATGATGCGGCAGATAGATAATCGCGCCAATCCGGCTTTCGATGACCCGCCCTATCGCCTTTTGGAGCTGGGCATGGCAGTCGCAGCGGAGAGAATGGAAGATGTCGCCCGTGGCGCAGCCACTGTGCACGCGCACAAGGGGCAGCTCGTCCGCACTTGACGATGTTGCGCGGTGAACGAGCGCCAGCGCCTGATAGGAGGCCGAGTCATCCTCGTAGGCATAGGCCTCGAAAACGACCTCGCGGCCCTGATACTCGACCGGCAGGATGGTCCGCGCCCGATCCCGGAACACCGGAGCGGCGTCGTCTTGCGCCTGCAGCTCACGAGAAGCGATCCCGGCACCGTTCGACCGCGCGCCATTGGCCTGGCCATTCAATGGATGACGCTCGTGCCAGGGTGCTCGCGCCGAAATGTTTTCCGACTGCGCGTCGGAAGCTGTCGTCGCGTCCCGCGTCACACCCAGCACTGCGTCTGAACCGTTCGCCATAGTGGTCCTCGATGAATCATCTCGTCGTAACAAATCTGCCCAAGGCAGTTGTTAAGGCGACGTAATCGTCGGTGCTGCTTTTTCGATCGGCTGGGCCAACCGCACACCTCCTGAGAGGTACGAACGCGGCCCTACCGAAAACGGCCCCTCGCTCGCCCCAACGGAACGCGACTAACATTTCGGTCCCGACCTCAAACGTCGCCATCGCGCGGTTGCTCCTCGCGTGATCGACAGAACGTTAGCGCCGAACACTGTGGCGCCATTAGGGTGAAAGGCCTCTCGTCGGTACACTGACTGCCTCATGCCGGACGGCATGGGATAAGCTCCTTCTTCTGTCAGCCGGAGGCGTAAAGGTGGTGGGCGCCTCGCACGTGATGGTAGCCAATTGTTCTATTGCTTTCGCATCGTTCAACAAATGGGGGCCGAAGAACGCCCTTACCAGGGGAGGTTCGCGTTGGTGAACCCTCAGCCCTTCACAATCATGCTATCTTGCCGCCGAGCTCGTCCTCGATGTGTATGCGGATGATCTCTTCAAAGCTCGAGTCCGCCCTGAAGCCGAGCTCGATAGCCCGCCGCGCGTCGAAGTTACGCGGCCAGCCGGAAACAATCTGCATGATCAGCGGGTCCGGCTCGCGACGAATGCGCGCTACGACCTTATCGCCAGCGACTTTGCGCAGAGCCTCGATCTGCTCGCCGACGGTTACAGAGACGCCCGGCATGGTCAGGTTGCGCCTGGGGCCGACAACCTCGCCGTCGAGCGCCGCGGCGTGCAGCAGAAAGCCGACAGCGGCCCGCGGGCTGGCGTGCCAGTGGCGTACATCCTCGGAAACGGGAAGCACGGCCTCCTGCCCGGCCAGCGGCTCGCGGATGATGCTGGAGAAAAAGCCCGAAGCGGCCTTGTTGGGCTTGCCCGGCCTCACGCAAATCGTCGGAAGCCGGATGCCGATGCCGTCGAGAAATCCCTTGCGGGTGTAATCGGCCAGCAGCAGCTCACAGATGGCTTTTTGAGTCCCGTAGGAGGTCAGCGGCGTCGTGAAGAATTCATCGCCGATCGCCTCGGGAAACGGCGCGCCGAACACAGCGATGGAGCTGGTGAACACCACACGCGGCTTATTCCCGGCCTTGCGAATGGCTTCGAACAGATACCTCGTGCCATCGAGGTTGATGCGATAGCCCTTGTCGAAATCCAGCTCCGCCTCGCCCGAGACAACGGCGGCGAGATGGAAGATCACATCCGGCCTGTCGGCTACCAGCTCTTCGGCCTCTCCTGGGCGCGAGAGGTCGCCCACCTTGACAGTCATCGGAAAGGGGCAGTCGGGGCAGCGCGGGGCTTCCACGACATCATGCAGCACAACGCTGGTGATCGGTCTTCCCGCGAGGCTGCCATCACGCGCGAGCCGCTGCGCTAGCTTTCGGCCGATCATGCCAGCACCGCCGGTGATCAAGATTTTCATGGACGTTGCTCCTCCCTCGGGTCGTTAGGGGTCGAGCTTCCAGGGCGGGTTCAGCCGAGGCGAACGCCGCATCTCTCAACCCATTTCAATCCTTCGATCGTGCCGCGCCGCGGCCGGTATTCGCAACCAATCCAGCCATCAAAGCCGGTTTCATCGATCAGCTTGAACAGCCACGCGTAGTTGAGCTCACCCTCGTCCGGCTCGCCTCGATCCGGAGGATTGGCGATCTGATAATGGCGCGTCAGGTGAGCGTACTCACGGATCGCGGTCGCAACGTCGCCTTCGACGATTTGCCGGTGATAGATGTCGAACTGGAGCCCCAGGTTCGGCTCTCCAACCTCGTAAATGATCGCCCGCGCCTCGCTCGTGTGGTTCAGGAAGTAGCCTGGAATATCGCGCGTATTGATCGGCTCGATGATCACTTCGACCCCAAAATCCTTCGCCATACGCGCAGCTTTTCTCAGGTTTGCAACGTAGGTCGCACGCGAGGTGCCGTGATGAACGAGGCCGGCCATGGCGTGAACGCGGGGACACCGGAGCGCTTCCGCATATTTGAGGGCTTCGCGTAACGCAGCCTCGAAGTCGGCCTCCCGTCCGGTCAACGCCGCGAGCCCGCGCTCGCCTTTGGTCCAATCTCCAGGCGGCAAATTGAAAAGCACCAGCGTAAGGCCGTTGGCTTCCAGGCGCGCCGCGATTTCCTCTGCCGGGTGCTCGTAAGGGAAGAGGAATTCGACCGCCTTGAAACCCGCCTTCGCTGCTGCTTCGAAGCGGTCCAGGAAAGGCACCTCAGTGAACATCATGCTGAGATTTGCAGCAAAGCGCGGCATCTGTCTCAAGCCTCGGCAATCAGGTTGGAGTTGCAGGGACCATCGATCCGAAAGAAGACAGTTCCAATCGCCTTGACCTTCTGGCCGTCAGGCCAAGGCTCTGCCACGCCCCGTTACAACGCAAAACCTCCATCGACGAGCATGGTGGTGCCGGTCGTGAAGGCGCTTTCGTCCGAGGCGAGATAAACGGCTAGGGCAGCCACCTCCTCGGGCAACCCGAGGCGCCCCATCGGCTGCCGTTCGATGAACATTTGCCGGGCCTTTTCGACGCTCCCGACCGTTTTCGCAAGCGCGCTGATCCGCTCCTCAAGCGAAGGCGACTGGATGGTGCCAGGACAAATGGCGTTGCAGCGGATGCCCCTTCGGATGAAATCCGCCGCGACGGATTTGGTCAGCCCGATCACCGCCGCCTTCGTTGTCCCGTAAACGTATCGGTTCGGGATGCCCCGAATGGAGCTAGCGGCAGACGCGACGTTGATGATCGACCCGCTTCCCTTCTCCAGCATGCCCGGCAGGAAGGCCTTGATCGTGCGATGCATGGAGCGGACGTTGAGATCGAACGCGAAATCCCACTCCTCGTCCGTGCAGTCGAGCACCGTGCCGTGGTGAACGAAGCCGGCTGCGTTGAAGAGGATATCGACAGGCGAGAAACGCTTCGCCAGCGCCTCGATGGAAGCTGTATCGCGAACATCGAGCTCCAGGCATTCGGCGACGCCTTCCTCCTTCAAGCCTTCCAGCTTTTTCGCATCGATGTCAGTGGCGATCACGCGTGCACCCTCTCGCGCAAACGCAATCGCCGTTGCCCGCCCAATCCCAGCGCCAGATGCTGTGCAGAATGCGATCTTGCCCTGGAGCCGCATCGCTATTGCCCTGATCCGTTGGTCCCGAAAGCTCACGTGCCGCATCTCTAACACGCGGCAGTGTCCCCGAACACAGGGACTAAGGTTTCGGTTGTCACCCCAGCGTAACGGACCGTACCCACCAATTCGGATGGGACCGCGAAAGCTGTTGAGCAGCCGCCTGCGCTGCCTCGGTGGAGAGGAAAAGCCCGAAGCACGTCGGGCCAGCACCCGAGATGCGAGCCAGCTGGCAACCGTCACAGGACGCAAGAGCGGCTTCGACCTCCCGGCAAGCAGGAATCACGTCGCGCGCCGGCTCTGCGAGATCGTTCGTGTGGGCTCGAGCATAGGCAATGGCGTCCTCGGCCCGCGTGATAGACGGCGGTGGCTCCGGATCAGGCAATGTCTCGGGGATCGGTGGAGCCGAAAGCCGCCGGAAGACTTGCGTGGTCTTGTCCGCCGGAACGGGCACTCCAGGGTTCGCCAGAACCGCTGCCAGTGATGGCAAACTCGTCAGCGGAAGAACCTTCTCGCCCCTTCCCCACATCAGCGACGGCCGATTTACGAAGCACACCGGCACGTCGGACCCAAGTTCCGCCGCGAACCCGATCCAGTCGAACGTGTCGGCGTTTTCGGGATTGGCACGCCGGATGGCGCGCAGCAGAGCCGCAGCATCGGCAGAGCCTCCGCCGAGACCGGCCGCAACGGGCAGGTTTTTCTCGATCTCCACAGAACCAAGCTGCAATCGGGGCTCCCTCTGCCCGAGCTTGGCTAGCGCTTCAGCAACGAGGTTGCGGCCTGTGATGTCGGCACCGAACGGCCCTGCAACCGACACATTGGGAGAGGAGCCGAGCTGGAGCGTTACCGTGTCGCCAACGTCAGCGAATACGACCAGGCTTCGCAGCTCGTGGTAGCCGTCCGCCCGCCGCCCGACCACGCTCAAGGTCAGATTGATCTTGGCGCGCGCGCGCTCGACGATGTTGCCCGGTTTGTCCACCCGTTCACCTTCAGCCATGCGCCTAGACCGGGCGAGCGCCAAATCAACCGGTGTTCCAGAGACTAGCTCTCAACGAGCCTGCTTTTCGCTCCTCGCGTCTCTTGCCGCCTGGCGGCTCTTTGCAGGTGTTTCCGCGGCGGGCTCATCGGGCAGGCCATTTTTCAGCTTGGCCTTGATCTTCTCCACCTCTTCCGGCTCGGGGTTCAGGGTCAGCGCGTGCTGCCATTGATACCGGGCCTCCCGCTTCCGGTCCACGCGCCACAGCGCGTCTCCGAGGTGATCGTTGAGAACGGGATCCTCGGGCCTGAGCTCCACGGCGCGCTCCAGGAATCGGACCGCTTCCTCATAGTTGCCCAGCTTGTAGTGGGCCCAACCAAGGCTGTCGACGATGTAGCCGTCATCTGGCTTCAACGCCACGGCCTTCTCGATCAGCTCCAGGCCCTTTTTCAGGTTTTGGTTCTGATCGATCCAGGAATAGCCAAGGTAGTTGAGCACCAGCGGCTCGTCGGGATTGAGTTGCAGGGCCTTCTGCAAATCGGCCTCTGCCTTCGGCCACTGCTTGATCCGCTCGTAGCACGTGCCGCGCGCATACCAGTAGACCCAGTGCCGCTTCTCGGGCTTGTCGATGAGCTTGATGGCCCTCGTGTAATACTCGATCGCTTCTTCGTAGCGTTTCCGCCCGCGCAGAATTGTGCCTATGGCGTCCAGCACCCGCAGGTCGTCGGGCTTCTTCTCGAGCAGCTTGTCGAGCAGCGCCTTGGCCTCGTCCGTCCGCTCCAGGAGGTTGAGGTTAATCGCCTTGCGGATCTCGACAGACGTCTCGAGCGGGGTGCCGGGAGGAATTCGCTCGTAAACGGCAATCGCTTCCTCATGCCGCTTGGTGGTCTCGTAGACGTTGGCCAATGCCGCCAGCGCGAACGGGAAGTCCGGCCGGAGGTAAAGCGCCATCTGCAAATAGAGGGCGCCAATACTGACGCCGCCTTCACCCGTCAGCGCCTCGCCAAGCCCGTAGAAGACCTCGGCCATGCCCTCCTCTACGGTGTTGACGATGAGCGAGACCTTCTCGCCCGCGTTCAGACGGTTGTATAGATCACGCGACGTCGGATGGCCGTCACCTCCGGTCTTGCTCAGGTGCTCCCTCAGGATCGCCTTGGCGAGCTTCAGGTTGCCGTTCTTGGCCAAGTGCTGGGCATAGGCCATAGCCGTCCGCGGCGTCCGTGCGTCCATCTTGAACACGAGGTCGTACGCCTTCCTCGCTTCTGACGGCCGCCGCCCAAGATCGGCGATGAGTGCACGGTGGTAGCGGACGTAGAACTGGGCCCACTCCGCCTGCTGCTTCGTGTTGAGCAACGCCAAGGCGCCGTCGACGTCGCCAATCGCCAGCTTGACCCACGCACGCGCCAATGAGGCGGTCAGCTCTCCGATCGGGCCCGAGCTCGCGGCGCGGAAATGCTGGTCGGCTGCCTCGTAGTTGCCCGTCTTGAACGCGTTCAGCCCGAGCACGAGACGCGCCATGCGGTGCGTGCTCTGATTAGCCACGAGGATCTGAGCAAGCTCGATCGCTCGCACCCAGTCCCCCTCGGTAGCTTCCATCAGGAACGTCTGCTCGATGAGCAGCTCGTTCTCGGGATCGCGGCTCAGCGCTTTGGAGTAGAAATCGGCGGCCGCCGCCGTGTCGCGCTGCTCGCGAGCGAATCGGGCGGCAAGGTAGCTTCCCAGGAGAGACGGGGGATCATCCTCGGCGCTTTGCTCCGGAGCCGGAGCAACGGCTGTCATCTGCTGCGCCGTAGCCGTCTCAACCACGGTCGCTACTGCAGCAACGCCCAGGCAGGCCATTCCAAGCAAAAGCTGCCGAGTCTGCATGGCCCCTCTCTGATGGGGCGCCCCAGCGCCCTTCCACCGAGTCTGTGATCCGATCATTGATAGCAAAGACGATAGCTCTTTGGCGACTCCGAGGCGGCGTAGTTCAGCTCAGAGCTGACTTGTCTTCACATGAGAATTGAATTGAGTAGTGATGCGGTTGGGCCGCAGGTTGGATGGTAACCCGCGGGATATTGCCATTCAGTAACTCGCAGCGGTGAGATAAGCGCCCTGCGAGCATAATTCGGCAGTCCCTCAGCCCCGATCTCGAAATCTCCGCCGCTGGAAGCTGCCGGTTGGCTGCTGTTGGTAGACACGGCTGGATAAAGCCGCCGGAACTCTCTCGGACAGCACTGGTTAACAGCGCGACAAGAAATGGAGGCCAACCGTGATCAACCTTGTCCGGTGGGCTGCGGCGGCTGCCATTGCTGTTGCCCTCTCCACGACTGCCTCGGCGGCTGAATTCGATATGGCGCAATCAGCACCGGAGTTCAGTCAATCCGCCGCAAACCTCAAGAAGGGCGAAATCTTCACGACCAGCGGATTGGTCTGCGACAAGCCCTCGGACATCGACGCGGTCATTACGCTGACCAGAAACGGGGAACCGCTCAACACGGCCATCGAGCAGATCAATGCTGGCACCGAGGTACCCCGCTGCGTAGTCGGGCGGATGCTGATCGCAGAGTACCTGGGTAAGGTGCACACGTTCTCGGTGGACGGCCAGGAGTTCCAAATTCACCACGTGCAGATCATCGGCCTCGCAATTCACACACCGCACGGGGTCGTGTCGATGCGGCTCAAAAAGCCGATGGAGCAGTTCGTCGTCTCCTCCGATGGCACTCAGCCGACCTGAGTTGGCGCGCTCGATGGGTCGGCAAGCGGATCAGAAGAGCCTGCCGCCATTCGGGACCTTCTTGTCGGGGCCAATCAGAACGACAGCGCCATCGGCATCCGGGAAACCGAGCGTCAGCACTTCCGACATGAACTTGCCGATTTGGCGCGGAGGAAAGTTGACCACGGCAGCCACCTGGCGGCCGACAAGCTCTTCGGGCTTGTAATGGACCGTCAGCTGGGCTGAGCTCTTCTTGATGCCAATCTCTGGCCCAAAGTCGATCTTCAGTTTGATCGCCGGCTTCCGCGCTTCCGGGTACGGCTCCGCCTCCACGACGGTGCCGACCCGGATGTCGACCTTGGCGAAATCGTCGTAGGTGATTGTCGGCGAAGGCTCACACCTCTGCTGCACGGCGCAAATTTCCCTGAAATCCGGAGTGAACGGTTGTGGCGGCTTGATGCACCGCAACAGGTCCGCCTGTCAATTTCAGCAGTGCAGCGTCAGATACCCGCGCCAGAGGTTTCCTCCGGCCGCGGCCCAGCCCCCGTTTCCTCGCCGGTTTCGGCGTGCCGCCTCGGGCGCACAATGCAGGCGAACCTGTCCATGATGCGGCAGGCGCACGCTTTGATGTCCTCGATGTCGGACAACGTCCGCTCGGCCCGGCGGAGGCGGCGGTCTAGAGCTGCCATGGTCCGCGCCAGGCCGGGATCGTCATCCGCGAGCCAAGTCCGAAACACCGAGGCGTAGAGACCAGCCAGCCCACCGACCTTCACACGTCCCCCGAGGCCGCTGGTCTCGATACCGGCCGCCTGCAACATCCAGTGCTGGGAGGCGAGGCAGGTGCAGACGAATGCAGGATCGGGCACGCGCCAATCGCCCGCGATCGAACGGAGTGCCTGCTTATAGGGAGCCAGCACGTCGAAGCGCGTCATGAGGATCTCGAACAGGGCGTCACGCCGGCTGGTCGTGCTCTCGCGCTTAGGCGCCCGCCGCAGGACCTCGTCGTCGACGGCCCGCGTGAAGGCCGCAAGGATGTCGGACTTACTGGAGAACTCCCGCTTGAGATCGACGAGAGTGACGCCGGTTGCTTCGGCAATATCGAGCAGGGTCACGTCTTTCCAGGGCCGCTCGGCCGCAAGCTTCATGGCCGCTTCGATGATCCGGCCGCGTAGTGTCTGATCGAACATGACAAGCCTCCGTGCCCGAAAGACATAGGGTCGCTCGGCGAGTTTGAAAGGCTGATGTCAACCTCAGCCGCTCAATTCGCGGCTGCGCCTCGCCGCTGCCTCAACGGCGCTAGTCAGGAGTGGTTGCAGCCCGTCCTCAGCCATGAGCACCTTGAGGGCGGCGGCGGTCGTCCCACCCGGGGAAGTCACGTTCTGGCGCAGCACCGATGGGTCAAGCCCGGATTGCCGCAACAGCTCTCCCGCGCCAGATACAGTTGCATTTGCCAGACGCTTAGCCAAGTCGGCATCGAGGCCTACAGCGCGGCCAGCCTCGGCGAGGCACTCGGCGAGCAGGAAAACATAGGCTGGACCTGAGCCAGACACGGCCGTGGCCGCATCGATCAAAGCCTCATCCTCCACCCAGCCGACCTCGCCTATGGCCGACAGGAGGGCCTGGCAGGTCTCCCGCTGGCTCGGGGAAACGTGAGCGTTGGCGCAACAGACTGTGATGCCCCGGCCGATCGCTGCGGGTGTGTTGGGAATGGAGCGAACGACGGCGGACCCGGG